>Ga0075418_10002505_pt1 | contig 21082 bp, 12 predicted proteins | sample SoiMetdeltSBSDD2_FD_81776 | JGI IMG/M metagenome (GOLD analysis project Ga0075418, IMG submission 81776) | Bulk soil microbial communities from a Populus tree surrounding site in Tennessee, USA - Soil MetaG P. deltoides SBSDD2 | ecosystem: Environmental > Terrestrial > Soil > Tree plantation...
ACGGCAGTGTCAACCTCGTGGTCATCGTCGTCCGGCTCGTTCCGGAAGGTGTCGTGCAGCGGCTCGACGCGCCGAACCCAGGCTATTGCCCAACTATTAACTAAGAGGGAAACGGGGTCGGAAATGCATTTCGGGGCCGGGGCCAAAAAACCTCGGCCCGCCGGATCACCGCGGCGGCCTTAATGCAGCGACAAATAGCGGACATGACAAAGAAATCCAAATCGGCCGGGATCGCCCGTCGATCTTTTTTTCACTTTTTTGAAAGAACCTCTCACGCCCGCGCAGTTAGCACCTGACGAGCGCGCCGGATGCAGGCGGCCCGCAAGTAAATAACGCATTTATGAAATAAAGGAGAGCCAATCTATGAATACCAAAATCACTCAACTTCGAAATCTCGCCGCCACAGCGCTGGCGCTAGCGGGACTTGCCGCTTCGCCCGGAGCCCGCGCTGACGAAGTGACGGACTGGAACGATAATATGCTTACAGCGATCCTGACTGCTCGCGTGGGAGCAGCGCCCACCACACGCGTCACGGCCATGGTGCAATCCGCAGTTTTCGACGCGGTGAATGGGGTCTATAAACGTTATACGCCTGTTCATGTCCCGCCGCAGGCCGCCCCGGGCACCTCCGCTCGGGCCGCCGTGGTGCAGGCAGCCTACGGCGTGCTCCTGAAGCAATTTCCCACGCAGCAGGTTACGCTCGATGCACAACGGCTTGCCTCGCTGGCGGCTCTCGATGATGACGGGGACGGAGTGTTTGGGCGATCGGTCGAGCGCGGCTTGGCATGGGGCCAGTATGTCGCCGACCAAATCTGGACATGGCGCGGCACGGATGGATTTTCCCCTGCGCCACCTCCATTTCGCGGTTCCACGGAAACAGGAGTGTGGCGTCCCACGCCCCCCGGTTTTCAAGCCGGGGCCACGCCGCAACTCGCTTACACGGCTCCCTGGGCAATCAATTCTCCGGCCGACTTCCTGCCGCCCGGCCCGCCGGCGCTCGGAAGCGCTCAATACGCGGCGGACTACCTCGAGGTGCAGATCATGGGGCACACGAACAGTCTCCTGCGGACCGCGGACGAAACTTTCTACTGCAATTTCTGGACCGGTAATACGCCCGGGTTCTGGAATCGGGCGGCAGTCGAGGTCGCGAAGCGAAACAACCTTTCGTTAATGGAGAACGCGCGCGTCCTGGCGACTCTAAACGTTGCGTTGGCTGACGCCGTCATCTCCTGCTGGAACGCCAAGTACACGTTTGTATTCTGGCGGCCGGTCACGGCGATCCCTTTGGGCGCCACAGATGGCAATGATGCCACGGTGCCGGACACAACGTGGACACCATTGGTGATTACGCCCAACCATCCGGAATACCCATCCGGCCATTCCTCGCAGAGCGGGGCGGCGGCCGCGGTGCTCGCAGCGTTCTTTGGTGATGAGACCGAATTCTCGCTCACTTCAGAAGTGACACCCGGCGTGACGCGCTATTACACGAGCTTTACCACCGCAGCGGAGGAGGCCGGCGACGCGCGTGTGTTTGGCGGAATTCATTTCCGTTCGGCGTGCAATGATGCCAATGCGATGGGACGGCAAGTCGCGAACTACGTTTTACAGAACGCCTTTCAACGTCTCCACGGCAACGCGCCTTGAAGCCATTAAATTAACGTGCTGCTTTGAAACAGGATCCGTCACGCACTTGCGCGGCGGATCTTTTTCATTCATCAAAAGCAGGCCAACCAGCGATGTTTCGCTTGACCCACCAACTCACAACAATCAGCATCGCTCGTCCATCCGTTGTACGCAGTTCGGACTGAAGACTTTGAACCAACACGTCCCATGAATTCACTGTCCACACGCCGTCCGTGCGTCGGCGCAGTCCTTGCCATCATTGCCGGACTTTTTGTAGCTGTCCCCGAAGCCTTTTCTCAGGGGTGAGTGCCGGCGCGCTTTATGGCGCTCAGTTTGGGCGCTCAGGGTGTGTCGCATCTCGAAGCCGGCCAGTGGGAAGCTTCAGTTAGTTACCGCTACTTGGAGGTCGCCAACGGGTACATTGGTAGCGAGGTTTGGCCGGAGTGGGAGACGCTCGGCGCGCGCATGTCGATCCACTCGATTGATCTTCAGGCGACTTACGCTTTTACGCCGCGCTACAGCGTCACGCTGACCATGCCGTTTCTCCACGCGGACCGTTCCACGGTTCTCGACCACGATGGAACGCGTCACACCACTAGCGCGGGCGGCCTCGGCGATGTGCGATTGGTTGCGCATGCCTGGTTGCTCAATCCCGAAAGACCGGGAAGTGGAAACATTTCCATCGGTGTTGGTGTCAAAGCGCCGACGGGCAATGAAAAGGCGACCGACACATTTCACAAAAGAACCGGACCCGAGATCCGGCCGGTGGATCAGGCTATACAGCCGGGCGACGGCGGTTGGGGCATCGACCTGGAACTGGCGGGCTATCAGAAGATCGTCGAGCGGCTCTATGGTTACGTGTCCGGCTTGTACCTCATCAACCCACGGCAGCAGAACGATGCGTTCACCACTGCTCCATATCCTCCACCTCCAAACCCCAACGCCGCAGTACGGAATAACTCCGTCCCAGATCAATATCTCGGCCGCGTTGGCCTTAGCTATGTCATTTGGCCCGAGCAAGGGCTCGCCCTGAGTTTTGGTGGCCGCGTTGATGGCGTCCCAACCCGGGACCTGGTTGGTGGTAGCGAAGGCTTCCGACGCCCAGGCTACGCAGTGTATGTCGAACCCGGCGTGTCGTGGACCCGCGGCCCGAACACATTCAACCTCTTTACGCCGGTGATGATGACCGTTAACCGCCAGAAAAATATCTACGACGATCGTTACGGAACACACGGTCCGGCCGCGTTCGCCGATTTCCTGATCATCGCTAGTTTGTCACGGAAGTTTTGAAGGAGTAAGCGGGTCTCGGTGACTCGATAAACCTGGAGCTACGATTTGCTGATGCAGAGCGGACGCCGACGGAGCGGCGTCCCTACCTGCAGCAAGTTTTTGCTAGTCGTGTCGCGAAATTGTTGCGCTCGTTTTGTCGATGTGGCTTGCGTTTGGAAAAGGAGAGTTTCATCTTATCGGGATCCTATGAAGACCTTCTGGTGGCGATCGAACGGGACGGTATTTTTTCGAAATCCAGTCATTCCACACGCGAAGAGTGCGAGGTCTGGATTGGTGTCGCAACTTGCGCTGTCGATGTGTGTCGCGGCGTCGGCCTTTGCGGATTTCAGTGGTCCCTACGCACTGACTCCACCTGCACCAGGAAAGCACCATGCCGACGCTGGGGCGCAGACGATCCGCTTTGGCACGAATTGGTTTGCCAATGTGGCGAACACCGGCAATGACGGGTTATGGGTTGATTCGACTTCCGCACCGCAGACGCTCGTTCTGAGCACTACGTTGATGCCCCTTCCTGACGGAGGATATTTTTGGGCGCGTGCTCTGGCTTCCGGCACGGTGAGGTTCGAATATACAATTTCCGGCTCAAACGTAGGAAGGTTTTCGTGGTACACAAGCAGTGAGCCGTTACCCCCGTCCCAGGACCTCCCGCCTGGTGATTCAACTCTAGTCACGACTCCAACGAGCGCATCGATCCCTGTCCGAGCAGGCGATTACTTTGGGTTTTATGTTTCGTCCATGGGGGGGCCACTAATTCCCCCGGTATATGCGCAGCGCATCGTAACCATACAAAACTTCAGTGCTCCTGTCCCAGGACCTTCATCAGGTTCGGCACCGCCCGGGCCGACACCGGTCGTGCCTGTGGGCGGTGGGCCGCCGGGGGCTTTTCCGAATACGACGGTGAGCGCGGTGAACGTGATCGCGCGCGGCAGTTCGACTGCGTTCAACGGCAATGTTGAGATCGTAGGCTATGAAGGGCAGGGGCCGATCCCGTGGACGGTGACGAAATATAATCGTGGTGACATTGCGATGCGGCTTGCGCCTGCGAACCCGGCAGCGGCGGACGCGAACACATTGAATCGTGGTTTTATTGATTTCACAACGCCGACGGATGCGTCGATAGCGGAAGCGCAATCGTGGCGGCCACATCCGGCGCGAGGCATTATCATTCCGACGGGGCGGCAAAACGGGCCGATCGATTGGGGCGACGGGGAGCCCCCGTTTTTCCCGACGGTGGCGATTTCCGGGGCGTCTTCCGGGCCGGGATACGACATGTTGACGGGAAATTTCGGAACGGGAGGACTGGATATTAATTTGGGGCGCGCCGGGACCCACGCGAGCAGTCCGGAGGGGAATTTCGGTTTTTCAGTCGCATGGTTTCCGTACGACGCGGGGTGGATTGGCGGGAATGTGGGAAGTCCCGACGCGGGGACGGGCGCGTCGCGTTGGAATGGAGTGAACGAACATTCGGCGGGGTTGGTACCGCGGTTGATGAAGTGGGAACAGTTTCCCCCGGGCAGCGGGACATATGGCGGTCTCGGTTTGCTGCGGTTGCCCGGCATCGATGCGATGACCAACGGGATGATATTTGCAACGTCATCGCACGGAAACAGTGACGTCAACATCGTGGGTGTGGCGCCGACAAACGAAACAAGCGGTGCGTCGGGCTGGATCGTGACGATTCGCGAAGATTCGGCATTGACGGGAGAGGAGGTCGCGACCGCGGGGCAGTATCAGTTTGAATTCGTGTATGTGCCTTACACCGCGCAGAACCTGATCGGCGGATACATTAACGGCCTCGAAGGAACGCCGATTCAGTCCGCTGGCACTTTTTCAATAGTGCATACTGGGGTGGGGGGTTATGAACTGACCATTCCAGGAAAGCGGGGTACGAACGGCACGCTCTTGTTGCAGGTGGCGGATTTCGAGCCGGGCACGTCGGTGCCGATGGCCAGCCGCGGGTTTATGTCGTACCAGTACGACTCCGCGAGTGGAAAGTTTTTCATCCAGATTCGCAACATGGCTTTCGACACGGAGTCGGATTTGATCGATGCGAATTTTTATTTTGCGTGGGTGGATTTTGCGCAGCCGTTGGCGCCGCCGAGCGGGCCGCGTTTGCGGAGCCGGGACCAGGTGGTGGTGGCGGACATCGCGACGCCGCTGGACATAAAGGAAGCCAACCTGGCGGTGAACACAGACATGCCGGAGATCCTGATCACGACGATCGATCAGAGCAACACGAACGCGTTTGTGGATCCGACCACAGGCGCACCGGCGCGGCAGGCGTTGGTGGGATATTTTTATGATCCGCGAACGCTGACGAGGATCAGCGGGCCGTTTTTCATCCTGGGGAATGGCAGTGCCACGGGCAACGGGCAGATCACTCGGCACGACGTGAAGTACAATCCGGTGACACACGAGTACATCGTGGTGGGTTGCGCGCGGCAGTATGAAAACAACATCGACCTGGTGATGATCGCGCGGGTGGGCGATTCAACGACCGTCGGTGAACCGTTGTTGGATGTGCAGGTGTTCGACGGCATCGCGGACGGGCAGTCGTATGACGACGTGTCGGTGGCGGTGAGCTCGGCGAACGGGAATTTTATATTGGTAGCCGAACACAAAGTGGCCGGCGAACAGGAAGGGACGTATGGCGCGCTGTTCAGTCCTATTGGGACGGCTTTGACGTCGCCAGCGCGGCTCGACCGGTTGCAGCCGGCCGGCGATGAAGATGATCCGGACGTGATTTACCTACCGGAGCGAGACGTGTTTCTGTACATTTCCAACACGGACATTTCGACTGGCCTGCAAAACAGAATCGTCGGATCGGTGGTCCAGACAGTGCCGGATGGAACGGGGAATTTGCAAGTGAGCGGGCCGGAGCAAAGCCTCGCGGTAACGACGGGGATTTCGCAAGGGCATCCTGCGTCGATCGAAAATCCATTCAATGGAGAAATCATCACTGCGTTCGATACGGGTGGGAACGATACGTCGACGGGAGAGTTGTCGTACTTCGATATTGGCCCGGGTCCGGCATATACGTTCTCCGAGGCGCGGCCGCAGATGCCCTATTTGGCGGGACCTGCCGCGGGGAATCCGTTTCGGCATCAGCATCCCCAGCTCGACGTGGACCCGAACTCGGGAGTCTTCGTGCTGGGTTACAACGCGCGCAGCAGCACGATCGGGTTGCCGGACGGCTACGTGTTTAGCGTGCTGGACACGAATGGTGCGGTGATGCCGAGCCAACTGGGGACGCCTTACTATTTGATGGATGGTCCGGCAATCGAGACGACGGTGAATTTCCATAATATCAAGTACGACCCGTTCAGCGATTCGTTCCTTGCGGTTGCGGCGGCGGGTGGGAACGGCGTGCGGACGTTGTATTTGGCGGCGGTGCAGGTGACATCATCGCTATTGCCTGAGGCGCCCAGGCTCAGGATTGAGCGCAGCGGGAGCGACGTGGTGATTCGCTGGCCCGCGTCGGCGACGGGTTACGCGCTGCAATCGAGCGCGAGTTTGAGCGCGCCGAGTTGGTCAGCAGTCGGAGGTGCCCCTGAGGTAGACGGGAGTTTCCTGAGGATGACGGTGCCGGTTGGAAGTGGAGCGCGGTTTTTCCGGCTGATACGGAACTGAAAAAAGGAGTATAGTTTCGAGTTGCGCTTGAGCCGCGCATCCCGTACCTCGCTTCCATGCCAGAGTGGGTTGCGATTTGGGGGGCCGTCGCCGGTACCGCCGCGCTGACAATCCAGGCCGTTCAATACTTTTCCCGCAAGTCGAAGATTAAGGTTGAAGCCGAAATGCTTGAACAATTGCGCGGGCCAAACGAGACCGTAATATCGATCGCGGTTTCGGTTGTTAATACTGGTAAGGGCGTCCGCAGAATTGGCAAAGTCCGAATTACGGTCCTGCCGCGGGCGGTGCCTGTCCAGCCCGATTTGCGCCTCGTGGAGTCATCTTTCCAATTCGAGTGCCCCGATGGAGCCGTCCCCATCGCTCCCGATGGGGGGAAGCATGTTTTTCGAGCGGTTGCCCTCAGTCCTGACCAGGTTCGCAGCATTCCCCAACCTTCGACTGCTGTTTTTGTGCACGACACTGCGGGCCGTGTCTACACAACGAACCTCGACACCCAACTGGCCCAAACGTGGCTTGAGCGTCATACTACACGGGCGGTCCGATAACGTTAACGTGGCTTAGCTGCTTCGGCGTATGAACTTGCCTCTTGACAGGCTTCAGGTGTGTAAATACAATGTATTTACAATGAATGGTGGATGCATATACAATTGATGCACAGCGGTCATGGAATTCGACTGGAACAACCCACCATTTAACCTGAGCGGCTCTGTGAGCATACAAGAAATAGAAGAGTCTTTCGAGGACCCGTTTGCGGTAAAGTTACTGCCCGACTCCTCCCGCTTTTCAGTCCAGTCGCGTTATTTCAATTTGGGGGTCGCCTCGAGCGGCACGGGGATTTTCACGGTGTACAAAACGAATGGCAAATCGGTGCGCGTGATTTTTGCGCGGCCATTCGAGAACGAGGAGAAGTTTTTTTATCAGCGCAAGGTGAACCAGGCGCTCGGAGCAAGCACGCAATGACGGAAGTGAAACACTGGGAAGAAGTCCCCCTGTTCGACAGCGAACAGGCTGAGGCAGCTTTTTGGGCGGAGAACCGCGTGGATCTGCGGTTAATGGAGAGCTCGGTCGCGGCGGCCGGGGACAGTTCGGAGTCGGTGACGATCACGTTGCGCCTCGATCCACGGATGCTTGCGCGGATCAAGCGGCTGGCGCGGATGCGTTACCTGAACTACCAGAGCATGATCAAGCAGTGGTTGAGCGAGCGGCTGGAAAGCGAATTTAGAGAACGCAATGGAGAGAGCAGAGTGGGGAACAGCCGGTATCTATGAAGATTCAGGGGAAAATCCGTCGCGGCGGGGCCGATATTCAGAAGGCGGTCCTGCCGCGGCGTGTCGCGGGCTTCTCGTTGATCGAGATGCTGGTGGTGATTGCGGTGATAGGAATTCTTGCCGCGATCCTGCTTGGAGCACTGCCGGCGATCAGCGACAAGAAGATTCGGTCGAAGGTGCGGGCGGATTTAAAGAACCTCGTCACAGCGATCGAAGCTTACAAAGAGAAACACGGATTTTATCCGCCGGACAATCCGAAGAACATTGCGCAGCCACCATTGTTTTATGAATTGGTCGGCACGAGGGTGGAAAGCAATCCAGATGGTTCCAGCGCGCGGTATCTTCCGTTAAACGGGGCGCCCGAACTAACACAGGCACAGGTGAAGAACAACTTCGACACGGACGGTTTTCTGAATACTGCTCCGGAAGCGTCCGAAGTGAAGAACTTCTATACGACGGCCAAGACGAACCTCAATTATGTTGTTTCGCCGTTTGCGTCGGGCGGGGACCCGGCGATCGTGCTTCGCGTTCCTGCGAAGGGACCAAGGCATCCGACGGTCGCTGCTGCGGAGCAGTTGAATACATGGCGCTATATTGTGGCCAAGCCACGGAGGGCGCCTAACGATCGGTCTCCAACGAACAATCCGGCAACTTACGATTTGTGGGCAGAGGTGATTATCCGCGGGAAAACAAACGTGATTGGGAATTGGAGGGAAGATTGATTATGAAGACCGCAAAGAAAGTTTTGAGTGTGGCGTGGACGCAGGACGCGTGGACGCCGAAGATCACGCTGGGGCGATTCGCCATGCCGGTGCCGCGCCTCTCGCCGCTGCCACTGTTGCCGGCGAGCCACCGGTGTTATTCGCCGTCGCCATCCACGCTGTTCACATCGCGCGGTTCGCGCGGGTTCACGCTGATTGAGATGCTGGTGGTGATCGCGATCATCGCGATCCTCGCTGGCATTTTGTTGCCGGTGATCGCCGGCGCCAAGCGGAACGCTAAGAAAGCGGTGGCTCGCAGTGAGATGGCGAACATGATTTCTGCGATCACTGCGTACGAGAGCGAGTACAGTCGGCCGCCGGCGGCGAAGGAAGTGGAGAACCAGATCGGCGACGCTCGTCCGGACTTCACCTACGGGACGCAAAGGACGCCGCCTGCGACTGGGCCAGTGGAAGGCGGGAGAGGCAAGACATTAACCCTGATTAAAAACGGCGGTCTGTGGGAAGGGGACAACAGCGTGATCATGAATATCATTTTGGACCGCAACTTTTTTCCGAACGTCGATCACGCGCGCAATCCGCGCAGGCAGGTGACGTTCAAGTACAACGAAGGGCGGAAGGGGGATCCCGGCCTGGACGAGGACGGGATCTATCGTGATCCATGGGGGCACCCGTACATCATCACGATCGACATGAACGAAGACAATAAATGCCGGGACGCCTACTACAGCCCAAGGGGCCAGCAAGATGAAATCCCCGGGCAGGTCATCATTTGGTCGCTGGGCGAAGACGGGCAGGTGAACACACCCAGCGGCCAACCGCCGGACAATACCGGGTCGAATCGTGACAATATTTTAAGTTGGAGATAATGACCGCGAGGGCGACAGAAACTCACGAGAAACGACGGTCCACGTCGCGCGGGGGCGCGTTTACGTTGATCGAGTTGCTGGTGGTGATCGCGATCCTGGCGGCGTTGAGCCTCATCAGCTTGCCGGCGATACGGGGGATTGGTGCGTCGAACGTGGTCACATCGGGCACACAACAGGTGATCGATGATCTGATGCTGGCGCGGCACAAGGCGATGGTGAATCGCACGACGGTGCATGTGGTATTCGTGCCGCCGTGGCCTGATATCCAAAACTTGCCCGGCGGGCTGAGTGATCGTGATCGGAGGCTGTGGGACCGTTTGAGGGGCGGCGCGTACACGACCTACGCGCTGTACGCGGAACGAACATTAGGGGATCAGCCAGGGAAAAGAAACCAACGATATCTCACGGACTGGCGCACAATGCCCGAAGGCATGTTCATTGCGGATTATGAATATGCTGCGTTTAACCCCGTGGCCGCGCCGATTGATCGGTCGTTCAATCAACGTTTTTTCCCTTTTCCAAGCGAGGAGTCGAGGGAGCAGCGAGTGTTGCCTCACATTGCTTTCGACCAGAACGGAAGCCTGTATCAGACGAATGGTGCGGGCATTCGTATTTATCAGCCCGAGTATATTTGGCTCGCGAAAGGAAGCGTGCTGGTCTCACGAAGTGGCACCGCTGTCAATATCGATGCGCGCGAGGTGCCGCTATGGAATTCGACGAATAATTACAACCGGATTCGCATTGATCCGGTGAGCGGGCGGGCGCGGCTGGAACGACCGGAGATTGCGGTGGGAAATTAGCGATGAAATTGCGAATCATAAAAGGAAGAGCGGCGGCCGGTGGCGGAGCGGGCTCGCGGAGCTCGCCCCTCCAGGGCGGGACGGAAGCGTTTACGCTGATTGAGATTGCGATTTGCCTGGGAGTGATTGCGTTTGCGCTGGTGGCGATCATCGGAATTTTGCCTGCGGGACTGCAGGTGCAGCGGGACAATCGGGAGGACACGATCATTAACCAGGAGGGCACTTACCTCTTGGAGTCGATCAAAAATGGCGCGGAGGGGTTGGAGGAATTTGCGAAGCGGGTCGACTTTATTGTGATCACCAACGTTACGCGGGCAAGGCAGGAGCAGCGCCATGATGGGGGCAGTTTGGAGACCCGGGAAGTGATCGGGCTGTTGAGCACGCCGTCTGATGACACCGACGAAATCATTGAAGTGCGGGCAGTTATCGCGGCCGGCGCGGGCGCACTGATCGACATGAAGACGGACCTGGCGTTCAAGTACCAGGTGACGGTCCGGAATTTCGCGTACACGAATTCCAACCCGCTGGAACCGGTGGGGTTTCAGAAGGCGGTGGCGGACCGGACGCGAGACATCCGGGTGGACATGCGCTGGCCCATCCTCGCGGACGGGAAGCCGGGGATCGGGCGTCATAATTTTCGCGGCCTTTCGAGCGGTTATTTAGTGAAGGACGGACGGGTTCGGGGCAGCGACCTCTGGTATATGCGACAATCGCCATGAGCAACGGAACTCTTATACGTAATCAGCCGCGGGCGTTCTCGCTGATCGAGATCATGGTGGCGGTGACGCTGCTGACGGTGATCACGGTGGGGTTGCTGGCGATGTTTTATCATACGCAGCGGGCGTTCAAGATCGGGACCAGCCAGGTGGACGTGCTGGAAGGGGGGCGGGCGACGTTGAGAATGATCGCGCTGGATTTACAGGAGATGTATCCGTCGCGCATCGATCAGGTAGTGAACTTCGCTGCAGCGCCGAGCGCCGGGCCGAGCGTCACAATGCCACTGGCGAACAACAAGGTCATGGACAATCTGATTCAGGACGTAGCGTTTTTGACGCGGCGCGGCAATGAGTGGTTTGTGACGTCGTATAGAGTCCATAATGTAAATGGAGCTGGAGCGCTCTACCGGTCTGTCATCTCGACGAATATTGGCACACTTCTAACGAACGGTACGGCGACGACAGTCGACCGATGGGTGGCGGTGTCGAATCTCTTTCTCGCCGCCACGAAACCGGCCGTCCCTTCTCTGACCAACGCCTCGAACCTGCCCTTCGACCGGATCGCGGACGGCGTGGTGCACTTTCGAGTTCAAGCGTACAATGACAAGGGCCTCCTGCTGGTGGAGACCAACACTCCGTATGCCCGCAAATGGAACGAAGAGTATTACTTTACAAATTGGGTGCCGGAACATGTGGAGCTAGAACTCGGCATTCTGGATCCAAAGGGGATGACGCAATTTCGGGCGCGGGAAGACGGCGTGGCGGGAAAGGCGCAGACGTACCTCGAGGGACAGGGCTATCGCACACATTTTTTTCATCAGAGGGTGCCAATCCGTTCGCGGCGGGAAGAATTCGATGTGTTTGCAATACGATGAAGTTTCGACGTAACCAATCTGGTGTAGCGCTGGTGATCACACTGATCATGTTGTCGGTGATCACGATCATTGCGGTCGCGTTTCTGGCGTTGAGCCAGCGGGAGCGCGCGTCAACCACACAGACGCTGACCGGCACGGAGGCTGAATTGATGGCGAGCACCGGGTTGGACCGCGGCAAGTCGCACGTGCTGGCGGAAGTGGCGGCGTTTCTGGCCACGAATACGCAAGTGGTGGGTGGGCGGGCGATTTATCGCAAACCGCCGGGCACTGACCTGGCGGTGTCGCAGGCCTACCTGACCAATGACATTGTCTACAAGAACTGGACGAACATGGTGAACCCCCCTGATTACGAACCGCTCACGAAGCTCTTTTACGATCCGCAGGTTCCAGTCTTCACCACGAATAACAGCGGCAATTACGAGTTGGTGGACTACCTGGATTTGAATCGAAACGGCCGGCTTGACCCGACGGGGTTTGTGCCGGTGCGAGATAACAATGGTAACATCGTTCCGGGGGAAACGAATTTTGTCATTGGTGATCCGCAGTGGATTGGCGTGCTGGCGCGACCGAACGAGCCGCATTCATCGTCAAATCGGTTTGTCGGGAGGTATGCGTACATCATCCTGCCGGCGGGACGGACGCTGGACATCGATTTCATCCACAATCAGGGCAAAGTGCCGGCGATTGCGCCGTTGAGTCGGTATTACCGAAGTCAGGGACATGGGACGTGGGAGATTAATCTCGCCGCTTTCCTCGCGGACCTGAACAGGGACCAGTGGAACACTTACACTTATGATGCCTTCATCGATCAAGGCAGTAGAGACCGGGCGTTTCAAGCGGCCGACGATATCCTTCAATACCGCTACGCCGGGTTCCCGCCGAAACGCAGCAGCGATGTTTTCGGGTTTGCTCCGACCGACATTTCGTCAGACAACATCGATCAGCTTGCCAATGGTTTTGGTGTGGCTGGCGTTGATAACGACGGGCCCAACGATCCGTGGCCCGGCGCCCCGAACCCGCGTCGATTTTTCGCGGTCCACGATTTTTTCAACGCGCCACTGGGTCTGTTCACCAACGGGCTTATGGTTGCGGGCAACCGGCGTGACAGTTACAACGGGTACACCTTTTACCGGATGCTGGCGCAGATTGGAACGGACTCCGAGCCGGAACGGATGAGGGTGCGGCGAGCGGAGAAAGATGGGAGCGGGCGGCGCGCCGGTGACTTTCTCGACAGCGCGCGGATCAACCTGAACTACGAGAACACGAATGACACGGTCGCGGCGGATTTCGTGCCGTGGGGGCCCACAAATTTCTTTCACGTCGCGGCAGACCGGTTGTTGCGCGAATACGGGTTCCAGTTTGACGGCCAGTCGCTGAGCGTGACGAACCTGCCGGTCTATCCCACCAATTACTACAATGGAGCAGTGCATCGCGTGTTGCAGATGACAATGAACATGTTCGATGCGACGACGAATTTCATGGCCAATGGCGCAAACGTGGGCCCGTCCTATCCCACTGTGCTCAAGCCTGTCTTTCGGTCGCGCACGCGCAACGGGAGCAATGAGATCTACGTGGCGCGCTACCGGCAGGTTGGACAGGAGATGGGGGCGTGTATCGATCCGAACAACTGGATAGACCCGGCGGACCCGGCGGACCAGGCAAAGGTCCCGTCGGCACCGGGCGAGTTCGACGGATTTGCCTACGGTGTCCCGCTGCTCATTGGGGCAAAAAAAGGTTATCCGAATTTCAACGAGTTTACGTTCCAGAGCGAAGTGCAGGTGCATCGAAAACTGGAGATGCATAAAGAGGCGGAGCAACGGTACCCGAGTCACACCAACCAGGCGTTCTTTATTGGTGTTTCCAACTTCCTGGGGATGGAACTGTGGAACTCATACAAGGACCCGTATCCGCGGGCGCTGCAGCTGTACGCGGCCGGCAGGGTCACGCGCGGACTGAGGAACGATGAAGGCTTTAGCAAGGTTGAGGAGTTGAATATGAACAGCGGACTGCAGGCGATTCCCGCTAACAACTGGAAAGGTTTAGCGTTCCTCCCCGGTCCAGGTTCAGCCAATTACTGCTGGACAAACGATATTTTTCAGCCGGTCGCCATCTACAATAGGAGCCGAGGCGGGATGATCACAAATATTGCGAGGACGACGTGGGAATCGATCTTTCCGGCTCCCCAGTGGGAGCTGAACATGACGAACCGTTTCCGTATGATGCTGTTCGACAACGGCTACATCGTGGATGCGGTGGCACTGGCCCCGGTTTCTTTCAGCACTAACATTACAAAGGTTCTCGCCGAGGAACCTCGCTTTGGCCCGTTGTGGAGGACGAACCGGAATGGCGGGGGCGGTGTGACAGTGGCCACTGCGGGGATACAGAATCAAATACTCGCGTCATTACCCGGACGGGCAGCGAACGTAGATCCGGATTGGAACGATTGGCAGATGCCGGGGGGCACGGTAGCCACGGTGAAAAACGCGAAAGAAGGATTCGAGGCCTGGCTGAACAGCAGGACCAATGCTGCATCCGTACAGCAGGTACCGTTCACGCCGCACGTGAAGGTATTTCGAAGGTTCGAATGGCGCGCGAATGATCCATTGGTGCATTACACGGACCAGGACCTGCGGCGTGGAACGAATGCAGTACAGTTTGCTAGTTTCCTGCGGAACTTTGATGCGCTGACGAATTTTAACCTCGGTACCCGAAATCCAGAGTACAATCCGTGGGGCGGAAATCCGAATGCCTCGATGGCCGATCCGGGCAGGCAGGCGATGTCGCAGAACTCAACGATCATCGATCCGCGCGTCAAGAGTTCCGATGACTGGGACTTTCCGACGAACAAGTTTCCGACGCTCGGGTGGCTTGGGCGCGTGCACCGCGGGACCCCGTGGCAGACAGTTTACTTCAAGGCGGCGCCTGCGCCCGGGCAAGACAAATGGCTTGATCCTCGTGTGCATTACTCACTGCGGGCGCATCCGACCAACGACTGGGCCCTCGCGGATGTGTTTACGGTGGCGCAGCATCCGAATGCGTCGCGTGGCCGACTGTCGATCAATCAGACGAACGTAGCCGCGTGGTCCGCAGTGCTGAGCGGGGCGGAAGTTTCGACGTTCCTCGAAGCCGGCGGCGGGCAAAGGGTCACCAATGCGATCATTCAGCCGGTGCTGATCGAGCCCCACGTTGAGACGATAGTCAAAGCGATCAATGCGCGACGGGAGGCGTTGCCGGGCAGAGTGTACGGCAGCTTGCGCGAGTTTATCGGGTTGCCTGAATTGACGACAGCCTCGCCGTATCTGAATCCGCCGTATGTTTCAACGGCACCTCAACCAGACACGCTCAGGGACCGCGACTACGAAGCAATCCCGGAAAGGATTTTGTCCCTGATCCAGGTAGGCGAGCCGCGGTTCGTGGTGTACGCGTTTGGGCAATCCCTGAAGCCGGCGCCGCAGTCGATTCTCACAGGCGGACCTTACCGTGGGCTGGTGACGAACTACGAGGTGACCGGGGAGTTGGCGACGCGCGCGGTGATGCGGGTCGAGCTCTCCCCGAGAACTCCGCCCGGGGCGCCCATCCCGCGAGCGATTGTCGAGAGCTTTAATATTCTGCCTCCGGACTAGATTCGGGGAGGTAGTTGTGTTGTAATATTTGTGCTTATGTACTTGAGGACCCGAACATGGGCCATCATCAGCGTAGTTTGTTTTTTGGCTGCTTTTTATTTCTGGCAGTTGGGCGAGAGACGCGCTGCGCGGGAGCAGGAGGCCAGGCGCGCCGCGAAGACGAACGCAGTAGTTCCGCTGCTTTCCACGCAAACGAACGTGCTCGCGCAGGCGCAAGCGCGCGCGATTGGGTTTGTTGAGACGAATGGACCGATTCCGTACCGGCTGAGGAACACGGACCGGCCGCTGGAAGAATTGGTGCGCAGCGATGACGCCGTGTTGTTGCGCAATGCGCTGATCGATGCGACCTCGGGAGTGGAACTGCCGATCCCGGAGCATTTGCGGCTCAAGGGTGAGACGAAAAGCTACGTGGTGCAGTCGCGCGGAGCGACCACCGATACGTTTCGCGACGAATTGAAAGCCGCGGGCGCGGAGATTGTTTCCTACGTTCCCAACAATGCCTACCTGGTCCGCGTGAGCGCAAATGGCGCGGAGGCGCTCCGGGCGCTGCCGCAGGTGCAGGCCGTCATCGCATGGCAACCGCCATTTAAGCTCGTGAACTCAGAGCTTCTCGCGCTGGCGTATGAGCAGAAACCGCTGCCGAACGGCAATCCCTTGACGGTCGTTGCATTTCCCGGGGAGGAAGAGGCCGCCGCGGAAGCGCTGCGCAAGCTGGGCGTGACGGTGATGCGCGGCTCGCCGTCGCCGTTTGGAACGCAACTGCTGGTCCACGCGCCGCCGGACAAGCTGGTGGACATCGTGCAGCTCGACACGGTGCAGGCGGTCGAGCCGGTGTATCGGCGCGGCACGGCAAACGATCTGTCACGCACGCGCGTGCGCGTGACGACGAACACGACGACACTGGAGAATCACCTGGGCCTGACGGGATTGGATCCCCTTGGCAACCCGGTGCGAGTGGGAATAAATGACACGGGGGTCGATCAACGCCATCCGGATTTGATTGGGCGTGTGATCCCGCTTCCGCCCGAAACCGGCATCGACGTGGACGGGCACGGAACGCACGTAGCGGGAACGATCGCAAGCAGCGGGGCAAGTTCGCCAAGCGGACCGGTGCCGGGGTCCACTAACACCGCCAGCTTTCGCGGGATGGCGCCTGCTGCCGTAATCGTGGCACAACCAATCGATATTCTCACCGGACCGCTGAAGCCAGACACCGAACTCCAGGGAACGACGGCGACCAACGGCGCGTTCATTTCAAACAACAGTTGGGGATACATTGGGGCGTACGACTACACATTTGCGTCGGCGAGTTGGGATGCGGCGGTGCGCGACTCGATTCCCGAACAGCCGGGTATGCAGTCGGTGGTTTACGTTTTTTCGGCCGGCAACGATGGCTTTGGCGCTGACGACGGGAGCGCCGGCTTCGCGAATTCGATCACCGCTCCCGCCACCGGCAAGAACGTGATTACGGTCGGTGCGGTCGAGCAGTTTCGCAACATTACGAATGAGGTGGTCATCAACGGCGAAACCAACATGCCGTTTTTTGGGATGACCGACAGCGATGATGACGTCGCGAGTTTCTCCAGCCGGGGGAATGTTGGGCCGGGCGTGGAAGGTGTCTCCGGCCGCTTTAAGCCGGACGTGGTTGCGCCGGGCGTCTTTGTCGTTTCGAGCCGTGCGCAAGGGTGGACGAGCAACCTGAATATCACGGCTTCGGCCGCGTTCCTGACAGAAGAGGTCGTCCGTGTCGGGGAGACGAATTACTACTTTTTCTTTGGGAACCCGGACGCGATTGAAGCGCGCTTGCGCGTGACGCCCAATGGGCGATCGCCGATTCCGTTTCCCACGAACACCCTTTACATCCGCCGAGGTAACGTGCCGCCGCCGAGTGATCTTGTCGTGCAGTCGAACCACGTCAATTTCCCGATCACCGACGACGTCTACTACGTTGGGATCGGTAATAACTACAACCAGGATGTATATTTCGACATCCAGGTGGTGGTCGTCAGCAAGCGGCCATTTACGCCTGCCGATCAGGAGTTGATCAATCTCAATCAGGCGCTGGCGCCGGATTTGCGCTATGAATCGGGAACGAGCATGGCCGCTCCGGCCGTGTCCGGCCTGCTGGCGTTGTTGCCTGAGAGAATGGGCTTAATGCCCGTGAGTCTAAGCCCGGCGGGGCAGAAGGCTCTTTTGATTAACGGAGCGCGTTCGATCGGCCCATACAACCTTGAAGTGAACAAGGTGAGAAACCACCAGGGTTGGGGCATAGTGAACTTGACGAATACCATGCCGCGTCATTCCCCACTCGGGGGTGCGCGTTACCCTGAGTGGCCCGTGCAACTCCGGGACAGCGGCGGGCAGCTGGTCACAGGCCAGAGTGAGACGCGAACGGTGAGTCTCAGCACGAACGTTCCTGAATTGCGCATCACCCTCGTATGGACCGATCCGCCGGGCAATCCGTCGGTGAGTACGAAACTGGTGAACGATCTCGATCTGATCGTCACGAATCTGAGCACGGGACAGATTTACGTGGGGAACGTGATTTCGGGCGATTTCAGCAGCACGGTGGACGCCAGCAACGTGGTGTCGAACCTGGACGTGGTAAACAACGTCGAGAACGTGTTCATTCGCAATCCTTTGGGAGGGACGAACTATTCGGTAACGGTCCGCGCGCGCCGCGTGAACGTCAACGCAGTGACCGCGCACACTCCGACGGGCGTGGCGCAGGATTATGCGCTGGTGATTTCGTGCGGCAGTCCCGAGTTGCCGGCGACCTTTACTGTGAGTCCGCCTGCCAGCGTGCCCGACCCGAGTTATCCGATCATCACCCTCACGAACAGCGTGCCGGCGTTTAAACTTACTGTGGGAGGAAATCCACCGCTCTCACCCACGACAAACGGCTTGGCGAATCAGTGGCGCTTCTTCGTGTTTGAAAACACGAACGCGGCGGCGAATACGAACGTGGCGTTCTTTACGTTCCTGACACCGAACCTGTCGCGGCCGCGGCAGTCCGAAGAGGCGGACATCGATTTGTATGTGTCGACCAATCCGGCGTTGACGAACTTCGACGCGAACGCGATTGCGACGGCGAATTATTCGCGCAAGCGCGGGGGCACGGAAGCGGTTGTGTTCACGAACGCGAACACGGCGCAGTTCTACTACATCGGCGTCAAGTCCGAAGACCAGCAGGCGGCGCAGTTCGGGTTGTTTGGGTTCGCGGGCGACACGCCCTTTAGCAGCAAGGACAGCAATGGCGTGGTAACGGTGAATGGCTTGAACGTGCCGGTGGACATCCCGGACGGCAGCTCGGAAGAAGCCTCGGGAGTTATCGTTTTTGCTTACTGTCTTGAGGAGATCGAGATACGCAACATAGTGGTCACCAACACGCTGACGCATGACAATGGTGGAGATTTGTTTGGCCAACTCGAACACAACGGCGCGAAGGCGATTCTCAATAATCATCGCGGGTTCGAGGGAACGGTCACGTTTGTTTATGATGATAGTGGGTCCCAACAAATCGTGAATTCGACGCGATCGGATGGTCCGGACACGCTGCGGAATTTCTGGGGCATGGAGGGGCTGGGGGCCTGGCAGCTTTTGATGGTGGATGACGCGCTGTCGGCCACGGGCCGCGTCGAAGCGCTAAAGCTGCGGCTGGAACCGCGCCAGGAAACCAATTCGGAATTTGCTTCGGCGCTCATTCTGCCGGAGGGCTGGTTCTACACGTTCGCGAATGTTCCGCCCGACGCCACCAGCCTGCAGATCGAGGTGGCTCCGGATAACGGCCCTATCGAAGTGTACGTAGGCCGCAATTACGTGCCGGACGAGTTTGTTTACGATCACACCGCTGTGTTTGCGCCGCCGGGTGGCATGCTGGAGATCACGCCTTCGGACAATCCGCCGTTGATGGGAGGGCTTTACTTCATTGGCTTCCGAAACCCGAACTCGGTCGCCGTGCGTATCGTATACAGAATAACTGTCAACCGGGGTCTGACCGGTGCCGTAACGAATATCTATAACCCTCTGGGCGTTCTGCCCTTGCTGGACGATGCTGTGACAACGTCGCTGCTGATGGTGACGAATGCGCAGGAGGTTGTAGATGTGCGCGTGGGGGTGCGGATCAATCATCCCCGGGTGGCGGACCTGGTGTTGCGGTTGGTAAGTCCTGCGGGCACGCGGGTATTGTTGTCGGAAAATCGTGGCGGCGTGCGCGGCTCGGCTTACGGGGCGACGCTGCCGAACCAGACGTACCTGCATACGATTTTTACGGACAACACGAACCTGACGACGACGCCGATTAAGTTTGGCACACCGCCGTTCACGAACAGTCCTGGCCCGACGAACTTCCAGACCGCGATCGTGCCGGGGTCGGCGGTTTTCTCTAGTGGGTTTGAGGATACGACGTGGGCGTGCAACTCCTTGATTGGTGTGGGCGATTCCGTGGACGGTTGGTTCGTTGGCGGTGGCACTGTGGACCTGTGGTGCAACGGAGCGAATGGTGTCGCGCATTCCGGGTCAAGGTGGTTGGAGCTCAATGGCAGTTCGGCTGGCTGGATCAGTCGTATCGGCAACGTGTCGACGCCAATACCAAACGCCCGATATGTGATGACTTTCGCGTATTCCAAGAACCCGGCGCTCGGGACGAACGTTGCCGAAGCAGAGATCATTTTTGGTAACCAAACGAACCTGGTCCGGTATTCCGGCACCAACTCCACTGCGAATCTCGACTGGCAATTGGGATCAGTTATATTCACGAATGGTGCGAGCGCCAGCATGCGGCTCGTATTGCAAAGCCGAAATACGATCACGAACACCCACCTGGGGATGTACCTCGATAGCATCCAAATTGCGCCGATCACTGTGCGAACAAACGGGCGCAATTACTTCCTGCCGGAGGAGCCGCTACGCGAAGTGCGTGGCGAGAATGCGTATGGTGTATGGCGGCTCGAAATATTGGACAACCGGGCTTCCCAAGTCGGACAATTGCTGGACTGGCAATTGGATTTCGACTTTGGCGCGCCGAACCCGCCGACGGTTGCTATTACGAATGGCCAGTGTTACACGAACACGATCGAAGGCAGCGCGGTGCGGTACTTCCGGGTGCAAGTGCCGGTGAATGCGACCCGCGCCACGAATACGTTTTTCTCGACGAACCGGCTTTCGATGTCGGCCGATTCGGGCACCCTACCGACCGGTTCCTTCCCTCCGGACGATTACCCGCCGGTCGTCGGCTTCAACGGCCAGCTCATTATCACGACTGCGGATTCACCGCCGTTGCGGCCAGGGCTGACCTATTACGTGGCGCTGCGGAATGTGAACCCGCAACAGACGAACGCGTTTACTTTCTGTGTGAATTTCGATGCGTCGGGTTCGAACAACCTGAGCAGCGTGGTGCCTTTGACGAACGGCGTTTGCCTGACCAGGACCATCGAAGGCACGAACCTGGTTTCGTATTACTCCTTCGATGCGTCCAGCAACGCGGTGGGGCTGTTCTTTAATCTGATCAACCTCAATGGCAACGTGGATATGTTCGTGAAGCGCGGGTTGCCTCTGCCCGTTCGTGGCAACTCGCTCGAAAGCCGGAACGGCGGCGCAACCAACGAACACATTGCGGTGGGCACGGGTCAGATACCGGGACGCTGGTACATCGGCATTCTCAACAACGA
>Ga0075418_10002508_pt1 | contig 21066 bp, 19 predicted proteins | sample SoiMetdeltSBSDD2_FD_81776 | JGI IMG/M metagenome (GOLD analysis project Ga0075418, IMG submission 81776) | Bulk soil microbial communities from a Populus tree surrounding site in Tennessee, USA - Soil MetaG P. deltoides SBSDD2 | ecosystem: Environmental > Terrestrial > Soil > Tree plantation...
CCATGCGGTCCGGATCGTGGAAGACTTTGTCGCCCGCGGCCCGCGGATCCAGCGTCGCGACTTCCGCCTCGAGCGCCTTGAGCCGCTCTACATCCCGCATGTAGGCCGCGATCTCGTCGTCCACCGCCGCCGGCTTGTCCTTATCTAGTAGCTGCTCGAGGCGTCCGGTACGATAGCCCTGGCCCTGCCAGCGCATCACCGCTTCGCCCACATGCGCGCGCCAGGCCTCGACGGCTTTCCCCACTGTAGCCGTCACGTCAGTGAGGAACTGTGAGAACTCATCGGGAGAAGCGACGCTAGGAGAAGCGACGCTAGGGGAGGCGACGCTAGGAGAGCCGACGCCAGAAGAAGCGACGCCGAGCACCTTCCGCACTGCTTCTTCATTGACCGGCGAGTCGTGCACGGCCTGGAAGGCCACGATCCGATTCAGCGCACCCATCAGCTCGCGCACGTTCGGGAACTCGATTTTTGCAATCGTCTCGAGCACACCCGGCTGGAACGCGATCCCCCGCCCCTCCGCCTTGCGACGCAGAATCGCGACGCGTGTTTCGTAGTCCGGGATCCCCATGTCGACGACCAGACCGCCGGAGAACCGAGAAATCAGCCGTTCGTCGAGGTCCGCAATTTCGGCCGGCGGCCGGTCGCTGGCCAACACAATCTGATGGCCGGCCTGCTGTAGCGCTTCGGTCAGGCGCAGCAGCTCGGCCTGCATCTCTTTGCGGTTCGTGAGGAACTGCACGTCGTCGACGAGCAGCACGCCCACGTTTTGGAAGCGGCGCCGGAAGGCGTCGCCCTGCCCCGCGGCGATGGCGGCGTGAAATGCCTCGACGTATTCGTCCAACGTCAGGTATTCGATGTTGAGCTGCGGCGCGAGCGACTTGGCCGCGTGGCCGATACCCATCAGGACGTGCGTCTTTCCGAGGCCCGAGCCACTATAGATGAAGAGCGGGTTGTAGGCAGAGCCGGGATTCTCGGCCACCGTCCGGCCGGCGGTGACCGCCAGCCGGTTGGCAGCGCCCACCACGAAGGTGTCGAACGTGAAGCGGGGGTTGAGCGTGGTGGTCATGCCGCCGGGCTCCCCGCGGCCAGCTTTTTCAGCACCAGCTCCGAGATGCTCTTCAGTGTCTCGAATACTCCCTTGCCGTGGAGCGCGTCGGCCGAAAAGGACGGCACTGAGCGAAAGTTCAGCGCATCGTCCAGCTCGGCGGCCGTGAGAATCAGCTCGCGTGGCAGGTCCTGTTTGTTGTACTGCATCACGAGCGGCATGGTGCGCACGTCGACGCCGTGTTCCAGCAGGTTGCTTTGGAGGTTTTGGAGGCTCTCGATATTCTCGTCGAGCTGGCGCGCCTGGCTGTCACCAACGAATACGACACCGTCGGCGCCCTGCAGGACGAGTCGCCGAGTGGCGTTGTAGTAGACCTGCCCCGGCACGGTGTAGAGCTGAAAGCGCGTGGAAAAGCCGGAAATCTGACCGAGGTCGATCGGCAGGAAATCGAAAAACAGCGTGCGGTCGGTCTGCGTGGCGAGCGATACCATGCGGCCGCGGCGGGTCTCCGGGACGCGCTCGTAGATGTAATGGAGATTGGTCGTCTTCCCGGACCGGCCCGGTCCGTAGTAGACGATTTTGCAGGTGATCTCGCGGCTCGTGAAGTTGACCAGGGACACGGGCTATCTCCCAAACAGCGTATTGAGGCTGTCCGTGAGCTCGCGCTCGAAGTCAGCGGCCAGCACCTGCTTCGGTACGGCGCCTTTGGGGCTGGCGGCCTTCAGGTCCGCTGCAAGTTGCTCATAGAATAACTGCACCAACCCGAGGGACGAAACGGCGAGATCGTAGACGGCGAGCACCGCTAGCGTCCCGCGCTCGGACGAAAAGGACGCGAGGAAGAACCCGTGCTTCCGGCCCTGGTGGCTCAGTGCGGCAAACGGCGGTTGTCGCAGCTCGCGCGCCAGCGCACCGGTGGACGCGACGATCGCTGCCGCGAGCGCTGCCGCCGACATCACGTCGACTGCGCGCGAGAAGCCCGACTGCGCCAACACCTGCCCCGCTGGGGTCAACACGAGCACCATGCGTGCCGAGGCCTCGCGCACGAAATCGGTGAGCGGCTGGAGCGTCCAGTTCTCGACCGCGCGCGTTTGCGGGCTCATACCACCGCCTCCGCAGCGCGCAGCAGCTCCAGTCGCACGAGCCCGATGTTCACGTCGGGCTCCGCGACAGCGACGACCAAAATGCCTCCCGCGGCGTTCCCACCCGGCACGACCAGCAAAGCCCCCTGTTCTCCCTGCAGGTGCCAGAATACGCTCGAGCCGATGCCCGCAGCCTCCATCGCGCGTTGCAACCGTCCCGCGAGGCTCGCCGCCAACGCGGCCACCGCCGCTCCCTTGACGCCTTCCATCAACTGTTCGGCGACGATGAGCCCATCCTCGGCGGAGACGAGCATCGCCCCGCGCACTCCGCGGACGCGCGTGATGAGGTCGAGCGCGGCACTCACGTTTCTTTCTCCAACCAGCGACGCGCCATCAGCGTGGCCCGCTGCGCCAAAATCGTGAGCCGGCCGAGCGGGATGCCGCGCTCGCGCACCACCAGCAAGAGGGCGTCGGACGTGGGATGTGCGAGATGCACGTTCCCCTGCTGACCTTCGGCCGAGAGTCCATTCCAGGCGCCGAGGCCGAGCAGTTTCGCCGTGCGCGCCGCCTCCTGGGAGACGCCTCCAAGGTACGCCGCGACCGCGTCGGTCACATCCGTGCCGGACTTGTCGCGTAATGCGCCGCCAAGGACTCGCCCCGCGCCGTCGATGAGAAGCAGGCCTTCATTGGCGCCGTCGAGGCCGGCGAAAACGCGGGATTCATCCAGGCCGGCAACGCTTGGCGAAGCGACGCTTGCCGTCCGCTCAGGCGCGGCGGCCGGGGTGGTCGGGGCGGTCGGTTCCGGCGCCTGGATCTTGCCACGCACCATGGCAATGGCTTGATCGATGGTCGGATCGTCAGGCTCGATCTTCCGTGCCGCTTCGAGATGAGCCTCGGCTTGTGCGATGTCTCCCACCTTGAAGTACAGGAATGCGAGACCCTTGAGCGCGCCGGTGTGGTGCGGCGCGATGCGCACCGCCATGTCCCATTCGTCGAACGCCCGCTCGTAGTCGTGCTTATCGGTCAACACACGGGCGTAGAGATCGTGCGCGTCGGCCAGGTGCGGATGCCGTTCGAGGCCGTTCACCGCCACGCGCAGGGCCGCGTCCAGCTGACCCTTGCGGCGCAGCGCCTCACCGAGGCGCAGGAAGACCAGACTCTGCGGGTCCTGTGCCAGCTGCGCGGAGAGCGCGCGGATGTCGTCAGCCAAAGGCGAACACCCTGGCCGCTTGGCGCGCGCGCTCGACGTTGGGACGCTGCGCTTCCTCGTCGGCACTGCGGGACGCGATGCGATCCCACTGATCCCAGCTCGCCAGCGCTTCGGCAAAGCGGCCCATCGCGATGAGCGCGAACCCGAGCACCCGATACGCCGCGGGCAAGAGCGGGTCCAACCGCACCGCGCGGCGGAGCTGTTCCGCAGCCGACGACGCGTTGCCCTGGGCCAGATGGACGCGACCGAGCAGCACGTGGATGGTCGCGTCGTGTGGCTGCAGCGTGCCCGCCTGTTCCGCCGCGGCGCGAGCGGCATCGAGGTCTTTCGTCTGCAACGCCTGCTCAGCCTTCGCTACGAGCTCCGTGAGGTCGGCGCTCGCGCCGGCCCGGCCGCGCCGGGCGCTCCCCGGATCCATGATGACGATGACGCCGGCGCTCTCGAGACCAAACAGCGTTTTCGCGACCTCGAAGTCTGAGCGGCCAAGCTCGCTCGCGAGATCCCGCACCGACCGCGCGCCGTCGATCAACGCCAGCACTTCCCATTCCGGCGGCAGGAGATCCAGCTCCCCGCCCGCTTCCGGCGCAGGGGCGAGCGAGGGCACTACGCCGATGTGCGGAATCCGGTTTTCGATCCGCGACCATTCGTCGATCCGCCGCGCGCCTTCCATCAACAGCGCTTCGACGGGAATGCGGACCGACACCTCGGTCGGGAATGTCGTCTGCGGTTGCTCGTTGAAGGAGAAGTAGCCCTCGTTCCAGCTCATCACCTCGAACACGACTTCCTCGATCTGAAAGCGGACCTGCCGCTCCACCTCACGTTGGGTAATCACCCCGAGGCTTACGAGAATCTCGCCGAGACGGCGTTTGTCGCCGAGGCGCTGCTGCATGTCGCGCGCGCGCTCGAGGTCGGCTTCGGCGATCTTGCCGGTCCGGAGGAGCATCGCACCCAACGGATGAGGGTTGCTGCGGATCTCGGCGGAGGCGACGACGCCGTTGTCGAAGTAGACCGTCCCTTCGTTGTGCCGCAGCTCCGAGGTGACACGCAGCGCGCCCGTCTTCCGGCTCAGGTCGAGCAGCTGGAAGACGTCGTGGATGCCCAGCTCGCGCAGCGGTCCTTCGATCGCCATCAGGCCGCATCCGGCGTGGAGAAGATGTGCTGCAGATCGAGCGCGGTCCGCGCGTGCATCCGCGCCCGTTGCGCAAAGGGACCGCCCGGATCGATGCGGGTCACCCGCTCCCAGGCGTCGACGGCGTCGGCGTAGCGCTGCAGGCGCGCGAGCGTCGCGCCCAGGTAAAAGAGCGCACCCGCGTGCTCGACGTCGAATTTGAGCACACGCCGGAACGCCTCGAGCGCCTCTTCGTTGCGCTTGTCGTCCAGCAGCGCGCGTCCCAGGAGCAGCAGCGCGTCGAGATCGTACGGATCCTGCTCCAGCATGTCCGCGAGCCGCACGACCGCGGAGCGCACGCTGCCGGTGCGGCGCAACAGGTCGGCCAGCGCGAGCGACGCCTCGTGAAACGTGGGCAACGCCTCGAGCGCCTCCTCATACGCCTGCTGCGCCGGCCGCCACTCTTCGTCCTGCTCGTACAGACGGCCGAGATCGAGCCAGACCTGCACGAAGCCCTTATCCAGATCGAGCGCGGCACGATACGCCTGCCGCGCACCCTGGCGATCGCCCACTTTGAGCGCGATGTCGCCCTGCAGCTTATGCAGATCGGCGCGCGCGGGTGCGCGCGTCTGGGCCCGCTGCAACGCGGTCAGCGCGCTGGCGGCGTCCCCCGTCGCGGCGCGGGCCTTCGCGACACCAACCAGGACCTCGACATCATCGGGCGTGCGGGCTACGAGGGCTTCGGCGAGGGGCAGCGCCTCGGTGGGGCGCTGCATGGCGAGCAGGCTCTTCACTTCTCCGAGCGCCGCGGCGGCATTGTCAGCATCGAGTGTGCGGGCTTCGCCGTAGCGCTCCAACGCCTCGCCGTGCAACCCGCGACGTGCGTAGATGTCGCCCAGCAGCGTGGCCGCGCGGCCGCGATCGGCGCCGCGTTGGACGGCGCGCATCGTCTCGGCGACCGCGAGATCCATCATTCCCTTGCTCACGTAGTCGCGCGCGAGCGCCAGGGGGTCCTCGGCCCGCTTCGCGAGGCCGGCGGGCGCCGACGGCGCGGCCGCGGCCGCCGCGGGCGCCAGCTCCTTAAAGATGTTGTCGAGCAGCCGCTGGTCGAATGCAAACTCGCCGGCGAGGCTCTCGGCCGTGACGTCGGCGGAAATCTCCGGGATGATCCCGATCGAGACCGTTTCGTACTGCAGGTCGATGGCGAGGGCGAACTTCTGCGAGACGTAGTAGGGGTCGAGCTCGAGCGCGCGTTTGGTGGCGCGCAACGCGCCGTCGAAATCGCCGAGATTCGAAAGCGTGAAGCTGAGGTTGTAGTGCGCGCCGGCGTTCTCCGGGTCCGCCTCGACCGCGCGCACGAATGCGTTCCGCGCATCCAGAAAGCGCTTCAACTCGACGAGCACGAGCCCGACGCCGTTCCACGCGGGCGCCGACGCCGGCTGATCCGACAGCACCTGCCGGTAGGCCTCGAGCGCGAGCTGGAAGCGGCGCAGATGGGTGAGCAGCAGCGCAAGATTGAGCCGCGCCGCGGCGAAGTCGGACGACAGCTGCAACGCCTTCCGAAACGCCTGGATCGCGTCTTCGGCGTCGCGCTGATGCGCGAGCACGACGCCGACGTTGTTCCACGCCAGCGCGTAACGCGGATCGACGTCGGTCGCCTGCCGATACGAAGCCAGCGCCTCGGCCGCGCGACCCGCCTGGTGCAATACCACGCCGCGCTCGTTCCACAGCTTCGGCGAGTCCGGCACCTCGTGAATCAACCCCTCATACAGCTCGAGCGCGTCGGCCACGTCGTGTTTCAGCAGGTGCACTTCGGCCATCGCCTGACGCACCAGCCGGCGGTCCTCGCCGCGCTCGAGGGCCAGCCGATATTCGCGCAACGCCTCCGTGTAGTAGCCCTTCTGCCGGAACGCGAGCCCGAGGTTGAAGTGGGCCAGCTCGTGCCCTTCTGCGACCTCCGGTGTGGGACTCGCCCGCAGGCGATGCTCGGCCGATTGCCGCTCGGCGCGATAGCGCTCCAGCGACAGGTTCGTCTGCGCGCGGGCGAGGGGCGGATTGAGTTGAATCGCCCGTTTGGACGCGGCGCGTGCATCCTGGTGACGCCCCATGTCGCCGAGGACGAACGCCATCAAGTAGTGCGCGTTGGCGTTGTCGGGGTTGAGCGAGACCGCGCGCTCGAGCGCCGCGAGCGCCGGCTCGTTCAGTCCGCGGTTGTAGTAGACCTCGCCCAGGTAGAAGTGGACGACCGTCGACGTGGGATCCTGCTCGACCGCGCGGCTGAACCACTCCGTCGCGACCTCCAGCCGGCCGCGCGCTTTCTCGGCGAGTCCCAGCTGAATGATCGCCGCGACGTCGTTCGGCCTATGGGCCAGCAGCTCCTCGAACTCCGCCACCGCCTCGTCGAAGGCACCCAAAATGGCGTAGGTACGGCCCAGCTCCCAGCGCGCGTCGCGATCGTCGGGCGCCTGGCGCAGCCGCTCCTGCAGCTCCGCGACGCGCCGGTCGTAGTAGCCGGTGTTGTGATAGGCGATCTCGAGGTTGCGCTGCGCCACCTGCATGCGCGGGTCGAGCTCGAGCGCGCGCGTGAACTGCTCGATGGCCTCGGGGACCAGTCCCTTCTGGTAGTACAAAACGCCGAGATTGTTGTGCGCGCCCGCGTCCGACGGGTCGATCCGGCGGGAAAAGGACCTCAACACCGTGAGGTCGCGCTCGGAGACGATCAAGTCAAGCGGATGGCGTCGAAGATAGCCTTGAGAGACGCCAGATCGGGCAGGAGCAGGAAATGACCGCGCAGCCCGTCCCGGTTGTCGATATTGAACTCTGTCTCGACGCAAAAGACGACGTCGCGGTCGTGCCCGAAATTCAAATACGTCGTCGTCAGGACCGCCGCCGAGAGATCGACGACGAGACTCGGCACGGACGGCAGGAGCAGCATGCCCATGAATTCCGACAACGCGTTCATGTAGGCACCCGAGAGAATGTTGCCGGCCTCTTTCAGGCAGGATTGCTCGAGCGTGCCAAATGTCGTGGTCGTTCCCAGAGGACGCTTGAGGAGCATGTCGCACAGCCGCCGCGCAACGGGCTCGGGAACGAGCAGCAGCGTCCGCCCGGTCAAGTCGCCGAGCATGTGCATCAACACGGCGGCCACCACTTCTTGAGGATCGCCGATCAGGCCGGCGACGTCTTCGAGCCGCGCGATGTTGATCTCGGGAACGGAGATCATCACGCGGCGCTGCGTCAGCTGCGACAGTGCCGTCGCCGCGTGCCCCGCGCCGATGTTGGCGACCTCTTTCAGCGCGTCGAGCTGCAGCGCTTTTAGATCACGAACGTCTTCCACATTCGCTCCTCACACGAGCCCCGCCGCATCCAGGATCAGCGTCGGCACACCATCCCCCAGGATCGTGGCGCCGCTGAATATCGGCAACGTGCCCTGCGGTGCATCGAATCCCTTCACCACAATCTCCTGCTGGCTGAGCATTCCGTCGACGACGATGCCCGCGCGGCGCTCGCCCATTTCGAGCACGATCACGGGGCGCCGCGGAGGCGGCGCGGGAGCGCCGCCGTTCGTTCCCAGCAGCTTGCGGAGATCCACGAGGGGAACCACGCGGTCCCGCAACACGATCGCATCCCGCCCTTCCATCGTCGTCATGGCCGTCGTCCCGAACTCCACCGTTTCGGCGACGTACGTCAGGGGCAGCGCGTACCGCTCGTGCCCGACGGCCGCGATCAGTGCACGCACGATGGCGAGCGTGACCGGAAGCCGCAGAAGGAACGTCGTGCCTTTCCCCGTTTCCGTCCGGATCTCGATCGATCCCCCGAGCGTGCGGAGGCGCGTCATGACGACGTCGATTCCCACGCCCCGGCCCGACACCGCAGTGACCGTCCCCGCCGTCGTGAAGCCGGGCCGGGCGAGCACACGCAGGAGCTGATCGTCGGACAGCGCCTCGACGTGCGGCCCCACGATACCCTCGCGCTTCGCTTTTTGGAGAATGCTCACTCGATCGATACCGCGGCCGTCATCGGAGATGCTGATCACGACGCTGTTGCGCTCCCGCACGGCAGCCAGCACGATCTGGCCTTCGGGGTTTTTCTTGTGTCGCTTGCGCTCAGCGGGCGGCTCGATTCCATGATCGACCGCGTTGCGCAGCAGGTGCACCAACGGGTCACCGAGCTCGTCGAGAATGGCCCGATCAAGCTCGATCTCCTTTCCTTCCACGCGCAACGCGACTTCTTTGCCGAGCTGGCGCGCGACGTCGCGCACGAGCCGCGGAAACCGGTCGAAGACCTGCCACACCGGCGTCATGCGTGCCTGAATGATCTCGTTTTGGAGATCGGCGGAAAGTCGCGAGATCTGGACCGCGATGTCGTCGATCGCCTGATCCTGACCAGCGAAGCGGCCCGCCACGTCGTTCAAACGGCCGCGCTCCGTCACGAGCTCGCCGATCAGATCCATGAGCGTATCCAGGCGGCGCAGGTCGACGCGGATGTGCCGGCTGCGCCCCCCCCCGCCCACGGCGTCATCGACTTGGCCCCCTTCACCACCGCCGATCGAGACGCGCTCCACGTCGCCGACCGCGTACAGCGCCGCCTCGATCTCCGGGGACGCGGCGGAGCTATGCAGCTCGAACGCCACATGCCCATCGAAGTCGTCCGACTCGAACGCTGTGGGAGGCGGCTGAACCTGTTGCACCGTCCCCAGGCTCTGCGCTTTACGGAGAACGAGCATGGCGCGGCCACCCTTGAGGGGTGCCTCGGGACGGATGGTGACTTGGACCAGGCGGCCGGAGCCTGGTGGGGCGACTGTAGGTGAGACAACGGTAGGTGAGGCGACGGTAGATGACGCGACGGCCGGCTGCTTCGTCACCGCCCGCTCGAGATCTGTCAGCAGCGTTCCGAAATCGACGTCGCGCTCGCGGCCGGCGACCGCTAGTTCGACGGCTTTTTCCAATGCGTCCGTAGCGCGGAAGAGGAGCTGCAGCGTGGCGTCGCTGGGATGCTCGCCGCTGCGCCGCAGCTGGTCGAGCAGGTTTTCCATGCGATGCGCGACGTCGGCGACGCGACCATATCCCATGGTCGCGGCCATCCCTTTCATGGTGTGCACTGCGCGGAAGATCCCGCCGACCGGCTCGGGCGACGATGGCCGGCGTTCCCACTCGAGCAGCAGCTGATTGCAGGCGCTCAAGTGCTCCCGGCTCTCGGCCAGGAACAGCTCGGCGTACTGCGACAGGTCCATTGGGTGCTATCCCAACACGCGCTGCACGGCTTCGAGCACGCGGGAAGGTTGGAACGGCTTCACAACGAAGTCTTTGGCGCCGGCCTGAATCGCTTCGACCACGAGGGCCTGCTGCCCCATCGCACTGCACATGAGAATCTTCGCGTCGGGGTCGTGCTTCACGATCTCGCGGACCGCATCGATGCCCCCCATGTCGGGCATCACGATATCCATCGTCACCAGGTCGGGCTTCAGCTGGCGGTATTTCTCCACGGCTTGCGTCCCGGTTTCGGCCTCACCGACCACTTCGAAACCGGCCTGTGCGAGGATATCCGTGATCATGGTTCGCATGAAGATGGCGTCATCACAGACGAGAACCGTGTGGCTCACCGCGCGCTCCTTAGGTAGTCAGGACCGGGCCCAACAGCGCTGCCACGTTCAGGACGATGAACAGGTCGCCCCCCTCGCCCCTGCCGCCGCCGCCGCCCGCCACGTCGCCAACCTGACGGCGTCCCACCGCCTTTACCAGCGTCGGGTCGACGCCGGGGAGGCTTTCGCGGTGCTCGAGCGTGGTATCACCCACCGCCAGCATGTCCACCACTTCGTCCACTGTAAACCCGATGAGTTTCCGACGGCGCTCGTTCGCCCCTTCCACCGCGCCGGAACTCTCCAGCTCGAGGATGATCGTCGACCCTGCAGCGGCATCGGGAAGCGGAGGCGGCGGAGGATCCTGCCCTAACGCACGCCACCCTTCCACCACGGTTACCAGCGTGCCGCGGACATTTACGAGCCCCGCGACAACCGGAGGCGCGCCCGGAATACGCGTCGTTGGGAGGCGCGGGAGAATCTCCCGCACTTGATCGACCTCGGCCGCGCATGACAGCTCTCCCACGCGAAACACGAGCAGGCGCGCAGTGGGAACGGGCGCGAGGTTTTTTTCACTCATCGGATGCGAAGAACCCAAAATACTGCAACGGTTTATCCTGAGCAAGTAAATTCGCGTCACCCGCCGCTGCGGCGAGCGCCGGACGCACCTCTGCTGGCCATTCTGACATGAGCGTGATGGGCGCGCCCGTGACCGGGTGCGTGAACGACAGCGCGGCGGCGTGCAACAGTTGTCGCGGCGCGAGGGCCTCCAGTCGCTCGGCTTCTCCGCGAGCCGACGGCGTGACGCGGCGGCTCCCGCCGAAAGTGTACTCGCGATCCCCCACGATCGGGCAGCCGACGTGGGCGAGGTGCACGCGAATCTGATGGGTGCGCCCCGTGCCGAGCCGCACGCGCAGCAGATCGCAGTGCGCGAAGCGCGCGACGACCGCGGCGTGCGTCACCGCGTGGCGGCCGCCCTCGGCCACCGTCATGCGCTTGCGCTCCTTCGCGTGGCGCGCGATCGGCGCTTCGATGTCCACCGGACTCTTCCGCAGATGTCCCCAAACCAGGGCCGCATAGACGCGCTGGACTTGGCGACGCTCGATCGCACCCGCAAGTCGGCGATGCGCGAGATCGCTCTTCGCCACAACGAGAAGCCCCGACGTATCGCGGTCGAGGCGATGTACGATCCCGGGACGTCCCTCGGTGGATCCGCGCGACAGCTCCGTGCCCCGCCCCACCAACACATTGACCAGGGTGTCGTTCCAGTGTCCCGGCCCCGGATGCACCACGAGGCCGGCCGGTTTGTCCAGCACTGCGAGGTGCTCGTCTTCGTAAACGAACTGCAGCTCCGCATGCGCCGGGGCGTACGTGCGGGGCGGCGGCTCGTCGGGAGGCAGGTCCACAGTGACTTCGGTGCCGTGCTCCAGAATTGCGGACGCGCGGAGCGCCTTGCCGCGTGTGGTCACACGCTTATCGGCGATGAGACGTCCGGCTTGAGTACGGGAGATGCTGAGCTGGTCGGCGAGAAATCGATCGAGACGGTCGGTATTGGCTACGACACAGAACGTGATGTTCAAGGTTCGGCGGCGCGCGTCTCCTTGGCCCGCTGCTGGGCGCGGCCTTCCTGCCAGAGCGAGACGCCGAGGGCGATGGCGCCGATGGTGATGGCCGAGTCGGCGACGTTGAACGTGGGCCAGCGCCACGCCCCGACGCCGATATCCACGAAGTCGACGACTCCTTGCGCGCTGCGAATGCGGTCGATCAGGTTGCCGACCGCGCCACCACACACCAGCGCGAGCGCGACGAGGCGAAAGCGGTCGCCGGGGCGCGTCCCGCGCACCAGCGAGCCCAGCACGAAGAGGGCCACGATGGCCAGGCCGAGGAAGATCCAGCGGGAGTTTTCGCCCACGTGGAGCCCGAACGCGGCGCCCTCGTTGTAGACCAGGCGGAGCTGCACGATATCGCCGACCACCGCCAGCGGCAGGCGGCGCGCGAGCAGCGATTCGGCGATCACTTTGGTGATGAGGTCGGCGACGACAACCGCGATCGCCGTGCCCCAGAAGAGTCTGCGCTCAGCGGCGCTTTCCATCTTCCTCTTTCGCCTTGCACTTGATGCAGAGACGGGCGTGGGGGAGCGCGTCGAGGCGGTCGAACCCGATCTCCTCGCCGCATTGCTCGCACCGGCCGAAGCGCTCGGGCGAGCCGTACAGCCGCCGCAGCGCCTCATTGACATGCCACAGGTAGCGACCCTCCTGCGACGCGAAGAGGAACGCCTTCTCGCGTTCCATGGCGTCGGTGCCCTGATCCGCCATGTGGAAGGAGTAGCTCGAGAGGTCGCCGTCGGACGCCTGGAGGCTCGAGTTGAACGACTCCCCGTAGTGGCCCAGCTCCTTGATCACCCGGGCCCGCTCTTCCAGCAGCCGCTTTTCCAGATGGGTCAGCTGCTTCTTGTTCAGGCCCTTGGTCTTTGCGGCTGCTTTGGTTGACTTTGTCGGCATTATCGGGTTCCGCCCTTTCGTCCGTCATGACGCCGAAGCGCAATCGTGGTCCGACGCCCTTCGATGTCTACGTCACGCTGTAAATCGGGTTCGTCGAGTGCCGCATCGAATACCATGCGGCGCGCCAGGGTTTCACCTTCGACGTAACCCTGAAACGCGCGAGTCGCGGCGACGACATCTTCGGCGCCGGAAACACTCAGCTCGATACGCGTCGTGTATTCGTATCCCGCCTCCTTGCGGAGGCGCTGCACGCGGTTGACTACTTCACGCGCCAGTCCTTCCTGCAGCAGATCGTCGCTCAGCTCGGGGTCGAGCGCGACCACGTATGGACCGTCGGCCTGCACCAGCCACTCGCTTGCGACTTCGCGCGTGACCGTCACATCCTCCGGCCGCAACTCCCACTCGCCGATCCGGATTGTTCCGCCCTGCTCCAGTGCCTGCAGTTCGCCCGCGTCCAACTGGGCGACGGCGGCCGCGACGCGGGGCGTCTCCTTCCCGTACCGCTTGCCGAGGGTACGAAAATTCGCCTTACCACGCAGCCGCACCAGATCGTGGTCGGACGCGACCACCTGTACAGCTTTTACATTGACCTCGGCAGCCAAGATATCTAACAGGTCTGACAAGGCCGGGCCCTGGGCGTTCGCCGGAACCGCCAGTTGCATCCGGGCCAGCGGCTGCCGCACCCTCAGGTTACGCGATTCCCGTGCCGCACGCGCCAGGGACGCCAGCCGCCGCACGGTGCTCATGGCCGCCAGCAGCTCCGGTTCGCGGTGCCCGCGGTCAACCGGGAAAGGCGCCAGGTGGACCGAAGTCCCGGTAAGCGCCCGATGCACCCAGTCGGACATGAACGGAGCCGCCGGCGCGAGCATCCGCACCGACGCAACCAGCGTCTCGTGCAATGTCTCCAGGGCGACGGGATCGGTGGCGCGATCGGGAGCCCAGAAGCGGGGGCGGTTGCGGCGAATGTACCACCGGGACAGATCCTCCCCCACGAAGTCCATGATCGCGCGCACGCCCGCGGTGACGTCGTACGTCGCCCAGGCCTGCCGGACCAATGCCACAACTTCGTCGAGCCGGGCCAGCAGCCAGCGATCGGCCGCCGGCCGCTCGGCCGGCGGCGTCGCATCCTCTTCGGCGGGCGCCCGCCAGTCCTGCGCATAGCGGCGGAAGAAATCGTGCGTCGAGCGCAGCGTGTTGAGGAACCCCCCGGAGATTTCGGGAATCTGTCGCTCGTCGAAACGCTTCGGCAGCCAGACCTGACTCTGACCGAGCAGGTAGAGGCGCACCGCGTCGGCGCCGTGCGTCTCGATCACCTTCCAGGGATCGATGACGTTGCCCCGGCTCTTCGACATCTTCTGGCCGTGCACGTCGAGCACGTGCTCGTTCACAATCACATGCTTGTAGATGATCGAGTCAAAGGCGGCCACGCCGATCGCGAGCAGCGAATAGAACCAGCCGCGCGTCTGGTCGACACCTTCGCAGATGTAGTCCGCCGGGAAGTGTGCCTTGAAATCCGCCTGGTGCTCGAACGGATAGTGCCACTGCGCGTATGGCATCGACCCCGAATCGAACCAGGCGTCGATGACTTCGGGCACGCGTCGCATCGTGCCGGGGCAATCGCGACAGCTCCAGGTATACGTGTCGATGTACGGTTTGTGAGGATCGAAATCCGCCGGCAGCCGGTTTCCCCAGCGCTGCGCCAGCTCCTCGTAGGACCCAATCACTTCGCGGTGCTCGCGATCGGCATCACACTCCCACACGTTGAGCGGCGTTCCCCAGTAGCGGTCGCGCGACAGCGCCCAGTCGACATTGTTCTCCAGCCACTCGCCAAAGCGGCCGGTGCCAACCTCCGGTGGATGCCAGTCGATTTCGCCGTTCACCTCGAGCAGGCGGGCCTTCACGGCGGTGGTGCGCACGAACCACGACGTGCGCGCGTAGTAGATCAGCGGCGAGTCGCAGCGCCAACAGTGCGGATAGCTGTGGGAGTAAGGCCGAGTCTCGAGCCATCTGCCGTCAGCCTTCAGTCGCTCAATGATGAGTCGATTCGTTTCCTTGTCGGTGACGAGCTTTCCTTCGATCTCGGGCCAGGTGGTGGCCTTGAACGTCCCGTCGGGCGCGACCGGATTCACGAACGCGAGCCCGTTTTGCTGTCCGGTGGCGAAGTCATCGGCGCCGAACGCGGGCGCCATGTGCACGAGCCCCGTGCCTTCGTCCGCGGTGACGAATGCGCCGGGGACGATGACGAAGCGCTGCCCGTCTTTGGGAAACGGCACGACGTCGAATGGCGGAACGTACTTCTTCCCCAAGAGCTCACGGCCCCGGAAGGTCTTGACCAACTCGCCTTGCACGAGCGGAACGCCGTGGACGTGCACGTCGGCCGCGCGCGCGACGGCGACGATATAGCTCGCCGTCTTGCCGCCGTCGGGGAACGCATATTCGCCGTACTCGAGTTCGGGATCTACCGCGACGGCCACGTTGGACAACAGCGTCCACGGCGTCGTGGTCCAGATCATGAGGTTCCGCGGGTTGTCGCCTTTGCGGGTCTGGAGTGGGAAGGTGACGTAGACGGAATTGGTCTGCACTGTCTCGTAGCCCTGCGCCACTTCATGGGACGACAGCGCGGTGCCGCACCGAGGGCAATACGGCAGGACCTTGTGGCCGCGGTACAGCAACGTTTTTTCGTGCAGCCGCTTCAGCAGCCACCACACCGTCTCGATGTAGTCGTTGCTATACGTGACGTAGGGGCGCTCGTAGTCGAGCCAATACCCGATTCGGTCCGACAACGCTTCCCAATCGGCCTTGTACTTGAAGACGCTCTCGCGGCACAGCTTGTTGAAGCGCTCGACGCCGTACGACTCGATCTCACGCTTGCCGCTGATGTTCAGCGCCTTTTCGACCTCGATCTCGACCGGCAGGCCGTGCGTGTCCCAGCCCGCGATGCGCGTGACCGCCTGACCCAGCATCGTATGGTAGCGGCACACCAGGTCTTTCAGCGTGCGCGAAAACACATGATGGATCCCCGGCCGGCCGTTGGCCGTGGGCGGCCCTTCAAAGAAGATGAACGGCGGGCCGTAGCGGGTCGCGTCCATGACGCGGGTGAACAGCCGCTCATGCTTCCACGCTCCGAGCAGCTGCCGTTCCAGCGCGTCGATCGACTGCGAGGCGTCCGACAGCGGGTACGTCATCAGTTCAGGCGCTCCACCACGCCCCGCACGACGGTCGCGAGGCGCGGCTCGGCGGCGCGGGCAACGGCGATGATCTGCTCGACCGACGTCGGCTCCAGCGCGTCGGGCAGGCAGGTGTCGGTGATGATCGAAAGACCCAGCACCCGCATACCCTGGTGCACCGCCGTGATGACTTCCGGTACCGTACTCATGCCGACGATATCGGCTCCCATCGCCCGCAGCATCCGGTACTCGGCCGCGGTCTCGAGATTGGGACCAGGCACCGCGACGTAGACGCCTTCGCGCAGCACGATCTTGTTTTCGACCGCCACGGCGCGCGCCAGCCGGCGCAGCTCCCGGTCGTACGCCGCCGACATGTCGGGAAACCGCGGGCCTTCGGCATCGGCGTTCGGTCCGACGAGCGGATTGTCGCCGAGCAGGTTGATATGATCGGCGATCAGCACCAAATCCCCCGTGGACCAGAGGGGATGCATGCCGCCCGAGACATTGGAGACGACCAGTGTTTTCGCGCCGAGCGCCTTCAGCACACGCACGGGGAATGCGACCTGCTGGAGGGTGTAGCCCTCGTAGCGGTGGAACCGTCCCTGCATGATGGCCACGCGGTGCTTGCCCAGTGTGCCCAACAGCAGCCGGCCAGCATGGGTCTCCACGGTCGGCGTCGGGAATCCGGGAATTTCCGGATAGGCAATCGTGGTCTCGGCCTTGAGCTCGTCGGCGAGCGCGCCGAGTCCGGTGCCCAGAATGACCGCGATGTCCGGAGACACCGAGGTCCGCGCCTCGATCGCGCGGACGGCGTCAGCCACCACCATCAGTCGTGCTTGCCGTCGAGGGCGCGGAGCTCGGCGAGCTGGCGCTCGAGCAGGGCGCGAAATCCCCCGACGTACTGCTGGAACTGGCGCTCGGTCTCCGCCATGCGTGCCTTGACCGCGGTTTCGGCAGCGCGCGCTTCGTCGAGCAGCCGTTTCGCTTCGGCTTGCGCTTCCCGCACGATCACCTGCCCCTCACGCTCCGCGGCCGCGCGAGTGTCCTGCCGAAGCTGCTGCGCCGCGACGAGCGCCTCGTTCATGGCCTTTTCGCGTTCCTTGAACACCCGGAGCTGCTCCGTCAGCGCCGCGACGCGCTCCTCCAGCACCTGGCGGTCGCGGATTGCGCGTTCCAGCGCGTCCGCCACGCGCACGCGGAAGTCCTCGACGCCCTCGGTCTCGTAACCGCGCAGGCTCTTGCGAAACTCCTGTTTGCGAACGTCGAGCGGCGTGAGCGTGAAGACGTCGTCGTTCACGGGCTTGTCTCCTTCACTCCCCTCGGGCCGAAGAGTGCGGTACCCAGGCGAATCACCGTCGCTCCCTCCGCGAGCGCCGTAGCGTAATCGCCGGACATCCCCATCGAGAGGGTCGGCAGCCATACTCCGTTCTCCTCGTTGATCGTATCACGCAGCACGCGCAGCCCACGAAACACCCGGCGCTGCACGTCCACATCGTCAGTGAATGGTCCCACCGTCATCAATCCCTCGAGCCGCAGGTTGTCGAGCACGGCGATGTGTCGCGCGAGCCCCGACGCCTCCTGCGGCGCGCACCCGCTCTTCTGCTCCTCGCCCGCCACGTTCACTTGCAGTAGCACGCGCAACCCGGTTGCGCGCTTGTCGAGCTCGGTGGCGAGTGCCAGCGAATCGACTGAGTGCACGAGCTCGAAGCGACCGGGCACATGCTTCGCCTTGTTGCGCTGGAGATGCCCGATCAGATGCCAACGAATCCCGAGGCCCTGACCCTCAACCCCAAGCTCGTCCTGCTTGTGCAGCGCCTCCTGCACGCGATTCTCACCGATGTCCACCACACCCGCCGCGACGGCTGCACGAATCGCTTCGCTACCGAAACCCTTCGTCACCGCAACGATCGTGACCGGCTGTGAGGCGAGCCGAGCAACTTCGGCCCTCACCTGGGCCAAACGCTCGGGGAGGGCCTCGAAACTCATAACCTTTCAATATAGAGCCTGCGCGCTGGGAGCCTAAGGGCCTCGCAGAAGGTCGGCGAGTGGCCTGCTCGGATTCAGGTGATAAGCCCGCCGCAGGTACGCCCGGGCGCGCGCGGTATCGCCCCGCAGACGTGCGCCGTTTCCCAACTCGAGAAACGGCACGGAGAACGATCGGGCGACGAGCTGCGCCGCCGGCTCGAGCTTCAAGGTGTCGACCGAGAACAGCTTGCCGTATCGAAAGACCGAGTCCGCCAGGCTTCGGGTTCGCGCTGTGTCGACTTTCGTGCGCTGGATACCCTCAGGCCAGCGAGTGACGGTGTCGGCGCGAGGCACGACCCTGAAGACGAGACCCTGGAAGACAAGCTGCGAGTCGAGACCAAGCCAAGCCCCGCGCCCCGACGTCTGTCCAAACGTGACCGATCGCCCCGGTAGATACGACCCGAGCGTGTACAGGATCACCTGATCCGCGACGCGTAGGTACGTGCCCCGCGGGACGTGCAATGAGAACCCGGCGGCGCGATAGTCGAGGTCGTCGCTCAAGCGGCCAGGTTGCATGCCGGCGATCTGCTCGGGTGTGAGCGGCAACTGCGTGCCGGCCGGCGGCGCTGGAACTTTGAAAGTGCGGTAGATGGCCGGCGCGCCCGCGGTGTCGAAGGGACGGACGGGTCGAACGGCGAGCTGCTTCAAGTACCAGTCGAGATTGGCCAGCGACAGGTTCACCATCGTGACGTCCTGCCGGATTCCCTCGACCTCCTGCAGGTACCAAACGGGGAACGTGTCATTGTCACCGAAACCGAACAGCGCGCCGTACGGCTCGACCGATTGCAGCAGGTTATACGCGAAGTCCCGCGCCACATACGCGTCTGGCCCGCGCCGCGTCGCGGCCGTGAAATTGAGCCCGAACGGCAGCAGCGCGACCAGCGCCGCAGCCGCCGTCATCCACCGCGACGCTATCGCGCGCCGCGCCACATCCACGAGACCGAGCCCCGCGAACACGCCCCAGATCTGGAAGCTCACCACAAAGAAGTAGTCGCGCTCCCGGACTTCGTGCTGGCTCATCGATGGGTAGACATCCCAGAAAAGGGAGAACCCGGGCTTGAAGTTCATGTACACGACGAGACCGAGACCCGTGATGAGCCACACGGCGACGAGCAAATAGGTGAGGCCACGATCGCGGCGACGCGCCAGATCGAACCCGAAGTAGCCGAGCGCCGCGTATGCCACCGACACCGCCGCCATCGCGATGTTCGGAAGTGATCGGCCCCATTGCCACCCGCAGTATACGAAGTAATTGATCAGCTGCTGCCAGAAGATCACAATGCTGCGACCCGGATTGTCTGCCCCGGGAAAGAACATCGGATTGTCGAAGATTCCCCGCCTGCCGAACTGCTCCCGCCGGATCATCGACAGCAGGTTCGTCCACGTTTCGGGATCGGATTCGTCGAGCACTGGTTGGAGGCCGGAGCGGATATAAAGGAAGGCGTACGTCGATATGCCGACCGCCGCAATCGCAATCGCGAGGATCGGGAACGCACGCGAGCCCGACATCATGCAGGCTACCACCGCGCCAAGCAGCAACACGCCACCAACGATGATCAGTCCCGTGCTGCCCAGGCCGACGGCGATGAGCACGATCCACAACGTGCCCAGCAATGCCCACTCGGCCCACTCGCAGTGCCGCTCCCGGGGATCGGGTGATGGTGCTGTTCGCAGGGTGTAGAAGATGAACAGCACCACCGCGGGACCCGCCAGCAACTCGAGCAGGTGATTGCCGATCGACAGAGCGCCGATGTAGATGATGAGGAGCAGCAGATGCGGAGCGTGCGCACTGCCGCGCACGTCCCTCCACCGCACGGCGAGCCAGGAGATCGCGGCGACACTGAACGTCGCGATGGTGTAGACCTCGGTCTCGTTGCTGTTCTGCCAGGCGGTGAACACAAACGCCGACATGATTGCAGCGGTGGCCGCGCCACCAATCCGGATCATCCGCGTTTCCCCGGCGAGCACTCGCTCCACGACGAGGAACAGGCAGCCCGCGCCCGCTGCCGAGAAACAGGCGCTCATCAGGTTCAGCCGCCAGGCGTATTGACCGATGGCCACGACGTCGCCCCAGACGTGACCAAGCATCACGAATAGCGGCGTCCCCGGCTGGTGCGGCACGCCGAGCACCTTGGCGGCGGTGATGAATTCGCCCGCATCCCACAGCGTGACGGTGGGAGCGAGGGTGATCACATAACCGATGAGGACCAGGAGTGCGACAACCGCGGCCTCCCGGTATGGAGGGCGCTGCGCCGGGTCAGGTTGCAGGCTGAGTCACACGCTCGCCGCCCTCGAGATGAGAGACGGCACCGGAGAGCAGGTCGCGCACCTGTTGTGCGGTGAGATGGCGGTACAGGAGGCCGTGGCTCGCGACGGAAATGGTCGACGTCTCTTCCGACACGACGAGGACCGTCGCATCCGTTTCCTCCGACAAGCCCAGCGCCGCCCGATGGCGCGTGCCGAGCGACTTGTCGGCCACTTTGAATTGCGTCAGCGGCAGCACGCAGCCCGCCCCGATGATCTGATCGCCCCGAATCAGGATCGCGCCATCGTGGAGAGGGGAGTACGGCGTGAAAATCGTGGTCAGCAAGTCGGCCGAGACCTTCGCTTCCATCGGCACGCCGGTGGTGATGAATTCTTCGAGGCCGATGTCGCCTTCGACCGCAATGATCGCGCCGGTGCCGGCGCGCGACAGCCGGTCCAGCGCCTCCGCAATTTCCTCCGCTACCGATTGCCGGTCGCCCCGCGAAAACGCCCGCATGAAGCGCGATTGGCCGAGCCGCGCCAGCGCGTTGCGGAGCTCCGGCTGAAAGACGACGACGGCGGCAAAGGCGCCGTAGGTGAAGATCACGCCCAGCAACGTGCTGATCATCGTGAACTTCGCGAAGACCGCCACGAAGTACGTGAGCGAGAGAATCACGAGGCCGATCACGATCTGCAGCGCCCGCGTGCCGACGAGAAACAACAGAAAACGATAGATAACGAACGCGACGATCAGGATCTCGAAGACATCCGGCCAGAGCCGCGGGGAGAGAAACCGTAAGGCGTCAACGTTCACGTTTGTTTGGTCGTAGCGCTCGCGAGTGTAAGGGCTTCGACGGTCAGGGCGACGTCGTGGACCCGGAACAACCGGGCGCCTCGCTCCCAGGCGAAGGCGCACGCAACAGCCGTGGCGCGATCTCGATCTTCCACGGGCCGACCGGTCACCGCCCCCAAAAAGCGCTTCCGCGACGGGCCGACCGCTACAGGATAGCCAACAGCCACGATCGTTGCCAGTTCGTCGAGCAGCCGAAGGTTCTGTGAGGCGGTCTTGGCGAACCCAAACCCCGGGTCCAGAACGATCCGTTCGCGCG
>Ga0075418_10002510_pt1 | contig 21065 bp, 17 predicted proteins | sample SoiMetdeltSBSDD2_FD_81776 | JGI IMG/M metagenome (GOLD analysis project Ga0075418, IMG submission 81776) | Bulk soil microbial communities from a Populus tree surrounding site in Tennessee, USA - Soil MetaG P. deltoides SBSDD2 | ecosystem: Environmental > Terrestrial > Soil > Tree plantation...
ACGATTCTCCTCACCATCAACGGCATTGCGTCGGGGCTCAGGAACAGCGGGTGACGACGTGCGCTCCGCTGGTGACGACGCGCGCTATCGCTGGTGACGACGCGCGCTATCGCTGGTGACGACGCACGCTCCGCTGGTGACGAAGTCATAGCGGTCACCGGGAAGCTCGTCACTGCAAAGCTCGTCACCGCGAAGCTCATCTCTTCAGCCGGCTCTTCACCGCCTCCGGGTAGATGGCAAGCTCGTAGGATACGAACACGACGTCCTTGCCGCCGTAGGCCACGATGCTCGATACGCCGTTCTTCCACCGGTAGGAAGCGTAGCGTCCCTCGGCTGCGGCTTCCGCCTCCTGCGGCGGACCGTGTCGCGCCCGGATCGCGCCCATCACCACGTCGAAGTGGGGAATGTCCGCGCTGATCGAGAACTGCTGCAGCACGCCGTTCAGGAATTGCATGCGGATCTCGCGCGTCTCCACGCCGCCGACCTTCTCGTCATGGGAGACGCAACTCACGTCGGCATAGGCGTCGTCACGGCGCACGCAGGCGTAACCGCGCCGCCCCAGGTCGGGTTTCGCGGCCTTGCGGGCCCCCTGCCCGGCGATCGCGGCGTTGAGGTCGCGAAAATCGAGCGCCGCAGCAAGCGCCTGGTAGGAAGCGCCGAGCGCGATGTCGGCGTGGCCGTAGGGCTCGTCCGCCGCCGCGGCGGCGCCCCCGGCCAAAGCCAGCAATACGATCAGCGAATCTGCTGCCCGCTGCACCGTCATCTGGAAAAGGCGTCAGCCTTTTCCAAGTTCCCGGACGATATGCTGCTGCCGCCGGCTCACCGCGAGCCTTTCGTCCACGCCGGCAAGCAGCACCAGCCAGTGCGCCTCGCCGCCCTCGGAGCTGCGCTCGAAACCGCGCACCGCGGCACGCGCCACGAGGCAGTTGCGGTGCACGCGAACGAAGCGTTCCGCGTATTCCTGTTCCAGCCGGGTGAGCGATTCCTCCATCAGGTACTCGCGCGCCGGTGTCCTCACCGTCAGGTACTTGAGCTCCGCCTTGAGATAGACCACATCGTCTATGGGTATCAGGTGCACCTTCCCCCGCTCCGGCACGGAAAGGAATGCGCGCGGCGCCCGCTGCAGCCTGCGCAGCGCCTCGGGCTGCGGGGGCCGGCGAGGATGGGCGCGGGCGAGCGCCTCTTTCAGGCGCGCCAGGCGGATCGGCTTCAACAGGTAATCGACCGCGTGCACCTCGAACGCGCGGATCGCGTACGCGTCGTACGCGGTCGCAAATATGACGGACGGCGGCTCATCGAGCCGCTGCAGGTGCTGGGCCACCTCTATGCCGTCCATCTCGGGCATGCGTATGTCGAGGATGACGACGTCAGCGTAGCGGTCCGCAAGCAGCTCCAGCGCAGCGCGCCCGCTAGCCGCTTCTCCCGTCACGGCAAGCGGGATCTCCCGCCCGCAATCGGCGAGCAGGTCCCGCATGCGCGAGCGCGCCGGCGCCTCGTCGTCCACGATCACTATGCGCAGCGGCTGCTCGTCACTCATGCGTCACCTGGCCCTTGAGGTACGGCATCAGGACATGCACCTCGTAGTTCCCGTCCTGTACCTTGGTGGTGAGGCTCGCTTCGGCATCGAAATGAAGCTGCAGACGCTCCCGGATATTGGCAAGAGCCATCTTGTTGCCCTCGTGGCGGTCTGCTTCCCCGAGGTACGGATTGCGCAGCACGGCGTGCACCCGGTCGCGCGTCCCGTAGATATGGATGTTGATGACTCCCGGCTCGAGACGGGGTTCTACGCCGTGGTAGACGGCATTCTCGATCAGCGGTTGGAGCACCAGCGGCGGGATCAGCGCACCGGGGGGAACGCGCTCGATCAGCCACTCGGCCTTGAGGCGGTCGCCCAGCCGCAACTGCTCGAGATCGAGATAGCGCCGGCACAACTCGATCTCGCGCTCCAGGGTCGTCAGCTCGCGATTGTCGGCCATCAGAACGCGGAAGAGCTCCGCCATGTCCTCCAGCACCTCCTCCGCGCGCTTCGGATTCTGGCGGATCAGCGACAGCACGGCGTTGATGCTGTTGTACAGAAAATGGGGACGGATGCGCGCCTGCAGGGCCTGCAGTCTGGCCTCCGAGAGCGCCGGGGAAAGCGCCCTCTCGCGCAGGCGGAAGTACACGAGCAGCGCCGCCGTAACCAGCAGCACCAGCAGGCAGTAGCGCTCCAGCGGGGCCGGCTCGGGCTCGAGCAGCGGACGGCCCAGCTTGTGCAGGAGCGCCGTCAGCGCCACCTCCAGCGCGATCACCGCCAGAAAACCCAGGTAATCCGGCAGGCGCCGCAGCCAGTCGTTCAGGGCGACCAGCATCAGCAGGCTCAGGATCAGGAGCGGCTGCACGAGCGCGGAGGTCTCCAGCAGCTCCGGCCACAAACCGCGCCAGCCGTCCGTCTTGACGACCGCCGCCGCGAACGCGACGACGTTGACGAATACCAGCACGCGCAGCAGCACGCCGAGATTGCGGAAATTCGGCAGGGCGCCGGAGTAGGCGTTTTGATTTATACTTCTCGCCACGCGCTTCCCGCTTTCCGCCGACTGCCCGGATTCGTTCCCACGGCCCGTCCCCCTGAAACCGCCCGTCAAATTCTAGCCGAATTGGTGACTCAGGACGCTGAAGCAGCATGACCGCGAACGACAACAACCGGGGCGAGCCGTGGTCGGGCCGGTTCGGCGAGCCCGTCTCCGACCTGGTGCAGCGCTTCACCGCGTCCATCGCGTTCGATCAGCGGCTCGCTGAATTCGACATCGAAGGCTCCCTCGCGCACGCCCGCATGCTGCTCGCGGTCGGCATCATCGCGAAGAGCGATCTCGCGGCTATCGAGAAGGGGCTCTCGCAGATCCGCGCCGAGATCCGCGCCGGCACCTTTCCCTGGGCGCTCGAGCACGAGGACGTGCATTTCAACATCGAGCGGCGCCTGACCGACCTCGTGGGCGAGCCGGGCAAGCGCCTGCACACCGCGCGCTCCCGCAACGACCAGGTCGCGACGGACGTGCGCCTCTACCTGCGCGCGGCCATCGATCACGTGCAGGCGCTCCTGAAGGCGCTCCAGAAGCAGCTCCTGGAACTGGCCGACGAGCACGCCGAGACGATCATGCCGGGATACACCCACATGCAGCCGGCGCAGCCCGTCTCGTTCGGCCACCACGTGCTGGCGTATTTCGAGATGTTCGCGCGCGACGCGCAGCGCTTCGCCGAGTGCCGCAGGCGGCTCAACAAGCTGCCGCTGGGCGCTGCGGCGCTTGCCGGCACGTCGCTCCCGATCGACCGCCTCATGGTGGCGAAGGACCTCGGCTTCGACGGGGTGTGCGAGAACTCGATCGACGCGGTCTCCGACCGCGATTTCGCGATCGAGTTCTGCGCGGATGCCGCGCTGGCGATGACGCACCTGTCGCGCTTCTGCGAGGAGATCATCATCTGGATGAACCCGCGCTTCGCGTTCGTCGATCTCCCCGACCGCTACACCACCGGCTCCTCGATCATGCCGCAGAAGAAGAATCCCGACGTGGCGGAGCTCGTGCGCGGCAAGACCGGGCGGGTCAACGGGCACCTCGTCGCGCTCCTCACCCTCATGAAAGGACAGCCGCTCGCCTACAACCGGGACAACCAGGAAGACAAGGAGCCGCTCTTCGACACCGTCGACACGCTGATGGCGTGCCTCGGGGTATTCAGGGAAATGCTGAGCGGCATCAAGGTGAACCGGGAGACCATGGAGGCCGCCGCGCGGCAGGGCCACAGCACCGCCACGGACCTCGCCGAGTACCTCGTCAAGAAGGGCGTGCCGTTCCGCGAGGCGCACGAGGCGGTCGCCCAGGCGGTGCGCTTCGCGGAGTCGCGCGCCTGCGAGCTTGTGGAGTTGAAGCTCCCCGACCTCCAGCGTTTTTCTCCGGCGATAGCGAAGGACGTGCACGCGGCGCTCGCGCTCGACGGCTCCCTGAAGAGCAGGAGTCACATCGGCGGCACGGCGCCGGCGCGGGTGAAGGCGGCGGTGGCGAAGGCGCGCAAGGCGCTGGGGTGAGCCAGCCGCCCCGCTACTCCGAATGGCGCCCGCACCCCTGGCACGGCCTGCCGGCGGGGCGCGAACCGCCGCTGTACGTCAACGCCTACGTCGAGATCACGCCTTTCGATTTCATCAAGTACGAGGTCGACAAGACATCGGGCTACCTCAAGGTGGACCGTCCGCAGCGAACGTCGTCTCAGGCGCCGGCTCTCTACGGCTTCATCCCGAAGACCTATTGCGGCGCGGGCGTGGCCGCGCTGTGTCCCGGCGCAGCGCAGGGAGACGGCGATCCGCTCGATATCTGCGTCATGAGCGAGCGGCCGATAGCCCGTTCCGAAATCATCGTTCCGGCGCGCGTCGTCGGCGGCCTGCAGCTCGTGGACGGCGGGGAGGCGGACGACAAGATCGTCGCGATCCTGGAGAAGGATTTCGTCTGGGGCGCGGTGGACGACTTGAGCGGCCTGCCGGAAGTCCTGGTCGAGCGGCTGCAGCACTACTTCACGACCTACAAGCTCGTGCCGGGCGAGGAACAGCGGATACGGATTCAGCGCGTGTACGGGAAAGCCCACGCCCTGCGGGTGGTCGAGACGGCGATGGCGGACTACCAGACGCTGCTGGCAATCTGAAGCATTAGCCACAGAGGACACCGAGGTCACAGAGAAGAAACAACAGCGGGCATCCACCCTCTGTGTTCTCCGTGATCTCTGTGGCTGATTTCTTTTTCAGTTTTGCCTGCCGCCCACGAGGCTCTCGAGGATTGCTCTCTTCGCCGCGCAGCGCTGCTCGGTCCAGCACGACTTGTAGACCTTCGCGATTTTCCCGTCCCGGTAGATGCGGATCTCGAACGGCTTCTTCATCAGCACCGTGTGCACGTAGCTCGCGAAGGCTTCCGCGAAATCGTCGGCGGGGTTCGTGACGGCGTAGAGCGTGGCGAAATTGGTGCGCAGCAGGTTGTCGTAGGTGTCAACCATCTGGCCGGCCGGGAGCTTCGCCTTGAGGTAATACACGACGTCCTTGCGCTGCGTGAACGCCGCGTCGAACTTCGTGAGGTATCGATTGCTTTCCTTCGCGACAGTCCACGACAGGTTGAAATACGGATAGTCGGTCGAAGCGTCCTTCGGCTCGACGTTCCACGACGGGTGGATCTTCTCGTTGATGGACACTACGTGCCCCAGCTCGTGGAGCAGTATGTATTGAATCGCGTTCTTCCTGCTGTCCTCTGCCCTGGTCTCGATCAGCGCGGTCAGCCTGAATCCGGACTGCGGCTCGAACGGCGTATTTTCCTTCCATGTCGCCCAGGCGTTTGCCCGCTTCTCGAGCACCGAGACGTCCAGCACGATAAAGCCCGCGACGGCGTTCGAGTGGGCGTCGTATATCGTATCCGTGAAACCCGTTCCTCCCAGGTTTCGAACCAGGTGTATGCCCGCCAGCTTTCCGGACACGATATGCCTGACGCCGGGAGGCAACTCCGTGATTGCCGCCTGTAGGTCCCGCAGAAATTCCCTGTTCAACTTTGCGGCACGCGGCTTGTCAGGAAAGCCGCTCTGAATGTTGTCGAGCGTGAGGAATTCGACAAGCTCGGAGGGCGCTTCACCGATGCGCTGCTCCAGTGGCCGCGCGAGCGCAGACCTCCAGTAATCCAGCTTAGTGATGGCATGGTCCTTGAGCGCTTTCGCGGCGCATTCCTTGTCGTCGTGGCGGCACGGAACGCGCACCGGCTCCTGCGCAAGTGCTGCACCCGGGCACAGGACGGCAAGTACCAGCAAGATCAGGCAGGCCGGGCGCATCAGGCGTCTCTCGTTCTCAATCCCCCTCTCCCCGTGTTAACGGGGAGAGGGTTGGGGTGAGGGGCAGCGAGAAGCTCGGTTTCTCGCAAGAAAGGACGCTGTTCTACGTTCCCCCTCACCCTAGCCCTCTCCCCCCAAACCGGGGGAGAGGGTGTTTTTTAAATAGCGCTTAGTGACCGGTCACCAGTCACTGGTCACTGGTCACGGTTTTTCGTAGATGAACACCCAGTAGTACTTCAACCGCACGAACTGGAAGTTCCGTCCGAATTGCCCGAGCGCCGCGTTCAACTCGCCTTCCGTCGGGAAATTCTTCAGCACCGTGTGCTCGGAGCCGTCCGCCAGCCGGCGCTTCTGAAAGGAATTGCCGTCCTCGTCCCGGTGCGAGATCGGGGTGCTGCTGCCTTCCACGTAGACATTGTCGAGCAGCACGACGCGGGCCCCCGCGCTGAGCCGCCGGTCGAGGGACTGCAGAAACCGGGACTGATCGCGCACCGGCACGTGAGACCACCAGAAACCGGCGAAGGCGCCTTCGAACGAACCCAGCTCGTCCGGCAGGTCGTAGACGTCCGCGACGCGCAGCTCGACGCGTTCCGGCGGCAACGCCTTCTCCGCCGCGAGCGCGAGCGTCTCCGTGCTGGCGTCGACCGCCACAACGCTCCGCGCCTTGCGAATCAGGAACTGCGTCCAGTAGCCCGTGCCGCAGGCAAGCTCCAGGACGCGGCGCCCCGCGAGCATGTCCGGCAGGAGCCGCTCGAGCTTGCGCAGCTCGGGCTGCCGCTCGGACTTCTCGTAGATGCTCTCGTATTCCCGCGCCCGCGCGGCGTAGTACTGCCGCAACTCCGCGTCGGGGACCGCCATCAGTAATCGCCCCTCACAAATCACGTCCTTCCAGCAAGGGCGGCGCGGTCGAGCCGCGCACCACCAGCTCGACCGGCAGCTCGGTGCGTGGCGCCACTTCCTGTCCCGTCAGCCGCGCGAGCAGATGCTGCGCCGCCAGCGCGCCCAGCTCGCTCGCCGGAAAATGGATCGTGGTCAGCCCGGGTGTCACAACGTCCGCGATTTCCATGTCGTCGAAACCCGTGATCGACAGCTCGCGCGGCACGGCAATCCGGCACTCGTGGCATTCCGCCAGCGCCCCGATCGCCAGCAAGTCGTTCCCGCAAATGACGGCGGTGGGCCACTTGGCGCCTCCCAGCACTTCGCGCAGCCCTTCGCGCCCGGCCGCGAACGCGTAGGGCTTCTCCACCAGGCGGTGAGGCGCGATGGCGATACCGTGCGCGGCCAGCTCCTCGCGCACGCCGCGCAGGCGGCCGCGCGCGCGCTCGTTACCCGCCGTCAAGCCGGAGATCATCGCGAACTCGCGGTGCCCCAGATCGAGCAGGTGCCGCGCGATGCGCACGCCCGCCGCGCGGTTGTCGAAACCCACGCAAGGGTGGCGGTCCTCGGGATCCAGCGCCCAGGTCAGCACGTACGGCACCTGGTGGGTGTCGAGCATCTTCAGCACGCACTCGTGGTGGGTCGTGCCGAGCAGCACCAGCCCGTCCACCCCATGCTCGATCAGGGCGCGCGCCACGCGCGTTTCCGCCTCCGCGTCGTGCTCGTCGCTTGCCACCAGCAGCATGTAGCCCGCCTGATCCAGGGTGCGCTGCAGCGCCTGGACGGTCTTGGCGAAGATAGTGTTGTCGAGCGTGGGCAGGACCGCGCCTATCGTGCGCGTGCGGCGCGAGGCGAGCGCGCGCGCCGCGCCGTGCGCGACGTAGCCCAGCGTCTCCACCGCCTGGTTGATGCGGGCTGCCGTCGCGGCCTTGACCTTGTGCGGCAGGGAGAGCGTGCGCGATACCGTCGCGGTCGACACGCGCGCGAGCCGCGCCACGTCGGCGAGCTTGGCGGTCTTCGGGTATGACGTGCGCCTCATCGCACTGCCCAGATTACCACCACTCCGGTGCCCGTGGTTCGAGGGATGAAGGATGAGGGATGAGGGATGAGGGGCCAGGACAAGGGATGTGGGATGAGGGATGAGGGATGAAGGATGAGAGTCGAGAGTAAGAACAACAAATGGGTCGGAGTCGGTCCGTCCCGCAATCATCACTCGACACGCTTTCCCCGACACTTTATTCTGCCCTCCGCCCGCCGCCCTCATCCCTCCGCCCTCATCCCGCCGCCCTCATACCTTGATGTCTCCCCTCCCCCCGCGCCGGGCGCTCGGCCTGCTCTACGCCGTCTTCACGCTGTCGGGCTTCGCGGGACTGATCTACGAGTCGATCTGGAGCCACTACCTCAAGCTGTTCCTGGGGCATTCCGGCTACGCGCAGACCCTGGTGCTCGCAATTTTCATGGGCGGCATGGCGGTCGGCGCCTGGCTCGCCGCGCGCTACTCGCCCCGCTGGCGCAACCTGCTCATCGCCTACGCCCTCGTCGAAGCGGCGGTCGGCATCATCGCGCTGGTGTTCCACGAAACGTTCATCGCGGTGACCGGGGCCGCATTCGATCGCTTGCTCCCTGCGCTCGGCACGCCCGGCGCCGCGGCGGCGGTGAAGTGGGCGCTCGGCGCGGCGCTGATCCTGCCGCAGTCCGTGCTCCTGGGCATGACTTTCCCGCTGATGAGCGGAGGCCTCATCCGCCGCTATCCGGCCACGCCCGGCGCGGCGCTTGCCATGCTCTACTTCACCAACAGCCTGGGCGCGGGCATCGGCGTGCTGGTCTCGGGTTTCGTGATGATCGAGCGCCTCGGTCTGCCGGGCACCATGCAGGCGGCCGGCATCGTGAACCTGTCGGTGGCGGCGCTCGTGGCGCTCCTCGCGCGGCTCGCCGCTCCGGAGGAAATGCCGAAAGCGGCGGCAGCCGGATCGCGCGGCGACTCGCAAACGCTTGCACTGCTGCTGGCGATCGCGGCGCTGACGGGCGCCGCGTCCTTCATCTACGAGATCGCCTGGATCCGGATGCTGACCCTCGTGCTCGGTGCGGCGACGCATTCCTTCGAGCTGATGCTCTCCGCCTTCATACTCGGGCTCGCCTTCGGAGGCCTCTGGATACGCGGCCGCATCGATCGCAGCGCGGAGCCGCGCCGGTTTCTTGGGGTCGTGCAGATCGTGATGGGGATCGCCGCTCTTGCGACACTACCCCTGTACGGCAAGACCTTCGACCTGATGCAGTACGCCATGCTGGCCCTCGCGCGCACCGACAACGGCTACGCGCTGTTTCACGTCGTCGGTCACGGGATCGCGCTCCTGGTGATGTTCCCGGCGGCGTTCTGCGCGGGGATGACGCTGCCGCTCATCACCTATGCGCTCCTGAGGCAGGGCCACGGCGAGAAGAGCATAGGCGCCGTTTACGCGGCCAACACACTGGGCGCCATCGCCGGGGTCGTCCTCGCCGCGCACGTCGGCCTGCCAGTGCTAGGCCTCAAGACCACGGTCGTGCTGGGCGCGGCCATCGACGTGACCCTGGGTCTCGTCATCTTGTGGACCGTTCTCGGCGCCACGCGGGCGTATGCAGCGTCCATCGTGCTCGCCGCCGCCGCGCTGGCGGCGTTCTCCACCGTTCAGCTCGACGCGTACCGCATGATGTCCGGGGTCTTCCGCTACGGCCGGCTGTTCACGCCCCAGGACGCGAAACTGCTCTTCTACCGGGACGGCCGCACGGCCAGCGTGAGTCTCGTCGATTTCTCCGACGGGCGCTCGATCCGCACGAACGGCAAGTCGGATGGCGGCGTCAACATGAACGGGCCGCCGCTCTCGGACGAAACGACGATGACGTTGACCGCGGTGCTGCCGCTCGCCGTCAAGCCCGAAGCGAAGCGCGTGGCGGTCATCGGCATCGGAACCGGGATCACCACGCACACGCTGCTCGGGAACTTCGAGCTGGAAGCGGTAGACACCATCGAAATCGAGTCCGCCATGGCGCAGGCCTCGCGCGGCTTCGCGCCGCGCAACAGCGCGGCCTTCGCCGACCCACGGAGCCGCATTCACATCGACGACGCCAAGACCTATTTCTCGACGCACAACCGGCGCTACGACGTGATCATCTCCGAGCCCTCCAACCCGTGGGTGAGCGGCGTATCGAGCCTCTTCACCGTCGAGTTCTACCGCATGGCGCGCCGCCACCTTGAGCGCGACGGCGTGCTGGTACAGTGGGTGCAGCTCTACGAGACGGAGGTAGCACTCATCGCCTCCGTCATCGGCGCGCTGGAGCAGGTGTTTCCCGACTACGTCATCTACGTCCCCAACGACAAGGACATCCTGATCGTCGCGGGCGAGCCTGGAACGCTCGCGCGCCCCCTCGCCGACGTGTTCCGGCTGCCGGGACTCGAGAAGGAGTTGCGGACGGTCAACCTCCAGGCAATCGGCGACCTGGACATGCGTCGGCTCGGCGGCAGAAAAGCGCTGGCGCCGCTCTTCGCGAGCTACGGCGCGCCGCCCAATTCCGACTACCATCCCCATGTCGACCTGAACGCGCCGCGGCTGCGTTTTCTTCGGAGCGAAGCGACCGACCTGGTGGAGCTGGGCTCGGCCCACGCTCCCATCGTGGCACTGTTCGACAACGCGCCGCCGGCACGGCCGCCTTCCGGCGAAACCGGACCGGAGTATCAGAAAGGCGAGGCGACGCGCCGGGCGCGCCACGCACTCGCGTTCCTGCTCTCCGAGAAGCCGCCGGAGCCGGTCAACATACCGCACGCGTTGCAGAAAGACCTCGAGCTGGTCCAGATACGGCTCTTGCGCTGCGTGGAACCGGACAGGCACGACAGCTGGCTGCACGCGCTATTCCAGGTCGCCGGGGCGACTATCCCTTACCTGACGCAGGCGGAATCCCGCACGCTCTGGGACCGGCTTGCCGCGAGCCGATGCGTGGCCGCGCTGGCACCGGAGCAGAAACGCTGGATAACGATGCTGAAGGCGGTAGCCGGACGCGATCTCGATATGATGGCCGCCGCGGGCGAGGAGCTGCTCGCGCGCCCGGCCGCGGCGCTCGAATCAGCCGCGAGCCGCCGCTACCTGCTGGCCGCCGCGATGGCCGCCAACCTCGTGCAGGGGAAGGGCGATACGGCGCGGGCCCTCTGGCGGCGCTACGAAGGGAACGTGAAGATCGACGGGCAGCACAGCATAGAGCTGCGGTTCGTGGCGGCGCATGCACTGGCGGGACGCTAGATCAAAGTCCAATCGGCCACGGAATCACACGGAAATACACGGACAAAACCGCAAGGACGCATTGATAGTGCAGCTACCAATTCTCGCCCTGGTCTTTGTCCGTGTGTTTCCGTGGCTAAATTGCCCTTGAACGTATGCCGCTTCTGACTCTTACCGACGCGCAACTCGCCTACGGCATGTCGCCGCTGCTCGACGGGTCAACGCTGACCGTGCAGGAGAATGAGCGCATCGGCCTGATCGGGCGCAACGGCACGGGCAAGTCCTCTTTGCTGGGCGTGATCGCGGGAAGCGTTACGCTCGATGGCGGCGAGCTGCGCAGGCAGGAAGGGCTGCGCGTGGCGCTGGTGAGCCAGGAGCCCGCGCTGCCCGCCGCAGCGAGCCTGCGGGAGAGCCTGGTCGCGCTGGCGCGCGTCCCGGCAGGCGAGGCGTCGTTCGAAGACGATCGCGAGCACTGGCGCTTCGAGGCGAGCCTGAACGAGTTCCTGCACCGGTTCCAGGTTGACGCCGACATCGAGCCTGGCTCGGCCTCCGGCGGCGAGGTGAAGCGCGCGGCGCTCGCGCTGGCCTTCGCGCTCAAGCCCGATCTCATCCTGCTCGACGAGCCCACCAACCATCTCGACATCGACGGAATCGCGCTCCTGGAGGCGGCGCTGGCCAGGGGCCCGGCCGCGATCGTGGTCACCCACGACCGGTGGTTCCTGGACCGCTTCGCCACGCGCATCGTCGAGCTGGACCGCGGGATACTGCGGTCGTACGCCGGTAACTTCTCGGACTATGCTCGCATCAAGACGGACGAGCTCGCCGCGGAGGAGATCGCCCGTCGCCGCTTCGACAAGCTCTGGGCGCAGGAGGAAGCCTGGATACGGCGCGGCATCGAAGCGCGCCGGACGCGCAACGAAGGCCGCGTGACCCGCCTCGAGAACCTCCGCCGGGAGCGCGCGGCGCGGCGCGACCGGATCGGCAACGTGAAGCTCGCGATCGATGCCGGCGGGCGAAGCGGTCGGCTCGTCGTAGAGCTCGAAGGCGTGAGCAAGCGCTACGGCGACAGGGGGATCGTCGAGGATCTTTCCCTGACGCTGAGGCGCGGCGACCGCGTCGGCCTGATCGGTCCGAACGGCGCGGGAAAATCGACGCTGTTGAAGATCATCCTCGGAGAGCTGGCGCCCGATTCCGGCCGGGTACGCCTCGGCACGAGCGTTGCGCCGGCCTATTTCGACCAGATGCGCGAGCAGCTCGACCCGGAACGCACCGTCGCCGAGACCGTGAGCCCGGGCTCGGAGTGGGTGGAAGTGAACGGCGTGAGGAAGCACGTGCTCGCCTACATGGGCGACTTCCTGTTTTCCCCGCAGCGCGTGAATTCACCGGTGCGTATGCTCTCGGGCGGGGAACGAAACCGCCTGCTCCTCGCCCGGCTCTTCGCGCGGCCGGCCAACGTGCTGGTGCTGGACGAGCCCACCAACGATCTCGATCTCGAATCGCTGGAGATGCTGGAGGCAGCGCTGCAGGACTATCCGGGAACGCTCCTTCTGGTGAGCCACGATCGCGCTTTCCTCGACAACATCGTCACGCAGACGCTCGTTGCGGAAGGCGGCGGCGTGTGGCGCGAGTACGTCGGCGGCTACAGCGACTGGCTCAACCAAACCCGAGCCTCTCCTCCTGCCCGAGCAGGGGTGGATCGCGCAGCGAGCCGGGGTGGTGGGAGATCGGACGCAGATCGTAGACCCTCATCCCTCATCCCTCAGCCCTCATCCCTCAGCCCCGAGCCCTCGGCGAGCCGGGGCACCGAGCGTTCACGCGTCAAGCTGACCTACAAGGAGACCCGTGAACTCGAAGCGATGCCCGCAACTATCGAAGCTCTCGAAGCCGAGCAGCGCGCGCTCGCCGCGAGGATGAACGCCCCCGATTATTACCAGGCAGGGGGCGCTGCCATGAAAGCGGATCACGCGCGGAACGAGGAGCTGGAGGCGCTCATCCACGCACAACTTGAGCGCTGGGAAGAGCTGGAAGCCAAGGCCAGGACTACCTCTGGCAGTAGCTAGCCCATCTACCGTTATTGGACGGAGAGGTTGCGAAAGGGATCGCCGGGCTATTTATATTGCTTCGCGTTGAACTTCTTGTACTTGGGCAGAAGCCGCCGCGGCGCCTTGAACGCCTCGCGCGGCGACGGCTCGCCCAGCTCCTGCGTCAGCATGATCTCGACCACCGCCGGCTTGCCGATCTTGAGGGCGGCCTTGAGCGCGTCGCTCACTTCATCCTCGTGCTCCACGCGGTAGCCTTCGGCGCCCATCGTGCGCGCGACTTCCGAGAAATCCGGGTTGTTGAGGGGGGTGCCCACGAAACGGCTGTCGAAGTAGTCGATCTGGTTCTTCTTCTCGGCGCCCCACTGGTTGTTGTTGAATACCACCGCGACCGCCGGAATCTTCTCCTTCACGCAGGTCATCACCTCCGCCATGCTCATCCCCCACGCGCCGTCGCCGACATAGGCGATCGCCGGGCGCTCCGGCCGCGCGACCTTCGCCCCGATGGCGGTGGGGTACGCGTAGCCGCAGTTCCCCCAGCTCATCGCGGCGAGAAACGACAGCGGCTGCTCGAAGTGCAGGTAGCTGTTGGCCATCGAGCACACGTTGCCGATATCGGTGGACACCATCGCGTTCTTCGGCAGCGCCTTGCCGAGCGCCGCGAGCGCGCGGCGCGGACCGATCTGTCCTTTCTTGTTGGGGGACGGCAGGTTGGCCAGCTCGACCGACCACAGGTCCTTCTCCGCCCGGATGTCGATGATGCGCGCCTTGTCGGGCTTGGGCGTCCCGCGCGACTTCAGGCGCTTCAGGAGCTCCTGCGCCGCGAGCTTCGCATCGCCCTGTATGGCGAGCGACACCTTCTTCACCAGCCCGAGCATCCGGCTGTCGGCGTCGATCTGGATGACTTTCGCGCCGCTCGGCCAGTAGTCGATGCCGTACTGGGGAAGCGTCGCGAACGGCCCCAGGCGCGTGCCCAGCGCCAGCACGACGTCGGCGCGCGAGAGCATCTTCATCGCCGCCTTGGAGCCCTGATAGCCGATGGGCCCGCAGCCAAGCGGGTGGTTCGCCGGGAAGGAATCGTTGTGGAGGTAGGTATTGACGACCGGCGCGGTCAGGTGCTCCGCCAGCGCCCTCACTTCATCCGCGCCGCCCGACATGACGATGCCGCCGCCGGACACGATCACGGGGAACCGGGCGTCGGACAGCATCTTCGCGGCCCGGTCGAGGGAGTTGGTGCCGCCGGCGGCACGCTCGATGACGAGCGGCGGCAGGATCTCGTAGTCGCCCTCGCCATAGAAGTAGTCGCGCGGGATGTTGACCTGCACCGGGCCCCGCTCATGCAGCGCGACCGCGAACGCGCGGTGCATCAGTTCCGCCATGCGCAACGGCGAATTCACATGCACCTGCCACTTGGTGATCTTCGAGAAGATCGGCAGCTGCTCGGTTTCCTGGAAACCGCCGTGGCCGGCGGTCAGACTGCCCGACTCGGGCGTCACCACGACCATCGGGGAATGCGCCCAGTAGGCCGCCGCCACCGCCGTTACGAAGTTCGTGATGCCGGGCCCGTTCTGCGCGATACAGACCGTCGGCCAGTTGGTCACGCGGGCATAGCCGTCGGCCATGTGCGCCGCATTCTGCTCGTGCGCCACGTTGATGAGTCGTATGCCGGCGCCCGGGAAGAGGTCGAGGGCGTCCATGTAGGCGGAGCCGACGATGCCGAAGACGTCCTTCACCTTGTGCGCAGCCAGTGTCTCGACGAACGCCTCGCTCGGCGTCATCCGCACCGTGCCGCCCTCGGGCTTGGCCCCGGTAGGCGTAACCAGATTTCTGGTGTCGGACATCGTGTTCATGGGACTCGTCCCGGTCGTACCGGCAGAAAAGAGCCGAAAATTTTATTACATTCGCCGCCGCTAGGCAAATGCAAACGCTTGCATTTAATGAGGTATCTAATTGAAATCATGCCAGGTTGAGAGCAATTCTCAGCCGGAGGGCGGTCTGGGCGCCGCGGTGCCGCGCTCAAGCCGGCGCGTAGAAGATGTCGCGGTAGGACGTATAGACCGAGGCGATGAGGACGGGAAAGGCCACCAGCAAGCCGAGCCCGAAGGGGATCGTCGCGAGCACGAAGACGATGAAGAGCAGCACGCCGTACAGGAGGAACGGGATGATGTTCTTCGAGCAGGCCCGGAAGCTCCGGCCGAGCGCCTGCACCGGCTGCGCCTCGTTGAACAGGATCAGGCAGGGCGCAAACCACAGCGCCATGTAAAGCGGGACGCTCAGGCCGATCGTAACGAGCACGCCCAGCATCAGCGTGGGACCCGCGGCGGCAATCGCGGCAGGATCGCCGCCCATGAGCGCGAACATGGATGTTCCCATGATGAAAAAGAGCGGGATCATGATGAGGAGCCAGCCCGCCAAGCTCAGGGCGCCGACCGCCATCAGCCGGCCGGTATGCTTGCTGAAGCCCGCGAAGAGCTGTCCAACCCCGAACTCGCCCTCGTCCTCGAGCGACTTGCAACCGAGCAACAGCCCGCCGAGATAAACGGGCATGAGGAGCGTGTTGACGAGCCAACCGATGATGGGGAACAGGCTCACGACGATGACGAGCACGCCCGCGATGATGGTTACCGCGATCCACACTCCCGCGCGCTTCCGGAACAGGCCGAAGCCGGACGCTATCCACGCCCACCCCTGTCCGGCGTCGACGCCCCGCCCGGCCTCCACGAAGTTTCCCAGCGGTGCCGCGTCGCTGACGTCGGCAACCTGCGAACGCGGCGGCTGGTACGGATTCCCCTGGCTCATGGCGATCTCCCCGGAAACCGGCACTAGAAATACGTGGCTTCCACTCCCGGCGGCGGAGAATAGCGGAACGTGCCCTTCCTCAGGATTGCTTCCGTGCCGCCGTGCTCCGCGATCTTGGCGCGCTGGTCGGCTCTTGCGAGCCGGTCCACCGCCTCCGGATCCACTATCTTCCGTAACGCCGCCTCGCAGTCCGCGATCACCTGCCGGGAAGCCGGGTCGCGCCCGAGATCGTTGCGCTCGCGCGGGTCCGACTCGAGGTCGAAGAGCATGGGCGGCATGCCGACGTAGTGGACGTACTTGTAGCGGCCGCGCCGGATCATGAATGCGCCGGCAGGCGCCCCGGCGGCATGGTACTCGGACAGTATCGTCCGCTGCGGTGCAACGCCCTGCGCAACCTTGATGAGCGACGTTCCCGGCAATCCGGCGTCGCGCGGATCGGGCCGCAGCCCGGCTCCCTCGATCAGCGTAGGAAATACATCCGCGAGCGTCACCGGCACCGGACACACTTGCGCGGCGGCTACGTCGGCACCGGCCATGATGAGCGGTATCCCTGCCGACTCTTCGTACATGGTGGATTTGCCCCACATGCCGCGCGTGCCGAGATTGTCGCCGTGGTCGGACGAATAGATGACGCGGGTTTCCCCGGCCATGCCCGCGTCTTCCAGCGCGCGCAGTATCCTGCCGACGTTGTCGTCGAGGAAGGTGACGAGTCCGAAGTACGCTGCAAGCGCGCGCCGCACCATCGCAGGGTCGAACGCCTCGTCGAAGCACATGCACTTGCGCATCGCGTCCGTGAACGGATGCCGCGGCCGCTCGGCCGGATCGTACATGTCCGGCCACGGCACCTCGCCCTCCGGATAGAGACCGTAGAATTCGGGCGGGGCAATAAGCGGAAAATGCGGAGAGACGAAGCCGACGTACAGCACCCACGGCTTGCCGCGCGGCTGCCGCGCGGCCTGCTCGAGCCAGCGGCAGGTCGCATCGGCGATGCTGCGATCGTAACGCGTGTATTCCGACTCCCCCGGCCCGGCCTCCGGGCCCAGCTTGAGCGCGCCGGCCCGCCGCGGCAGCTCGTCGCGGATCAGGCCCAGCAGATCGCCGACGCCGTTCACGATGTGCAGCGGCAGGATCTCCTCGTCGAAGCCGTCGCGCTTCGGGTCGGTTCCCGCGTAATGCAGCTTCCCGATCGAGGCCACGTGATGGCCCTGCTCCATGAGGCGATGGCCCCAGCTCGGCACGTGTCCGTCGTAGGCGATGGCGTTGTCCCAGCAGCGCACCTTGTGGACGTATTGGCCGGTGGCGAAGGAAGCGCGCGCCGGCACGCAGATGGGGCAGTTGGTGTACGCCGCCGTGAAGCGCGTGCCGCGGCTCGCGAGCCGGTCGAGGTTGGGCGTGCGGATCTGCGGATGTCCGGCGGCGCCCAGCACGCGCGGGCTGTGCTCATCGGACAGGATGACGAGGGTATTCTGCGGCTGCATGAAATCCCGAGATGTTATAGGGTGTTTTCTGTATGTTGGCACGACCGCGCCGTCCGATCAAACGCAAGCGGTGAAGGTTCTTGATGGCTCTTGAAGGCTTTTCCACCGAGCTGGCACTCTGGATCGCCCTCGTGATGGTCGTCGCGGGCCTGGTCCAGGGAACGCTCGGCTTCGGCTTCCCGTTCATCGCAACGCCGTTGATCGCGCTGGCAAGCGACATGCGCACGGCGATCGTCGCGGTGCTACTGCCCACGCTCGCGACCATCATGGTCGCCCTTTCCGCGAGCGGCTCGCTGAAGCCCGCTCTCTCGCGCTTCTGGATGATGCCCCTCTACCAGGTCATAGGGGCGGTCGCCGGCACCTGGCTCTTCGTCTCCGCGCCCGACCTGCCGTACCTGCTGGTGCTCGCGCTGATGACGCTCGTCTATCTCAATCTCGACCGGCTGGGCCGGGCGAACTGGCCGATCGTGATTCGCCACGAGCGCAGGTTTGCGCCGTTGTCGGGCATTGTTTCGGGGATATTCGAAGGTACCACAAACGTCGCGGCGCCGCCGCTCATCATTTTCTACCTGGCGCTCGGCCTGACGCCCACCATGCTGGTGCAGGCGATGAATCTGTCGTTTCTCGTGGGGAAAATAACGCAACTGGCGGTGATGACGGCTGGCGGCGGCGTGACAACCGCGCAATGGCTGGCGACGCTGCCCTTCGCAGCGATCGGAGTGGCGGCTTCCTTAGCGGGCGTGCGGCTGCGCAATCGCATCGAAGCGCCCACCTATCGCGCGTGGGTCAAGCGCGCGCTGTTCTTCATCTCGCTGGTGTTGATCGCCCAGTTCGCGTACTCGCAGTGGGGGTGAGAGCGCTGTTGGAGCATTCTTCCGCCGGCCGTGGAGTTCAACGCCTGGCTGCTGCGCGCCTATCGCTCGGCGATATCGCCGCAAACGGCGAAATCGATCGTCAGGGTCGCGGGGCAGGCGTACGGGAGCTGACCAGAAAAACGGCCGCCTGAGCGGCGGCCGTCCGTTTCGTTCGTGCGTATCTCAGGCGGCGGTTTTTTCGAGCAGCTTCTTCAGCTCGCCGCTCTTGTACATCTCGGTCATGATGTCCGAGCCGCCGACGAATTCCCCGTTGACGTAAAGCTGCGGGATGGTCGGCCAGTTCGCGAACTGCTTGATGCCCTGCCGGATCTCGGGCTCTTCGAGCACGTTCACGGTGAACGGATCGTCCACGCCGCAGGCCTTGAGTATGCCTACCGCGTTCGCCGAAAAGCCGCATTGGGGAAAGTCCGGAGTCCCCTTCATGTAGAGAACGACGCGGTGCTGCTCGACCTGGCCTTTGATAACTTCTTGAGCGCTCATGGTTTCCTCGATTCGTAGTTGGGTGATGCTTATACTTGAGTAATTCACTCAGGCAAAAGTGTAGCTGTACCCTTATAGGGCGTCAAACCTGCCCGCCACTTACCCGTTCGATGCCGGCCAGGTCGCGCGCCGAGAAGACTTCCTTGAATTTCCCGCGCGCAAGCCGGTCGCGGCACCCCGCCCCGTGGTCGTGTCCATGTTCGACGAGCAGCCAGCCGCCGGGTTCAAGATGGCGCGGCGATTGCGCGACGATTTTGTCGATGCATTCGTAGCCGGTCGGTCCCGCCACCAGCGCCGCGCGCGGCTCGAATCGCAGGTCGCCTTCATCCAGATGACGGTCGTTCGCGGCCACGTACGGCGGATTGGCGACGATGATGTCGAAGCGCCGGGCAGCTAACGCCTCGAACCAGTCGCTTTCGATCAACTCGAGCGCCGCGCCGTGCCTGCCGGCGTTTTCGCGCGCGAGTGCCAACGCCGCCGTCGAGACGTCCGTCGCCGTCACGCTCGCGGCAGGGCGCGCGTGTGCAATCGCGACGGCGACACAGCCGCTGCCGGTCGCAAGATCGAGCACCCGGACGGCGCGTCCTTGCGGCGCGCGCTGGAGCGCCAGGTCGACGAGGAGCTCGGTCTCGGGCCGCGGAATCAGCACCGCCGGCGTGATTTTCATCGCCATGCTGTAGAACTCGCGCTCGCCGGTGAGGTACGCGACCGGCTCTCCCGCGCGCCGCCGCGCGACGAGCGCGCGATATTGCCCGCGCTCATCATCCGTCAATTCCCGTTCCGGATGCGCGGCGATCTGCGCATCGGTGAGCTGCAGCACGCCGCGCAGCAGCACGCGAGCGTCGGCCTGATCTATCTCTCCTGCCCTCAACAGATCGCCCACGCGCTCGGTCATGGGACTCACCAGCGAACGAGCAGTATCACCACGCCCGATACCGTAGCTGCGACGCCCGCCAGGAGTCTTGCCGTCAACCGCTCCCGTCGCAGCCATGCGGCGCTCAGCACGAGCGTGAAGAGCGGATAGGTGGCGACGATCGGAGAGACGAGGTGCACCGGTCCGGCGTTGAGCGCGCAGTACATGGCGAGGACGGCGAGGCCATTGAGCAATCCCGTAAATGCGAACCACGCTGCTCCATCCCGGTTGAGCGGATGCGCTTGCGTCGCGCCGGCAGTCCACACGACCGCGGCCGATACCGTGTAGCCCACCAGCGCGGCGGCAAACGGACTCGGCCACAACGCCAGTCCCGCCTTGGTGAGCAACTGCGCGAGCGCCCGCAGGAACGCCGCCGACCATGGCAGCCACAACGCCGCGGCGGATGCTGTCCCGGTCTCCTCGCCGTTCGATCTCGACAGCGCCATCGATCCCAGCACAATGATGGCAGTGGCGATCAGCTCGCGCGCGCCGAGCGCCTCTCCCAGGAATATCGCGGCACCGAGAACGGCAAAGAGCGGCGCGGTGCTCCCTATCGTGCCCGCCACGGTCGGTCCCATGCGCCGGTTGGCCTCGAACGTAAGGAGCGTGACCGCTGCGGGGAAGAACAGGCCCACGAGGGCGTACACCCCGGCTGCCGACCACTCCCACCCGGACCAGTCCAGGAACGGCGCGCAGAGCCAGAAGAGCGCCGCCGCCGTGGGCACGCTCACCCGCGCCCCCGACATCGCATCCATATGCCGGAGCCCGGAGTGAGTACTTACTAATGCCGCTCCGAACAGGGCGGCGGCAAGCATGGCGAGCGCTATGAAATGCAAGTGTCGTTCACCCTTCGACTCCGGGCATGCGCGCGACGCTCAGGGCGAACGGGGATCTGCTCGACCTCGTCGGGACGGCGCCCGGCTCAGGCAGGCTGCGTCTCTTCCGCGAGCTGGGCGAGCTGCTCGGTCTGGTGCTCGGCGGTCAATGCCGAGACGAGCTCGTCGATGTCGCCGTCCATGATCCGGTCGATCTTGTAGAGCGTGAGGTTGATCCGGTGATCGGTGACGCGGCCCTGGGGAAAGTTATAGGTACGGATGCGCTCGGAGCGGTCGCCGCTGCCGACCAGGGACTTGCGCGTGGCCGCCTGCTTCGCCTGCTGCTCGCTGACCTGCTTGTCCTTGATGCGCGCCGCGAGCACCGCCATCGCCCGCGCCCGGTTCTTGTGCTGCGACCGGTCGTCCTGGCATTCCGCCACGATGCCGGTGGGAAGATGGGTGATGCGCACCGCCGACTCGGTCTTGTTGACGTGCTGGCCGCCCGCCCCGGACGCGCGGTAAGTGTCGATGCGCAGCTCGGCGGGGTTCAGCACCACGTCCGCTACCTCGTCGGCCTCGGGCATGACCGCCACGGTACACGCCGAGGTATGGATGCGGCCCTGGGTCTCGGTCACCGGCACACGCTGCACGCGGTGGCCGCCGGACTCGAACTTGAGCCTGGAATACGCGCCCCGGCCGATCACCTTGGCGATGACT
>Ga0075418_10002511_pt1 | contig 21063 bp, 15 predicted proteins | sample SoiMetdeltSBSDD2_FD_81776 | JGI IMG/M metagenome (GOLD analysis project Ga0075418, IMG submission 81776) | Bulk soil microbial communities from a Populus tree surrounding site in Tennessee, USA - Soil MetaG P. deltoides SBSDD2 | ecosystem: Environmental > Terrestrial > Soil > Tree plantation...
ATTTCGCCACCGCACCGAGTCGAAGTTATTGAACGCCTGCTGGCGATGCAAACGCCCGATGGCGGGTGGATCACCGATTACAAGGAAGGCAAGCCTCTCGGGCTTGCCAATGTGGAGACTACGTGTCTCGCATTGCTCGCGCTCAAGACCCTGGGCGAAGGTCCCTACGGGCGATGAGAAGCAACGCGGGTGAGGCTACGTCGCCAACACCGCCGCAGATCTCTATGCGGCCGATTTCATTTCCACCTTGAGCCTGACGTGTCAAAATTGTAAGCGCCTGCCGGAGCGCCACTCGGGCGATTGACCTCACATGCAATCGTCTATTTTCCGATAAACGTTATAGCTCAGGAACGCCAAAACGGCACAGAAGCCACTTGCTCCCCACGCCACGTTCGTGGATTGACGAAATTCCGACGGTGAATCCTGACGCGTTACCGTGCCCCATCGGCGCTTGAAGGATGTTGCCTTGCCGGAAATTTCGCTCGATACTGCCGAGTAAGCGCACCCTATAGCGACGATCGCCAAGACTATCGCAGCGAGCCTTGCAGATCTACGTGCACCTTTCGGAGTTGGATCTGGCCTATGCATTCAAGCGCGCCATCGCTATTGACGTTCAGATCAACTTGCACAGCTCAACCGATTACCCACCGGCCAGGAGCGGCTCACTCACCGCCGTAGCCGCGCCACGTCCAGACGAGCGTATCGGCCAATGTTTGTTCGAAAACGCGGCGGTCGCAGTGACCCGTGGCGAGGCTGAAGACGTAGCGGTGATGGTAACCTTTGGCCTTGAGGGCAGCGGCGGTGCGCTCGCCGGCCATGACCCAGTTGTGATAGGTTTCCTCCGGATCTTTCGCGCGAAGATCGTTCTCGGAGACGTGCGTGAAGATGCGCAACGGTTTCTTCTCACCCTTTTCAATGAGCTTCATGCTGGAGTGATATTCCCACGCGCCCAATGGATACTTCGCTTCCTCCGCGGCGTCGTCATCCTGCTGATCGACGAAGGTGCCGGAATAGGCGATCAAACGGCGGAACAAATCGGGGCGAAACCAGCCCATGGTCAACGCGGCTGCGCCGCCCGAACTGCAGCCCATCACTGCCCTCCCCCAGGGATTATCGGTGAGGGCGAGCTTCGGGTAGGCGGCTTTTATCTCTGTGTTGTTCAAAACGGTCGGCAATACTTCCTCGTGGATGAACCGTGCGAGCCGGTCGGACATCGTGTCGTACTCAAGTCCGCGCTCGCTGTTCTTGCCATCGTTCCCACCGTTTTGAACCGCAATAGCGATGAACGCGGGCAACTTGCGATTCGGATCTTTTGAAATGGTGAGATTATCCAAAGCGTTGCGCACCAAATTGATCTGGCCGGGCCCGTCGTGGATGATGAGGAGAGGGGCCCTGGTGCCGTCCTGGTACGCAGCCGGAACATATACGAAAATCTTTCGCTCTTTTCGCACGGCTTTCCTGTCCGGCTGGAGCGTGGAATCGTCGCCACGAAAGATTTTGCTGTCAGCCAGGAGCATCGTGAACTCGAACTGCTTGCCTTTGGGATTTCCTTTATCCGTGAGATCGGGATCGATCTTGTACTCGGGACCAATTTTATAACTCCCGTCGCCTTCGATACCGACTTTCTCAGAGTATGACTCTGCTGCCGTTGAAGCGTAGCCGAGCAGTGCGAGATAGATGATAACGAAAGAACGAGCGCAGGCTGACAGTGTGCGTGTGGTTAACATAGAAAAGAAATAAATGAAGAGAGCCAAAAGCTAAAGGCTGAATTGAATGCTCGTTCGCCCTTCATTTCAGCCGGTAAACGGGATTCCCCATGGCCGACGCATAAACAACCTGGTGGATTGGATCCCACGCATAGCATCCGAACCAGTTTGGTGAGAAGGAGAAGTCGGCGCTTTTTGGCTTGAGCGCCGTTACGCGTGTCCAGGTCTTGCCTGAGTCTTGCGTCGCATAGGCTCCGTCAGTCCCGACGACTGCCATGCTGTTTTCATTGGCTCCAAAGAAAGGCCCCAGCCAGATATTGACCGGCGCGCCCTGCGATTGCCAGGTCGCACCCTTATCTTTGCTCGCGAGCAATCCATTCGTCGTGCCCAGGTAATGTGCCCCTTTGAAAAGCACCGGTATCCTCGTTTGCGCATTCGCCACTGACACTTGCGCCCACGTCACCCCGGTATCCGTACTGCGATGGATGCCGTTGCCATTGCAATAGATGAGCGTCTTCGCATCCATGACTCCAAGCATCGAAATGGCATTCGGCTTGCCTGCAAGAGAGATCGATAACTTTCTCCACGTCACGCCTCCGTCCGTGCTCAGGTCAACCTCCCCGAGTGGACTCGTTTCATGCTTTGCGGCTAAAATTGTCTGCGGAGAAGGCGTGGCCCAGTCGACCGAGCCGAAGTCCCAGTTTCGCCCGTTATTCGTAAAACTCTTCCAATTCGTTCCGTCTGTGGTCCAGCCGGCCAAACCATCCAGTGAAAAACTCGCCATGCGCCTGGGGTTGTTTTGATCGACACTGGTGGCCCAACCGGTTTCGTCTCGTCCCGAAACGGTATTGTTATCGATGCGCGCCCAGTTGGCGCCCCGATCAGAACTGCGCCAGAGCCCCTGTCCCACGACTTTGATAACGACGTCGCCGTTCAACCGATCGGCGACCACTCCCGAACAACCACCCGGCCAGCCCACTTTCACTCCGTTGTTCGTGAGCTTTTCCAACAAGGGCGTGGAAATATCCATCCACGGCTCTGCCGCCTGCGCGGAAATCGAGAGGAACACGGCAGCGAACATCACGGCGGTTGCAACTTCTCGTCGTGATCTGTGGAAGATGCGTCCTTCGTTCATTCGGACTTCGTCATTCGTCATTCCGCGAGGCGACGCGACCAATCAACTGCGGTCGCTTCGTTGGGCCGAAGGCCACGTTTGCCTCGGACTCCAGCGTCATCTGCTCGCCGTCGAACTTCAGCGTGAGGGTTGTGTGGTATGGGGTCTCATAGGCGCAGAGCTTGATTACGCACGTATCATCGCTCGGCCACGCAAATGCTCCAGCCATCGGTTCGTCAGGGAACTGCGCGAGTCTGCCGGCGAAGAGCGGCGCCCTCGATCTCTTCCAGTCATTATGGCCGCACGGGATGGTGACGCTCTTGCCGTCCCGTCGGATATTAAGCGCGAGTGTCTTGCCGGAATCGGAAGACGAAAGCGCGAGCGCTTCGATCTTTTGATCGTTGGCAGGGAACGCGAACTTGAGAGCCTTCGTGGCGAGGGGAGATGTCGTCGAGCCTTGAGGCGTCGGCACTTTCAAGTGTAACAGCTTGTCCTTGAGTCGCTGGTTCTCGACGCTGCTGGCCGGCAACGACCCAGGTTTCAGCGCGGGCAGGAGCTTGTCCCAAATCACGTTGAGAACTGCCTGCATGTCTTTCGCGCCGCTTGTGATCGCTACCACGGCATCCTGCTCCGGCATGACCACACAATACTGTCCAAACGCGCCGTCGCCGCGATACGCATTGTGCCGACAGCGCCAGAATTGGAAGCCGTACCCCTGGTTCCAATCGCTCTTCGGGTTACTGCCGTTGGAGGTTTGCTTCGCCGTGGCGATCGTCACCCACTCCACGGGGAGCAATTGTTTTCCATTCCAACTGCCCTTTTGCAGGTAAAGCTGGCCGAACTTCGCGATGTCCTCCGTGCGCACGCGCAAGCCGTAACCGCCGAGCGAAATACCCTGGGAGTTTGTGTCCCACACCGGGTCCTTGATGCCCAGCGGTTCGAACAGGCGCGACTGTAGAAAATCGAGAACGGTCTGCCCCGTCACCTTCTGGACAATCGCCGACTGCATGAAGGTCGCCGCGGTGTTGTATTTGAAGTGAGTCCCTGGCAGATGTGGCACGGCTTGCGCGAGAAAGGACTTCGCCGAGATGATATCGGGAGCGGACGAGGGCTCATCCTGATGGCCGGTGGACATGATCAGCAGGTCGTGCACACGCATGGCTTTGAGATTGTTGCTGGTGTTGGTCGGCGCGTCTTCCGGAAAGAATTTCAGGACCTCGTCGTCGATACTCAGTTTGCCCTCGGCAACCGCGAAGCCCACTGCCGTCGACGTGAAACTCTTGCTCAACGAATAGAGGACGTGTTTATGCGCGGCGTCGTAGGGGCTCCACCAGCCCCCCGCGATCACCTGCCCGCGACGCACGACCATTAAGCTGTGCATCCCGTCGATCTGCTGGTCGAGCGTGTTCACAAATTCCAACATCGCGGAGGACGACACTCCCTGTGCCTCGGGAGTATTGCGTGGTAATAGACCCTCAGTTCGCCCCACGTTTGCTGTTCCGGCCAGGATGAGGATGAGGCAGATTCGGGTTAGGTTTCTCATAACAGGTGTGCCGCTTCTCTACCGAACCGTGAATGAACTGTCACGAACGGAATTGGGCGCTTGAAAATGAACAGTCTCGCTTCACGGCAAATTCTCCTCCATCGTGGCTAACAATGAGCATGTTCTTTGTCGGATTGTTTGCTCTTGGGATGTGCGCGAGCGCCGGCGCGGCAGACTCGCCGGCGTCGGGATTCAGCAATGCGCCCTTGAGCAAAGTGTTCCAGGCATGGAACCAGCCTTTCAAGCCGTTGCGAATCGTTGGCAACGTTTATTATGTCGGGGCCTCCGGGGTCAGTTCGTATCTCATCACTTCTTCTGAGGGACACGTGCTGATCGATACCGGCTTCGAACAAACCGTGCCGCTCATTCGTGACAACGTCAAGACGCTCGGTTTTCGCATGGAGGACATTAAATTGATACTGGCCAGCCATGCGCACGTGGATCACACCGGCGGCCACGCTCTGATGAAACAACTCACGGGCGCGCGTATCCTCATGAGTGAAGCCGACGCCGCCCTGCTGGCAAGCGGCGGCAAAGAGGACTTCCTCGATGAGTTGATGCCGTATCAACCGGCCAAAGCCGACCAGATCGTACGCGACGGCGAGCAGGTCAAGCTCGGCAAGATTACTTTAACAGCGCACCTGACGCCGGGGCACACCAAAGGCTGTACGACGTGGACGACGGTGGCAGAGGAAAAAGGTAAATCTTACAACGTGGTCTTCTTTGGCAGTACGAGCGTGCTCACAAAACTGGTGAACAATTCGAAGTATCCCGGGATCGTGCAGGATTACGCAGCGACGTTTCGCAAGTTGAAGGCGTTGCCCTGCGACGTGTTCCTCGCGCCGCACGCCAGCTTCTTTGGATTGGAAGAGAAAGCCCGTCACGCCAGCGAAGGGACGAATCCATTCGTGGATCCAAAGGCCTTTCACGAGTACGTGACCAAAGCCGAACAGAATTTCCTGAAGCAGTTGGAAAAGGAGCAGCAGAGTCAGTAGTCGTTATGAAGGTCTCAGCCGAAGCATTGTGTCGCTGAGGATTGCGGGCATCGATTCAATGCCCGAAAACCACCTGGTAGGCACCGTAACCGATCACTGCAGATGCACCGGCGGCGATGACGATGACCGCATTCTTTGCGAGCGGCGACGCCTTGCGCCACCATTTCTTTCCGCGCGTGAGGAGCTTTCGCAGCTTCACCTCCATCCAATCGAGTGCTCTCGCAAGGAAGAGCGACCGTTCAGACAACACGGCGGCTCCCAGGAAAACGAGCGGCAGCCCCGGGCCGGGGATAACGCAGAAAACAATCCCGACGGCAAACAGGATCACACCGACGACCGGCTGTACGCTCTGTCGAATTAGCGGTTTATGTTCACTCGTTTCGCGGTTGCGCTTATAGCGATCCTGAAATCGATGCCCAAGCCGGCCCCCCTTTAACTCTCGCCAATGCCGTTTGAGTTCGCTTACCACCCATTTACCCTGCACGCTGGCGGCCCTCCAGGTCAAAGTAGGCCACTACCCCACGACTGCGCTCGAAAAGCGACTAAGGATCCCAGCGTAGCGAATCCTTCTTCGACGCGGGAACTTGCTGGACCGAGCCATCGGCAAAACCGATGACGTAGACCCCAGGATTGCGCGGTTGCTCAAGCATCAACTCAGGTCCACCGTGTTGGTTCCAGCCAGCCTCGGTCTCGAAGAACGCGACGGTTTGGGGATTAATCCGATCTTCGCTCAAGCCGCTCAGCTTCGAGTTGTAGGCGTAACTGCACTCGCCTTCGCCCTTGTCGGCGGGAGCTTTCAATACTTTCTTGCTCCCAAGCTCATCCTTCAATGCGTCACACCAGTTCTCTGCTGGCGGAAACTTTGCATTGTGGTCGTTGGCATAGATTCGCGCCGCCAATCCAATTTGTTTCATCTGACTGACCGTGTTGACGGTCTGCGCGCGGGCTTTCGCTTTTGCGAGAGCGGGGAAGAGCATGCCTGCCCACATTCCGCCGACTCCGATCGCAGGCGCCGCGAGCAAGACGGTGGCGGAATCCGTGTTGCCCACCGCTACCGTTTGCCATCCTGACGCGGTGTGGCCGCCGACGGAGAAAATGGTGGTCGGTTCCTTGCCCAATAAGAATCGTTCGAGCACCTGCAATTGTTTTGTGTCTGCGCTCTGTGATCGAATCGCTTGCTTCTGAATATTTTGGATCGTACCGGTCAGACGGGGACTAACGTAAACGAAGTTGTTGCCTTCCGAAGGGACATGTTTCGCGAGTTGCTGGAACTCAGCTTGTTGGCGCAAGCCGGGTTCGGTGCCTTGCCGCACTGCCAGCAATGAGCGCACCAACGCTCCCGAGGAGCCGACGAAGAGGTAATCGCCTGTGCTCGCCACAGCGAGTTCGACTCGCACGGGCAGGGGGAGGGGAAAGCCCAGCGTAAGAAGTTTGAGCCCGGGTTCTTCTCTTACGACGGCGTTCTCGTTCTTCCGCAGGTCGGAAGTGATGCGGTCGTAGAGCAAGTCGTTCTTGACGCGGACGGCCATCAGCAACGCCGGCTCTGGAAACTCTATGGTCTGTTCGCCGATGGGGAACTTAATGGGCCGCTTTTCGTCGAGGGTGATCAGCATGCCCACTTCGCCGCCGAGCGATTTGAGCAATTGGTCCCAGGAAAGTTTCGTTTGCGCCTCAAACATCTTCGGCCAGTTGTCCGCCCACTGCGCCAGTTCCGGGATGCCTGCTTTGCGCAACTCGCGCTGGAGAATGTCCCACACCTGAGCGATCTCCAGGTCGCCAAAAGCAGCCAGGCCCGTGTTCGCCGGCAGCAACTCCAAACCTCGCAATGGGTGCGGAGCGCTGCCGAGCACTGACCAGAGGAAGCCTTTTTGCTTTCCCGCCCGAGTGTTAAGAACGAATTTGCTGCGGTATAAATCCCGCGCGATTTGCACGCCACTGAGCCCGACGCCGTTAAGGTCTTCGACTCCGCTGGCCTGGAGAAGGCGAATTGCGCTGCCGAAGGCGGCATTGGCCTGCCCGCGCTCTTCCTGCGACATCTCGGAGGCGCTCAGGGCCAATTCGCGCCAACCTTCCAGGTTTGTTGAGAGACCGCTGAGCCACTTTTCCGGCGATACGTACACGAACACGTCACCGCCCGGGTCCAATTGAGAGGTAACATCCTGAAAGCTGGTCTTCGCCACCGGTGTCGCGGGCGGCGTTGAGTCGGCTTGTCTGGCCGCGTTGGTTTGCGTTGGGCCTGACGGACTCTCCTTCGGTTTGCAACCGGGGAACAGCACCGCTGCACAAAGGCCTGCCATAGCGAGATGGATCATTTTCATAATGCTCGAAAGGGAGAAAAGAGCGTGGACGCGCTCAAATCAATAAGAATCGGTTGTGAAATAGGCAACGGCACTCCCCGCCCAGGAGCACCTTCTCTGCCGGCAAAACTCTCGAACCGCCTGAATTGGTATCTCCGTTCAATCCTGCCGTTCGCGTGTCAGCGCCATGATGGCATCGGCGAAAGAGCCGCGCCAGCAAACCTCGTTGTGACCGCCCACGAACTCGGAGTACGTGACGCGATATCCCTTCGCCATCAGTACATCACGCAATCGGCGCGTCTCCAGCAGGGGACTAAACTGCAAGGCCGTTTCGTAACGGCCCGTTTCGATGTAGAACTCCAGCGGTAATCGCGGACTCTTGAGGTACTCGGCCGCGAGCATTCCCGCGGGTTCGCCCTTCCAAACCGGAGTCGGGCTTTCTTCGTCGCTAGCGGTGATAAAAGTCCCCGACTGCGCCAACACCCTGCCGAAGATTGCGGAGTGCTTCAGTCCACAGTAAGCGGCCATCTTTCCGCCGAGGCTGATGCCTCCGACAATCGTATGCGCCGGATCGTCGTAGACGCGGTAGGTTTTGCGAGCCCACGGAACCAACTCATCGGCCAGAAATTTTGCGAATGGATCAGAGCAATTGAGATCCCGCGTTCGGCTTTCGCCGCTGATATTCCCGACACCGACTACAACCAACGAGGGGATTTTTTCGACGGCAAAGAGATTATCGAGAGTCACGTCCATCCTCCTGAAACCGCCGTCGAAGGCGACCATCAGCCAGCAGCGGCGCGCGTTACTCTCGTACCCGGGCGATGTGTAGACGCTCAGTGGATATTCAGTTTTAAGAATGGCGCTTTTGAACTTTTGCTCGCTTTTGCGTCCGGCTGGTGAGCCTTCGCGCTTCGTGATCCACGGCTGAGGAGGAGCATCCGGCAGTTCGACGTACGACCAACCGGCGTACGCGTTGGTGTTGAACGGATCCAGGCGCGGAGGGTTCCGCGTCATCTCGTCCATGATGGCCCGCATTTCCATAGGGATGGTTTCTGGCCCATTGACCTGGAAGGCATACTGGAAGCGTGCTTCGGTGGAGTGATCTTCAGTGAGATACCATAAGTCCGTGTTCGAAAGGCGCGTGAGCGGCTTCAGGAAATTCACGCCCGGCAAACCGCCCATCATTGTCACTCGCGCTGTTTCATTTGTTGCCCGCCAAACAAAGCTGATTCGCCGCTGCTTTGCATCGCCCGCCATCGACTCCACGAGCGGCGCTTTTCCCTGTAGTTCTTTCCAGAAGGCCGTCAACCCCTCGTGCTTTCCACTCCGCAGTTCGCGTTCAAGAGACGCGATACGCGGGCTTGCGGGTTCATTTGCTCTTGTCGCAACCGGGTTGGCTGTGACGAGTGCGAAAGCGAAGAAAACCGCTGAGAGTTTTGAGAAAGACCGGTGCATTCAACTACTTTGCAGCCGTAACGCTCCGTGCATCGTCCTTAAACCGAAATGGCGGCTTGCCAGTGATGTCGGTGCTGGTGAAGGAGGGGCACCAGAATTTCTCGACGTGCTCGATCATCAAATCCGTGCCTTCAAAGTGGCTCACACCGGGGGGGCGTTCGGGATTGTACATCGTGTCGGTCATGTCGCGCATCAGCGCGACGTTCTTTTCCAGCTTTACCATTTGCCGAATCGCAAATGGCCGCCCCAGCACGCACATATTCAAGTGAACGCCGCAGAGGATCACGTTTTCAATGCCGCGTTCCGCCAGCAAGTTCCACGTTTCCTGGCCGTTGTCGGTGATTGCGTCGCGGTCGGCGATCTCGATCGTGCTGATTTGTCGCGTCCACGCTTCACGGATTGGGCACTTGGTTCCCCGGCAATCGCAACCCATATCCGAGTCATCGATCGGCAGCACGGCCTCATGCGTGGGATCGGTCCAGCACCATGCGGTGCCCCAACGCTCGGTGGCGGCGAGCGGCGCAGGCGTTTTGGAAAATTTCGCGGTCTGCGCGCGCTTCCGCTGTGGCGTGCCGTCATAGTACTTCGTGCACGTGCTGGGCGCGTGAATGATGAACACGCCGCGCTGCCGTGCGGTATTCACCATGTCGTTGAATGGCCCCGCCATTTCGCCGACGCGTCGCGCCGCAGACTTGCACCAGTGATCGTCCCACATATCGCAAATGATGAGCGCGGTTTTCTTCGGGTCCCACGCGACCTTTCGCTCCACAACCGCGAATCCATCTGCAGCTTTCGTGCGCGAACGCAGATTGAGTTCAAGGGGCTTTTCGGCAGCCGTCGCGGGTATGCTCAGAAGTGCGGTTACAGCGATCGCGACCATGGCGAGAGCTTTCATAGGTGTAATAGTTTGGCGGAGCGTAGCTGGTGTGTGGCCAGCCTTGCAACCGCAAGTGCAATCACGAATGAGCAACTCGCGCAGGACTACGGCGCGATGTTACCGGCCTGCAGGCGCGCCCACGTGACGGCCGCGGGTTCGCCGTAGAGTTTTAAGCGGTCGAAGAAGCTTATGAGTTGGCCTTCGGTGGCGGTCTTGGTCCATTGGTCAAAGAATTGGCAGGCTTCGCGGATGGATTTGTCTTGCGTCTCCAAATGGGCCAGGCGCTCGTTGATTGGCTGCGTGATGAAGTCGTAGGTGGCGTTGGGATCGAGAGTTCGGAGGAGCTCCTGTTCGACGCGGCTACCGGACATTTGGCCTATAAAAGTATTTCCAGTTCCCTGGGAGAGGTCTGCCGCCAATGTCAGTCCGATGCGCGCCAGCATTTCGGCTGAGGCCGCATTGCCCGCAGTGGCGTATTGCTGTTGCAACCTCGAGATCTCGCCGCCGAGTTGACGCAACTGCACGATCGATTTCAACTGGACACCCGCCATGGCGAGTGCTTTCGCCTCCGCTGGAGTGTAGCCAGCGTCGAGGTAAATATCCTCCAATCCCTGGATGCGTTCGATCGTGAAATCGTGGAACCCATTTTTCGAAGAGGCGTCGGACAATTCCTTGACGGCAAGGTCGGGCTGCTGGCTCTCCAGATAATCGCGCGCGGCCAAATAATTCGCCATGGGATTGTCTGGCGCCACGCTCTTGAGCCGATCGATGAGTTCGCGACGCTGGTCCGGTGAGGCGTCGTGAGTCAATGCGGCGGCGAGAACAAACGGGCTGTCAGGAAATCGTTGCAGGGCGTCGCGCAGCAGGTCCTTATCACCGGTGACATTGAATGCGGCCAACAGGCTCTCAACATTGGTGCCTTTCGCGAGGAAGCTTTGAACCTGCTCGGGCGAGAGCTTGAACACGTTCGCGTCCCCTTCCACAGCGCGTTGAAGAATCGTTTTGCTCGACTGCCCAGGTTTCGCCGATGGCAGCGCCGCAGAAGGTTTTGCAGCGGGTTGAGATTGCGAGCTTGTTAAGCGCGGATATTCCCAAATCCAGTCGCCCTCCTTCTGATTATACAGTCGTTCCCTTGCCGTTCCACCGTCGTCTTTTTCGTCCCAACCGACCGAGTAGAGGATGAACTGGCCATCATCGGTGCGTCGGTATTTGTAGGGCTCGCCCGTGACCAGGTCGTTGGGAAGTTGTGCAATGAACTGCGGGACGAGGACGTCGAGTTTTTCGGGAAAATTTCCGTTAGCGAGGCGGTAGCGCTCGAGCGCGCAGGCAAGGACAGCGTGATCGGTCGATGTCTGACCGGTCGCCGCTCTCATGGAGATGTTGCCGAGCGCGGGAAGCAATAATCTGGCGAACACCGTGTGATTAAGTGCCGCAGCGGCGAAGGGAAATTTATAGGCCAGCTCCTGTTCCATTTTCCAGGCGGCGGCCTTCACTTCCGCTGGTGAGATGCGGGGCTTCACTGCGCCCGCTTCGTCGAGCAGCGGTTGCTGCTGCATGTAAAAAAGGCGGCTGTAGTTGAATTTCTCCTGATACAACCAACCGCTGGGGACGAGATTGCCGAATAATTTTGTCAGCGGGCGGTTGAGCGCGTACTGAGCGTCGAGAGATTCGCTGAGTCCCATAACATAGTTGATGCCGAACTTGCGGATGAGGTCTGGAGTCATGATACCGGCCGCGTGTTCTGCCTTCAGGTTGTGTACGAGCGCTTTGACGAAATCACGCTCATCGAGCCGCGTTTGCAGTTCCTGAAGTTGCGCTTCGGACCAGGCGCGCCGGGCCAGGCCTTCCCAGATGGTGTGAATGGCCAACTCCCGGCAGGCAATACGCACGAGATAAGAGATGACGAACGGTTCGTTCTTGATCGAGTTGGCAACATAAAGCAGCAGCTTGATATCTTCGAGGGCTGCGGCACTTTGACCGGCGGCAAGTTCGGCGGATGCTTTGAGGCGAAGGCGCTGAGAAGTGGTTTTAACAACCGGCAGATGAGGGAACGCCATGCTCCACGGATCATCCTTGAGTTCGATCGGATAACGCGCATGGGGACGTGTGCTGGCGGCGCGGAGTTCGGCCAGTTTGGGATCGAGTTCCTTCAGGGCTTCTAAGATCGCCCGGGCAGCGGCACGCCGGGATTCGGGATCATGTTTATCGGATCGAAATTCCCGAGCGTTGGCCCATCCGCCGGAACGAAACGTGTCCAGCGCCATTTGCCAGGCGACGAGATCGACAAAGGTGCGGTGAGGGCTTTTTTGCTGAATGGGGATCTTGTTGACGAGCGTCGGGTACCAGGTGTCCTGCCAGATGTTTGAGTCGGTGTTGCCCTTGACGGACCAGGAGGCGACGAACGGTGTGGCGGCGAAGTTCTGCTCGTCGGGGATTGGCTTGGGGAGAAAGGCCCTGAAATCGAGTTGCTCGCCACGTGCAAGCAATTGTTGTTCGTGTTTTTTCCATGCGCGGCGCCCGCGCCAATTCTCGAAACCATAGAGGAGCACGATGATCGTCGCTGTCCAGGCCGTGATGATGAGGATGCGTCGTGCCCCGCGCCAACTGAAGAGCCATCGGAAAAAGCGCGCGAGGGGGCTCCGGGCCGAGATCGAAGATGAAGCTGATTCAATCATATTAGACAGCAAGAGACATGGGTTGGATGGCGCTGCGGCGACGAGGGATGAACGGCTGCGGGACCGACGTGGAGGTCCCGACTTCGTCGGTGGGCGAATTGATCATCTCCGCGAGTTGGCGGCGATTCTCAAATACAGCGGCGAAAACCTGCGAGGGTGGTGAGACGTTCTGTGCTGTGGCTGGGGCCTGCGTGTCGCCTTCGATGCTCAGGAGTACGGCGAGGATCCAGAGTGCGCTCATGGCCCCAAGGTGCCAGCGGAGCGGGAGAAAAATTTCACGCAAAAATCGCGCCGTGATTGTGGGCTTCGCTTCACGCTCAGGCACGGTCGCGAGTTCGGCCACGACTTCGCGCCGGATTGCGTCCAGTCGGGTTGTCGCCGAGCGGTGGCGCTCGAATAGAACTTCACGCGGGGTTTTCATAATCTCTCCATAGATGGCGCAGGGTCTTTTTGGCGTAATGCATTCGTGACTTCACGGTGCCGAGTTGCGCGCCAGTGATCTCGGCAATTTCTTCGAGCGAAAATTCTTCGATAAAATGGAGCAGGAGAACGCTGCGTTGCGCCTCGGGCAATTTGCTGAGCAGGTTCATGAACTCGGCCTCCTGTTCCTGTTGAATGAGCAGTTCGAGTGGGCCGTCGTCCACCTCGACCGGGGCATCGGCGAATTCCCGGCGCAGGGCTTGTTCGCGGGCGTGCTTTCGCCAGCGTTGGATGCACTTTTGATGCGCGATGCCGAAGAGCCAGCTTCCGAACTTCGCGTCCTCGCGCAGGCCATCAATGTGGCGGACGGCGTTGATGAACGTCTCCTGCACCACATCGAGAGCGGCTTGTTCGTCGCGGACCAACTCAAATACATAAGTGTATAAAGGCAGTTGGTAGCGCTGGAAAAGGATGTTCCACGCGTCCGGCGATCCGGCTCTGGCTGCGGCTACGGGCAGTTGTTCGCAATCCGGCACTACCAGCATTTATACTCAGTGGAATGCGCCCGGCCAGAAAAGGTTCAACGTTGCCTTCGTCGAATGGGCAGTCGGTTGCGTGATCTGCGGAAGCCAACGGCATGCGGGCAAATCCTGGGCAGGATAAACCGGGTCTGCCAGTTCGTGTTATCGCTTCCGCAGGAGTGAGGAACCTTGTAAGACTACCGTCGCGTGAAAGAGCAGGTTCTGAGCATATCAATCCCCGCGACGGTCGACAAAGCTCCGTTTGAGTAGGAAAGGCGTGTCGTGCGTTCAGGAAATTCAAATCCGAATGATGGCAACGTAGCGGACACCAGAGGCCGCTCTTCGCGCCGACGCTATCTTGGCTTCGTCAAGGATTACAAGGCGCAGCGCCTCGACCAGACGGACGGCGAACCTGCGAAGCGCGATTCCCAAAAAGACGGTGAGGGCGAAGCCCCGCGCCCCGCTCGCGAAAAAAGACGAGAATATCTGCGGGATTACTTTCGCTGGCTATGGCCGCATCGCTACGCCGTCGCTGTCCTGTTCGTCTTCGCGCTCCTGGCGGCAGGCCTGGAGATGATCGAGCCGCTTTTCATGCGGTTCATCATCGACAATGTGTTGTTGAGTAATGAACTGAACGCCGCGGCGCGCATGTCCCGGCTCCACGTTGCCGGCGCCATTTTCCTCGGCGTAATCATTCTCGGCGCCGGCGTTGGCGTGCTCAAGGATTACCGTCAGCGCCTTCTCAACGTGCGCGTCATGCTTTCGCTCCGCCGCTCCTTGTTCGAGCGCTTGCTCCATCTGCCACTCCCGAAGCTCTGGGACATGAAGACCGGCGGCATTCTCTCACGGCTTACGGGCGACGTGGACACCACCACGGGTCTGCTGCAAATGGCTATTGTGTCGCCGTCGATTTCAGTGATCCGCCTGGTGATCGCAGTGAGCGTGCTCATGACTTTGAACTGGCGTCTGGCGCTCACGGCTCTCGCCATCATTCCCGGCGCCATGCTTATGAGCTTCACCTTCTCGCGCCGCATCCGGCCGATCTATCGTTCGTTGCGCAAGGATGCCGAGCGGATCGATGGCCGCGTTGGTGAAACATTTTCCGGCATCCGCATCGTGCGCGCTTTCCGCCGGGAAATGCATGAAGCGCTGGTCTACATGGTGGGGCGCCACGCCGTGTTGCGCAAAGAAATGTTCGCGCATCGCCGTGAGCTTGTGCTCTGGACCTCCTGGGGGTTACTCATCTCCGCCGTCAACGTCGTGATCATCTGGTACGGTGGTTATCTGCATCTCCGTGGGGCCGCGTCCATCGGCGACATCATGGCGTTCCAATGGTACACTTTCCTTCTGCTCAATCCCGTCTGGAACATCGTCAACTCCTTCTCTGAATTGCAGCGTTCACTTGCCGCAATGGAGCGCGTCTTCGAAGTGCTCGGGATGGAGAATGACAAGCCTGACCGGCCCGACGCGCGCGACGCTCCGCGCGTAGTGCGGGAGATGCGCTTCGACAATGTGTCATTCGAATACCGTGAGGGGCACCCGGTCGTGCGGGATTTCAATGTCACTGTGCCGGGTGGCACCATGGTTGCGCTTGTCGGGCGGAGTGGGGCAGGGAAGACGACCGTGACCGACGTCGTCGCGCGCTTTCACGATCCCACCCAGGGACGGCTCCTGCTCAATGGCACGGACATTCGCGAGTTCCGCTTGAAATCCTACCGCGGCTTGCTCGCGATCGTGCAGCAGGAAGTGTTTCTCTTCGACGGTTCGGTGCGCGAGAACATTGCGTATGGCCGGCACGACGCGACCGATGCTGAAATCGAAGACGCCGCCCGGCGCGCCAATGCGGACGAGTTCATCATCAAACTGCCGCAGCAATACGAAACGTTTATTGGCGAGCGCGGCGTGAAACTCTCTGGCGGTCAGCGCCAGCGCCTCGCGATTGCGCGCGCGATCCTTGCCGCACCGCAGATCCTAATTCTCGACGAAGCTACGAGCAACCTCGACACCGAAAGCGAACAACTCATCCAGGCTTCCATGGCGACGCTGCTGGCGGGCCGCACCACCTTCGTGATCGCCCATCGTCTCTCCACCATTCGCCGCGCCGACACGATTCTGTTGATGGAAGAAGGTCGCGTCATCGAGCGCGGCAATCACGAACAACTCATGGCCGCCCGTGGTGCGTACTACGATATGGTCCTCCGCCAGGCCGAATCCCACGCCGATGGCGAGCCTGTGTTGCGGTGAGTGAGCGGCTCGCGCTCTCGATCGCTACGCGCGCCATCGCACCGGCAGCCGCGCCGGGCCATGGACAATGAGAGCTTTGCGTGGTTCCCATGGCTCGCTGCTGGCGAGTTCGATATTCGGGAAGCGTTCGAGAAGATCGCCCACGGCGATGCGCGCTTCCATGCGCGCGAGCGCCGCGCCGAGGCACGAGTGAATGCCGTGGCCGAAGGCAATGTGCGGATTTGGATTGCGCGTGATGTCGAAGCGGCAGGCCTCGGGAAATTGTTTTGGATCGCGGTTGGCTGATCCCACCATGGCCAGAATCAATTCTCCGGGTTCGAGTTTCTGGCCGTGCAATTCGATTGGTTGTTTCGGCGTGCGCATCAGCCACTGGAAAGGCGAGCGGTAACGCAGTGTTTCTTCAATCGCTGAGGGCAGGAGTTCCGGTTGCTTCTTCAGTCGCGCAGACTGCTCCGCATTCTCCAGCAGGCACAGCATCGTATTGGCGATGAGATTGGTCGTCGTTTCCTGCCCGCCCACGAGAAGCAGTTGAAAAAAGCCGAGAATTTCGTGCTGCGGCAACTGTTCGCCATCGACTTCCGCCTCGATGAGGCGCGTAAGCAAATCGTCTTTTGGCGCCGCGCGACGCTCGCTAATCGTGCGCGTGAGGTAGTCGTTCATTTCGGCCGTTACCTCCCGAAAGCCGGCCATGGCTGCGGGGGCCTCGGCGTCTCCTTCCATGCCGCGCATCGTGTAGCTGAGCTTGAGGATGACATCGCTCCAGTGCTTGAAGCGCGCCCAATCTGTGCTCGGAATGCCGATCATTCCCGCGATCACTTTCATCGGCAGGGGCGCGGCGTAGTCGGCTGCGAGGTCCATTTCGGTGCGAGCCGAAACCGGGTCCAATAATTCACGCGAGAGTTGGCGAATTTGCGGTTCAAGGCTGGCAATGCTTTTCGGCGTGAACGCGCGCGAGATCAGTGCGCGAAGTTTTGTGTGCTGCGGCGGATCGAAAAAGATGAACCAGTTGTCCGGCGCGGGCACGCGCGAGCTAAACGCCTCCTGTTCTCCGACGACGCGCTTCACGCCGTCATAGTCAAACACCATCCACATGTTGAATGGAGGCGGCGGGCGAAAGACCGGCGACGCCTTTCGCATCTGTTCGTAAACCGGAAACGGGTTGCGCCGCATCTCCGTTGAGAAGAGGTTCATCATAGGTCAGCCTTGCGGGCAGCCTATGGTCAGTGGACACCTAAGGGCAAGGGCGGGAAAACGTGTCCATCAAAATAATTGTTCCGATTGTAACAATATTTGAGGTCCGCGTTTTGGGCGTCACGCCGCCTTGCGGTCCAGCAGGGCGCAGCGAATCAGTTCGAGCAGCTTGAAGGTCGGTTCACCCTTCCGAAAAACGGCATAGACGCCGTGCTGCTCCGCTTCCACATCAATTCTCGGAGACTTGTCCGCAGTATGCACGATCACAGGGAACGCGCCGTCGATCAGAGTCCGGCGGAGCCAGGAGAGCAGCGTGAACCCGTTGCGCATTTGTTCCAATGGATCGGTGTCCAGCGTGAGGTCGAGGATCAGGAGATCGGGTTCGTTCGCCGCCGCCGCGTTGACGGCTTCCGGCCCATTGGCGGCCGTGATCACTTCGTAGCCGTGCGTGACCAGTTGCATTTCGAGGACGTTCCGCACGATCCGGTTGTCATCCACCACAAGAATTTTTGGCGCTGCCATAGTGTTTCGAACCACTTATCTATCGGCAAAACGGCATCGGACTAAAGGCGCCGATGGCGTGAGCGCCAGCGGCCAATAGGGTTAGACCCACTTTAGGCCGCCGTTGTTCCGATGCTAAATCGCCCGTGATCTTGACGCCGGTGCTCACTTGCTGGGTGTGGACGCTGTGGATTTCCGCGGCGGCCGCGATGCCTTCGGCAACGACAGCGTCATCCCTCAATCGGATTCTTGCCAAACCCCGGCCCGGTTTGCGGCGGGCTGAACTCGAACAGCTTTACGCCGAAACGGGCTGCCGCGTGTATCGCGAATATCCAACCATAGGTGGTTTGCAAGTGGTCGGCGTCCCCGCGCCATTGACCCTGGAGAGCCAACTTGAGCGTTTTCGCCGAAGTTCGCTTTTTGAATATGCGGAACCAGACGCGGTCGTGCACGGCACTTACCTGCCCAATGACCCGTTACTGCGAAACGGCTTCCTTTGGAATCTCGACAGAATCGATGCGCCCGCGGCGTGGGACATCCAGCGAGATGCCGGCGGCATCATCGTCGCGGTGATTGATAGCGGTGTGCGCTATACTCATCAGGACCTCGCCGCGAACATGTGGCGAAACTGGGGTGAAACTCCCGGCAACGGCCGGGATGACGATGGCGACGGCTATGTCGATGACCGATTCGGAATCAACGCTATCGCGAACAACGGCAATCCGACCGACGCTCACGGCCACGGGACGCATGTGGCGGGAATCATCGGCGCCGTGGCGGATAACGGCATCGGCAGCGCTGGCGTGGCCTTTCGCGTGCAAATCATGGCGTTGAAGTTTGAGGACGCGCAGTTGCACGGAACCGTTTCGGATGCCATCGAATGCATCGATTACGCGCGCGCGCACGGAGCGAGAATCATCAACGCGAGCTGGGCCGATGCCAACGATTACAATTACGACGCGCTCAGGGACGCAATCGCGGCGGCGCGGGACGCTGGCATCATTTTCGTCACTGCGGCGAACAACCTGGCGCAAAACAACGACGACATACCAATGTATCCAGCGAATTTTCGCCTGGATAACATGATTGTGGTCGCGGCGACGGACTCCAACGATCAACTCGCCGACTGGTCGAACTACGGTCAGAACACGGTGGATCTTGCAGCTCCTGGACAAACGGTCTATTCCACATGGGCTGCGAGCGATACTTCGTACCGCGACTTTTCCGGGACCTCCATGGCCGCTCCGCATGTGGCGGGAGCGTGTGCCTTGGTCTGGGCACGCTTCCCATGGCTCAATTACCGCGAAGTCATCGACCGCGTTCTGGGCGCCACCGATCCGCTGCCCTCGCTCAACGGAAGAACGAGGACCGGAGGGCGTCTAAACCTTCGCCGCGCGCTCTCCGAAGCCAATGCGGCGCCAGCGATTGGCGGGATTGCCGATCGAACCGTGACGTGGGGAACCACGATTACCGTCACTGCCTCGGCGAGTGACCCGGACAATAACGAATTGAAGTTCAGCCTGGACCCGGGCGCTCCGGCGGGAGCGACGATCAACGAGGGGACTGGAGAGTTCTCGTGGACGCCGAGTCAGTCACAGGCACCGGGCGGTTACGTGATTACCGTCCGCGTGACGGACAACGGATCGCCGCCGGCGAACGCGGCTACGAGTTTCACGGTGACCGTCGCCGAACCCAATGCTGCCCCAGTGATTGCCGGGGTCGCCGATCGAACCGTGGAATGGGGCACCCCTATCACCATAGCCGTCTCGGCCAGTGATCCAGACAACAACGGGTTGAAGTACAGTCTGGACCCGGGCGCTCCGGCGGGAGCGACGATCAACGAGTCGACTGGAGCGTTCTCGTGGACACCAAGTCAGTCGCAGGAGCGGCACAGTTACTTGATTACTATTCGCGTTACGGATAACGGATCGCCGCCGGCGGACGCCGCGACGAGTTTCACAGTTGTGGTCGCCGAACAGGTTCGGATCGCAACTATCCGTCAGACAACTCCGGATGGGGTCATCGTGACATGGAATTCAACGCCGGGTGCGGAGTACCGGGTCGAATTTACCGAACGCTTCGGCGGCCCATGGCAAAATCACAGTTCGATCACTGCTAACGGAAATACGGCTTCGGCGTCCGACAATACTACGCCGCCCCAGCGATTCTATCGCGTAGTGCGCATCCGGTAGCTACTCGAAGGGCGCACAGAAGGTCGGTTTGCGCAGCCGATGGAAAGCTGCAGGGTTCGTCATGCCGAGCAAAGCCGAAGTGAGGCCGTTTGACGTTACGGCGTTTAGCTTTCTTTGCGTGCCGCCTGAGAGGGCAGGGGATTGATAAAGAGACCAGCCCGCGTAGGCACCCGGCCACGAGACCTGCGCATTGACACCCGATCTCTCCATAGCCAGCTCAGGCTGAAATATCGCGGGATCATCGCTGAACGCCACGAGCTCGCAGTCCATGCTCAAGTCCGCATCGTTCGTGCTGAACTGGTGCACTTCGATCGCGAGCACGTTGGTTCCCACACTTAGCGCAGAAGTTGGAATGTTGCGCGCAAAGAACGTGCGTTCTTCGCTGGTGGTGACATCCACGAGAGCCGGCGTCGCGGCCGTGATCGCGCCTATTTGCAGGTTATCGCGAAAGACCTCCTGTCCATTGAGATACACCAGCGCGCCATCATCCCGCCGCAATCGGCAAACCAGGTAACTGATCGCTGCAGGGTTCGTGACGAGAAATGGATGCCAGAACCACGTTGTAATGTGGCGGTTCCCGGCGGGGCCGCCGTCGATTTGGGTGCGTTCATCGCCGACGCCATAACCCAACTTCGCCGGGCCACTCTCCCAGGCACTGTTATCGAATGCCAATCCGGTCCAGCCCGCTACCGGCGCGACACCCGTGTCGAGGTACTTCCAGACCGCGCCCGTCTGGACGAGGCTGAACGAATTGAGTTGCGCGGGAATTGCCACCAAATCCAGGCCATCCACGCTGCTGGTTGCGGAAATCGGGTTCTCGGAGCGCGCGGTGACGAGGTCATAGCCATCCAACACACCCGAAAGCGTGTAACGGCCAGGGCTAAGCCGAGTGATCTGGTACGAGCCGTCGCTGTTGCTGTAGGTGAAGCGCGTACCGGTCGAGATGAGCGCGCCTTCGACTGGAAAACCACCACGCTGTACGACTCCATGAAGCGACAGCGTGGTATTGGTGTCGACCCGCACCCCAACCGAGCGCGAGGCAGTTCCGCCTTTCATATCACTGACCGTACAACGCGCCATATACACGCCGGCGCGCGTCCACGAATAGTCAACAGATGGTTGATTGCCGCTGAAATTGCCGTCGCCGAAGTCCCACTGGTAAGCCAGGCCGTCGGCGTTCGGGTCCGATGCGGTTGCGGTCAAGGTGACAACTGCGCCAGTCGCGACGGACATTGAACTCGCGGAGATCGAAAGGTCCGGCGGGAGATTCGCAGGGAACGGGCCGCGATGGATGACTACGTCCAGTGCCTCGGGTGAGCTGCCAGCTTTGCC
>Ga0075418_10002512_pt1 | contig 21061 bp, 15 predicted proteins | sample SoiMetdeltSBSDD2_FD_81776 | JGI IMG/M metagenome (GOLD analysis project Ga0075418, IMG submission 81776) | Bulk soil microbial communities from a Populus tree surrounding site in Tennessee, USA - Soil MetaG P. deltoides SBSDD2 | ecosystem: Environmental > Terrestrial > Soil > Tree plantation...
AGGACCCGTACTAAGTAGCGGAAGACTGAGTCCTTCAGGAGTTCAAAGACCTCGCTGACCTTCTCCTTCACGTCGGAGGCGCCCTGCATCCTCCGCAACAGCTCCCTGTTGAGCCAGATCTCTGATACTGAACCTACCCGAGATTCCACAGCCACTCCATCATCCCAACTCTGCAAGATCATTCCGGCTCAGAGGATAACCCCTCATAAAGCGGGGTTCTCTGAACTACTCACGTTCTCAGCCAAGAGTCGAATTGGAACCTTATACTTCTTAAGATGCTGTTCGAGCCATTTTTTATGAACCAACTCTAACAAATAGTTCTGGCGAAGCCGTGAGGCATTGAACGTTTCGTTGCCCCAGCGATGCAGAATTGTCATCCACAGGTCATGATCGTGTAGGCAGGGAACTCCCACTAGTTGAGGTGGGGGCGGACAACAACAACACCGCAAGATGTGGTGCTTTGGCTTACCGGAAGCGCCTGCGGTCCGGAGGGAATTTTTCCGATGAAAGGGTCAGTGCGGTCTGCTATTTGCGGAACTCAGCGGGCGCGCGATAAACGCCGTAGCGTTTACCGATCCAAGATCCCCGCGCATCGTCAGTCAACACTTGGCGACTTATGAGGATTAGCCGCGGGGGACCTGAGGTGGCCGACCCGGCCAAGTAGAAACCGAAGTGATTCCCGATTTCTATTCCAGAGTGTCCACAGCCTGATTCTTCTTGCAGAAAGACAGAGAAATCAGGGATAAAACCCAATCCGCAAACCCTGGAGGGACTATGCATCGAAGAAGTTTTCTAGGCGCCACCATGCTGGCGCAGACCGCGCAAATCGTACTCCCGCCCGCCGACGAAAAAGTCGCAAGCGGCGTCGGCGAGGTCTCATACAACGTCAAGACCACGGTCGAACGCAAACGGACCGGCAAACCGCATAAGGGCAAAATGCTCGCGGCCATCCAGCCGCACTGCGATGACATTCCGATCTTCGCCGGCGGCGCCGTGCTGAAGCTGATCGATGAGGGCTACGAAGGCATCCTGATTACGGTTTCCGATGATTCGATGGCGGGTGAGGGATCAGGCTACGGCGAAGTGGTACTGAAGAATGAGAAAGACACACGCGAAGTGGCGCGCCGTCTGGGCCTCAAGGAAGCGATCTTCCTAAACTATCCCAATCACAACCTGGACGCCTGGCCCATCATCGAAATGCGGGCACGTTTGGTATTTATCTTCCGCCAGTTCAAGGTAGATACCATTGTCGTGTATGATCCCAGCGGCCTTTATGAGCGCAACCCCGATCACTCTGTCACCGCGAAGGCCGTCGAATGGGCTGCGGCGATCTGCGGCATGTCGTGGGACTATCCTGAATTCGCCTATGCGGGAGTGAAGCCGCACGCGGTGAGGGAGCGCTATTACTTCTCGCGCGGACCTCAGCTAGTCAACCGCGTGGTCGACATCGGTGAGTACATCGATCGCAAGGCCTGGGTCAACATGGCCAACGTGACGCAGGGCCCGGCAGGCGAGACGGGAGAGCTCCTCCGCAAGCGCCTCGCAGCAGAAGGCAAGCGCCTGCCGCTGCTCGGCAACGATGCAGAGACGGCCAACCGCCAGTACACAAAATATTTCGCGCTGGCGCGGGACCGCGCCCGTGGAGAGGCGCATGGACTCGAATGGGCGGAGTACTTTCACTACATCGGGCCGGATGAATCGGTGCTCGACGAGTACATTCGGAAGAATGCGGTACCCCTTTAGGGCCAGGAATGAACCGGGAGGCTAAGATGTCCAAGTGGCTGCTTGTGTTGCTGGGCGCTTCCATCATCAATGGTTCCGCACCGGGTCTGTTCGGCGCGGACTGGCCTCAGCTTCGTGGCCCCAACGGCTCCGGACTGTGCCTTCTCTGCGGGAAACTGCCCACCGAGTTTGGGCCTCAAAAAAACGTTTTGTGGAAGACAGACTTGGCGCCAGGGAAATCCTCACCCGTCCTGGTTGGGGATCGCATTTTCCTTACCGCTTCGCAGGGCGATGAGTTGATTACGATCTGTCTGAGCCGCACCACCGGCAAGGTTCAGTGGCAGCGATCCGTCCGCGCTGCCAAACGCGAGTACCAGCATAAACTCAATCACCGTGCCGCGCCGACTCCGGTTAGCGATGGAAAGAGCGTCTTTGTCTTCTTCGCGGATTTCGGCCTCGTGGCTTATGATCTGGAGGGCAAAGAGCGGTGGCAATTGCCGCTCGGACCCTTCAACAGCCAACACGGCGTGGTGGCGTCGCCCGTCTATGCCGATGGAAGAGTGATCCTTGTCTGTGATGCGGACACCGACGCATACGTCATCGGGGTGCAGTCAGATACGGGCAAGATCGCCTGGAAAGTGCCACGCAACGTCATCAACGGGTACGCTACCCCGGTAATCTATCGCCCGCCCCGCGGCCCCGCCCAAGTCATCGCACCCGGATCCTACCAACTCACTGCGTATTCCGTTGTGGACGGCGAACTCATCTGGTTCGTTCGCGGTTTGACCTGCCAGCCAAAAACGGTGCCAACGATCGCAGGCGATATTCTTTATTTCAGTGGTTGGACAACCGGCAACGACGCAGGGGAACAGGTTGATCTTCCCGCTTTCGCGGAGGTAATCGCCGCAGCCGATGCCAATCACGACGGTAAGCTCTCCCAATCAGAACTTCCACCACCGTGGCAACCAACGGGAACCTGGCGTGCGATCGACCTGGATCGAGACGGATTCATGAATGAAAGAGAATGGACGTTCTTCCGCACTCGCCGTGCCTCACGCAACGCTTTGTTAGCGGTTAAGCTCGGAGGCAGCGGTGACGTGACCAACACGCACGTGCTCTGGCGTTTTGAAAAGTCGTTGCCCGACGTATCGTCGCCCCTGGTGTACAACGACGTTGTGTTCCTCTTCCGAAGCGGCGGAATCGCCACGAGTCTGAACGCTCGGACCGGAGAAACGCTCAAGCAGGCGCGCTTGATGGGCGCGCTCGAAGACTACTACGCCTCACCGATCGGCGTTGATGGCAAGGTCTACATAGCCAGTGAGCATGGCAAGGTCGTCGTGCTACGTGCTGCTGGCAATTGGGAAGTTCTGGCGATCAACGAATTCGACTCGGACATCTACGCAACTCCGGCAATCAGCGAAGGTCGAATGTACATTCGGACCCAAGATACCCTTTATGCCATTGGTTCGTCGAATTAGGGCAGAGGGTTGACGGGTGACTCGTCTAAGCATATCTATATGCTTGAGAACATGCCGAAGCTCATCCTGGCCGTTTTCCTTGTGCATGCTTCTGGCCTCTTCGCCCAGACGCCCGGCTGGCAGCCACCGGCCGGCCACAGACAACTGCCGTTATGGCCAGGGACGCCACCAGATGCGCAGTTTGGGCCGCCGCCCAACACCGAAAAGATGCCGGAACCGGGAGAGGTCGACAACGTCTCACGCCCCACGATGACGGTCTATTCGCCAAAGAGGAACAATACTGGCGCTGCGGTAGTCGTATTTCCTGGTGGTGGCTATTACGTCCTGGCGATCGATCTCGAAGGCACGGAGGTATGCGACTGGCTGACCTCAAAGGGGATCACCTGTGTGCTGTTGAAGTATCGCGTTCCGAACTCAGGCATGCACGGGGAGGGGCCGGGTGGGCGGCGTCAGGTCAAGCCGAAAGCTCCGATGGCGCTCCAAGATGCGCAGAGGACCGTGGGCCTAGTCCGCTTTCACGCCTCGGAGTATCATATCGATCCGCACAAGATCGGCGTACTTGGATTTTCAGCAGGCGGGCACTTGGCCACTGATATCAGCACGCACTTCGACAAGCGTTTGTATCCCGCGGTCGATGCGGCCGACAAAGTAAGCTGCCGCCCGGATTTCGCAGTCGTCCTCTATCCGGGACACCTCTGGATTTCCAAAGAACGATTTGATTTGAACCCCGATATTCCTGTCAGCCGGCAGACGCCACCGACCTTCCTGCACGCCGAGAACGATCCCGTGGACAGTGTCAACAACTCGCTAGTCTATTACGTTGCACTGAAGAACGCCGGTGTTCCCGTAGAGATGCACTTATACGCGGAAGGGAAGCACGCCTTTGGGCTGCGTCCCACGAGCTTTCCGATAACGCGATGGCCTAAACTGGTGGAAACGTGGCTGGAGACAATTGGGATGATTCCCGAGGAGGGCTGGCACTGACCTCAATCCGTGCAGTCGTAATGAGTGCACGCCCAGGTCAGGTTGCTTGCCGACGACGTCAACCGGAAGGGGGCGCTCAAGCGATCAGTCCTCACTGACGCCCCAGTGTTTACCATTCAGGCTAGATGGTCCCATCAGGAAACCGCGAGAGTGGAGCCAAGGGGCCCTGTCCCAAATCTCGGATTTGCGGTGCGGACGGTGAAGAACAGCTCGTCTAGTGCTTCAACAAAGACGTCCAGTTCATCACCACATAGAAGGGCTGGTCGTTGTCCTCCACAGGTTCCTACATCAGAAAACGCTGTCCGTCACCGGTGACCGTGTACTGGTTGAATCGGTGGTCAGCGCGGAGGCGAGTCTGGAAGAGCTCGACAGGAATCGACGTCTCCGGCTGCGCGCCGCTTTTGAAGCTCACGGACATCAGCTTGCCATCCGGCGTGAGATAGAACAGCTCCTTACCGTCTGCACGCCATACGGGAGCCATCCCGCCGGCGTTCGACGCCTGACGACGGTTGCCAAAGGAAGGAAAGGCAGCGATATAGATTTCCCATTGACCGGATTCGTTGCCGGCGTAGGCGATCCACCGACCGTCGGGCGAAACGTGCGGCTCGTCGGATTCGAAATCGGTATGGAAGATACTTTCGGGCTTGCCTCCCGAAGGCCAGATCCGAACGATGTCTTTGCCGTTGGGGTTAACGGTAAGGATGCTGCCGTCCGGAAGCGATTCTTCAGGATACAGAGTCGGCTCCGGGGAGATCACAACCTGCTCCGCTCCCCCGCCCGCCGGTTTTCGCAAGATCACAGACTTATCCGCCTTGGATGACATATAAATGAGGTCCCGGCTGTCCGGCGACCAGACAGCGTCCCCGTGTCGAGCATCGGTATTGGGCGTAAAGGGAGAGAGAATGCCGGTAGAGAGTTCGAGTAACCAGATGGTTCGGTTCGGAGTCTTTTCCGTTCCGTCCAGCTCGACCGCGACGCGTCTGCCATCTGGAGAGATGATCAATTGGTTATAGTTTCTGGCTCCAGCGATGGAACTGAGCTTGTTACCCCCACGCGTATACCAATGCAGTTGCGCGGCGCGGTTCACGGGACGGGAATAGGCCAACATTCCGTTTGCCGAAACTGATGCCGTAGGCCCCCAGACCGAAGTGAACTCGCCGGCTCGATCCACTACCGGCAACGAATCGCCGTTGACAGTTAGCTCTCGGGCATCAAAACGCTGAGCCATAATGGCCTGTTGGCGGTTGTACAGAATGTATCCCGCGGGGGAATACTCAAATAGGGAGCGAACCGGCAGAACCATGCGCGTTTGCCGGGACTCTAAATCAGCCGCGTAAATGCCTTCCTTCGCTCTCTCCGGGCCAACAGCAAGGAATAGAATATGTCTTCCGTCCGGAAGGGCTCTCGGCCATAGCTGTTCCATTTTTGCGGCAGGCACGTCCGCACCTAAGACAGGTTTCGGCTCGCCACCCGTGGCTTGAACACGCATCAGCTGGCCACTATCGAACAAGATGATGGTGCCGTCCGGCAGCCAGGCGCCGCCGGCGCTGCCGTTCTTGACGGCGCACACGGCCAGCGCAGAACCGCCGGAAATGTCCACTCTCTTGAGCTTCTTGTCCGTTTCCGAATAGAAAGCGACCGAATGGCTGTCGGGCGACCAGAATGGGAGTACAGCATTTTCGGTGCCCGGAAGCGGCCTGGCTTCCAGTGCATCCAGCGGCTGGTACCACAGAACGCGGCCACCGGCGTGGAGGCTTGCCGTAAAAACCAGCCGCGCCCCATCCGGCGACAAAACGGGAATATCGAACCCACGAATAAAGCCCGCTTCCGCAGGCGCGTGGATAGCGAACCTCACGGGCGGCTGAGGAGGAGCAGCCGGGCGCTCGCTGAAATGGAGCCAGGCGAAAAACATGGCCGTGCAAATGCTCGCGGCCAGCGCGGACCATAAGAAGAGATGATGCCGCTTGCGGCTTGCAACCACTGGGGCGGGCACGCCGGCTCGCGAGCCAGCCTCCGCGATCCACTTCAACTGAAGCAAAACGTCATGCGCGGTCTGCCACCGGGCATCGGGGTCTTTGGCGATGCAAGTCGTCACGACATGATCGAGTGCGGGCGGAACAGCGCTGTTCAGAGATGAGAGGCAAGGAGCATCACTCGTCATGATGCTCGAAATGATGCCCGCCTGGCTGCGAGCTTCGAAAGCACGCCTCCCGGAAATCATCTCGTATAGAACCAGGCCGAAGGCGAAGATATCGGTGCGCGCGTCGGCTTCCCGGCCCTCGAGCTGTTCCGGTGCCATGTATTGGAGCGTGCCGACGATCAAGCCGTGTCCAGTGAGAGGAGTTGTAGCGGTAGGCATCGCTGTCAGACTGCCGGGAGTGTCTGCGTGCGGCTCATTGACCTTGGCCAAGCCGAAGTCCAGCAGCTTGGCGCCGCCTTTGGTGAGCATGATATTACCCGGCTTCAGGTCGCGGTGAACCACGCCATGCCGATGGGCCTGATCCAGCGCGTCTGCGATCTGAATGGCATAACGAAGCGCCTCATCGATTGGGAGTGGCCCCTTTGCGATGCGCGCCGCTAGACTCTCGCCCTCCAGATATTCCATGACGAGATAGTCGAGGCCATCATGGACGCCAATGTCGTACACGGAGCAGATATGCGGGTGGCTAAGTGCGGCTACGGTGCGGGCTTCACGCTCGAAACGCTGGCGGTGTTCAGTGGTGCCGGAAAGGTTTGGAGCCAGCACTTTGATTGCGATGGTGCGGTCGAGCCGCTTGTCGCGCCCGCGATAAACCTCGCCCATGCCGCCCGCGCCGATGGCCGAGAGGATTTCGTAGGGTCCCAAATAGCTGCCTGATTGAACTGGCATAGAGTGACTCCGCTAAGTAGAGCGTGACGCAGCTAAGTTTAATTGATCTGGCAAAACATAGGGAACGAATGAACGCGCTACTCAGAAGTTGTTCCGGACTCGTTCGCGCCGACGATTCCTCGAGACACCGCAAGCGGTCGATCCCGTCCGACGCGCCAACGCTTTAGTGTCGAACGAACGCGTGGCAAAGACCCACCCCGGCGCAACGCGACCGCTGTCGCTGCGGTGAAGGCTTCTCAAGCCTTTACCCACTCCGATGGAGCAAATTTTTCAGAGCAGTATAGTGAGGATCAGTCCTTTACCACTAATTCCGCCAGGTAAATGGCGGTGATGGGCTGGCCTGAGGCGTCGCGCTCGTGGCTGGAGTAGTAAGACACCAAGACACGAGTGCTGGAGATCTCGACAAGGCCGGGGTAAGAGTTGTCGCCACCACTAGGCAACTCGGCGAACTCCATCAAGCGGTCGCCGTCCAGCCAGCCGAGGAATGTCTTCGGTCCACGATCCGGAGTTATCTTTCGCCCGCCGACAACGTGACGGTTGCCCCATTTCGTCAGAAGTGGACCGCCGATAAAGCGATCGAGACTGGTCCGTTGCCAAGTTGTGTACGGCGGGCGGGAGAGGAGCAACTGCGCTTCCTTCCTGCCGCCGTGCCGCGCCACCCCGACGACGCTGCCATCCGGTTCGAACAGGAACGCGGTTTCGTCGCCGGCCGTCTCCTGAAACAGAGCCCGCTTCCGCCAGATCAGGCCGTCATCGCTTTCGAGCATGACTGACTCGACGCTCTCACCTTCGCCCCGCGGGCCGATCTCAAATCCCAGTTTGCGCCGGCCGCAGAGATACGCCTTGCTGCCGAACGAGGCGGCACGCCAGATGTAGTGACCGAACGTTCCCTCCAGCATGATTGGACTGTGCCACGCGGCGCCGTCGTCGGTCCAGGCGGCATACCCGAGGTGCTGGTTCAGATCGTAGTTCTCGCGGGGGAGCGTCGTCTTGCCGCTAAACCAGGTACCGGAGTAAACAAAGAGTCTGTCACGAAAGATGAGGAAATGCGGGTCGCGAGTGTCTCGCTGCTCCACGCGAAATCGATGCACCTCGTCCCATTTCTCCCCGTCCCGGCTGCGCAGCACAATGATCGATGCCGTGGGGTGGACCATGTGACCGTCCGGGCAACTGCGAAAGGTAAGATACAGCTGGCCGCGATACCGGCAAAGATCCGTGAACGCGTTATGTTCTCGATTATGAAACACGCGTCGCACGGAGGACACGGTCACCTGAGGCGGGTTTCCCTCCGCCAGCGGAGCTGCTGCCGCCGTAAGATTCCGACTCAATGCGGTAAGAGTCAATCCCATCGTCGCGGCATGGGCTGTCCCTTGCAGCCACTCACGGCGGGATTGCTTAGATAGGCTAATCATGGCTTCACTTCAATGCACGGACAGGACGCAGGAAAACAATTGGACAAATACGCCAAGATCAGTCTAATTGTCCAGAGAGATTTCGGTGAGGATCGGTGCACTCTTACTGCCACTCTTGCTATTGGCGGCGCTCGCGTCGGGTGGCGAAGTCCCACGCACGTCGAATTAGAGCTTGCAGACGGTCGCGCAGAGAGTCTTTGGTGATCCGCATCCGCCTTTGGTTTGGGGCGTTGAGCTTCCACACTGAAGAACAGGAAGCGTTCGTCTCCTCAAATTGAACGCGAAGACGTCGAGCGTGATTCCAATGGTCTTGCCTTATCCGCCGGTACAGTGCCCGCGAGGGGTGCATCAACGGTAATCGAACACAGGTGGGAACATGACAACCACCAGTGCCGCCCATACAGAGTACACGGGCAGATAGGCGATCTGCCATCGCTCCAGGGCAGCGAACGAGGAGCGGTGACGCAGGAAGGACGCATAGAGCCACGCTGACCACGCCAGATTGACAAGCAGAATGAGATTCTCGCCAAGAGCCGCCACTCGGTTGGGAGTGAAGCCAAACTCGGAGATGCGGGCCGCGATCGCCGCGAGCGCCACCCCATCAACCACGAGCGCGCTGACCACGAGCAGTAATTGCAGGCCGTCGAAGAAGTCGGGCGGTGCCTCCGGGTCGCGGGCGGAGGCGGCGTAGAGCACCAACCCAACGACCAGCACCAGCAACAAGTCGAAGCCGATAAGTACCTCCCGCTTTACGTTGATGGGGCTGCCTGTCCACGCCATCGTGGCCAGAAACACCAGTAGCAAAACTGTGAATAGCGGCGTGAACAGCCTGGTCAGCACCGGCGCCATGTTCTCGATGACACTTTGCTTCGCTTCCACCAACCAGGACCCGATGATGACGGCCCCCGCCGCCCCGCACGGGATCAACCAGCCCGCTACAAACCAGTCAGGGTTCATCCCGATAGCGGTGAACATCATGAACGTAAAACCGGTAAGGACACCCCCGCCGAGCGCGATGAGCACGTAGTAGATGGCCAGCTCGCCCGAGAACCGAACGAAGTTCATCCGCCCACCATCGGCGAACCAGCGGCCTCGGACATACGCGAAGCCGACGGCCATCCATAGGGCAATCGGCAGATGCAGAATGGTCAGCACCTCAGTATCACTGCCCTTGGGAAAGGGGAAGACGTTGGCGAATACAGTCCCGGCCGCGAAGGGCAGCGCCAGCCAGAGGCCGCCGGCAACACCCCACCCGCGCTTCCACAGGAAGTAGACGGAGAGCAGCGGGAAGACGAACAGGCTGGCGTTCCGGGCGTAGAAAGGTGGCAGTTCGTCATGAGGGCTGAGCCGAAGACCGAACACCGCGGGCAGCTTGACGGCCAACGCCGCGGCAACGGCAAGACTCAGGATGATGAGGATCTCGGCGCGTCCGGTGTTCGCCGCGTCAGCATCGGGCGCCATGACCAATTGCTTCCACAGCCGCTCGGAGTGCGCGCGTGCGAACTCGCGCGAGAGCGCATCCAGGTTGCCCATGCGCTTGACCGCGACTAAGAACGCTTCTTCCCCTGCCAGGCCCGACTCGGTGAGCGCCACCAGCTGGTCGCGGAGATGTCCTTCGAGCTCCTCGACGTCGGGACCGTGAAGGGCCTGCCGACGGCGGACGTATGCCCGCCACTGCGCGATTTGCTCCTCGAGCGGTCGATCGGCGAAAGTCGTCATACTGTGCACTCCTTCATCCAGATACCTCTCAGGGTACCGTCCACGGCCTGCCACTGCTGCCGCTGGGATGCGAGCTGCGCACGGCCTTTTCTAGTGATCCGGTAGTACTTACGCCTGCGGCCGTTCTCGGAGGCGGACCACTTCGCCGCGACATGACCTTGGCGCTCAAGCCGGTGCAGCACAGGATAGAGCATGCCGTCGGTCCACTGTAGGTGCCCGCCTGACAACTCGGTCACTCGCTTGATTATGGCGTAGCCGTAACTGTCGCTTTCGGCAAGGATGGCGAGCACGAGCGGAGTGGCAGAAGCAGCGACTAGGTCCTTACTCATGTCCATACGTAGAAGTCTTATACATTGAGGTTCTATGCATGTCAATAATAACCTGAGGTCAACCGCCTCTATTAATGGAGGTAGGCGGTTGGACAACCGCGCTGCAGGGCCAAAGTCGGCTATGGATACGGTGTATGAATATCCGTCATCGTGAACGCTTCATGCGGCGGGCGACTTCGTGAAGCACGGATGGTGCGTCAGCGCTTTTCGCTCTGATGACCCACACGTCGTCTTAGCCTTTTCCTACGCGGTAGCTCAGCGCTACCCGTCCCTAGGAATGCTCCTGTGGGCCTTGGTGATCTGGGTCCTGACGCTTGTTGCAGCGGGGTACTCCTCAGTTCAAGGGTGTTGAGGGGTTCGACGTTGACGAACCAGAGCGGGTCCGCATGCGAGCCTGCCACCGGCTGCGAGGGATCTCCAGAGCCTCCAGCCGCTCGACAGCGTCCCTCAGTGACTCTCCGCTCGCCAGCCGGGTCTTCAAATACAGCAGTGCCGTCATGATCGCCGTCAATGGTGTGATAACGATATTCAGCAGTTGGTAGAGCGGAGCTGAGCCTGACATGTTGAAACCAAAACTCAACTCCTTCGGTTCGAAATTGTCTGTCATTCTGAACGTAAAGTGGGAGTCAACTGAGGCAACCCACACTAGGACGGGAAGCGTGAATTGCAGTATGGTGGTAATCAGGACGGTGTCCCAAGAGGCTTTCATCAACTGTCGGGCACGCTTCAGAGTGGTCCATACTCCCGAGCCCTCCATCACCGCCACAGGAGCATAGAGAGCATAACAGACTGCGATCACCGCCCCCGGCACGACTAAAAACGCCGCTCCGACAAGTATCATTGCCACGACTACGAGCGACGTTAAGGAGAAAACCCACCAATGACGCCTCAGGATCGCCAGTGCGGTTCCAATCTCAACCTGACGCAATGGAGCGATCATGAGTTGGACAACAATGGGCACGGTCACCGCGGAGACTATGAAGTAGGCCAAGAGATTGCCAAGAATCATGCCCAGAAATAGGAACGGACCGGCGATGGTCCTAGCGAGGGGAGAGACTCGTTCCCACGAGATGACTCGATCACTCAGAAGAAAGAAACCTACCACGGCGATCAGCGGTGCATAAGCGAGAAACGATATTTTTAGAAAATTAGGAAATTGCTCGCTGTAGAGGGAGATTGAGTGGCGCAAGAGCGCACCAGTTCCTTCGGCGCTCGCCCGCATGGTAGAGGCAAAGCCAGCCGCACTTGCAGGACGCTCTCTCGGCTCTTTGGCCAAGGCTGCCATAATGATATTGGCCATGCGCTTGGGAAGCCTGGGATTCATTTCCCGGATGGGACGAGGCTCCTGGGTCGTGTGCAATCTCCTCAAATCGTCATGGCTGCCTGAAAATGGAGTTTCGCCCGCAAGCATTCGATAGGCAATCACTCCCAAACTGTAGATGTCGGACCTTGCATCCGATGGTTCACCTCGCCATTGCTCCGGCGACATGTAGGCAGGTGTACCCATGACTGATCCAACACGAGTGAGTGCGTCTGTATTCGCAGTTTCAAGATTCCGTCTGGCCTCAGTCGCCGGGTTTTGAGTTTCTAGGGGCTGGATGTCGAGACCGGCAGGCGCAGAATCGGAAGCTGACGCGTTCGCAATGGAGGAGATAGGCACCCCAAAGCGATTGGGAGTGCTCACCATCGTAAGCGTATCTTCACCTGCGGGAGATTGGGAGAGGTTGAGGACTTCACTTTTTTCGGTCCAACCAAAGCTTTCCGCATCTTCCTTGTCCTGCTGATGCGCCGGATAGTCTGCAAGATCTAGGTTGATGGAGGTGCCCAGCTTGACCAACCCGAAGTCGAGTACCTTCACGGTATAACCGCCCCGCCGGTTCGGCTCAAGCCAGATGTTTTCCGGCTTCAGGTCGCGATGAACAATTCCTCTCCGATGGGCTTCGTCGACTGCCGAACAGACCTGCTCAAGAATATCGATCACCCAGCTCTGCGGGAGTTTCGACTCTTCGGACAACACTTCGCCTAAAGTGCAGCCGTCCAAATACTCCATCACCAGATAGGCAACCTGGCCGATTCTTGTTTGTGTAAAGCCAAAATCGGTGACGTCGACCACGTTGGGATGTCGCAGCCGGCCAGCCGCTTCAGCTTCTCGTCGAAAACGTTCAACGAACTCTTCACGATCCGAGAATTCAGCTCTAATGACCTTCACAGCCACGATCCGCTTTGTTCCCAAGTGCGTTGCCCTGTAAACCGCTCCCATACCTCCCTGCCCCAGCAGGTTCTCGATCCGGTACTTATCGTCGAGCAATTCTCCAGGCACGAATCGTCGCTTTGATGATTCTTGCTTCTCAGACATAGGAGGACCTACCGCGAGCCTGATTGAGTTGCTGTCGCGTTCCACATTTCTGCGGAGCGTTGCCGTGCCGACGGAAGTATCCTGCTGCGCTTTCTTCAATTGCAACTATGAATTAACTGGGGACTCTTGCGAAGGGCGTCACGGGGCGCAGGTAAACGCACTAGTCAGGATCTATGGTCAAGTGGCGAGCGGCCGCTTTATTCACCGACAGTGTTGAGAGATCCGTACTGCTACCTGCGAAAGGGCTGCGCTGGCTTGGACGTTAGCCGCTGACCCTCAGAGAAATCTCATAGGGTTCAAAAAGTCGATCAGGAAGGACTTCGGGGTTCGGCAGAGCCGCGCTTCTCGACTTGATGACGGACAGAAGGTTGATGGGCCTGTAAGAAGTGTTATCCAGATGCGATTACGTTTGGTGAATAGTTCAGTCTCTCCTCCTCTGATGATGAAGCGGGAAACTCCAAAGTCAGGTATTTCCTTCATCGATTGTTGGTAGTCCAGCGGCAAATTCTCTCCATGGTATAGTTTGAGAGTCAACTTGAGGCCCGCAATTTTGTCGTCCTTACAGTCCAACATGGATGAAGAGTCCTAACCCTCCAAACGGGCACCGCTCTCCCTGGGCCTCTGGGAGCGAGGATTTCTTGACCCGGGGGAAGCGCCCTTTACGGAAGGGGTCTCTCACTGTATGAGAAGCATCTTGACCATGCTACTGTGTGGTGTTTTGCTGATTGCTTTTCCAACCTCACGGCAATCACCGTTCGCCGGCAGTGTTCGAATCGCTGAAGCGATTGCCGAGAGAATTGTGGTGTTGACTTTCGACGACGCAGTTAAGTCACAGCGGACACTGGTCGCGCCCCTGCTCAAACAACTGGGTTTCGGGGCAACATTTTTTGTAACACATCGCTGGATGGATGATTCCGAACACTTTCTCACTTGGAAAGAGATCGCCGAAATCTCCGAGATGGGCTTTGAAATCGGAAACCATAGTTGGACGCACGCCAACTTTAGCGTTCCCCAAAATGCTGCCAGGCTTGCCGCTGAGCTAACTCTAGTAGAGAACGAGCTGCACAAACTGGGTGTCCCTCGCCCAGTGAGCTTCGCTTACAGCGGAAACTCCTTCGGACCTGAAGTTGTCGAACAGCTGACTCGTAGAGGCTATAGGTTTGCCAGACGGGGCACTCAACCTGAAGCAGACTATCGTCACCTGGAACTGGGTCCCCTCTTTGATCCTCGAAAACACCACCGCCTTTTGATCCCCACCACGGGAAATGCCCAGCCCAACTGGACTCTCGAGCAGTTTCAAAGGATCGTGAACCAGCCTCAGGACGGTCGCATTGTTGTACTGCAGTTTCACGGCGTTCCTGATGTGAAACACCCGTGGGTGCACACTCCGCCAGAGTTGTTTCGCCAATACATGCAGTATCTCAAGCAACAAGGCTTCAGGGTGATTGCTCTACGAGATTTACAGGATCTCCTTTTTGACTCCCCCGCCCCTGCAGACCCAATGATCGAGACGAGGTACCCAGCCGACAAGAACCAATCCCTTGCGCTGCCTTCTGAGATGGTAAGCACGCGAGGGGATCTAGCCTATTGGCTCGAGAACATGCTGCGCTATCACAAGTATAGCTGGGAAGAAACGGCTGAAGTAATTGGATATCCCGCGGACGAGGTGAAACGCCTGCGAGAAGCCCAGCTCAATGCGAGCCTGCTCAGTGGCAACGGGGGGAAGGGAGTGATTCAAGTTCTCCCCTATCCTGGAGGAAGACACCCGCGTATCGGTTTCCAGGAAGGTGCCATCCTTCCCCATCGAGGAACCAAGGCTAGTGTCTTTTTGCCATGGGACAGTTCCAGTTACGTCGTCGTCGATCTCCCAGAAGCCATCTTCAGTAACCTGGGTCTCATCTATCTGGCTCACACCCATACACCGACGATTTGGGACGCCCGCAACCTCTGGCTCGAAAACATTGACTGGACTCGCGGGTCGGCTGGAGATTTGAGTGGTATACGGACGCTTCCGAATCAAATCACATTTGGTGCTTCGCTTAAACCCGGTCCAAAACGAGTGGAGATGGAGCTCTGGGTGCGCAACAATTCGACGGAAGCTATCAGTGGCCTTCGGGCACAGATATGCATAATGCTCGGAAGGGCTTCGGAATTCGCGGGACAGACAAACGAGAACAAGCTCTTCCGCACGCCCATGTGCGCAGTCAAATCGTCGCAAAGTGAACGGTGGGTTCTAACGGCGTGGGAGGGAGACGGTCGCACCTGGGGTAATGCAGCTTGCCCCTGCATGCACGCTGATCCGATCCTGCCGGTCTGTCATCCCGGACAGACCGTTCGTCGCAAGGGTTGGCTTTGGTTTTACGAAGGGGAGGACGTTGAGGGTGAATTTCAGCGAGCGAAGCAAGCATTTGCCTTGGTGACTCAGGAAGGGAATACAAGTCAATAGCCTCAGAGCGTCTGGGAACGCACGCGCTGGTGAAAAAGACTGAACCGGCATTTAACTGGCTCCAGGCGGCGGCAGACGACGGCTTTCCTTGTTATCTAATGTTTGAAAATGATGCCTATCTGGATCACCTCAGACAAGACCCACGCTTCATTGCCCTTATAGCGAAGCTGAAAGAGCAACGGGAACACTACCGAACGCGGCTGTGATCTGGCAGCATCCACGTTCCCGGTTTGGCGCGACGTCAAGTTGTTGCAGAGCGGCCCGTCAGGTAAGCTTTAGCGTTACGACAGCAAAAGGGCTGCTGCGATTAGGTTTGGCCCGGATGACGGGCAACCCGGAAGTTGGGCTCCTTGAGCGCCATGGATTGCACGGATTGCTCCTCCCTAACGCCGCAGTATTTACCGACCGAATACTCGCGTACGTAAACATTAGGCAACTTTCGGCGAGTAGGGAAAGTCTCAGGCGCATCGCTTTCATGAGGTCTTGTATCCTCGTGGCCCTGATTCTCGTCCTTTTCTTGTTCGAGTGGCGTACAGCCGTGATCAGCCTTACCACAATTCCGTTGTCGCTGATGACAGCGGCGCTGGTGCTGCACTGGCGCGGTGCCACGTTGAACACCATGGTGATCGCGGGCCTAGCGATGCGCGTTGGGTGAAGTGTGTAACCGCTTCCCATTTACGGCAAGCTCGGAGTGGGCATGACAACGCAACCTTCGAGCGTGCGGATCTACTGCGGCGTTCTCGTGAGCGCCACAATTGCGACGTCGTCCGTTGGCGTTCGGCGACCACTGAATCGGTCGGCTCTCTCAATCAGATTCGAGATCAATTCACTTCCGTTAGTGCCGTTGAGTTCGTTCAACGCATGATGGAGCTGCCTTTCTCCGAAGAACTCACCGCTCTCAGCTTCCGTTTCACGGAGTCCATCGGAGGCGACAAGCAACACATCGCCAGGCATCATTTCCACCCGCCGAGCCTCATAAGACTCGAGACCAACTCCAGAGAACATTCCAAGTGGGAAACCAGGCAAGGGAACTTCATCCAGTCGTCGCGGCCCGGAGCGCAGCACAAACGGGAATGGGAGCCCGGCGTTTGCAAAACGAACCGTAGCATCATGATCGTCTACACAAAGAACTGCTGCCGCGGCGTAGATTCCTTCAGGAAGAAATCTCTTTAGTCGGACATTCATCTCGGCGAGCAAATGGGCAAGACCTTCCGCGTTGGTGCCTGCGTCCTGAAAGATCGCTTTCATTAGCATGCTGGCCAGAGCCGCTTGAATTCCATGACCACTGACGTCGGAGACAAGTATCCATGTTTGCCCCTCCCGCCGGATGAAATCGAAGTAGTCTCCCCCAATGGCATTGCACGGACGGTAAAAGCTGTCGATCCGCAAGCCGGGAATCTCTGGAAAACAATCCGGGAGCAAGCTTCGCTGGACCCGCGCTGCCATTTCGAGATCCTGCTCCAAGCGCTGTTGGCGATCAGCCAATTCATCGTGCTGCACAATGAGTCGATCGAGAGTCCTGATCTTTTCGGCTAACTGCTGCCGGAGGCCTTTCTCCCGCAAAGCGTTTTGCAGCACCATCACCAACTGATCGTTGTCCCAGGGTTTCTCCAGGTACTGGTAGATACCCGCTTCATTGAGGGCCCGAATAGCATTTTGTTTGTCTGCAAAACCGGTCAGCAAGATTCGCATTGCTTCGGGCTGGAGCGACCTCGCCTTCTTCAGGACGTCTAGCCCGTTGATGCCGGGCATGAGATAGTCTGAAATGACAATGTCCACAGGCAGGCGTTCCAATTCTTCGATGGCGCTCAACGCGTCGCTGAACTCCAAGACCTGAAAGCCCCCCTCGATCTCCAGCAGGGTTCGCAAAGCAGACAATACCAGTCCATCGTCGTCGATGAGCACCACACGAGGCAGCTTCCCAGTTTCACTCTTCACTTTTTGTCCTGTGATTGGCCTTTGGCTTAGACCTAGCCGGGCAACGCCACACCGACCCCGTTCTCTTGCCAACTGCACCGTGGATCTACATTTGGCCGTGCTCGTTCATGATCTGACGGCAACTGGTCTGCCTTAACCCGGTCAAGCCTCTCGTTTCTAAAGTTGCTCTTGCCACCGGCAGGAACAATCAGCTGAAACTCAGAATCAGTCCGTCGACGTTAAGATCTGTCAGTTCCTACTGACATTCTCGAGGGCATTCTACAGGAGCCTGAGAAAGGCCGAACTCATTTTCGGACACCCTCGCCATTGCCTTGGACAACATCAGACCTGCAGAGCGAGTCGTTCTTGGGGAGGGTGCTGCTTCAACGCCGGATCACGGCCTATCCGAATTTCTGCAGAGAACCTGTGGAAAGATCGTTCCATTTCCTTGTCCAAGTCTGACAGATTTTAAAATTGGAATACGCCCCATTGAACGGGCAGACCTTCAGATTTGATGAAAGAGATTCTGCCAGGCGCACTCAGGGCCTACCCAAAACTATGGCGGCTACAGATGAGCTTTAGGGGAAGAAATCAAACTGACGATTGTGCTCCTGAACTGCTTAGCTGTTCTTCAATCGTGCTGCAGTTGAATGCCTGAACCAGGAATAGAGTGAAAATCCTGTCCCAACCAACGACAACGCCAGGATTCCAAGAACTGTGTAGTACCAGGCGGTAGATTGGGCCCACCGGAGAATCCTCTTGCCCAACAGGACTGCCAGCACACCTTCGACAAAAAAGCGCCCAAAGCGGCCCAGAGCTACGATGGCCAGCAGTTTCTTTCTCGGATACTGAAGCACGGCAGCAGCTGCGACAAACGGGGTAAACGGGAAAGGCGGAGGCATCAAGGCCGCCACTCCAAGAGCCCATCCAGCATTCTTCGTGATTTTCTTCCTGACGTATTCCAACCTTCTTTGTGAAAATTTCCTCTCTAACCCCGCCTCTCCTCCTTTCCGGCTGATGACGTCTGTAACGAGGCAACCGACCAGGGAGCCTGCCGTCGCCATTCCAGCAAAATACGGCAAACGGGCCTGCTCTCGGGCTGTCATGGTGACCAGGAGCAAATCATTCCCAAAAGGCAGAAATAAGAACGAAGAATCTAAGATCCCTAAGAAAAACAGCCCAAATCCATTAAGACGTGCGAGGAGTTGATAAAGAGACGTCAGAACAGTTCGCACCGTTGGCCTCTACAGCGAGTTCGAGTCGAAGATAAATAACTACGACTACGGGCTTTGGGCGCAAGGCCCCCAAATTCGCCATTTCACGAATGCGGATCGAACGCGTAACCATACGCATCGAAGGAGGCAGGTCCAATTATTTCCTGTCACGACACTCGAGCGGCGCAGTGCTTAGTCATCCCAACTAGGCTGTCGAGCCCGCCCGCGAGTCTCGAAAATCATCGAGGCAGTGCCTCCGCCCCTGACGCGGTCTACCATGCTGAAGAATATGCAAAGACCACAGGGGTGCGACGAGTGACAGTTAAGCCCGGACCTGCTTCAGCGAGGCATTCAGTGCTACGGCAAGCGCGGCCTGTCCGCTAATGAGATCCTTCCATGTGAGCTCGTGACCTTTTCGCTTACCCTTCGGTACAAGCTTCATGCCCTCGGGCGAGATCGTTAACATGTAAAGCTCACCGTTCACTTCGAGTTCCCTCTTCAAACTCTTATCAAGCTTAGTAGCCATTGAATCTTCCTTGGAATGATGCCTGACGGGCCGACTGGTCTGCCTCTGGTTCGTCCTTTGCTCAAAAAAAAGCCGCTGCAAGGTTTGAACCCTACAACGGCTCTCAGGCTGAAAATGTCAGCAGGGGCGGAAACGTCTCGATGGAGCCAACCCACAAAACTCCCTGACTCAAGCCGCCCCTACAGAGAGCAGAACGTATGAACGAAGCCCGCTCCATGTGTACAGTCAAAGGCGAGCTCCACAAATAACAATGTCCACTCTCTATGTCTAGTCTGCAATCCTCTGATGAACCTTGGCTGTGCAGTTTTGCACAGAAGCGAAAAAGCGCCTGTCTTGAGCCGCCCAGACGCCAGTTCTTTTGTTTCAACAAGTTGTTCAATCTCTAACGTCTTAACGCCTCGCTTTGTTAAGCGATACAACTAGAAAACGTCGCCGACCAATCTAAAATGAAGGAAGGAATAATCAATAATGGAGGCTTTCAATGAGACACTTGAAATCATTATGTCCACTGTCTTTTGCTTTGCTCCTTACTGCGAATCTGGTTTTTGCTCAGTTTGGAGGCCAGCGCTCGCCAACAACACCACCAACCTTCCCACAACAAAAATCCTCTGACAGGTCGGAGCTGATCGACATCAACTCGGCAAGCAAAGAGCAGCTGCTGACGCTTCCGGGCATTGACGAGAGTCGGGCGGAAAAGATTATCGAAACCCGTCCCTACAAGAACAAGAAGGAGTTGAAGAAGAAAAAGATCGTGCCGGAAGAGGTGTACAAACAGATTTCCGACAAGATAACCGCTACTCCCCCCAACAAGTGAGCCTCTGCTCACGAGCCCATGGGCTCAGTTGCGATTTGGTGGGGACTCGGCGTGGCCGTCAGAGACCTTCACCGACACCGACAATCGAAGCTACGCAGCAGCGAAGACTGATCGCAACCTCAAGAGTCTCTTTAGCGACGGCTTACGATCGGAATCGTGATGTCGCGGTATCGCAGAAGGGCAGCTCAAGCAGCTGCGGCAAGACGTTTCTGACAGATAGCTAGTTGAAACTAACCGGTCAAATCTGTTTTGAACCTGAATTGCACCGTAAGACCCGGCGATCAAACAAGTTTGGCCGGTTAATTTCAACTAGTCGTGACTAATCCGGTTCCGCGTAGCAGCCCAAGTTTAAGGAGGGTAACAGGTTCAAGCGGTGCTGGTGTGCAGAAAGGCTGAGCCTTCCGTTAGTGGCCCTTACCCGTGAGTTGAGGGCTGTGCCCGAGGCGGAGGTGTAGCCTCAAACTACGGTGGGGATCGGAAAGTCAAAGCACATCGGATGGCACAGCGATAGGAGTTACCTTCGCGCACCTACGAAAATCCGGACCTCAATCATTGTAGTCGGCTCGGGTTTAGCGACATTCCGTACCAATTCTACACGTAGGCCCGTTGCAGGAGTTCGGCCGCAGTTTCGTCTAGTTGATCGGCGCGCCGCAGGTCTTCGAAGCGGGCGAGCAGGTCTTCGGCCCGGAGGCGACGCTTCTCAGCTCCGCGCAGGTCGTGCACGATGCTGCCGCGGTGCATCATGATCAGGCGATCGCCGAGGTTCGCAGCCTGTTGCATGGAGTGGGTGACCATCAGCGTTGTGAGCTTCTCGCGGCTGATGATGTCGTCGCTGAGCTTGATGACCTGATCGGCGCTCTTCGGATCCAGCGCAGCAGTGTGCTCGTCGAGCAGTAACACCTTGGGTTTGAGCCAGGTCGCCATCAGGAGCGTCAACGCCTGGCGTTGACCTCCGGAGAGGCTGCCGATCGCATTGTCCAATCGGTCTTCAAGGCCCATCTTGAGGGTCCGCACCGTGTCGCGCATCTTCGCCATCAAGTTGGACTCGAGCGCCCAGCCGAATCCGCGAGGGCGTCCACGACGCGCGGAGAGGGCAAGGTTCTCGGCGATCGACAGGTTAGGAGCGGTTCCGCTAAACGGGTTTTGGAAGACGCGGCCGATGAACCGCGCGCGGCGATGCTCGGGCCAGCGGGTCACGTCCTGGCCCTCGATGTGGATGCTGCCAGAGTCGACCAAGAATGTTCCGGCAATCGCGTTCAGCAGCGTGGATTTTCC
>Ga0075418_10002518_pt1 | contig 21037 bp, 17 predicted proteins | sample SoiMetdeltSBSDD2_FD_81776 | JGI IMG/M metagenome (GOLD analysis project Ga0075418, IMG submission 81776) | Bulk soil microbial communities from a Populus tree surrounding site in Tennessee, USA - Soil MetaG P. deltoides SBSDD2 | ecosystem: Environmental > Terrestrial > Soil > Tree plantation...
AACGCTTTAGCCAAAAAGAACGCTGTCTCTCTCACCAGTGGTATAGATATGGGAGCGAATCTTGCCGAGTCTGATGCCGTGGGTGATAAGCCCGAGAGTGGAGGAACTACAAAGCGGAAGAAGGCAGAAGACCTCCTGAACGCGTTTCCCAGCGTCGGATTTCGATTCACGGTGTTCGGTCAATACTCGAACGTGCGAACTTTTATCAATGAGCTTGAGCACGAGAAACAATTCGTCGTAATCAACTCGATCACTCTCACGAATCAGGAAGCGCGAACGGCGAGCAGACGGTCGCGAGGAGCCGAGGGAGCGTCCGGAATCATGCTAACCATGGAGATGTCGGCCTATTTTCAGCCGATGTAATTAAGTAAAGAATGGCAAAACGAAGTTCATCATCGGAAAAAACAAAACGAATTCTCCTGATCGTGCTGGCGGTGGGGCTCGTTGCAGCGGTTATTTACAATGTCTTTTTGAGCGGTCCATCAGCCAGGCCCAAGCGCACACCCGCAGCCGGCGCTCCAACCGCAGGAACATCCACGCCCGCAAGCTCATCGACTTCAGCCACGCCGAAGACGCGTCAGTTGGGTACCGTGGCGCAGCAGGAAGCTTTGATGAAAGCGCTGCTCGCGGACACAACGCCACTGAATCTCCGGCTGACCAGCGGGGGCGGCAAGAGCGAACCGGGAAGTCGCGGGAATATTTTTGCTTATTTCAAAGAGCCACCAAAACCACCGCCGCCACCGCCGCCGCCGCCGCCGATCCAGTTGATTTCGCTTCAACCCCAAACGGCAGTGGCAGGTACTCCGAGGCCCATCAATGTTGTAGTGACCGGCAACAAGATTCCCGAAGATGCCCACATATTAATCGATGGACAGCCCCGGCCCACCAAGCGGGTTAGCGAGACAAAGCTTTCCACAGAGATTTCGGCTGGAGACTATTCGCTGGCACGCGGGATGTCCTTCGAGGTGAGATCAAAAAGTGACCCAACCCAGAATTCGAATACGATTCAGTTCGTCGTCCAGGGCGCACCCGAGCCTCCGTTCATATACAGGGGAAGACTCGGCACGCTTGGCCAGCCGCAGTCCAACTATGCCGTAGTCGAGATCACTTCTACCAAGGAAATCAAGCGAGTGAGAGTGGGCGAGACGATAATGGGAATTTGGCGTGTGGACGGAATCAACGCAGACGGCATCGAAGTCACTCTTACTCAATACGACATCAAGAGACGCGTTCAGTTAGTAGACAGGCCGAAATGATGGCGGTCCAGGTTAGTACAAACCAACACAGTTGCGAACGACGGCAAGCCGGCGAGCAAGGCTGGGCTTTGCTTGGATTGCTGCTGACGCTGGGGGTAATGAGCATCTTACTTTCGTCCTCGATCGTTCCCAACGTGCAGATGCAGGTCCAGCGAGACAAAGAACTCGAGATGTTGTATCGGGGCGATCAGATGGCTCAAGGTATTGCTCGTTACTATAACGGTGGCGCTCTGCGGGGAATCCAGCTTTTCCAACGGCCGCCGTACGGGTACCTACTTGAACTGGCGAAGTTGCGCGACGGGGTAACGATTGGGGTTAACGAACGGAAATTCGTCAGACCGTCAGCAATGATAGACCCGATTTCTAACGCCGAGTGGGAGCCGGTCAGAGCTCGGGACCCGCGAATTATGCCGTTCTTGCAGGCATGGGCGTCGCAGACCTTGATACCTATTCCGAGTCAATATCTCCTCATTGCTGGTCCTCCAACGAAAAGTGTCTTCGGTTCGTCCGAGGAGCAAGCGCCCGGCGCTGGTCAAAGACCGCCCATTGTTAATCCAGCCAACCCGGGGGCTCCGCCCGCAAGACCTGGGCAGGACCCCGACGATGACGATGATGATGACAAAGCGATCATCGATCCGCTCGCGCATCTGTTCGAGACCGGCGCACCCGGGACGGGTAACGCGCCAATCGTGGGGGTCGCGCCAAAGCGGAAAGGCAAGGCGGCGAACGCGTACTTTGGTCTGGAAAACTACGAAGAGTGGGTGTTTATCTTTATCCCGACAACTATTCAAACGGCTCCAGTCCTCCCTCAACAACCTGGCCAACCTGGCCAACCAATCCGCCCGCCTCAGATAAGCCAGTAGCCGAACGTAAATCAGTTTTCGCTGGTTACGTTTTGGTTTAAACTCTCTCCGCCATTCCAGGGTAAACAGTGCTAAGCGCTTCCTTCTCTAATGGTGAAGCTGATTCCCGACCCACGGACGTGACATGTCAAACACAGTTACCACGCACGACTCTGAGCAAACCGAGCCCGGTTCAGATCCGAATGACGGAACCGAACACAGTCCCCAGCTAATTCGGGGCGTTGGCCTCACGAGCGCCACCACGCTAAACATGATCGACATGATCGGGGTTGGTCCGTTCATCACTATTCCATTGATAGTTGCCGCGATGGGCGGGCCTCAGGCGATGCTCGGGTGGATATTCGGCGCTGTCCTGGTTATGTGCGACGGACTGGTTTGGGCCGAACTGGGCGCAGCGATGCCGCGCTCCGGTGGGTCGTATCGCTATCTAAAAGAAATCTACAATCCCTCTAAGCTCGGGCGGATGATCTCGTTCTTGTTTATCTGGCAGCTCACATTCAGTGCACCGCTATCGATCGCATCCGGCTGCATTGGTCTGTCGCAGTACGCTGCGTTTATCTGGCCAGGTTTGCACACCAGCTTTTTTGCACAGGACCTACACGTGCAGCTCCCGCTGATCGGAACGCTGAGCGCAAGCGTGGCCTTGACCGCGGCAACGTTGGTCGCGATGGGCACCGTAGTGGTTGCTGTGTTTCTGCTTTACCGCAAAATCACCATCATCGGACGGCTATCCGGGTATTTGTGGGTAGGCGTTTTGATAACAGTGTTGTGGGTGATAGTTGCGGGAATCACAAACTTTGATAAGACACGCGCCTTCGACTTTCCGCCGAATGCATTCACACCGTCGCTTGGGTTCTTTCAAGGGCTGGGGCTGGCGATGCTTGTTGCGGTTTACGACTACTGGGGCTACTACAACGTCTGCTTTTTTGGGGGTGAAGTTAAAAACCCCGGGCGGGTCATCCCTCGGGCAATAATTTACTCGATACTTGCAGTCGCGGCGATCTATATCGTTATGAACATAAGCATCCTCGGGGTTATCCCCTGGCAGGAGCTGAATGAGACCGCCAAGCCTGAAAATGAAGCGATTCGAAGTCACATTATCTCGACGCTGATGGATCGGCTTTACGGCAACTGGGCCGGCGTTCTCGCGAGCTTGTTAATCATGTGGACGGCATTTGCTTCGGTATTCTCGCTGATGCTTGGATATTCTCGGGTACCGTATGCCGCGGCGGTCGACGGAAACTACTTCAAATCGTTTGCTCGGGTGCATTCAAAGCACAGATTTCCGTACGTCTCGCTGCTGGCAATGGGATTGGTTGCCGCAACATTGTGCCTATTTAAGTTAAAGGACGTGATCACCGCCCTGGTGGTCATAAGGATCGCTGTTCAATTCCTGGCGCAGATTGTTGGGGTGATAGTGCTACGGATAAGGCGTCCCGATATGCCGCGCCCGTTTAGGATGTGGCTGTACCCACTGCCTGCGGTGGTGGCGTTTTTCGGGTTTCTCTATGTGTTGGTGATGCGACCGAAGTCGTTGGAGTCGATCAAGCTTGCGGTCGCTCTAGTGGTGATCGGTTCTATTATTTATTTAGTTCGATCGTGGCGGCGGCACGAGTGGCCTTTCGGTGTAACGAATGCAGCGCCGAATGAATAACGCCGCTTAGTCGCGCTTGAGCAGATCATTCAGGGATTGTTGATCTCTGGCTTTTTGCGCTCGAAATTCTTCAATCCAACTTTGCGTCGTCAAAGTCATTTGAGTGGGAGTGGGCGCCTGCGACCTTTTTTCGTCGCGAGCGATGGGTTGTTTTCGTTTAACCAGCCGTACAGTCATAACAAATCACCAAGTCCTAAGTTGTCATTTGGTACCTGAGCAACCTCAGTGCCAGACATTCGGCCACACTCTGAATTCGTGTATCCTGAGCCCGATTTTTTTTTGGCCCGTCGGAAAACCTTAATAAAAACGATCTTTTTCACACTAACCGACTGCTATTAGGCAGCGGAGAGACTTCGTATCTCATCCGTTCGATCGAAGAACAGTGTCCGCAAAAGGCTCAGTACGCCAACCAAATGGGGCATCAAGGTAATCTCTACCCATTGCTCCCTCCCAAACTGACTCGTAGAATTGTTTGCTTGATTCTAAGGGACGCGGCGGATACCATACAAAATAGAGTCTATCGTCGAATCCCGGTGAGATGAGCCGGTCGCATCCACACAAAAGTATGTGGGACAGACTCGCTGCTAGTTTTTTTACTCGCAGCAAGCGTATTAGTGGACGATAGAACAGCGACGGCGCTGCCTGAATACGCTGCTTGCCCCGTCAGCGTGGCGCCCTTTAAGGTTCAGATCAAGTGCCGCCAGAGGATCCCGAGATGTGCCGGTTACGTCCGGAAGGAACCCTCGTGCCTTTCCCGTCTGTTGAGTTGTTTGTTAGCAAAGGATAGCGACACATGAGTCGATCGGCAGAGCTTCTTAGATTCCTTGGCCAACTCCGCATCACCGATCTGATCGATTTCATAATCGTATGGGCGATCATTTACGGTTTGCTCAAGCTGGTGCGAGGCACAAGAGCAGTGCAGATGGCGGTAGGACTGCTGGGTGTCGGGCTGCTCTACCAGATTTCCGTGATACTGGGTTTGGATACGCTGCAGTTTGTTATGCGAACCACGTTGCTTTATTTCGGGTTCGCAATTTTGGTGATCTTCGCGCCGGAGATCCGCTCGGCGCTGATGCGCGTTGGATCAAACCTTGGGCCCTTTCGCTTTGGTCACGCGAAAGCCAGCCACGAAGCATACGATGACATAGTGCTTGCTGCGATGACGCTCTCGTCTCGCAAGGTTGGTGCTTTGATCGTACTTGAGCGAAAAGTGGGTCTCCAAAACTATATCGACACGGGCGTGCTCCTGAGGGCCGCGCTCTCTTACGATTTGCTCGTAACGATTTTCGATCCCCATACGCCGCTGCACGACGGCGCGGTTATCATTCGAAGCCACAAGGTCGAGGCTGCAAGCTGTTTTCTTCCCCTAACGCTCAATCCGCGATTATCAAAAGAGCTGGGCACACGACATCGCGCGGCCATCGGCGTTACCGAGGATACCGATGCGGCCGCGGTGGTCGTCAGCGAGGAGACTGGTGTGATTTCATTCGTTCAGAACGGTGAGATCACTCGATACCTTAACAGCAGTTCGCTTCGCGAATTGATCCGCAGCGCGTTGGAACCACAGCGTCGGCTGGTCGAAGCTGTTCGTCCCGCTCGCCGCGTGCCGCCTAAAACTGAATCGGCTGACGCCTCGCGGGAACAGGTGAGCGAGACATACATAAAGTGAGCTGGCAATGGACTGGATGAACGGTTACTTGAAAGGGCTCAAGGAGTACGCCAGGGACTACGTACTCGAGAACACCAGCTTGAAAGTGTTGGCCCTGCTGATCACCGGTGTGCTTTGGCTCTCAGTTGCGTCGCGTCCGGTCAGCCAGGTTGCGATCAACGGCGCGATCGAATTTGACCTGCCGGAATCACCCGACCTCACTGTCACTAAGTATGACACCCTTACGGCTCGCGTTTACCTGGAGGGTCCAAGCGAGGCGCTGGACACTCTTCGCGCCGGTCAACTGACGGTGACTGCCGATCTCTCGTCGGTAGAACCCGGGTTTCGTGTTATCCCGCTGAAGGTCGAGCCCACTCGGAATGGTCTGCCGACAAACGTAAAAGTAACTGGCATCGAACCTCCAAGAATCCGAGTGACCGTCGAGCGAACGATCGAGAGGGAAGTACCAATCGTTCCCAGGTGGGAAGGCGAGGCGCCTCCGGACACGGAAGTAGTCGACTGGCAGATTACACCGCCGACGGTAAAGATTATCGGTGCAGAGAGCCAGATGCGGGAGATAACCGGTGTCTCAACCGAATCAGTGCGACTTACAGATAAGACCGGGACGTTCAGCGAGCAGGTGGCTATCGACATTGGCGCGCCTAACCTTAACCTAAGCGAAGACAGCCCTCGCAAGGTTATGCTCGTAGTCAATATCGCCGAAGTTCGGAAGGAGCGAGTCATCGACAACGTTCCCGTTGACGTGTTTGGCGGGCCTCCGCGAGCGCGCGCATTCCCGAGGTTTGTCAAAGTGACTGTTTTCGGCCCTCGGTCGCTGGTCGCCGAAATGACAGTCGCCGATGTCAGCGTTGGCGTCGAATACCAAAGCGGCGCAACGATATTCACGCCCAGGGGTACACTCTCACCTGTCTTTGCGGACCGGGTCGTCGTGCGGTCCGTAGAACCCAATAGTGTTCGGGTAAGGTAAAGAGAAGGGGTCGGCAGCCAGGGGTGTTGCGAAGAAAGCACCACCACGCCGTCGCCGCGCCTGCGGTAACTAACCTGAAAATTGTGATAGACCGTCAACTGCCGCTATGGCCGGCGGAGAGCGCCGGTGATACAGCGGAAACCGGAGTATCGTCTGAGAAGGAGGAGCGCTGATTGATGTCGAAGATCGCGGGGCAGAGACTGTTCGGGACCGACGGAATTCGAGGAACTGCGGGCTTATTCCCGCTCGATGACACGACGGTTTCAATCATCGGAAGATCGCTTGTTTTGAACCTCTCAATCGAGCTTGGACGCTCGCCAAACATCGTCATCGGCCGCGACACTCGCGAGTCGGGAGAGCAGATCGAATTGGCACTTGCCGCCGGCGCGATATCTGGCGGCGCTACGGTGCAGTCAGCAGGAGTCATCACCACTCCGGGCATCGCTTACATCACCCGGGCGACATCATTCGACGCGGGCATCGTTATATCTGCCTCGCACAATCCTTATCAGGACAACGGCATAAAGGTTTTTTCCCCGTCGGGGAGAAAGCTTGCGGATGAGTTAGAACGAAAAATCGAAGCGGATGTCGGTACGGCTCCTGGTCAAAACATAACATTTCACCAGGGCGGTCTTCAGAAGGAGCAAGAACAGGCATATCAGAAAAGCTACATCAACTACCTTGTGGGCGACGTAGGCGCCGGGCTTAATCTGGCAGGTCTGAAACTGGCGGTAGACTGCGCAAACGGCGCGGCTTCGGGAATCGCACCCGAGTTGTTTGCACGCTTTGGCGCAAACGTTGAAGTGCTCTCGGCCGAACCCAACGGGCGGAATATCAACGAGGCTTGCGGTTCGCTTCACCAGGAAGGATTACAGCGAGCGGTAGTTGAACGGGGTCTGGATCTGGGAATTGCGTTTGATGGTGACGCCGATCGAGCGCTGTTCGTTGATGCCGGTGGAAGCCTGGTCGATGGCGATGCGACGCTGCTGGTTTTGGCGGACTACATAAAGAAACGCGGAAAGCTGGCTGGTGATCTGGTCGTTGCTACGGTTATGAGCAATATCGGACTTGAGATCGCGTTGCGGGAGCGGGGAATCGAGCTGGTCCGAGCACAGGTCGGTGATCGATATGTTCTTGAGGAGCTGTTGGCCCGCGACGCCAAGCTCGGTGGCGAGCAATCGGGGCACATTATCTTTCCTGATATCTCGTTAGCGGGAGATGGGATGATCACCGCAATCGAGCTGCTGCGGGCGATCATAGATTCGGGGCGTTCGCTTGGTGATCTTGCTGCGCAGATGACCCGCTTTCCTCAAGTTCTGGTCAACGTTCGCGTTCGCAGCAAACCTCCGCTGGACACGCTTCCCGATGTGACTGCTGCGATTGAACAGGTCGAACGCGAGCTGCAAGGTCGAGGTAGATTGCTGGTTAGATATTCCGGGACTGAGAACCTGGCACGAGTCATGATCGAGGGTGAAGATCAGATCAAAGTCAAAGAACAGGCTAACATGATTTCCGATGTAATCAGGAAAGCAATCGGCGAATAGCCAGGCTGCGATCACAGCAGCTTTTTCTTGACCGTCGTCAAACTAGTGAACTAACATCAAACCTGATCGCGACGAGGGCCAGCCAGGAGGTACAGCATGAAACGATTATTCACTTCTCTCGCAATCTTAGCGTGTATAGTAGTCGGGTCGTCGCCGGTGTTAGCGCAAGCGGCACGGGAGGCGACGATTGAACCGGAAACCAAAGCGAAAATTATTCTTCAGTCGCGGCTCAGCTCGAAGCTGAGTGAGCCGGGTGATCCGGTTAGAGCAGTCCTGGACGAGCCGCTCTATGTCGACAGTCTACTGGTGCTGCCGCGCGGTACCGAATTCATAGGGCGAGTCACTCAAGTAACACCCGCGAAACGTGGTCAGAAGCAGGGAAGCATTGGGATTGCCTTCGAACGAATCGGACTTTCGTGGGGAGAAGAACCAGTGTCGGTCGTCGTAACCTCGGTTGACGACTGGGACAAAAACGAAAAGCTGAATGCCGACAGCGAAGGCAAAGTAAAAGGCGGACGCAGTGGTGAAAGAACCGCTGAAAATGTGTCGCGCGGAGGCGCGATAGGCGGCGCGGGCGCCGGTGTGGTTATCCTCTCGGGCGGCTCTTACGGCGCGGGCGCGGCATCACTCGGGGGCGGTCTCCTTGCAGGTCTCTTCCTGACCAAGGGCGGGGAAGTCGTGGTTAATCCCGGAGCCGTCTTTCGTGTGAAGTTCGTAAAGCCGGTCACGCTACCGGTGGTTCAGGCGCCGGGCACAGCCCCGCGTGCAATCCAGCAAGACGAACCAAAGCCGCCGCCTTTCGACCGAAAGCCTCCTAACCAGTAAACTCATGTGGCATCGTACAAAGCGACTCATCAACTCGTATTTGGACGATTTGATCCAGCGCGTGAGCAGTCCCGATAACGACGCGCGCGGGATTACGCGCGCCGAGATCACGCGTCTCCACGAGCTTGAGGTTCAGACTCGCGCTTCAGCCAAGATGCTCGAGAAGGAACTTGCTGAGGTCGGGCTGCAGATATTGGGAGTGGCTGAACGAGAGCGCCTTTTTCGAGAACGAGGAGATGAGGCCGCAGCGTCTGCCGCCGGTGGCCAGCTTGCGACGTTGAGCGCGCATCGCGATCTGATTATGCAGCAGCTGGGTGAAGCGAAAGCGGCCGCGGAACGTGCGCGGGCTTTGCGCGAGGAAAGGCGGATACAAGGTGAAGAGCTGGCGAGTGAGACTCATCTGACCGCGATGCGCGAGAACTTGTCGTCAGTCCATGCGCCCTTTGACAGCACCGATCCGTCAGGGACGATCGATGAAATGCGCGAGCGGTTGCGGCGGTCAGGGGCTTCGTTGACGGACACCAGGGTAGCCGATGCCGATCGGGAACTTGAAGCGGAGCGCGCCCGTGCCCGCGTTGACGACGCGCTGGCGCGTTATAAGCAAGGAGTCAGCGGCGATCTGCCTCAAACGCTAACAAGTACTTCGCAGGCGCCGCCTACTACGACTGCAGCTTCTGACGCGGTTGAATCAAGTCCCGACGATAAGACAACGGGTCAAGGCAAGACCCTTGGTCGTACCGATGGCCCGATCCGGCCGATTGATTAACTCAAATTACGAGCGCGCGACCGAACCCTGACACCACCGGCTTCAGCCGCGTGGTATTTTCAATTTTAACCTACGGGCAAGGCGCCGCTCCGCGGACACCACCGGCTTCAGCCGCGTGGTCCTTCAATTTCAACCTAGGGTCGCGGCGGTGCGGTTGGTAGGTTCAAGTTGAAGCACCACTCGGCTGAAGCCGGTGGTGTCCGCGGAGCGGCGCCTTGCCGTAGGTTAAAATTGAAATACCACGCGGCTGAAGCCGGTGGTGTCCGGTGCCCACGTTGCACGAGCGTTCCTAACGCAGGTTCTGTTTGGCTTTAGCTTTTTCCCGATTCTGTTTTGCTCTGAACTTCACAATTCTGCTTATCAACCCGAACGGTATCCGCTGATCTAATGGAAACCGTACCGTGCTCTTCTCACCGTCATAACGGGCTAACTCATCTTTGAACTGCTCATCTCCTCTTGGTACCGGATAAACCCCAATGTGTTTTTTGAAAGCCGCAAAATGAATCAGATTGCCGTTCAGAGTGAAAGTCGGCATGTGGTATTTAATGGTCTCGTCCGCGTCCGGCGCCGCTTTTCGAATCGTCCGCCTGATCTTCTGTAGAATCTCCTGAACATCGTTTGGGAAGCCGGCAACATACGCATCTATGTCTTTGGGTGCCGTTTGATTGGCTCTCATCTTTTTCCTCCGTAGACTCTGAGTAGTGTGGTAGTGGGTCGTTTGGGTTCAGAGCCCCTATTTGGACTGCGCCGCCGTTCGGCATTCGGTGACTTTTGCATGAGTGGCGGCGCTTTTGTAGTCCGGGAAACCACTGGAACACGAGCGTAGGGAAAGCGCCGCCACGCATGCGAGAATCGTCAAATGCGGGAAAGGGCGGCGCAGTCCAAATAAGTGGCGCCCAGTCCAGTTGCGCTAAGGTCGCGCTGCCGATTCCAAAAACGCTTTGAGTTTTCTCGATCTGGAAGGATGGCGGAGCTTTCTTAATGCTTTCGCTTCGATCTGGCGGATGCGCTCACGGGTTACCGCGAAGTGTTGTCCGACTTCTTCAAGAGTGTGTTCGCTTCCGTTGGGACCAAGGCCAAAGCGCATCTTGATGACCTTTTCTTCGCGTGGCGTGAGCGACTTCAAAACTTCGTCGGTTATTTCACGCAGATTGGAGGTGATGACGGCGTCGGCGGGGTTGAGAATTGTTTTGTCCTCGATGAAATCGCCAAGATGGGAATCTTCTTCTTCACCGATTGGCGTCTCCAGCGAAATCGGCTCCTGAGCAATTTTCAATACTTTGCGCACTTTCGAAACCGGAATATCCATCTTCTTGGCGATTTCCTCGGAGCTTGGCTCGCGTCCGAGCTCCTGAACAAGAGCGCGTGAAGTCCGGATAAGCTTGTTTATCGTCTCGATCATATGCACCGGAATTCTAATTGTTCGAGCTTGATCGGCTATCGCCCGCGTGATTGCTTGTCGAATCCACCAGGTCGCATAGGTCGAGAACTTGTAGCCTCGCCGCCATTCGAACTTGTCCACCGCCTTCATCAGCCCGATGTTGCCTTCCTGGATCAAATCCAGAAACTGCAAACCGCGGTTCGTGTATTTCTTCGCGATCGACACAACCAGTCTCAGGTTAGCTTCGATCAGTTCTTGTTTCGCTACGTTAGCCTCATGTTCTCCCGTCCCAATGGCGGCAAGCGAGCGTTCGAGATCCAGAGCAGAAGCGTGCCAGTTAGCCTCCAAATCAGTGACCCGGCGTTCGGCGTCCTTTAGATTGCGTCTCAACTCGCGCTCGTCTTCGTTCCACTTCTTCTTATCAAGCGAGCGACGAGCCCGCTCAACCGCGGCGCGCGATTCGCGTGCCTGATTGACGCTGTCACGGATCAATGCAGTGAACAGATCCTGTTGTTGCATCACGAGATCGAGCGCTCGCGCCTGACGGCTGAGCTGTACTCGGGCGACCGCGAGCTTGCGACGCTGTCTTGAGAGCCTGGAGGATTTCTTCGGCTCTTCCAGCACCCTCTCGTGAAGCTTGAGCATTCGAAGATAGCTCTTCTTTAGCTCGCTCAGAGATTCAAGCGTCGTACTCTGGTATTGCTCGATTCGCTCTTCGGTAATCGCCTCCTGCTCGCTAAAGGTGACGACTTCGCGGATGTGCAGCTCGCCTCGCCTGAGCCGTTCGCCGATCTGAAGCATCTCTTCTATGCAGACGGGTGAGCGCGATATTGCCTTGAGCACCCGGTGCCGGCCTCGCTCCATCCGCCGGGCAATCGATACTTCGCCGTCGCGGGTCAGCAACGGGACCACCGCCATCTCGCGCAGGTACAGCCGCACGGGATCATTTGTTTTGTCCAGCGAGCCAGGCGTCAGGTCAAGATCCAACTCCTCATCAAGCGCATCTTCGATCTTGCCGTCGCCGTTACTTCCGATCGCAACCGCGGCGGCCTCGATAAACTTTTCGTCTGTATCAGAGATTGAGATTCCTTCCGCGCCAATCACATCGAGAATGGCCTCGATCTCTTCAGCGGAATTCATGTCGGGCGGGAGAAGACGATTTATGTCGTCGTAAGTGAGGTACTCCTTCTCTTTTCCAACTTCGAGAAGTTTCTCTACGTCATCAGAATACTTTTCATTGATGTCGGACAACTCACGCACTCCTGTGGGGGCGACACTTCACAAGATACCGGGAAAAAGTCGACTGTGAATTCGTACCCTCATTGCGAAAATCTGTCAAGATGTTACTCGTGCAAAGATACTTACGTCACGTCTGTAGCTGCGTTGTAATAGTTTCTTAACGTATGCGACAGACCACAAAGCCACAAACACACCTCGCGAGGCCTGACAGAAAGACTTTGGTGGCCACACTCGGTGTTTTGATAGATCGCTATCATGTTGATCTAGACCGCAGACAACGCCAGTCGTCGCTTCTGGATGTCCGTTTTCTGTTGATACAACATCAGCACTCGTTCAACGTCCTGGTCTCGTTCTGCCTGGCCGATCTCGATCTGAATCGCATCGAGTGTTCGTTCAAAGCGCCGGCGACGCAGAGACGATAGCGCCTCCGTTGCTTTTTTGAAAAGTGTCTCGAAATCATCGGCACCGGCCCAGGCCAGATCGCTCATCAACAAGGCAGGCAAAAGCTCTCGCTCAGCCTCGGATTCTATCCGATCGATGAGATTGTCGAAGTGAAAGTCGATGCCCTGGCTTTCCAATCCGATCACTGCCGCGAAAATGGCTCCCGTAGCCAGTTCTGCATAATCGTCCTCCGTAAGCGCAGAGATCATCGCACGCCGAACCTCTCCGTTTGCAAGCATCAATTCGAGCAACTGGCGTTCGCCGACGGTAATTTCTTCGGACGCTCGAACTCGTTTGGTGTCGAGTGACGGCTGCCGGTTCGCCGCCGTGCGCTTTAACTCTTCGCGAACGATATGCGAGTCAATCTTTAACCGGTCTGCAATCTGACCGGCGTAGTCGGCGCGAGCAACCTTGTCTCGCATCCGCGCCAGGTGTGGCAGCATCGCGTTGATGGCGGCTACTTTGCCGGTGGGTCGAGATGTGTCGTGACCGGCGATCGACATATCGATGATGTAGTCAATGTAGGGTTGAGTCGTCTTGAGCAATTCGCGGAACCGCTCGACGCCGTGAGCGCGAACAAACTCGTCGGGGTCTTGCTTTGTTGGCATCCGCAGAATGTTTACCTTGAAGCCCTCAGCCAACAACACGTCGATCGATCGCATCGTGGCCGCTTGACCCGCAGAGTCCGGATCAAAATTAACGACGATATTTGGTTGATCCATGTAGCGACGCAGAAGCCTGACTTGATCGTCAGTTAATGCCGTTCCCAGGCTCGCAACAACATTGTGAACGCCCTCCTGGGACGGGATTATGCAATCAAGATATCCCTCAACGAGAATTGCAAAACCCAGATTTCGAATTTCGTTTCTTGCGTGATCGAGACAAAAAAGATTTCGGCCTTTGGTATAAACGGTTGTCTCCGGAGAGTTGAGATATTTTGGCTCGCCTGCTCCCATCACTCTGCCGCCGAAAGCGATCACCTTTGATTGAGCATCGGTTATGGGAAACATTAATCGCCCACGAAAACGGTCGTAGAAGCCTCCCGCGTCTTTCAAGACTGCGAGACCGCTGTTATGCACCTCGTCGGTAGTCGCGCCCCGGTCCTTGAGATAGTTTGTTAGAGCATCCCAACTATCCGGAGAATAGCCGAGGCGGAATCGTTTTGCTGTTTCGTCGGTGATTCCGCGGGATCGGTAATACTCGCGTGCCTGCGCTCCTTCCTCGGCTTCGTGCAATTGAACTTGGAAGAATTCCGCGGCCCACTCATTCAGACGGAGGATGCTTTCCCGGTCGCGGGCAATCTTTTTATGGTCCTCGGTCTCTTCAACCACCGGGATAGGGATCCCGCTTTTTTGCGCGACTATCCGGACAGCTTCAGGAAAGCCGCAACCTTCGATTCGCATCACGAAATCGAATATGCTTCCGCCGACGCCGCAGCCAAAGCACTTGAAGAGCCCCTTGCCGGCATGCACCGTGAATGACGGAGTTTTCTCCGAGTGAAACGGGCAGCACGCAAGGTAGTTCGCGCCGCGCTTTTTCAGGCTGACGTAGTCTGATACGACGCGAACGATGTCGCCCTGATTCTTAACGTCGTCGGCAAAGCCTTGCGGCAGACGCATCATTTGATCCAATCGTTGAGGAACTTCGCAAGGGCAAGTCAGTCCATCTGAACTAGAAAACTTCTAGCAGCAATCAAAACACCACGCAAGGTGGATTTCGCAAAGTTGATTTTTAATCGTGCATATTTTTGCGCGAGGAGTTCTCTCGTGCTCCGCTTCGTCCTCTCATGATATGCTGTTGAAGGTTTGAAGCCATCGATAACCTGTAAGCTCTAACAAGGAGATCGCCATGAGCGACTTTGATCGTCAGCGACATAACTACTCACAATCTGACCGGTGGGGTGTCCCGATCGACGCAAGTCCGCAGCCGGTTACCGCGGCCGAAGCAAGCGTCAGCGACCGCATAGCGTTTATCCGCAAAGTCTATGCGTTGTTTTTCGTGGCAACTCTTTTTGCGATCGGCGGCGTTTTGTTTGGACTTGCGTTCCCGCCGCTTATGCTGCTGGCCGTCGAGCATCCGATAATCATGTTTTTGCTGATGATCGGTGGAGTGATGGGCGCCCAGGCGGTCCGCCACGTCCCTGGTGTTAACCTCGCAGCCCTGTTCGGATTCACAACGCTCACCGGGGTAATCATTTCGCCGGCGATTTATATCATCGGGCAGACAAATCCGGCCTCGATTCTTCAGGCGGGGGTGTTGACGGTTGCGATTTTTGGTGGCCTGACGGTATATGTCTTTGTCTCTCGGCGAGATTTTAGCTTTCTGCGCGGAATGATAACGGTGGGACTGGTGGTGGTAATCGCCGCCGGGTTGGTCAACATTTTTGTTGGGTCGCTGGGGCTGGGTTTTGCGATCTCGGCGGCGGCCCTTCTATTGTTTTCCGGGTTCGTGTTGTATGACACCTCGAATATCATTCGAAGGTATCCGACTAACGAATACGTCGCGGGCGCATTATCACTGTATCTGGATGCTTTTAACATCTTCCTCGCCCTGCTTCGGATACTGAATAGGCGTTAAACCGCCAGCAAACCGCGCCAGACCAAACCGAACCACTAGCGGAGGGCTGTAGCTTGACCGTCAGTGCGCCCCGCGTATAATCCTCGTTTAACCCTTGGAAGCCCCCGCTGACATGCTGCAATGAGAGATTTCCGCATACTGCTCAAGAACGTCAGGCCTTACGCCGGATTGTTCACCATCGCGTTTATTTTGATGACCCTGGTCGGCGTGTTCGAAGCCGGCCGGACTGCGCTGGTGAAATCCATTATCGACGGGCTCGCGCCGAGCGACGGGTTAGTTGGCGGAGGACTGGCAACGCGCATTGATGTGAGGCATTACCTGCCTGAAAACATCAACCCTTTGCCACTGGTTGCAGGCTTGTTGGTTCTGTTCACTGGAATACGCGGGTTCTCCGAGTACCTGTCAAACGTCCTGATGTGGCGCGTTGGAGTCGGAGCGGTCGTTAATCTGCGTCAGCGTTTGTACGATCACATACTTCAACAATCCACCGAGTTTTTCACCGATCACCCTACAAACACACTGACTACGCACATTATCAGCGACGCGGAAAAAGTGCAGGTCGCAGTTTCGAGTCTGCTTGCGGATCTGTTGCGCGAAAGCCTGACATTTCTCGCGTTGCTTACTCTTGTGTTCGTGCTCAACTGGAAACTGACGCTGGCTATTCTAGTCGTCGGGCCGCTGATCTACTTGCTTACGGTGCGATTCGGGCGACGTCTGCGACGCATCGCCCACTCGACGCAGCTGGGCACCGAAGAGGTTCTCGACATCGCACAAGAAACGATATCGGGTCATCGAATCGTAAAAGCGTTTGGCATGGAGAAGTTCGAGCAACGCAGGCTTAAGGATGCGCTGCTTCACCTTGCCAGGACGCAGGTTCGCGCCGCTCGAGTGGTGTACCTGTCTTCACCAATCCTCGAGCTACTGGGAGTGGTGATCGCCGGTGTGTTTTTGCTCTATGCGCGGGAAGTAATATCGACCGGTCATATGACGATGGGGACGTTCACCGCATACATAGTCGGCATGATTCAGATGTACGATCCGCTGCGAAAGCTTTCTCGTATTCAGAATCATTTCCAGCAATCGTTCGCGGCAACGTCGCGGATCTACAAGCTCCTGGACACCCACACCGAAAAGCGCGATCGTCCCGATGCGATAGAGCTGCCGCCGCTCAATGATTTGATCGAGTACCGCGACGTCTCATTCAAGTATCAGGATTCGGTCGATTGGATTTTGCACGACGTCAACGCCGAGGTTCGCCGTGGCCAGGTCGTCGCGCTGGTCGGGCTGTCGGGGGCCGGTAAGACCACTCTTACGAATTTGCTGATGCGATTCTACGACCCGACCCGCGGTAGCATACTGATCGACGGCACGGACATTCGAGACGCAAAGATGGCGAGTGTTCGAGGGCAAATAGCGCTTGTGACCCAGGAAGTGATTCTGTTCAACGATTCAATTATCAACAACATCGCTTATGGCGGAGTAGAATTTGATCGCCAGAGAATTGAAGCGGCTGCGCGTGCGGCGTACGCGCACGATTTCATCATGGAGCGAGGTGGCTACGAAACCCTGATTGGTGAACGGGGTGTAAAGCTATCAGGGGGCGAGCGTCAACGAATTGCTATCGCTCGGGCGATTTTGAAGGATGCCCCAATTCTGGTGCTGGACGAGGCGACATCTGCGCTCGATACCCAATCGGAGCGGTTGGTTCAACGCGCGCTTGCGAACCTTATGCAGGGACGAACGACCATCGTAATAGCCCACAGGCTTACAACTATCCATCGGGCTGACAAGATCGTCGTGTTGGATCGCGGGCGAGTGGTAGATACGGGAACGCATGCTCAATTGATGTCCCGAGGAGGAATCTATCGCGATCTTTATGAGTTGCAGTTTTCGGATGAGCTCGTTAGCGAAGAAGGAGAAACGGTGAGTAGTAGTCCGTAGTCCGTAGCTCAAAACCGAAACGCGCACGGATTGTTCGCAAGTAAACAATTGACACGGACCACGGACTACGGACTACCGACCACGGACCACTGACTACTGGCTAACTTATGATCAAGAGCATGACCGGATTTGGGCAGGGAAGCGCGGAGGGTGACGACTTCCGCGTGCGGGTGGACATTCGCTCGGTTAACAATCGTGCGCTCGACGTGCACACCAGGCTGCCGCAGGAGCTGGCAAGCCTGGAGGTGACGCTGAAGAAACAGGTTCAGGCCGCCGTCAAACGTGGCCGCGTTGACGTCTCGGTTTTCGTTGAGCAAATGCGGCCGGCAACGTTTGCGATCAACCGACCGCTCGTTTCTGGATACCTCACTGCATTGTCAGAGCTAAAACGCGAATTTGGCCTCGAGGGTGATCCGTCGCTCGAGCTGATTGCGAAACTACCGGGCGCGTTGCAGGTATCGCAGGATTCGGGCTCGCTTGATGAAAGGCTTGTGGCGGGTGCGGCCGCCGCGTTGTCACAAGCCCTGACATCGTTGACTGAAATGCGGACTGTTGAGGGGCAGGAGCTTGCCGCGGAACTTACTTCGCGGCTAGATAACATCGAACGTCAAATGCCGACTATCGAAAATGAAGCCGCTCGGCTTCCGGCCATTTATCGCGAAAAGCTCATGAAGCGTCTTCAGGAAGTTCTGGCTGGTGGACAGGTGGATGACGCGCGTGTCGCGCAGGAAGCGGTGATGTTGGCGGACCGATCCGACATAAGTGAAGAGATCACGCGGCTTAAGAGTCACATCGGTCAGATGCGCGATCTGGTTCTCAGCACTGAGGAGGCCGGCAAGCGGCTTGATTTCATTTTGCAGGAAATGAACCGGGAAGCTAATACGATCCTGTCCAAGTCCAACGACCTTGCCATCAGTGATGCAGCCATAGTAATCAAGACCGAGGTAGAGAAGCTCAGGGAGCAAAGCCAGAATGTCGAGTGAGAAGTCTCCATCGACTTTCATTCACCCCGAACGCGGAACGTTGATCGTCGTATCAGCGCCATCCGGCGCCGGCAAGTCTTCTCTTGCCGAGCGTGTGCTTAAGCGCGTCGAGGGTTTGCGCTTTTCTATCTCGTATACTACTCGAGAGTCGAGAGGCACGGAGCAGGACGGAATTGATTATTACTTTGTGAGCGAAGATAAATTTCGTGCAATGCGCGAGCGGGATGAGTTCCTCGAGTGCGCGGAAGTCCACGGCAGCCTTTACGGGACACACGAGAAACCGGTCGAGGAACTGCTTTCCCAGGGTTTTGACGTAATGCTCGATATCGACGTGCAGGGCGCGGAGCAGATTCGCAGGCGTGTGCCTGAAGCAATCCTGATTTTTGTTATGCCCCCGTCGAGTGAGGTTCTCGAAGCCAGGCTGCGCGCCAGGAACCTTAATACGCCTGCCGATATCGACCGCAGACTGCGCAACGCGGCTATTGAGGTTCAGCTATACGATCGATTTGATTATGTTGTTGTAAATGACGATCTTGATCGCGCGCTTGCGCAATTGGAGGCTATAATAATCGCCGAGCGTTGCTACCCCGATCGGCAACGGAATCGCATCGAGTCAGTGATCGCAACTTTCGGAGGAGAATCGTATCATGCCTGAAGATATCGAAGTAGACTGGACTACGGAAATCGACAGCAAGTATCGCCTTGTATTGCTTGCGGCTAAACGCAGCAAGCAGCTTCAACGCGGAGCGAAGCCGCGGATTTATAGCCTGGCGAAGAAAACAACTCGTGTCGCTCTCGAAGAGGTCCGGCGCGGGCTAGTGCGTTATCAGCCGCTTGTAAAGCCACTCAAGGCGGAGTAACTACCGATTTGTAATCCAGTCTTCTCGGAGCACGTTTCTAGTTTCTGGTTTCTAGTTTCTGGTTCAGTGTTGCGCAACATCGTCGACCAGAAACTACAGACCAGAAACTAGAAACCAGAACGCAGGTGAATCATAGATGATGGTCGCGCTGGGTGTTACCGGATGCATCGCCGCTTATAAGGCCGTGGAAGTTCTACGCGGACTACAAAAGCGCGGCGCTGGAGTCAGAGTTGTTATGACTCGGCATGCGACCGAGTTCGTGACTCCGCTGACCTTTCAGTCGATCTCTGGATTTCCGGTCATCACCGATATGTTCGCGCCGACTGATGATCCCGAGATCAAGCATATCCAGTTGGCTCAGACGATCGATCTACTGCTTGTGGCACCGGCAACAGCTAACACGCTAGCTAAGTTTGCCAACGGAATCGCCGACGACTTTCTGTCAACCCTCTACATCTCCACAACCGCGCCAGTTATAGTCGCGCCGGCGATGAACGTTGAGATGTGGGCGCACCCTGCCACTCGCGAGAATGTCCGCCGGCTGCGAGATCGCGGGGTCCACTTTGTTGACCCCGAAGAAGGCTATCTGGCCTGCAAGACGGTGGGTGCGGGCCGCCTTGCCGATCCTGCGGAAATCGTTCACCGTGCCTCTGAAGTTATCGGGGCAGGATCGACTGCCACCACTCTCAATGAGGCGGGGGCTGTTCAGGATTTGCGCGGCGAAAAGGTCCTCATAACCGCGGGCCCTACCCAGGAAGCGATCGATCCGATTCGTTTCTTGAGCAACCGATCTTCGGGGAAGATGGGTTTTGCGGTTGCCGAAGAGGCGCTTGCGCGGGGCGCGGAGGTTACACTGATAACCGGGCCCGTGGCTATCGCGGCTCCTCAGGGGGCGCGAAGAATCTCAGTCCGTTCCGCGGCGGAGATGTATGAAGCGGTAAAGAACAATCTGTCTTCCGCGACGATTGTCGTAATGGCGGCGGCAGTCGCCGATTATCGACCTACGAGCGTTCAACAGCAAAAAATAAAGAAGAACGGCCACTCGCTTGTGCTCAATCTGGAGCCGACCGATGACATACTCGCCGCGGTGGCTCGCGACAGCGCTGATCGCGTTGTAGTAGGGTTCGCCGCTGAAACCGAGCACGTTATCGAGAACGCGACAAAGAAACTTAAGGAGAAAGGCGCGGACCTGATTGTCGCAAACGATGTCTCCGCGTCCGGCTCAGGCTTCGACGTCGACACAAATCAAATCACGATTGTGTCTCTGGATGGCGTCGTTGAATTGCCGTTGCTTTCAAAACGAGAAGCAGCCGGGCGAATCATCGACGCGGCAATGAAGACAAGAAGCGCGCGGCCTCTCACCGTAGCCTAGACTTGCAACAACCGTCAGTGGATTCCATCCCCTCGGAGGCTCAAATTGACCTCGATCCCAATTCGTAAGTGTCTTTCATCGGCGCTGGTTCTGCTGATCCTGATTGCAGGCCAGGTGACGCCGTTTGCGGTTAGCTCGTTTGCAGATACGCGCCCGTCTGAAGATCGCGGCTCGATGGCCTTGGGTCAGGCGATAAAACGACTCGGAGTGATCGGCAGCGTGCTTCATACTGGAGCCCATCCGGATGATGAGGACAGCGGATTGCTCGCGTATCTCGCGCGAGGACGGCAGGCGCGCACTGCGTATTTGTCGCTAACTCGGGGGGACGGAGGACAGAATGTAATCGGTCCCGAGCTCTACGAGGCGCTTGGCGTAATAAGAACCGAGGAACTGCTTGCCGCCCGGAGAATTGACGGAGCCCGGCAATTCTTCACCCGCGCGTTCGATTTTGGCTTCAGCAAGTCACGAACCGAGACACTCTCAAAATGGGATCGTGACGCCGTGCTTGCGGATATGGTTCGAGTGATCCGGACCTTCAGGCCGCTGGTTATCGTCTCGGCCTGGAGTGGTACGCCCAACGACGGGCACGGTCACCATCAGAGCGCGGGCTTGCTGACCCAGGAAGCCTATCGCGCCGCGGCAGATTCCTCGCGTTACCCGGAGCAGATAAACGAGGGCTTAAGGCCGTGGCAAGTAAAG
>Ga0075418_10002523_pt1 | contig 21014 bp, 16 predicted proteins | sample SoiMetdeltSBSDD2_FD_81776 | JGI IMG/M metagenome (GOLD analysis project Ga0075418, IMG submission 81776) | Bulk soil microbial communities from a Populus tree surrounding site in Tennessee, USA - Soil MetaG P. deltoides SBSDD2 | ecosystem: Environmental > Terrestrial > Soil > Tree plantation...
GATCCTGCTGTCGCTGTCCGGATGGATGCAGGGTGGTTGGGCCGACGATGCTGCGGCCGCAAAATCGGCTCGACCGGCCAGGCAGCTACTCACGCCGGAGAATTTCAGCGAGCTGCATACGCTAATTCGGCCCCACGACAATGAATGGCGACACCTGCGGGTCGATTGGTTGACCGACGTGGTGGCGGCGCGAAAGAAGGCCGCCGCCGAGGATAAGCCGCTTATCATCTGCTACACCGGCGGCGCGGGGTACAACGAGCCGCTGGGGACGTGCTGAAGTGCGGCCGCTAGCCACCTGTCAGGTGGCTCCGCCATCTACACCGAGGAAGCGATTCAGCTGCTCAACGAGAAGTTCGCCTGCTTTGCGCCCGGGTGGTTCATCAACATGGACGACCCGGTCTATAAAGAGGCGTGGCAGCGGTTTTATGTCGCCAAGTCGCGTCCCACCGAGGGCACCGGCTGGGTGAAGGCCACACAGCTCGTCGTCATGACCTCCGCCGGCCGGCTCTTGGAAGGAGACGCCTACGATGCCAAGACCGGCAAGGTGGACATGGTCCGCGGCCTGACGCAAGTCCTCGAGTCGTATGCCAGCCTGCCCGAAGCGGAGCGGCGTCCCGCGCAGGTGGATGGTCAGGAAAAGCCGGTGCCGCCGCCGCCGGCTGGTGGCCTGGTGCTGACGATTTACGACCGGCTGCTGGGATGCCCGGCCGCGGGCGACTGCCGCTTGCCGGAGGGAGACGATCTGGGCGGAATTCGCACGCACGCGCCGGCGGGGCAGCGCAGCTCGCTGTGGCTGACGGCGGAAGAGTGTCGCGCTCTCGTGCCGGTGAACCCGCGAGTCGGTGTGCCGCACGAGGTGCCTGCAAAGCTGGCCCGGCGCATCGCGCTGTATGGTCTGTGGCCGCAGTCGCTGTGGGTGGTGGAGCATACCTGGCAGCCCGACTCGGTTCGCCAGGCCCAGCTGCAAGTCACACCGCTGGAGATTTCGCCGCAGCTTGTGAAGTTGCGCGTGAATGGGGCGGTCTTGCTCTCGGTCCCCAGCCGTCTGCGGCGCTATCCCACCAGCGAATACGTGAAGGACCTGGAGAACCGCTTCGATGCGGGCCTGGAAGGGACCATGGTGTTCGACCGCGCGGCTCAGCGGATCACAAAGTGGAACATGGTGGCACTGGGGGATTACTCAGGCGCCATGTTCACGCATCGGGAAGAAAGCGGCCGCAACGTGGGGGACGACCAGTGGCGCGAGGCGACGCGTGAAGCGCCGGTGCCGCTGGGCTTTGCCTTCGAACTAGACCCGACCGCCTACGACACGCCTCCCGAGCGCCGCCGGCCGCGGTCGTTCGTCCACGCCTACATCTTTCGCGATCGCGAGCAGTTCTACTGGGACCCAGAGAAGTGGGAGCAGGATTGGAAGCAGCGACAGCAGCGGTAGAATGGTTCGGGAGTTTGCCATGAACGAATCCGCGCCGCGCCGAAAATCCCTGCTACAGTTTTCGCTGCGGACCTTGTTCTGGCTGACCCTGCTGGTGGCCGCGTTCTTCGGCGGCCGCGAGTCGATGCGGCCCGCCCTTCGGGCCGAGCGGGCAAAAGCGGAAAGAGAACGCTATTCGGCACTTTTGCGGCAGGTCGAAGCCGAGATGTCTCTTGCCGCGGCCAGGCAGGCGGAAGCACAGGCGCAGCGCGCCGCGCTGCTCCAGGCGGCCAACGAATTCTATCAGGCTGGGGCTGAGCAGGAAATCAAGGAGCGTCGGCACGATAAGGATGGCAGTGAGTGACGCGCTGGTGATTCCACGCGAGCCATTTGCCAGTAGTGAACCCGCTCAGAGCCTGTCTTGTCCTGCCCGACTTGCGACGGCTGGCATTCGCCGCGAGAGAACGGCATACAATATTGACCCGCCGCGATTGCCAGATACGATTTGCAGCTGCTCAAGCTCGCTATTTATCTGGAGCATTCCATGTCAGCCGCCAATATCCCGCTCACTTCTGCTGCCGCCAAACCGGCGGCGGCTGCCGCGCCGAAAGCACCGCGGCTGATCGTGCCGCTGCTCGTCGTAACTGCCTACTGGGTCGGCTGGGTGGTTGTGACGTTCGGTTTTCCGGCCACGTTCACTCAGTTTTTGTATCTCTTCTGGTCGCCGATGATCATCGCGGCCGTATTGTTGATCTGGTTCTTGGCGCTCAGCCGCCTCGCCTGGCTCGACCGTCTGTGGACCGTTGTGGCCGTGGCGGCCGGGGGCTGCCTGGCCACCCTTTTGTGCGATCGGTCGATGGGCTTTGGCTTGATCATGTATGCCTTGCCCGTGGCGCTGACCGCCGTAGTCGTGTGGCTCGTGGTCACGCGCGGAGCGCCGACGCTCACCATGCGGCTGGGACTATTGGCCGTAGCGCTATTGAGCTGGGGGTACTTCACCCTGCTGCGGATCGACGGAGTGGACGGCAACCTGTCGCCAGCGCGAAGCTGGCGCTGGGACCAGACGGCCGAGCAGAAGCGGCTGGCAGAGCTGGCCAGCGCCGCGAAAGCGCCGCAAAAAGAGCCGCTGACGCTGCCCGCCGTTTCCGCTGCCGACTGGCCGGAGTTCCGCGGCCAGTCTCGCGACGGAGCGGTCCGCGGCACTCACTTCGATCCCGACTGGAAGGCCCATCCGCCGCGCGAACTGTGGCGGCGGCGGATCGGCCCCGGCTGGGCGTCATTCGCCACGGTCGGGAACGTTGCATTTACGCAGGAACAGCGCGGCGAAATGGAAGCGGTAATCTGCTTCGACTTGGAGTCGGGCAATCAGCTCTGGGAGCATCTGGACAAGGCCCGCTTTTGGGAAGTCGTGGCTGGCGCTGGTCCGCGAGCGACGCCGACGTTCCACGAGGGCAAGCTTTACACCCAAGGAGCCAGCGGTCGGCTCAATTGCCTCGACGCCGCGACGGGCAAGGTCATCTGATCGCGCGACATCCTGGCCGATGCGAATCCGGACGCTGTCAATAAGCCGAAGAACGAGCAGCCCGCGCTGCCGCCATGGGGCTTTTCCGCCTCGCCGCTGATAACGCACGACGTTGTGATCACATTTGCCGGCGGCAAGGACGAAAGGAGCGTGCTGGCCTACGACATCGAAACAGGCAAGCCGAAATGGAACGGCGGCAAGGGTACGCACAGTTACAGTTCGCCGCAGCTCGTTTCGATCGAGGGGACGGATCAGGTGCTCGTCGTCAGCGACCATGGCCTCGAGTCGTTCGAGCCGCAAACGGGCAAGCTGCTGTGGGAGCACGACTGGACGATTCAAGGAATCTTCCGCGTCTGTCAACCGCACGTGCTGGAAGAGGGACGAATCCTGGTGGGGACGCCGATGAGCGGCGGCACGCGGATGGTATCGATCCGCCGTGACGGCGATAGCTGGAAGGTCGCCGAGGAATGGACCGCGGAGGATTTCAAGCCTTACTTCAACGACTTCGTCAGCCAGGGCGGGTTTTTGTACGGCTTCGACGGCGAAATCTTCACATGCCGAGATCTGACCACCGGAAAACGAGTCTGGAAAAAGGGACGCTACGGCCACGGCCAGGTGCTCTTGGCTGCCGACCAGGGACTATTGATCGTGGTCTCGGAGAAGGGGGAGCTAATCCTGGTGGAGGCCGATTCTGAAAAGCTCGTCGAGCGCGGCAAGTTCAAGGCGCTGACCGGCAAAACCTGGAACCATCCAGTCATCGCCGGCAATAAGCTGCTGGTGCGGAATGCCGAGGAGATGGCTTGCTACGAGCTGGCGACCGAGGCAGCGAGCGGCGCACAGGAGTGAGGGCCGCACGGTTGTCCCTCCCGGCGTGTCGCGCTAAACTGAGTTTCGTGGCTACTCATCAAACATCATCGCTACCGAGCGACCGCCGCGCCGGTCGGGGATTCCTTTTGGCCGGGATTGGATTGGCGGTTGTTGCGGTCGGTCTGTTGGCCCTCCAGTGGAGCCTGAAAATCCTCATCGTGCCGTGGTATGTGCCGATCGGGACGGCGTTTGGCGCCATGCTCGTGCTCTGGTCGCTGACGCGGCGCGTGGGGGTCATTCGGATCATCGTGCTCGTGCTGCTCATCGGTGTGGCGGGCTTTACCTGGTTTACGCTTGCGGTGGGAGGCAAGCTGCCGCAGTACACAGGGCCGCTGCAAGCAGGCAAAAAACTGCCGCCATTTCGCACGACGCTGGCGGACGGCAGCTCCTTCACTCAAAGCGATCTGGAAGATGGGCAGCGGAGGGCGCTGACCTTCTTCCGCGGGCGGTGGTGACCGATCTGCATGATCGAGCTGGGTCAGCTCGAAGCGCATCACCAGGAGTTCGAGAAGCGCGACACCCAGGTCGTCGTGATCTCCATCGAGAGTCAAAAGGACGCTCAGCTCACGCAGAAGGACTTTCCGCACCTCGTGGTCGTGGCCGACTCGGAGCGCACGCTGGCCACGGCAGTCGAGGTCTTGCACCCCGGCTCCGATCCGCATGGGGATGACACCAGCGCCCCGACGACGATCCTTACGGACGGCAGCGGCACCGTCCGCTGGGTGCACCGGCCGCCAACGGTCTTCGGCCGTTTGAGTCCCGCTCAGGTGCTCAGGGCGATCGACGAGAAAATGGCGGCAGAGTAGCTTCCTAGGCAAGGATCTTTTCCGCCACGACCCCGTGCACGTCCGTCAGGCGGAAGTCGCGGCCGCTGTAGCGGAAAGTGAGCCGTGTGTGATCCATCCCGAGCAGGTGCAGGATCGTGGCGTGCAGGTCGTGAACGTGCATCTTGTCCACTTCCGCCTTGATGCCGTGCTCGTCCGTTTCCCCATAGCGAAGGCCCCCTTTGACGCCGCCGCCGGCCATCCACATCGAAAAGCCGGTGGCGTTGTGATCGCGGCCGTCGGCATTCTGGGCGTGCGGTGTCCGACCAAACTCGCCCCCCCACACGACCAGCGTGTCCTTCAGCATGTCGCGCCGCTTGAGGTCGGCCAGAAGTGCCGCCATCGGCTGATCGATGGCGGAACAGTTGGCCGCCAGGCGATTGCGCAACTGCTGATGCTGGTCCCAGCCCGGCAGCGACAGCTCGATGAATCGCACGCCGGCCTCGGCAAAGCGACGGGCCAAGAGGCACTGGCGGCCGAAGTTGGCCATCGGCCCGGCGCCGCTGACGCCGTATTCGTCGAGCATGGATTGCGTTTCGTCGGAGGTGTCCATCAACCGCGGGACGGCGCTTTGCATTCGGAAGGCCAACTCGTAGGACTCGATGATCCCTTCGAGCTGCGAGTTGACCTTGTCCTCCGCCAGCCGCTCGCGGTTGAGAGACTGCACCAGGTCTAATTGCCGCCGCTGCTGGTCGCGCGACAGCCCCGCGGCACTGATGTTGGGAATCGACGCGCGGGCGAGGTTTTCCCCTTCGCCGCCGATCCGCGTCCCTTGATACGCCGCCGGAAGAAACGCGCTGCCGTAGTTCTGCGCGCCGCCGATGCGGCCGATCGGATTGATGGTGATGAACCCGGGAAGCTCCTGATTTTGCGTTCCCAGGCCATAGAGCACCCAGGCGCCGATGCTGGGACGGACAAATTGAAAACTCCCCGTGTGCATCTGCACCGAGGCCTGCGGATGATTGGGCAGGTCGGTGTACAAGCTGTTGAGAATGCACAAGTCGTCGGCATGTTTGGCCAGGTTCGGCAGCAGTTCCGAGATCGGCAAACCGCTTTGGCCGGAGGCGGGAAATTTCCAGGGCGATTTCATCAGCTTGCGATTGCCGCGTCCCTGGCCGGCCGCTTTGCCATCGTCCACTTCGAGCTGCGGCTTATGGTCGAGCATGTCCACGTGCGAGGGGCCGCCCTGCATGAACATGAAGATCACGCGTTTGGCCCGCGGCGTGAAATGTGGCTCCCTGGGAGACAGCGGATTGTTCGAATCACTGGTCGCGCCTCGCGACTCGCGGGCAGCCAGCGAGTTCATCAGTCCTGCAAGCGCCAGGTAGCCGAAGCCGCAGGAAGTGGTTTTGAGGAGATCGCGGCGGGTGAAGGAGAACATAAGAGTATCTCGCGGTGGTCGAATGACCAATGACCAAATCCCAATGACCAATGCCTGCCGATCTCAATTGTTGGTCAGTGGTGCTTGGTCATTGGTCATTGTTTGTGATTTGGTGCTTGTGATTTGTGATCTTCAATACACGTAACGGAACTCCGCCGACGCAAACAGCGAGTGACAGAGTCCGGTCCAGGCTGCACGGCGTTTTTCTTCCAGCGGCCTGCTCGATTCGAGCGACTGCTCGAAGTCGCGGAGGAACGCCAGTGCGGACTGGCGCTCCGCTTGTTCCGGCAACCTGCCAACTGCCAGGCGGAAGGCCAGATCGACGCGGGCCTCGTCGCTCGCTGTCGGCTCGGCCAGGATGCGTTTGGCCGCCTGCTGCGCCTGCTCCTGGACGAAAGGACTGTTCATCAAGAACAGCGCCTGCGTGGCCACCGTCGTTACGTCCCGCTGGCCGACCACCAACTCGGGATCGGCCACGTCAAACACGTTCAAGATCTCCGGGACCAGACCGCGGACAAGCGGCAGATACGCCGAGCGAAACGTGACCGGCCTCTTCAGCGCTTCCGTCCGTGCCTGGCGGCCGATTTCGCCCCCGCTGATCTCCTGCGTCAGCGAGCCCTGCGGCCGCTTCAAATCAAGCTGGCCGCTGACCGCCAGGATCGAGTCGCGAATCACTTCCGCGTCGAGCCGCCGCCGGCTCATCCGCCAGACGAGCTTGTTGTCGGGATCGGCGGCGTAGTTCGCTTCGTTGTGTTCGCTGGAAAGCTGGTACGTTCGGCTGAGCATGATTTCCTTGATCGACTTCTTCACGCTCCAGCCGTTGTCCATGAATCGAATGGCGAGGTAGTCGAGCAGTTCTGGATGTGTCGGCGCTTCGGACAGCGCGCCGAAGTTATCCACTGTCTCGACAATGCCGCGGCCGAACAGGTGGTACCAGATGCGGTTGACCATCACGCGGGCAGTGAGCGGGTTGCTCTTCTGCGAGAGCCAAACGGCAAGCTGGAGCCGGCCGCTCTGCTGGACATTCACCTTGGGCGACTGGGCCGTCGTGAGCACCGACACGAAGCCCCGCGGCACTTCCGGCCCCAAGTCGTTCACCTCGCCGCGGATGTTGACGCGGCAATTGGCGATGCGATCGCTCTCGCGGGCGGCCATCACCGGCTCGCCGGGAGGCGAGATTTTCGCTTCCAGGTCGCGAATCTGCTGCTTGAGGTCGGCGACCGCCCGCTCCTGGCGAGCAACCGGATTGGCCTTTTGCCTGGCGAGCTGCTCCCTTTTGGCTTTTTGCTTCGCCTTTTGCTTGGCGTTCTTTCCCGCTGCGACCGCCGGTCGGGCATTGGCTGCGTCCGGCTTGCCGGCATTCGCCTTGACTGCGGTCAGCTCCTTTTCCGCCCTTTCCAGCTCGTCCCGCAAGCGGATCAGCTCGCGGCGATCGTCGCTGCTGGCCGGCTTTTTCGCGCCGCTTTCGATCAGCGACAGGTGTTCCCCGCTGTAGCCGGTCTTGTTGTTGCCGGCTCTCACACCAGCGAAGACGTCGGTGCTCTTGAAGATGCCGGCCAGGGCATAGTAATCGGTCTGCGGGATCGGATCGAACTTGTGGTCGTGACAGCGGGCGCAGGCAACGGAAATAGCGATCACTGCTCGCGTGGCGACGTCGATCTGCTCGTCCACCTGGTCCATCAGGTACTGCTCGCGGTTCCGCTGGTTGAGGCTCTTGGGACCGAGCGTGAGAAAGCCCGTGGCGACCAGGTGCTCGTTTTTCTCAGCGTCGTTCTTGGCGGGAAGCAGATCGCCGGCGACCTGCTCGCGGACGAACTGATCGTACGGCTTGTCGGCATTGAACGCGTCGTAGACGTAATCGCGATACCGCCAGGCGTTGGGAAAGGGAACGTTCCGCTCTTTGCCGGTCGATTCGCCGTAGCGGGCCACGTCCAGCCAGTGGCGTCCCCAGCGCTCGCCGAATTGCGGTGAAGCGAGCAGCCGGTCAATCACTTTTTCCAGTGCATTGGAGGACTGGTCGCTGACGAAGGCGTCGATCTCCTGGGGCGTCGGCGGCAGACCGACCAGATCGAACGTGACGCGACGGATCAGCGTCTCCTTGTCCGCATCGGCAACCGGCCGGAGCTGTTTGCGTTCCACGCCCGCCAGGATGTACTTGTCGATCTCCGTACGCGGCCAGGCGGCGTCCTTCAGCGCCGGCGGCACGACCTTCGGCGGCTGGAACGACCAGTGCTTGCGGGCGTCGATCTTGTTGTATTTGCCGCCAACGGTGGTGGTGTTGGCGGCGCGCGGGTCGGGCGCTCCCATCTCGACCCATTTGACGAAGTCGGCAATTACTTCGTCAGGGAGCTTTTTCTGCGGCGGCATTTCCATGCCGTTTTCATGCCGCAGCGACTGGACCAGCAGACTCTCATCAGGCTTGCCGGCGACGATAATCGCGCCAGACTCGCCCCCCTTGCGAAGGCCCTCCTTCGTATCCAGCCGTAACTCCCCCTTCAATTCCTTTGCCGATGCGCTGTGGCATTGGTAACAATTGGCGACCAGCACCGGACGGATCTTCTTCTCGAAAAAATCCGCCCCTTGGCCGCTTACGGCTTCGGCCGCAACGAGTGGCGCAGCCGCGCCAGCCAAGGCCGCCAAGAGCGTCACCCGAATTGCCAAACTCATCGGAGCGACCCTAACAGATTCCCGGTTGCGAAATCCCCCGGTCAATACGATGCGCGACCGCACTTGAATATTGCCCCACTGGCCGCCAGCTTCTGCCTGACGCTGGCCGCACGGAAGCTATAATTCCTTTGAAAATGCCGGCTACAAGATACGCGGCGGCAACGATTTGCGGCGACTGTCAACCTGTCTGCACGATCATTTCGATGGCCTTTCAGTTTCATTGTCCGCAGGGTCATTTGCTTTCCGCCCATGAATACCAGGCGGGACAGCAAACCCACTGCCCGATGTGCGGAATGGCTTTGATCATTCCGCTGCCGACGGTGATGGCGCCGCCGACGCCGACGGTGATGTTCCCGTATTCGCCGGTAGGCGGCCCGCCACCAGCTCCGCCGGAAATGTCGTCGCTGCCGCCTGCCGCCGAGCCCGAGGCCCCCGTCACGGACCGGTTTGCGGCACTAGCGGCCGCGGCTAAGGCCGCCGAAGCGGAAGCGGCGGATGCGGAAAAGCCGCCAGAGCCCGCGGCAGAGGCACCTCCTGTGGAGCCAGCGGTGCTCCACATCCCCTGCCCTAAGGGGCACGTGCTGGAGACGCCGGAAGACATGCTGGATCAGGAGGTGCTTTGTCCGCACTGCCAGGCTCAGTTCGTACTGCGGCGGCGCAACAGCGTGGAATTTCGGCAGAAGAAGGAAGAGGAAGAACGAATCCGTGAGTTCAAGACGGGAAAATTTTGGTTGAATATGGCGATCGTGGTGGTCGTCCTCGTGGTGCTGGGACTGGTGGCGCTGATCGTCGTCCGCAACTTGATGCACACGCCGGTGAGCAACCAAAACCGCTCGGCTCAGTTGGTGCGGGAAGCCGCAAGCACGCTGGCGCGGCATGCTGCCAGGCGGCACAGGCACCCGACCGCCGTCCAACCCCTCATAAGTGGCGGCCATTCCAGCCTTCTCAAAAACGAAATTGCGTCAATAAGGCAGCCGGGGTAAGATCAAGTGGCTTTTGGCGATATACCTGGTGCGGTGTGGCGCAGGTTTTCGCGCGGGCGAATCGCCGTTTGGCATTCATGGTTTATTACTTTATCCGGCTCGAATCGCGTGGTGACGGAGAAATACGAAGAGAAGAGGCGATAGGACGGTCACTTCCAACCTGGATGGAACATCCTTCAAATTCGAGGCACTAGACACTGTTCGTGTTGCGGTCACGCCGGCTGTGAAGACTGGCCAAAGTGACAGCTGGCATTGAGCCGCTGCCCGCGCGCGAAACGTTTTCGTTGCCAGGGGCCATGTGCCACCGGAAGGGCGTTGACATGCCGGGTACGACGATGATCGAAATTCGCCACCGAGAAACGGGCGACGTGCTCCGGCAAATCGAAGCAGATTCGCTGGCGGGCCAGTTCTTTGAAGGCGCCAAGCTATCGAGCGCCAACTTCGCCAGCCAGGATTTGTCGGGAGCGGATTTTCAGCGCGCCGATTTGCGCGAAGCTGATTTCTCAGGCGCGCGATTGGACGGCGCGAACTTGATGGGCGCCCTCCTCAAGGGCGCCGTGTTCGACGGCGCCAGCCTCGTCAAAGCGGACTTCACCGATTGCTTCGCCCAGGGCGCCAGCTTTCACGGTGCGAATCTGAAGTCGGCGATTCTGCGCTATGCGAAGCTCGCGGAGACTGATTTCTCGCACTCCAATTTGACCGGCGCCGATCTGAGCATGGGAGAGCTGGCCTGCGATTTCAGCCAGGCCAATCTCACCAAGGCCGATCTGCGCGGCGCCAATCTCAACGGCGCGGTGCTCGACGGCGCAGTGCTGCTGGGCGCCAACATGGCGGACGCCAAGCTGGCCGGCGCCGACATCCAGGGCGCCAAGATCGAAGGCGCGCTGATGGGGCATGGCCGCAAGGTCGGCCCGCAGATCTTCAAGAAAAAAGAGCAGCGCCCCTGGTGGCAGTTCTGGGGCTAAGGTCGCCAGCGGTCATCTCATTCGGCGCAAGCTCGCTTTTCTCTTGCCCTCCGCGTCGCCGATACATTAGCATGTGTTGATGTATTGACCTGCCTTTTCAGCCCGCCACACATGCGCCTCCCTCTGCTGCTACTGCTGACTGCCAGCGCGCCGCTGGGAAGCATGTTGGCGTTCGTCGCTGCCGCCGAAGAACGCGCGCTGCATTTCGAAAACGACATCGTCCCCATCCTCAGCCGATTCAACTGCAACGCGTCAGGCTGTCACGGCAAAGCCGAAGGGCAAAACGGCTTCAAGCTCTCGGTGTTTGGTTTCGATCCGGCGACCGATCACCGGGCACTGACGATGGAAGGTCGCGGCCGCCGCGTTTCTCCCGCCTCCCCCGACCAAAGCCTCCTCTTGCTGAAGGCCAGCGGCGGAATGCCGCACGGCGGCGGCGTGCGCATCCCACGCGAGCGGCCGGAGTATGAGACGCTGCGGCAGTGGATCGCCCAGGGCTGTCCGGTCGGCGCCGCCGATGCGCCGCGGGCGGTGAAGATCGAAGTGTCGCCGGCGGAGCGCGAAATGGCGATGGGCCAGTCGCAGCCGCTGGTCATCACCGCCACCTATAGTGACGGCAAGCAGTTCGACGTCACGCGACTGGCCCGGTTTCAATCGAATCAGGAAGGGCTGGCAACCGTCAGCGAAGACGGCGTCGTCACCGCCGGACAGACGCCGGGAATTGCCGCCGTGATGGCCAGCTTTGCCGACAATGTAACCGTGTTCCGCGTCGTCATCCCACGGGGCGAGAAGATCGAACCTTATCCAGCGGTGACGGAGCACAACTTCATCGACAGGCTCGTTTACGCGCGGCTGGCGCAGCTACAGATCGTCCCGGCCGAGGTGTGCAGCGACGCAGAGTTCCTGCGGCGGGTCTATCTCGATTTGATTGGAACCTTGCCGACGCCGGACGAAGCCCGGCGGTTTTTGGCTGACCAGCGCGCCAATCGTCGGGCGCAGCTCGTCGACGAGCTGCTGGCGCGGCCAGAGTTTGCCAATTACTGGGCGCTCAAGTGGTCGGACCTGCTCCGCGTCGATCGCCAGGCGCTAGGTTACAAGGCCGCCTACGACGAGTACCGCTGGATTCGCCGGTCGCTGGCCGCGGGAGTGCCGCTGGATCAGTTTGCCCGCGAGATCGTCACCGCGTCGGGCCTATTGACCGAAAATCCGCAGGGGCACTTATTCCGCGCGGTCCCTGAGCCGGGGAAAGCGGCCAGCACGCTATCGCAGGTTTTTCTCGGCGTGCGGATCGAGTGCGCTCAGTGCCACCATCATCCGTACGACCGCTGGGGGCAGGATGACTATTTCGCCATGTCGGCCTACTTCGCGCCGCTGTCTCGCCGCGACTCGCCGCTGGGGGAAATCCTTGTCGCCGCCGGCGCGGCCGAAGCGACGCACCCACGCACGGGGCAAAAAATCATCCCGCGGCCGCTGGGCGTAGGACAGGTTTCCAACCTGTCCAATCAACCAGCGGCAACCACCGATCCGCGCGCTGAGTTGGCGTCATGGATGACCTCCCCCGACAATCCCTACTTCGCCCGCAACCTGGCCAACCGCATCTGGGCCCACCTGCTTGGCCGCGGCCTGGTCGAGCCGGTCGATGACGTGCGGGCGACCAACCCGCCCAGCAATCCCGAGCTGCTCGACGCTCTGTCCGCCGATCTCGTGAAGCAAAAGTTCGATCTCCGCGGCCTGATCCGCACCATTTGTGCCTCGCGCGTTTATCAGCATTCGACCCGCCCGAATCCAACCAACGAGCGCGACGAGCAGAATTACTCGCGGGCGCTGCTCAGGCGGCTCGATGCCGAGGTCCTGCTCGACGCGGTCTGCCAGACGACAGGCGTGCCGGAGAAGTTCAGCGGCGCCGCCGCCGGCACGCGGGCCATCGAGCTGTGGGACAGCCAGCTCGAGCACGATTTCCTGCGGCTCTTCGGCCGGCCGGTTCGAGCCAGCGCCTGCGAGTGCGAGCGGGTCGTCGAGCCGAGCGTGGCTCAGGTGCTGCACCTGCTCAATTCCGAGCGCGTGCAGCAGAAGCTGGCGCACGAGGACGGCCTGATCGCCAGGCTCTGTCGCCGCGAAAGCGACAATGGGCGCCTGGCGGAAGAGCTATACCTGACGATCTTCAGCCGCTACCCGACCGACGACGAGCGGCAGGTGGCGGTCGGACACTTGCAGCGTGCGTCAGATGGCGCCGCCCGCCGCACCGCCGCCGAGGATCTGGCCTGGACGATGCTCAATTCGCTGGAGTTTGTGTTCAATCACTAACGCAACGAACGTCATTGATACAAGCGCGGAGTTCGACCATGCGAAAGCCCTTCTGCGACGGCCTCATTCGCCGCGATTTTGTCAAGCTCGGCATCAGCGGCCTTTTCGGCGGTTCGCTCTCGCTGGCTTCGCTGCTTAGGGCACAGGCCAATCCGGCCGTCAGGCCAGCCGCCGACAAAGGCGTCTCGGTTATCTACTTGTTTCTCAAGGAAGGATTGAGCACGATCGACACGCTCGATCTCAAGCCGAGCGCGCCGGCCGAATTCCGCGGCGAGTTCGATCCCATCGCCACGAACGTCTCTGGCATTGAGATCGGTGAATCGCTTCCCAGACTCGCTCAGCAGATGGATAAGCTCTCGTTGCTCCGCGGCTTCGGCCACAAGAACAGCGATCACGGACCGGCCGACCATTACATGCTCACGGGCTATTTTCCCGGACCGGGATTCAACCCGAATCTCAATCCCAACAACGTGCGACCCAGCTTTGGCTCGATCATCGCGAAAAAGCTCGGCGCACCGGCGGGGTCGGGAGACCCGCGCCCAGCGGCCGGGGTGCCGCCCTATGTCTGTCTGCCGCAGATGCACAACAGCGGCGGCCCGGCCTATCTGGGCGCAACGTGCGCGCCACTGTCGGTGGAGGCTGATCCGGCGGCCCCGGATTTTGCCGTCCCCGATCTCGTGCCGCCGCTGAGCCTGGCCGCCGATCGACTGGAAAACCGGCGGGCCCTGTTGAAGCAGGTCGATCAGCTTCAGCAGTCGGCTGAAGTAGCGGCCAACAGCCGCGCCAAGACCGTGAGCGTCTTTCGCCAGAAGGCCTTCGAGCTGATGACTTCGCCCGCGGCCAAGCAGGCGTTCAACATTCAAGCCGAGCCGGACAAGCTCCGCGACGAATACGGCCGCACGACGCTCGGCCAGTCGTGCCTGATGGCCCGGCGACTGATCGAAGCCGGCGTTCGCTGCGTGACCATCGAGCACAGCAACTGGGACACGCACGACGGCAATTTCAAGACCCTGCGCAAGGATCTGCTTCCCCAGCTCGATCCCGGCGCGGCGACCCTGTTCCGCGATCTGTCCGACCGCGGCCTGCTCGAGCGGACGCTGGTCATCATCAGCGGCGAGTTCGGCCGCACGCCGCGGATCAACAAGAACGCCGGCCGCGACCACTGGGGGCCGAGCTTTACCGTGGCCCTCGGCGGCGGCGGGATTCACGGCGGCCGCGTGATCGGCGCCAGCGACCAGCGGGCCGAACGGCCCGCCGATCAGCCGCATGGTCCCGAAGACCTGGCCGCCACGATGTTCCATCTGTTGGGGATCGACCCGCGCGAAGAATTCCTGACTCCCGAAGGGCGACCGGTGAAGGTGTGCAACGAAGGGAAAGTGATTTGGGAGCTGCTGTGATGATAGGGGTCAGGAGCCAGGGGCCAGGAGTCGGCGGGCGGAATTGCAAAGTTTCAATTGCAAAGTTTCAATTGCAAATTTGCAATGAACAATTTGCAATTGCCGAATTTGCCGTGGCGTTATGTCTTCTGTTGGCGTCGCTGACCGAAGTCGGCCGCGCCGAACCGCCCGGCACAAGCTATATCTTCCCCGCCGGCGGCCAGCAGGGAACCAAAGTCGCGGTAAAAGTCGGCGGTCATTTCCTCCACGACAAAGCCAGCTTCGAAATCCTCGGCCCTGGCGTCGGAGGCCCAAGCGAAATCAAGCGCACCGAGACGACCTGGTTCGAAGGACCGCTGATCAAGCAGCCGGCCAGCCAGGCGGCGGAAGATTATCCCAAGGATTATGCCGCGGAGCTGCTGGTGGCGGCCGATGCACCCCTCGGTCCACGATGGTGGCGAGTTTGGAATGGGCAGGGAATCGCGCCGGCCATGAAGTTCGTCGTGGGCGACTTGCCCGAGATCGTCGAAGAAGAAATTGATGGCGAGCCGGTCCCCGCGCCGGTGACGCTGCCAGTGACGATCAATGGCCGCATTTTTCCTCGCGAGGATATCGACGTTTGGTCGCTGGAGGCGGCGGCCGGCCAGAGCATCACCTGCTCGGTCGCGGCCGCCGAATTCGGCTCGCCGCTCAAAGCGCAATTGGAAGTCCGCGGGCCCGACGGCCGCTTGCTGGCTGAAACGACCGGTGACGCGCTGGGCCGCGTGCAACTGCGGTTTACGCCCGCCGTCAGCGGCCGCCATGAAGTTCGCATCCGCGACGTGCAGTCGGGCGGACTTCAGCACTATGTCTATCGGCTGACGATAACCGCCGGCCCGTGGATCGACGCGGTCTATCCGCTCGGCGGCCGCCGCGGCAGCGAGGTTACACTTCAGGCGGTCGGGCAGGGGGTGAACGACGGAGCGACGGTGAAATTGCCGGACGCGAAGGGCGTAGTGCTAGTCGCTCCGCAAATCGGGGCGGACGGCACACGGAGTGTGCCTACTACGATATTACTCGACGTCGATGATCTTCCCGAAGCTCTGGAAACCGAGCCGAACCAGGAGCCAGCAAGTGTCATGGCCCTGGCCATTCCGGGAGTGGCCAACGGACGAATCGACCTAGCGGGCGACAGCGACTTGTGGAAGCTCGTGCTGTCCAAGGGGCAGCCAGTGCAATTGAGCATGAAGGCGGGCCAGCTCGGCTCGCCGCTGGCGGGAACGCTGACTGTGCGCGACGGAACTGGCAAAGAGATGGCGAAAGCTGCCTGGCTGGATCAGCAAAAGGACGCGGAGTTGTCGTTTTCGACGCCTGCCGATGGCGAGTACTTCGTCGAAGTGCGCGAGCAATTCCCGTCCCGCGGCGGGCCGGCATTCGCTTATCGGCTGCGTGCCGCCGCGCCGGCCGCCGATTTCGATCTGCTGCTCCCCGCCGACGGTCTGGCGGTCGACATCGGGGCCTCGAAAACCATGGAGTTGAAAGTCGTCCGCCGCGGCGGCTTCAAAGCGCCGCTGACATTGCATGTCGATGGTCTCCCCGCCGGCGTGACGTGCGACGACGTGCAGGTTGCTGAAAACGGCGACAAAGGGACGCTTGTCATCAAAGCGGCAGACAATATTCCCGTGACAACGGCCCTCTGCCGCGTCGTCGGTCGCGGCCAGCACGAGGGGCAGTCGGTGGAAAGGATCGCTCGAGTGCCGGCGGTCGGCGGCAACCAGCCGCTGGACGCCTTGCGCCTTGTCACCACGCTGAAGACGCCGTTCAAATTCGCAGCACAGTACGATTTTCGCTATACGCCGCGCGGCACGGTCCTGCAGAAGCGCTACACCATCGACCGCGGCGGCTACCAGGGTCCGCTCGTGGCTCAGCTTGCCGACCGCCAGGGGCGGCATTTGCAAGGGGTTACTGGACCGGTCGTGACGATCTCGCCAGAGGCCAGCGAGTTCGATTATTCCCTGTTCTTGCCCCCCTGGATGGAATTGGGACGCACCAGCCGCACCAACCTGATGCTCACCGGCGAGGTCAAGGATGCGGCCGGCGTCGCGCACAAAGTCAGCTACACGACTCGCGACCAGAACGAGCAGATGATTGCTCTGGTTTCGCCCTCGCTATTGCGAATCGTCGCGGAACGGTCTTCCCTGCTTGTCGAGCCGGGAAAGGAAGCCATCGTGCCGCTGCAAATCAAGCGCGACCGCACGATCACATCGCCGATCCGCCTGGAACTCGTGTTGCCGCCGCACATGCGCGACATTTCCGCCGAGCCGCTCTCCGTACCGCCGGGCACGGATAGCGCCGAATTCCACCTCCGCTTCGGCCCGGCGCCTGGTCCGCTCAATATGCCGCTGTTGGTCCGCGCCACGGCCGAGCGCAACGGCGAGAGCGTGGTGACGGAGACCGCGCTGGAAGCAGTGCTGGGCGCGGCTCGGTAGAATACGCTTATGCTCTCGATCCTAGATTCCCGCTCCGCGCGCCTCTGCGACGGCATTTCCCGCCGCGAACTGTTGCGCGTGGGGGGTCTGTCGGCGCTTGGGCTGTCGCTACCGCACTTTCTGGCGGGCCAAGCCGCGGCACGCGACGTGCTCGCTAAGGATTCGGCAGCCGGCGATCCAACCTTCGGCCGCGCCAAGAGCGTGATCTTTTTGTGGCTGGCCGGCGGACCGCCGCAGCACGAGACGTTCGATCCCAAGCCCGACGCCCCGCTGGAAGTCCGCGGACCATTCAAGCCGATCAGCACCAACGTCCCGGGAATTCAGTTCTGCGAGCTGTTGCCGCGGACCGCGGCGCTGGCCGACAAGCTGGCGATCATCCGCTCGCTCTCGACCAGCGACAACACGCACGACAGCTCGGGTTACTGGTTGTGGACCGGCTACAAGTACGTCGGCCCCAACAGCCGCACGATCCAGCCAACCGACTGGCCCTATTTCGGCTCGCTGGTAAAGAAGTTCAAGCCCAGCGAAAAACTGCCGCCGCTGTCGACGGTCTGGCTGCCGGACATCGCGCGGCTCAACGAGAACGTCACTCCCGCCGGGCAGACGGCGGGCATCCTCGGCAGCGAGTGGGACATCGATCGGTTTCAGGGAGATCCGTCGCTGCCGAATTACCGCGTGCAGGGGCTGGAACTTTCCGATCTGCCGCCGCTGCGGCTGAAAGAGCGGCAGGATCTGCTGTCGCAGATCGGCCGGCACTTTGGCGAAGCGGCGGCAAGCCGGGCGATCTCCAGGCACGACCAGTTCGCCCAGCAGGCGTTCGATCTCGTGGTCGGCGGCAAGGCCCGCGAGGCATTCGCCATCGAGCGCGAGCCGCAGAAGGTCCGCGAGCGCTACGGGCTCAATCGCTGGGGGCAGTGCGTGCTGCTGGCGCGGCGGCTGGTAGAGGCCGGCGTGCGGCTGGTCCACGTGCAATGGCCGCGCGAGCCGGGCGACAATGCTGCCGATAACCCGCTGTGGGACACGCACGCCCAGAATGCCGAGCGGATGGAGGATGTCCTCTGCCCGCAGTTCGACGTGGGCTTCTCGGCGCTGATCGAAGATCTGTCCGAGCGTGGCCTGCTCGAGGAGACTCTGGTCGTCGCGGTCGGAGAGTTTGGCCGCACGCCAAAGATCAATCCCAAGGGGGGCCGCGACCACTGGGGGCCGGTCTTTTCCTGTGCCCTGGCCGGTGCCGGAATCGCCGGCGGCCAGGTCTACGGCAGCAGCGACAAACAGGGTGGCTATCCGGCGACCGACAAGGTCGAGCCCCCCGATTTCACGGCGACGCTGTTCCACTTGCTCGGCATTCCGCACGGCGGCACTTTTCTGGACCGCGACGGTCGGCCGCACAAGCTGACGCTCGGCTCGCCGCTTACCAAGCTGCTGGGTACCGAGCCGGCGACGAGCGCCCGCTGCCGCTGCACGGGGGACGTGGCGCGCGTGCCGCCTTTCGACGAGAAGCAGATCCTGCTCGACGGCGGTTTTTCGGCGGCCGCTCCGCTGGCACCGGCCGACGGTCCAGCGCGGCCCCGCGGCTGGCGGGGGGCTACCATCGCCACCGATGAGCCGAGCGGGCAATTGCTGGTCATGAAAACGCCGAACCTGGCGTTACTTGGATTTGGGCTGACTGGCCGCGTCGCGATTCGGGTCGAAAAGGGGGCTGTCGCCCTGCTGGCCCAGGAAGTTCGCAGTCCGTTTTCCGGCACCTACACGCTCACGGTCCGCGCCGCCGGCATTGCCGACAGCCCGGCGACACTGGCCGAGTTCCACAAGCACTTCGCCTGCAAGCTGACGTTCTTCGAGTACACCGACGCCGCGAAGAAGGCTACGCTGCGCAAGGAATTGGCTTCCGCGCCGATCGTGCCGGAATATTCGGCCGGCCCGATCCCGCGCTACCAGCCGTTTTCGCTGAGCAAGGAGTTCATCAACCCCACGCCGGGCCAGAACTTTTCCTTTGGCCTGGGGCTGGGCATTGCCGTCATCGTTGAGAAAACGAGCGACGGATTGCTGGAGCTTCCCGCTGGCAAGCAGGCCGCGCTGGCGATCGGCGGCATCGAGCTCGTGTTCACCGGCAAGCCGCGGGACGACGAGGTGAAAGTGTAGTGCCGCGACCGATCGTGCTGGACGTTATTCCTTCAGCTTCGCCGCCTCCGCTTCCAGTGCCGCGATCTCCTGCTCGAGCTTCTTCACCTCTCCCGGCTCGTCGTCCTGCTTCTTGGCGCCAGCCAGCTTCTGACGCAGCATTTGCAGCTTTTGCTTGATGATTTCCAGACGTTTTTTCGCTCGGCCATCCATCGATTTCACACGTCGTCGAAAATGCGAATGGGAACGGCACACGGAGTGTGCCTGCTACGTATTCTTCAGCCCGTAAAACTTGATCGCGTTCTCACTGAGGAGTTTCTTCTGCTCGGCTGCCGGACGCGGGGCAATGATCTCCTTCAGTGCCGTCACCCACTGGCGATACGACGCGCCCATCAAGCACACCGGCCAGTCGCTGCCGAAAATCACCCGGTCGGGCCCGAACGAATCGAGGCAGTGGTTGACGATCGGCGCCAGATCTTCGGCGGACCACTCTTTCGGCACGCGGGCGATGATGCCGCTGATTTTGCAGATGACGTTTTTTCTCTCCGCCAGCGCGGCGATGTCCTTCTTCCACGCTTCCGCTTCGTGGCCCGGCGCCTGGTCGCCGCGACGCGTTTCGGGAAGCCAGGCCTTCACGTCGGCATTGCCGCAGTGATCGACGATAAACCGCGTGTCGGGACACTTGCCCACGAGCTTGGCGCCGTCGGACAGCTCTTGCGGCCGCATGCACAGGTCGAAACTCATACCCAGTTTCCCGAGCAACTGCACGTTGCTGACGAACGTGGGCGCCAGGCACGTGCCGGCTTTCAGCGACGGCGAGTGGACCACTTGTCTCACCCCCTTGATGTACGGATTTCCGCGGTACGGCGTGATGTAGTCGGCAAAAGTGTCGCTGGTCAGATTCCCGCCCACCACGGCCGCCCGCGTCGGCGTTTTGCCGCCGCGGCACAGCTCGATCAGATAGTCCGCCTCGGCCTTCTTCTGGTCGGGCGCAACATCGACCTCCATGTAGACCGTTTGAGCGATGTTGAGCCCTTTCGCGGCCTGGAGATAATCCTCCGTCACGTAATTGCGGTCCAGCAGCGAACCTTTTTCGATCCACGGGAGACGAAATCGCGACAGGTCCCACAGGTGTTGATGGCAGTCAACGATGGCAAGCGTCTCGTCGGCGGCCTGGAGGGGCAATGCGGGCGACAGGACGGTCCCCAGCCCCGCTGCGGCAGCCGCCTTCAAGATCGTCCGTCGGTCGTTCACGGTGTCACTCCTTGCTGCCCGCGCGCAGGTCCCAGGTTATCATCAACTTCCAGTCGAGACATCATACACGGAGAATCATCGCATGTTGTGCGTCCTGCCGGCTTCTGCTTTCCGGATCCCGTTGCTTATCGCCGCGTCGGTCCTCTTCGCAAGCATCGCCTTGGTGCTCCGGGCCGGAGACTGGCCGCAGTGGCGCGGCCCCGCCCGGGACGGAGTCTGGAAGGAGTCAGGCATCGTCGAGAAACTGCCGGCCGATCAGATTCCGATCAAGTGGCGGGCGGAGATCGGCCCAGGATACAGCGGGCCGACCGTGGCCGACGGGCGAGTCTTTGTCACTGACCGTCTCACCAAACCGGAAGAGATCGAGCGGGTCCATTGCTTTGACGAGCAGACCGGCAAGCCGCTCTGGTCGCATTCCTACACTTGCCGCTACGGCCGCGTCGGCTACCCGGCCGGCCCGCGGGCCAGCGTCGGCATTCACGGCGGCAAGGCGTACTCGCTGGGCGCCACTGGTCGGCTGTTTTGCTTCGATGCGGCCGATGGCAAGATCCTGTGGGACAAGGACCTCGACTCCGAGTACCAGATTCGGATGCCGATCTGGGGGATTTCCGCTTCGCCGCTCGTATATCAGGATCTCATCATCCTGCAAATCGGCGGCAGCGACTCCTGCATCGTGGCGCTCGATCGCCACACGGGCCAGGAGAAATGGACGGCCCTTTCCGACCGTGCGCAGTACGTCGCGCCGATCGTTGTGACGCAGGCCGGGCAGGACGTCGTCATCTGCTGGACGGGGGACAGCGTGGCCGGCATCGCTCCGGCCGACGGTAAGGTCCTGTGGCGCGTCGAGTGGAAGCCGCGGAACATGCCCATCGGC
>Ga0075418_10002524_pt1 | contig 21014 bp, 21 predicted proteins | sample SoiMetdeltSBSDD2_FD_81776 | JGI IMG/M metagenome (GOLD analysis project Ga0075418, IMG submission 81776) | Bulk soil microbial communities from a Populus tree surrounding site in Tennessee, USA - Soil MetaG P. deltoides SBSDD2 | ecosystem: Environmental > Terrestrial > Soil > Tree plantation...
ATAATGAGTTCCTCAAGAGTGCCCTGCTGCTCGGAGACTTCCGGCTCGTTCTCAACGTGAAGCTCACTCCGAACAAAGAGAACAGCGGCATTCAATTTCGCAGCGAAGTCGATCCCAACGGTATTGTGAAGGGCTACCAGGCCGACGCCGGCGCCGGTTGGTGGGGCAAGCTTTATGAGGAACATGGCCGCGCCCTGCTCTGGGACAAATCGGGCGAGGCGCACGTGAAACCCGAAGACTGGAACACTTACGAAATCGTCGCCGTCGGCAGCAAAATCCGCACGGCGATCAACGGAAACGTCTGTGTCGACCTCGACGATCCCAAAGGAGCGCGCCGCGGCATCATCGCGTTTCAGTTGCACTCCGGCGGCCCCATGGAAGTGCGCTTCAGGAATTTGAAACTCGAACTCGATCCGAAGTTCGAGTTGAGCACTGCCCAAAAATAGCTACTCGTCCGCCCCGCGCACCATCGTCTGTCCGCGCATCGAGAGCACGCGCTGCGTCGGCACGTAGCTCGCGATAAACTCCTTGCGAAATTCCGCAAACGTCCCCGCCGCGATGTGCGTACGAATATCCTCCATCACTTTGAGATACATGTGCGAGTTGTGCACGCTCACCATGCGCAACCCTAAAATCTCTTCCACGTTGAGCAGGTGCCGCAAATACGCGCGCGTGAAATTGCGGCACGCATAGCACTCGCAGCCCTCCTCGATGGGCCGGAAGTCCGCTTTGTTGAACCCGGCTTTGATGCTCACCGTTCCCTTGCGCGTAAATGCCGTTCCATTTCGCGCGACGCGGGTTGGCAACACGCAATCGAACATGTCCACCCCGCGCGCGACCAACTCCACCATCTGCGCCGGCGTGCCCAGGCCCATCGCGTAGCGCGGCTGGTCCTCCGGCAGGAACGGCGTCGTGTACTCCACCGCCTTCATCATCTCCGGCTCCGGCTCGCCCACGCTGACGCCTCCGATCGCGTATCCGTCGAACTTCATCTGCACGAGCGCCTTCGCGCATTCCTCGCGCAATGCTGCGTGGCTCCCGCCCTGCACGATCCCGAACACCATTTGCCCATTGGCGCGCGGTTGCTCGCGACACTCCTTGGCCCATCGCAATGTCCGCTCCACCGCCGCCCGCACATCCTTTGCCGTCGCCGTGTGCGGCGGACAATCGTCGAACACCATCGCGATGTCCGACCCAAGCGTCCGCTGAATTTCCATTGCCTCCTTCGGCCCAAGGAACAACAGGGTCCCGTCCAGGTGCGACCGGAACTCCACACCATGCGCTTTGATCTTTCGAATCTTCGCCAGGCTGAACACTTGAAACCCGCCGCTGTCTGTGAGAATCGGCCCCGGCCAGGTGATGAATTTGTGCAACCCTCCCGCCTGCGCAATGATCTCCAACCCCGGGCGAATGTAGAGATGGTAAGTGTTCCCAAGAATGATCTGCGTCCCCATCTCCACCAGCTCCCGCGGATCCAACGCCTTCACACTCCCCTGCGTCCCCACTGGCATGAACACCGGCGTATCAATCACTCCATGCTTTGTGGTGAGCCGCCCCAACCGCGCCTGGGTGTGCGCGTCGATCTTTAGAAGCTCGAACATTACTTGCGTTCGAGGACTCCACGGCCCCGCATCCAATCCGCTACGCGGTCCGGCCAGGTGGTGACGAAATGTTCAGTGCGACGGAGACCGTAACCATGTCCGCCGGTGGGATAGACGTGCAACTCAGAAGGCACTTTGGCCTGCTTCAAAGCGAGGTAGTAAAAGAGCACGTTCTCGACCCGGACACCGTCATCCTGCGACATCACGAGGAACGTCGGCGGCGTATTCGTGGTCACGGCGACGTCAGGAGCGACCTTATCGCCCTCTTCCTTGACCGTCAAATAGCCCGGGTAAACCAGAACGCTGAAGTCCGGCCGGCAACTCAACTTGTCTGCATCGTCGATGGCGGCGTACGTTCGTTGCGGCGTCGCACATAGAGCGGCCGCGAGATGTCCGCCGGCGGAGAATCCCAGGACGCCGATCCTGTTCGGATCGACCCCCCACGCTTTAGCGTGCGCTCGCATCAAACCGAGAGCGCGTTGCGCATCTTCCAACGGAGCCGCGTGTTTCTCCCGGCCGGCGCGCCGCGGCACGCGATACTTTACGACCGCGGCGGAAACGCCGATGGAATTCAGCCACTCCGCAACTTCCGTCCCCTCCAGGTCCAGGGCCAGAATATGATAGGCGCCTCCCGGGAAAATGACTACGGCCGCGCCCGTGTCTTTCTCTTTTGATGGGCGCGTTAGTGTGAGCGTTGGCTTTGAAACATTCCCGAGGCGGATGACGCGCTTGCCGGCCACCAGGTTCTCCGTCGGCTTCGTGGTGTCCCTTTCTTCGCCGATCGGGTCCTTTTCGCTGGGAGCCTCTTTGGGCCAAAGGTCGATCACGAGCGGTTCGCCAGCAAAGGTTTGAACAGCCAGGAGCAAGGTCACGACAACGATTCGCATGCGCGTGAAGGAATCAAATCGACGCGATTTAGTCGAAAGGATTTCTCTGAAGTCGACCCCATGCTTAGTATTCCGGCGTGGCTGAGCACCAATCGACAACCCCGCCGAAAATCGACATGCACGTACACATCGTCGGCACCGGCTCGGGCCACACCGGTTGCTGGATGCACGTCAAGGGGTGGCACTGGCCGCTGGCGGCGTTCATGACCCGCCACATCGGTCTCTCACGGAAAGCCTTTTCGCGCGACTTCGACGAACTCTACATCCAAAACTTGCTGCGCCTCGTTCGCGAATCCTCCCTCGACAAAGTGGTTATTCTCGCTCACGACCACGTCCACGACGCCGATGGCACTGTTCGCAAAGACCTCGGCTCCTTTTACGTGCCGAACGATTACGTGCTCAAGCTCGCAAAAGAACACGCAGAATTTCTGCCCGCCGTGTCGATCCATCCCGCCCGCGCCGACGCTCTCGACGAATTGGAAAAGTGTCTCGAAGCCGGCGCCGTCATGATGAAGTGCCTGCCGAATTGCCACAACATCGACTGCAACGATCCGCGTTACGAAAAATTCTGGACGCGCATGGCCGAAGCCGGCCTGCCGCTGCTCGCGCACACCGGCGGCGAGCACACCGTCCCTGTCATCAACGTCGCGTACGCGGACCCGCGAGTGTTGACACTGCCTCTCAAGTGCGGAGTGACCGTGATCGCGGCGCATTGCGCCACCAAAAGCGGCCTCTTCGACCGCGAATATTTCCACGACTTTGCTGCGATGACCCGCGAGTTCTCAAATCTCTACGGTGACACCAGCGCTTTCAACGTCCCCTTCCGAGGCCGGCACGTCCGCAGATGCCTCCAGGCCCCGCTGTCGGATCGCCTGCTCCACGGCAGCGACTTTCCCGTGCCGGTCTTCGGTCACTGGGCGTGGCTGCGCAACTTTTTGGGCTGGACGGCGTTTCGCCGTTGTGAGCGCATTGCTAATGTGTTGGAGAAGGACTACCAGCTTAAGCGGGCCATGGGCTTTTCCGACGAACACTTCACTCGCGTCAACCGCCTCTTGCGCCGCCGCGCTCCCTCGCCACAGATAACCAATAAGGGTTCCCTATGAACGTAACGACCAAGATCATCCTCGTCCTCGCCGCCGCCGCGCTCGCCGCGCAGGCTCACGCCGCCACACTCAAAGTCGGCGACCCCGCGCCAAAACTGCAGGTTTCAAAATGGGTCCAGGGCGACGCCGTCACAGAGTTCGAGCGCGATAAGGCCTACATCGTTGAGTTCTGGGCCACGTGGTGCGGCCCTTGCGTGGTCTCCATACCACACGTCAACGACCTGCACAAAAAATTCAAGGACAAAGGTCTCGTCGTCATCGGCCAGGATGTGTGGGAGCAGAAGCAGGATGCCGTTGCTCCGTTCGTCAAAAAAATGGGCGACAAGATGACTTACCGCGTTGCGCTCGACCAGGTCACCGGCGAAGACAAAGGAGCGATGGCCTCCACGTGGATGGAGGCCGCGGGCCAGGGTGGCATCCCGACCGCATTCGTCGTCGATAAGCAGGGAAAGATCGCGTGGATCGGCCACCCCATGAAACTCAAGGAGCCTCTGCTCGAGCAGGTCCTCAAGGGCAAATACGATCTCCACAAAGCCGCGGCCGAGGCCGAAACGCGCGCAAAAAACGAGGAGGCCGTAAACTCGCTGTGGGCGCAGTTTCAACGCGAGTCCCGCGCGAGAGAATGGGACAAGGCCGAAGCCACACTCGCAAAGATGGAATTGCTCCTGCCCGAGGAGGACCGTGATAACCTCGGTTCGAGCCGGTTCAACCTTCTTCTCAGCCGCAAGGATTACAAGCGCGCCTACGCCCTTGCCAAAAAGTTGAGCGAAGCGCAGCAGGACAACGCGATGGCGCTCAACGAGCTGGCGTGGGCCATCGCCACGCGGCCCGGCATTGAGCGCGACCTCGATCTTGCCGAGAAAATCGCCGCTCGCGCCAACACCGTCACGAAGGGCGAGGACGCCGAGATTCTCGACACGCTCGCGCGCGTGCTTTTCATGAAGGGCCGGAAAGAGCCGGCCATCGAATTGCAGGAAAAGGCGGTCTCGCTCGTGCAGGCCGGCCGCAAGCCGCAATTTCAAAAAACCCTCGATAGTTACAAAGCCGGCAAGCTGCCCGATGACGTGCGCGTCGGCGAACTCCGACACGAGATGAGCGAGAGCATCGCCCAAAAAGATTGGGACAAAGCTGAACACGCGGCCGCCGATCTCGAAAAGCTGTTGCCGGAGCAGCGCGACGCTCTCGGCTCGACGCGCTTTCAAATTCTCGTTGGGCGGAAGGACTTTGACGGCGCGTACGACCTTGCCTTGCGCTTAAGCGAGTCGAGCAGGAACAGCGTCATGATGCTGAATCAACTGGCATGGGAGATCGTGGTGCGAAGCGATGCGACTGGTCGGGAGCTGGAGCTTGCGGAAAAAATCGCCCGCCGCGCAAACGACGATTCCAAAGGCGGCAACGCCGAAGTGCTGGATACCCTCGCGCGGGCGCTCTTTCGCCGGGGTGACAAACCCACCGCCATTGAGATGCAGGAGAAGGCTGCGCAATTGGCGAAGGGCAAACGGCAAACTCAATTTCAAGCCACCCTCGCCAGCTACCAGGAAGGGAAACTGCCACAGCCGTATTGAAGGAAATAAAACCGGGCCTCTCGGTCAGGGGATGGCCGGAGGCCCGGGGAATTTCGAATTCAATACAAACGTAGGATTACGTGGAATATCCGGTGCTGGCCTGTATCGGGACCTGCACCGAAATCTGTGGGCCACAAAGAACAATTCAACTTAGCCCTGAAATCTAAAATGCCGTAATCCACAGCCACGAAACCATTAGGGAAGAACCTTGTCAAGGAGGACATTCACGTATTAAGGCTGCTTTCTTCGTAGATTAGCCAAAGCGTTCCTGCCTCCTGAAGCGCGCCCGTGGCTCATTAGAATTCCTGTTTACACCCGCCCATCCTTTCTCCACTATCCGCCCCCGGCATTTTTCCGCATCAAACAACTTAACAGGATTACTATGGCAAAGAAGAACCAGACCAGTAGAGGACCCAGCGCCAAGAGCGCGATCGATTTGGCCCGCAAACAGGGCGCCAAAATGGTAGATGTGAAATTCGTCGATACGTTTGGCACGTGGCAGCACTTCAGCGTCCCGGTCGCTGAACTCACCGAGGAGGTTTTTGAGGAGGGCTTCGGCTTCGATGGCTCGTCGATCCGCGGTTGGAAATCGATCGAGGCTAGCGACATGCTCGCCATGCCCGACCCGGCCACCGCGTTCATCGATCCGTTTTGCGCTGTCCCGACCCTCTCGGTCACATGCACGATCGCCGAGACCGGCACCCGCGAAGCCTACAATCGCGACCCGCGCGGCATCGCCCAACGCGGTGAGAAATATCTGCAATCCACAGGCATCGCCGACACCGCCGTTTTCGGTCCCGAAGCCGAGTTCTTCATTTTCGACAACGTGCAATTCGATTCCAGGAGCAACGGCACGTTCTACAGCATCGATTCCGAAGAAGCCGTCTGGAACACCGGACGCGATGAGATGCCCAACCTTGGATACAAAATCCGTCACAAGGAAGGTTACTTCCCGGTCGCCCCGACCGACACGCAACAGGACATCCGCACAGAAATGTGCCTGATCATGGAGCAACTCGGCATCAAGGTCGAACGCCAGCACCACGAAGTGGCCACCGCGGGCCAGGCGGAAATCGATTTCCGTTTTGACACGCTCGTGCGCACCGCCGACACGATGATGCTCTACAAATACATCATCAAGAACGTGGCCAAGCGCCACGGCAAGACTGTGACGTTCATGCCCAAGCCGCTCTTCGGCGACAACGGGTCGGGCATGCATACCCACCAATCGCTGTGGAAGAAGGGCAAGCCGTTGTTCGCCGGCAACGAATATGCAGGGATGAGCCAGATGGCCCTCTATTACATCGGCGGCATTCTCAAACACGCCAAGGCGCTCTGCGGGCTTTGCAACCCCACGACCAACTCCTATAAGCGCCTGGTGCCTGGCTACGAGGCGCCGGTCAATCTCGCCTACTCCGCGCGCAATCGCTCGGCGGCGATTCGCATCCCGACCTTCAGCGAAAGCCCGAAGGCCAAGCGCATCGAATATCGCCCGCCCGATCCTGCGGCCAACCCGTACTTGGCTTACACCGCATTGCTCATGGCGGGGCTGGACGGCGTGCTTAACAAGATCGATCCGGGCGAACCGATCGACAAGAACATGTACGAACTGGCGCCCGAAGAACACGCCAAGATTCCGCAAGTCTGCGGAAGCCTCGCCGAGGCGTTGGATCACCTCGAGGATGACCATGAATTCCTTTTGAAGGGCGACGTCTTCACGCGTGACTTCCTGGAAATGTGGATCAGCCACAAGCGCAAGGAACACGACGCGTTACGCTTGCGTCCGCACCCCTACGAGTTCTTTCTGTACTACGACGTATAGGAAGACGGCCCCCGCGGAGCGGCGGCCCTACCGAGATTAATATTTCAAAGAACAACGGCGCGGATCGAAGGTCCGCGCCGTTTCAATTCATAAGCCGAGTTCGCGTTTGCCTTCGGTGAAGCGCTCGATGGCCCAGGCGAGGTCGTCGCGGGTGTGGGCGGCGGAGATCTGGGTGCGAATGCGGGCTTTGCCGTGCGGCACCACCGGGTAGCTGAAGGCAATGACGTAGATGCCTTTTTCGAGCATGCGATCGGCGAAGCGAACGGCAGCGCTGGCTTCGCCGAACATGATCGGGACGATGGGGTGGGCACCTGGCAAAATGTTGAAGCCGGCTTTGGCCATGCCTTCGCGGAAGAAGCGCGTGTTGGATTCGAGGCGGTCGCGCAGCTCCGTTGATTTCGAGAGCAGGTCAATAGCGCGGATCGAACCGGCGACGATCGAGGGCGCAAGGGTGTTGGAAAAGAGGTAGGGCCGCGAGCGCTGGCGAAGGTACTCGATAATTTCCTTGCGGGCGCTTGTGTATCCGCCACTCGCGCCGCCGAGCGCTTTGCCGAGCGTGCCGGTGAGGATGTCGATGCGGTCCATCACGCCGTGATGCTCGTGGGTGCCGCGCCCGCGTTTGCCCATGAAACCGACGGCGTGGGAATCGTCGACCATGACGAGGGCGTTGTACTTTTCGGCGAGGTCGCAAATCGCGGGGAGGTTCGCGATGTAACCGTCCATGGAAAACACGCCATCGGTGGCGATCATGCGGAAGCGCGCCGACTGCGCCTGCTTCAGTTGCGCTTCCAGATCGGCCATGTCGTTGTTCCTGTAACGGAAGCGCTGCGCTTTGCAGAGGCGGATACCGTCGATGATGCTGGCGTGATTTAGTTCGTCGGAGATGATCGCGTCTTCGGCGCCGAGAAGCGTTTCGAAAAGGCCGCCATTGGCATCGAAACAGGACGTGTAAAGAATCGTGTCCTCGGTCCCAAGGAACTCGGTGAGCTTCTGCTCGAGCTGCTTGTGAATTTGTTGCGTCCCACAAATGAAACGCACGGAGGCGAGGCCGTAGCCCCACTTATCGAGACCGTCGTGTGCGGCGCGGAGCACTTCCGAGTGCTCGGCGAGGCCGAGATAATTGTTTGCGCACATGTTCAGGACTTCGGCGCCGGTGGAGACGCGGATGCGCGAGTCCTGCGGTGTGGTGATGACGCGCTCGTTTTTGTAAAGGCCCGCCCCGCGGATCTCCGCGAGCTGCTTTTGCAGATGTTGTTGAAATGCGCCGAACATATTATTTCCACTGCAGGATCACCTTGCCGGACTGGCCGCTGTTCATCGCTTCGAAGCCTTTCTCGAATTCGGTGAAGTGGAACGTGTGCGTGATCACCGGCTTGATGTTGAGTCCGCTCTCCAACATCACAGTCATCTTGTACCACGTTTCGTACATCTCGCGGCCATAAATGCCTTTAAGGGTGAGCATGTTGAAAATGACTTTGTTCCAATCGATTGCAATTTCCTTTGGCGGGATTCCCAGGATCGCGATCTTCCCGCCGTGGCACATGTTGTCGATCATGTCGCGGAAGGCGGCGGGGTTGCCGGACATTTCGAGTCCTACGTCGAAGCCTTCCTTCATGCTGAGTTTTTTCTGCACGTCACGCAGGCTGGTATGCTTGACGTTGACGGCGAGGGTCGCGCCCATGCGCTTCGCAAGATCGAGGCGGTAATCGTTCACGTCGGTGACGACGATGTAGCGCGCGCCGGAATGTTTCACGACGGCGGCGGCCATGATGCCAATCGGCCCCGCACCGGTGATGAGCACGTCCTCGCCGAGCACGGGAAACGAGAGGGCGGTGTGGACGGCGTTGCCGAAGGGGTCGAAAATCGCGGCGACATCGCGGTCGATGCCATGGTCGTGGTGCCAGACATTGGTCATCGGCACCGAAATGTATTCCGCGAACGCGCCGGGGCGATTCACGCCGATGCCTTTGGTGTCGGCGCAGAGGTGGCGGCGGCCGGCGAGGCAATTGCGGCAGCGTCCGCAAACGACGTGGCCCTCGGCGCTGACCACGTCTCCGCGGCGGAAGTCCACCACGTTCGACCCGACATCGACGACTTCACCGACGAACTCGTGGCCGACGACCATGGGAACGGGAATCGTTCTCTGGGCCCACTCGTCCCATTTGTAGATATGGAGATCGGTGCCGCAGATGCCGGTGCGGTCGACGCGGATCATCACGTCGTTGATGCCGATCTCGGGCTCGGGAGCGTCTTCGAGCCAGAGGCCCGGTTTGGAATGCCGTTTAACTAGTGCCTTCATGGTTTCAGCAAAGGACCAAAGAATACATGGGCACTAACGCAAGGCAACTCGGCGGCTTGCTTTTCAGCGGCGACTTCGCATCAATTCGGTGATGCAGCCACTCAGAATCGGGTTCCTTCTCGCCTTAACCGTCCTTGGCGCGCTGGGGCAAACGACCAACCGGTGGGAGAAGGAAATTGCCGCGTTCGAAGCGCGGGACAAAACGAATCCGCCGCCGAAGGGGGCGATCCTGTTCATTGGGAGTTCGAGCATTCGGCTGTGGAAGACGCTGGCGGAGGATTTTCCGGATCTCAAAGTGATCAACCGAGGGTTCGGTGGGTCGGAGATAGCGGATTCCGTGCATTTCCTGGACCGAATGGTGATCCCTTATGAGCCGAAGCGCATCGTGATGTATGCCGGGGGGAACGATATCAACGCCAACAAAACGCCGGAGCAGGTGGCGCGCGATTTCAGGGCGTTCGTGGCGAAGGTGCATGCGAAACTGCCGGAGACGAAAATTGCTTACATTTCAATCGCAGGGAACCCGGCGCGTTGGGCGCAGGTGGAGCGGGTGAAACGGGCTAACGAATTGATCCGGGAATTCACGACGACGGACAAACGGCTGCAGTTTATCGACGTGTTCCCGCATATGTTGGGGGAGGATGGGAAGCCGTTGCCGGATATTTTTGTGGAGGACCGGCTGCACATGAATGAGAAGGGGTATGCGATTTGGAAACGGGTAGTGGGTGCATCGCTGAGGGAGTAAATATCGCCTGAATCAAGGTCGCAAACGGAGGAGTTCGTGAAAGGCAATCACCAGAAAGAGAAGGAGGACTGCCCAAAGTATTGCTTGCACGGACCGGCCGGGGCGAGGCGCCGTGCCATGAGATTTGTCGTTCAAGCAGAGGAGAACCGCGGCGATGGCCCAGAGCAGAGCCAGGCCGAAGCCTGCGCCGGCGACTGAAGCTGCAACGATGTCACTGGCGCCTATACCAGCAGCGGCGACGAGGACCGCCGGGCCGAGAAAACCGATGTGGTCGCGCGGAGGCATGGCTTCGGGTTTCTCGACTTTGGCCGGCGGAATGGCAGCGGTGGCAGTCATTACCCCGCGCGAACAATTTCGACACTGCATGGCGCACGACTGGCGATAGCAGAAGCGACAGTTCCCAAAGAAAGCTGACCCTCGTGATGGAGGCCGTGTGCGCCGATGAAAATGCAGTCAGCGTTCAAGTCGCGCGTGGCGTCGAGGAGAGCGTGCTTGGGTTCGCCATGGTAGATGTGAGTTTCGACTTTCAGGCCAGCCCCGTAGATTTCGGCAGAATGCTTCTCGATCATGCGAGAGGCAGCTTCCCGGGCTTCGCGGTCGTGATCTTGCACCCATTGGTCAGCGTAGCGGCCGGGCCACGCAACGGCGCTTTCGAGCCGGTTGTCAATAACGGTGATGAGCTTGAAGCTGGTGCCGAGGGGCCAATGGCGTTGCAGGATGATACCGACCGCTGCCTCGGAGTCTTTTGAGCCGTCGAGCGCCACAAGAATTGTTTGTCCGCGGTTCGGATCGCAGGGCGGAGGTTTGCAGATGCGGACCGAGCAATGGGCCTCGTTGGCAACTTTGTGGGCGACGCTGCCAAGGAACAAACGTTCGAGCAAAGAGCGGCCATGCGAGCCCACGACGACGAGATCGGCGTGAAATTCGCGGGCAGTGCGGGCGATGGCCCATGCCGGCGAGTCGGCGAGGGCGAACGCGCGAATGCGCCATTTCGGGAAGAGCTTCTGGAGATGTGTCCGGCCTTCCTCGGCGGTCGCTTGCGCCTTTTTGAGCGCGTCGAGCGCTGAGTCGCGTGCACGAAGAACGGCTTTGGACCGGCCCTCGGGATAGACCGGCGGTTCAGGATGTGGGTCGGCTGGAATCCAGACGTCGGCAACGGTAAGTATTTTTGCCTCGATTTCCGGCGGAAGACCCGCAGCACGCAAATCTTCGAGGGCTGCGGTTGCACATTCGGAACCATCGTACCCAACAAGAAGTCTTTTCATATTCAGCCTTTCGCTGGGCGCACAGTCTAAATTTGCGCTCCCAAGGTTCTGTACGGTGAGAAGAGGAATCCCGCTTTACCGGGGTTGGCAGAGGATCGTCAAAAATTGCGAAACCGCTGGACGCTTACGTGGGGATGATTCCGGGCAAAAACGTGCCGAACCCTGGCAAATACTGTGGAGCGATTTTAGCTCCGTGGAGCAAAGGTGGAAGTGTCGGGGGGAACAGGAGAAGTGGAGACGGGCTGGCCGTCCGAGGTTGGCGCCAGCCCGTCAGATACGGAAGAATATGAAAACGATCAGACAACGATGGTTCGAAGAATTGGAGAAGGACCCATTCAACGCAGTCGGGATCCTGGAGAACAACTGGGGCCAAATTTCCAATGAGCGGAAAGCCCGCTGGGAACGCCGCCGAGGGTGGCATGAACGTCCACCGCGATGGCGATGCAAATGTAACAGAAAGGAACATTATGAAAACGAACATGCAGATCGATAGAGTGGTCGATGACCTCAAGGCCCTGGGCCATGACGCAGACGAGTTGGTGAAGGCCACCGCGGGCGACGCGAGAGAAACGGTGTGCGAAGCGCGGGCGCGCCTGGGCCGCGCCGTGGAAGCGGCGCGACGAAGTTGCGATCGCGCGCAGAAGCGAGTGAAAGAGGGAGTGAGGCTGGCGGATGAAGTGGTACACAAACATCCGTACGAAACGGTCGGTGTGGCGTTCGGAGTAGGCCTGGTACTCGGCGCACTGGCTATGTGGAGACGCCGGTAAGGCACGTCACTGTGCAAAGGCCGGCAGTTCGAAGGAGCTGCCGGCCTTTACAATTGCGCCTGGCGCTTAGTGGGCAAGTTGCGGGCGACGGATTACCGGGCGGTGCGTTGCGCGGGCTGGCGCCCTGGTGGATTTGGCGCCCGCCAACTGCATCCGGAGCTCATACTCTTCGTCGTATTTGTCGTATTCCTTCGCGAGCAGGTTCATAATGAAGAAGTTGACGAACATGAGCGCGCTCAGTGGTTTGAGAAACCCCCACAGGAATTCACTTCCCGGACCGGTGAGCGAGACCGCAAAGAGGACCACAGAGCCGATGAGCAATGTTTTGGATAGCGTTTTCATAAATTGATTTCCGTTACGTGAGCAGCATCGCCGGTGTGCCGAGGAGCGGCTCCACGGGATTTGGCGGATGCCGACCATTTCTTGCGGTGGTGCTGGGGGCTAAGAACCACTCGAAAACAAGCTGTGGTAAGCTTTGACCAAGTGGTGTGTAGCTGGCGGTCTTGCAAAGAGTGATGGTGGCCCCAGGAAAGGACACTTATGAAAGCAAGACCAACCAAACACGCAGGGGAGGTAATCCTCGAAGTCAAATCCGGTGACGAGTTGCTGCTCGCTCCCGAGAAGGTGCCGACGGCGCCGACATTGAAAATCAAACAAATCCTCGTGCCGATTGATTTTTCGGAATGCTCGAAGAAGGGGTTGCGCTATGCAATCGCCCTGGCGCGCGAGCACAAAGCGGCGATCACACTCGCTTATATAGTGCCGAGCATTTCGATGCTGGGCGAATATGGTGGGATCGATTATGCAAGCCTGACCAAAGAGATGCGGGAAAGCGGCGAAAGAGAACTGGCGACCGTGGCGATTGATGAAATCCGCGGCGTAGTACCGAGCGATACGAAGGTGCGCGCCGGTTCTCCCGCGAGCGAGATTGTGTCCATCGCCAAGAGCCTGCCGGCGGACCTGATCGTGATCTCGACGCATGGCCGGACGGGAGTGAAGCATGCCTTCATGGGCAGCGTCGCGGAACGCGTTGTCCAGACGGCGCCCTGCCCGGTACTGGTCGTGCGCGAGAAGGAAAGAGAGATTCTGCCCGAGTAAGTTTGTGCCGCAACGACAATGCCCGGCGGTGGCGCCGGGCATATTTGGATCAATGGCGGCCGTTCAATAAGCCGGCAGGCAAATCGATGGGTGCTGTTTGAGGTGTCTAACCTCGCCGGCGTCGAAGAACGATCCGGCGCAGAGCGTGCATTGTTCGAAATGAATGCGCGGACGACCCAGAGCCACCATGGGGATCATGCGACTGCCGCAACGCGGACAGACGATGCAATTGACGCGGTCGAACTGGGAGCCGAGTTGTGCGTCACCGTTGTCGATTGCTTCTGCGCCGCGACGGTCTATGAGATCCTCGCGTGCGGACTGGTCAAACCAAAGGCCGTGGCAATCGACACAACGATCGACTTCAATGCCTTCAAACAGGACCTTGACCATGGGCGAGACACATTTCGGGCATTTCATAAAGTGCCCTCCTCTTCCTCCGGAACATCCGCGTCAGCACTCCGGGCGACCACTTGATAGATGGAACGCAATTCACCGAGATGAGGGGCATGGAGTGTCCCATCATTCTCGAGCCGCTCTTCGACGGCCTGGCAAAAGCGAGTCCATGGAACGGCGCGCAGGCGTGGCTTTGGGATCGGTTCGCCGGTAACTTCACAGAGGCCGTAAGTACCGGCGCGGATGCGATTGAGCGCGGCTTGAATTTCGTACAACACGTCCTGTTCGCCGGACAATTGGCCCAGGGCGAGATCATGCTCGAAATCTTCGGCCGCGAGGTCCGCCGCATCGAGAGGCTCCGCGGCTGCGATCGCCTCAGCAGCGAGGCGCGCGCGATGATCCAACAGACGCTCACGGAGCGCGAGCAGAGTTCGATGATGCCATCGCCACTGCGGTGGAATTTGATTTTTGGTAATGGGCCGGGACAGGATGGCGTGAACGTCAGCCGGGGCCAATGTGAGGGTTAGGTCATCGATCATTTTCATAGGCAGCCTTTCTTCTTTGAATAGGACGCTCTCAATCACGGTCTGCGCTTGCCGGAAATTGCGAGTTGATCAACCGAATTTGCTGGAGCGCGCGGGCGTCCTCGCAGCACCGCAAGACGTCCGGGTAGTCACTCCCTCGGGAACGCGCCGGTGTGGCAATTGTTGCAGGAGAAGTCTTCGTTGGGCGCGTCGATGTGGAAGAAGATGTGACCTTTGGCACTGAGGTTTTCGAGTTGAACGCCGCCGCCCTGGGCGAGAATGGTGTGCCAGGAGTTGCAGTTACTTGCCGCGGCGGGCCGAGTGAGTGTCATTCGGATGGATAACGGGTTTTTGCTCCTGGGCTCCGGCACGCCGGGCGCGGCATATGGCATCGAAGCGACGACGACTCTTACGGGTTCCAACTGGATACGCCTGATAACAGTTCCAGCCGATGAGCATGGCGTCTTTCAATTCCTCGACGAAACGGCGAGCTTAAGCCAGCCGTTCTGTCGCGCCCGTGTATCCTCAATTACACAGCGCCGTCAATCGATCTTGCGGCGGCTCAACGTTCGAGTCGTCGAAGTTTGAAATAAACGGCGGTCATCAGCAATGCAATGAGCACGATGCTTCCCGCCAGACCAAGCTGACGGAATCGATACTCTGAATTTGCATTGTCAACCAACGCGGAGATTTCCTGTACCGCTTTGTTTCCGGGAGCGGCGACCTGATCAAAGCTGTTTTTGCTGAACGAATGAATATGAGATCGAGCCTGCTTAACCGTGTCAGCCAGCTCATTCAGCTTGTCATGGATCGGCTCGACGTCCAAACCCCTGATGGCCAGGTGTTCGGCGGCCGCGCCGAAACGATTCCACCCTTCGTTCATGTGCGTTATGGAAGCATAAAAATATTCGGCCGTGGCCGTGCATGCGGGATTGTCTTTGGCATATTGCTGGTGGCACTCGACACACAGGGAGCGAGGGCCGCCACTCAACATCGCGTCGTGGGTTTTGCCTATGCCGTGGTTCCCATGGCATTTTGCGCATTGCGGCCACTTGTGCTCCTCGAAGGCAATTTTGTGTTTGCTGCCGTCAAATAGACTTGCGTTGGCGGCGTGGCAGAGACTGCAACTCTGACTGACGCTCGACAATCCAACGGGCATCGCGGCGTGATTGCCATGACACTTATTACATGTCGGCGCGCCCAGGTCGCCCCGCTCCAGGAGCGCCCGACCATGTACGCTGGCCCGGTATTCGGCGACTTGATTGGTCGGCATTGGGGAACCATCCGGAGTTTTAAAGCCAGCCATCGTGCTCGGATTGGCGTGACATGCGGCGCACGTTTCGTGGACACGTTTCGGATTGACAGTGGAAAGCGGGTTTTTGGCAGTGCGGATTCCGTGAACGCCGTGGCAACTCAGGCAGTCAGGTGCTCGCGGATCTTTGGTTTCGATCAACAACTTGCCGTGCGGGCTGTCTTTGTATTTCGCCAGCTGATCAGTCGGCAGCGCCGGATTAAACCGGTTCATGAATACGGGATCCGAATGGCAGCGTGCGCAGAAAGAAAGCACCCACGCGCGATTCTTGTAGCGACCGGTTGCCGGCCACTCCTTGACGTGCGTATGCTCCAGTTTGTCGCTCGCCGGATCCCCGCCGTGACAACCGGAACATGACAGTCCGCGCGCGAAATGAACGTCGTCGACAACATGGCGAAGGTTCAGGTGGGAGTTGGATCCGGTGGGTGGCGAGAGTGAGAAAAGAGTTTCCGGTTTTTGGACCTCAGGATCGGTATGGCAGAGAACGCAGTTGTCCTGCAGCAAGACCTCCATCTTTTGCGGACGCAATCCCAACGCAAGAATAGACGCGAGATGATCGGCGCGAGTAATAATCTCGGTTTCAGTGGCGTTGCTCAGGAGCGCTGTGATGTGATCATTGAGACCGTCAAAATAAGTGCGCTGTTCGCCGGTAATGACAGGCTGGCCAGTGTCGTTCGTGGCTGTCAGCAATGCCGCCAATTTCTCGGGGATGGGCGGCTTATCCGCAGCCGAGACCGCGAGAGCAAGTGAACAGATCAGCGTGCACGGTAGAAGGCGCTTCACACAACCCCTCCCAGGCTTGCCCTCGTCTTGCGCGCGGAAAGAATCCGTATACCTACAGCCGCTGCAGCGAGCGAGGCGGCGATAGCGCCAGCAGTCAAATAGGAGAGACCAACCAGGCCGTGCAAGGCCACGTGAAGCAGCGCGGCGCCGGTAAAGATGAACCAACGATCGAGATAGAACACGAAACGAACAATAATAACGATGACTCCCAGCCCGAGAGTCCACCAGGCGCAGGTACGAGCGATCACTTTCAATGAAGCCGGAGAATCCACCGATTCCAGGCCACCGATGTCCCACGCCTTGAGGGTGAGAAATGTGAGGAACACAATGGCGCCCCAGCCGAAGTCGCTGAACCCGGAAGAGGGCTCGTTGCGGGCCGCCTGTCGATCCAGCCACGGGATGATAGCCCAGACGGCGAGAAGAAGCGTGACCACCAATAAACAGACCTGTGGTCCTTCGAGGCCAAAGAGGTGCGGTGGAAACTCCTTAAGCAATTGATACTCCCATAAGAAATACCACTCCGGCTTGATGCCGGGGAACGCGGGTTCGAAGGGATCGGCCTTTTCACCCAATTCCCATTCCATTCCCGGAATACCGGGTCCGTAGGGAAGAAAAACCGAGAGAACCAGGAGGATCATCAGGCAGAAGAGCCAGAGCAACAAATCGCGCAAAGCGAAGCTGGGGAAAAACTTCATTCCACGCGGTGCGACCTTTTGACCGAGTGGCGGAGCCATGCCCTGGCGTTGAACGAACAGAAGGTGAATGGCGATTAAACCGACGAAGAGCAACGGCAAAATGACGACGTGCAGAGCGAAGAAACGATACAAAGTGTTGGCAGTGACGTCTGGCCCGCCGCGCAGCACGTGCAGGAGCCAGTCGCCGGCAACCGGCACCGACTTCACGAGATCGGTACCTACGGATGTCGCAAAGAAAGCCAGTTTATTCCAGGGCAAAAGATATCCCGAAAAGCCGAAACCAAGCGTCAGCGCAAACATGATATAGCCGGTAACCCATGTCAGTTCGCGGGGCGGGCGATAGGCCTTGAGCATCATTGTGCTGAACATATGGGCGACCAGCGAAATGATCATGAGATGGGCGCTCCAGCAGTGAATGGAGCGCATCAACCACCCGAAAGGCACTTTGGTGGTGAGATAACGCATACTTTCATATGCAGTCGCTTCACCGGGTTGGTAGTACATCAATAGCAGTACCCCGGTAAGCACCTGAACCATAAAAAAGAATGTGGTTGTTCCACCGAGGTAGTACCAGACCATCGAATGGGGCCCCTTGGGCACCTCCTTGTGCCGAAGGAATTCAATCAACGGCGTGATCTGATAACGCCGATCGAGCCAGCCCCGCAGTCCGCTGCGCTCATGGCCGTGGTCACTCAAGCCTGGGTCCTTTCGGCGACGACCAAAACTCCGCCATCCTCCTGACGCTCGACGGCGTACTTTGGCAGAGGACGCGGCGGCGGGCCGGAGAGCACCCGCCCGTCAAGGTCAAAGCGGGCATTGTGGCAGGCACACCAAATCACTGACTCGCTCGCCAAATATTTTACCGTACAGCCTTCGTGGGTGCATTTGGCATCGACCGCCAGCAATTGCTGAGCGGCATTCTGGAACACGAGAACGCGTTTGCCGCTGACGGGGACGATAACAAAGGCATCTTTGCTCAGCTTGGCCAACTCGGCGGGGCTTAGACGGGTGGGACCTCCCGTGCCGGCCCGCGGCAGGGGCTTGAGATAGCGCAACACCGGGTAAACTACACTTGCGAGCCAGGCAATGGCGCTGACACCCAGCAACAAATCCAGGAAACTGCGGCGCGTAGGCCTCTGCGATTCTTGTTCAGGCATTGTCGAGTTCTCCACGAAAGCGGTTCGCGTTCAAAGCAGAGCCCAACAGAATTGCGCCAAAGGCCAGTGACGGTCGTTCGCGCGGCCACGAATGCGATCACTTCTTCAATGTGCGAACGTGGGCAACAAGCGCCTTGATTTCATCGTCGGAGAGAACGCCGCCGAACGGCTTCATCTTTTCTTTGCCCTTAGCGTCCTTCATTCCTTCTTTGATCTGTTTGAACATCTGTTCGTCGCTGAAATTGGCCTGGTACTTTGGATCGGTGAGGTCTTTAACATCCGCTTTCTTCCCCGCTTTGGTGTTTCCTTTGCCATCGTTGCCATGGCAAGAGGCACAATGTTTGGTCCAGTTTTCGGCCAGTTCCGCCCCAAAAGACGAAAGACCAGTCGTGAAAAAACAAGCTGTAACAAAAACAATGGTTGTCGTTTTCATATAGGTCATCGCAGGAGTTTATTTCTTAAAACATAACGCGCAGGGTCGAGTATACAAGATGCGCCTCGTAATTATTTCTTCCACGCGAGGTGTAATCGTCATGGGTAAAGAAGCCATATCGCAGCGACCAGCGAATCCGCTCCGTGAACCGCCGAATGTAGGCGATCGAAGCCCCATGCTCTTCCGCATCGGCCCCATAGGGCTGGCTGTAGAGTGAGTTGTCCACGTAATTGTCGGCGCGGTAGTACGTATAATTGGCCTGAATGTCTGATTTGTTATCGAGCGCAAGTCCCACACTGCCGCCGAAGTTCCAGTAATTGTTCTTCAAATCGGGCGCTACGTTCGTCACGCCACCCAGGGCCTCGTCGGCCGGGGTATCCGTATCATCAAGCGCATAATTGGCGCTGGCCTGGAGGTAAAGGCGGTGCCAGGGCGTCCAACTGATGCTTTGACTGAAGATATGGGAAGTGATCTTGGCACTCTGAATTTTATCGAGCAGATTGGTGCGTTCGCCCTGCATGTCTACGGTGGAGAACTGAAAATCATAGCGGCTGATGAGCGTGATGTTTGGCAGGGGACGCCAGGTGATGCGGAAGTTGGCGTCATCGGTGGTGAAGTCGTGCGCCCGCAGAAAGGCCGGATATGCGTTGCCGGTGCGGTTGGTGGTCGTGTCTTCGGTGTGGTCATAATCCTCATTGCGAATCTTGTGGTAGTACTGCGCGGCCATATTGAGATTGCGCAGTGGATACCAATTAGCGCCGACGGTGTATTTCTGGATGCTGCGTTCAAAATCGGTATCGCGCAGGAGATCGACGCGGTTGGTTTCGACGAGCGTCTCGACTTCCCGCAAATCGCCCTGCCCCTGCATCCAATTGCCACGCCCGTAGAACACCCAATTCGGAAGGCCCGCGTAACGCATTTCAATACTTTCGGCTACATCGAGAATACCCCTTTCGCTTCTAGCAGCGATTTCTTCCTGGCTGGAGGCGAGACCAGGCGGGGCGCCGACGTTTGTTTCGATGAATTCTGATTCACTATCAGTATCCTGTTTCTCAATGCGCAGGCCGGGGACGACTGTGAAGCTGTCGAACGGTGTCCACATGAGGTTCAGATTGGCGAGATACTGCTTGAGATTGGACCCACCATGGAGGCCAAAGAAACCTTCATCGCGTTGCTGCCGGCGGGCAAAGAGCGGATCATAGATGGGATCATATCCGGCGCCATAGATCCGGCTGCCGCCGATATCCGTGTCCATGGTGGTGAACGCCCCGCCAGTGGTGAAGCGCAGCCTCTCATTCAAACGGGTCTCGGTCGAAGCATGGACATTGAAGAGATCTACTTCCAGTTCGTCGCGCTGAGTCAGAAAACGGTCCTGCGGCTCAGTCGGTCTTCGCCGCATGTTGCGAGAGTTGTCGTTATCCGCCAGTTCATAGCGCAGGCCGATGCCCACGTCCGTCCTGCCAAAGGAGTGCAGCGCGTCCAGATCAAAAACGTGGCGCTTCTCGTCGATTTTCCAGAATGATGGGACGACCGCTCGGGCCGCGGTAGCGCCCGTTAATCCCGTCAAATTCGAATCGCCCCAAACAAGAGAGTCCTTGTCGCCGTCGCGGATTTGGTACGCGTAACGGAAAGTTATTTGAGGAACATCCGGCAACTGGAGGCCGGCTTCGAAAAAGATTTCTTTGCGATCGATGGCGAGTTGCTCGTCAAAAATGGAAAACCAGAGGTCGGTTGGGGGAAAAAAGCCGCCACTGCCATCATACCAGGTTCGGAATTCACGGTAGCCGCCCCGCACGTAACCAAGGTCCGGGTACGAGAGATCTAATCGCACCGAGTAATCGTGATTGTCGTAAATCGCGCGGCCATCAAGCGTAAATAGCCCCCGTTTTCCGACGTCCTGTTCGAAATGAAGATCTTCAATCCCTCCGAAGGCGTCGCGTCGAATTCCCGTGCGCTGCATGAAGGCCGCCTTGTCACCGTCTATGAAGGTGCTGCCGAAGCCGAACTCGACCCAGTTGCGATAATCGGCCTCGCTCTTTGGCGGTTCCGCTGCTTCGACCGTGTTGGTGGACGCCACGGTCGCGTTGGTCTGCTGCGCGGCTGCGGAGGAGGCCAGGAGAAGCGCCGACAGGGTCACATGCAGGGACGGAATGGAAATTGTGTTCATCCTTCCTCCTTAGAAACGCAACGATGAGCTTACGTGCGAGCCGTGCACGGCTTCGTGACAACCGGCTGACCAACAGGTGCCGCGGGAAAGACGGGTTGAGTGATCCTGGCCGCCGATCAGAATCTGATTGGCGACCTGTTGCTGGAAATGGCACTTGAGGCAGAGCGTTGCATTGCGCTCCGTGAGCATGCGTTGATTCACGGAGCCATGCGGTTTGTGGCAGATCAGGCAACCCTCGCGCGAGGCTTCATGCTCGTACACATAAGGCCCGCGCTGGACAGTGTGACATTGAAAACAGGTTTCATTTTCTCCCATGAGCGAAGTACCGCCGGCGATGATCGCGTGGCTCTTGTGAGGGTTGTGACAGTCGCCACAATTCATCCTACCTTCCAGGACTG
>Ga0075418_10002534_pt1 | contig 20974 bp, 21 predicted proteins | sample SoiMetdeltSBSDD2_FD_81776 | JGI IMG/M metagenome (GOLD analysis project Ga0075418, IMG submission 81776) | Bulk soil microbial communities from a Populus tree surrounding site in Tennessee, USA - Soil MetaG P. deltoides SBSDD2 | ecosystem: Environmental > Terrestrial > Soil > Tree plantation...
CCAACTTCCAGTTCAAGTAGTGGGAAGGGACTGGGGACATCGGGACTGGGGACTCGGCCGGGAGGCTATTAGCGCCGAGGAGGCGTCCTCGGCGGTAGAAGGTCCCCGTCCGAGTCCCCAGTCCCTAGTCCCCAGTCCCGGTAGTTCAGTCCCTGGTCGACATGGCGTTAGGCACTCACACCATTCATGAATGTCGGAGGATCCCGTGACTACGTATGCCAAGGCGCAATCAGCGCCATACCCGTCTCGCGCTGCCCAGAGCAAGCGCAACTTCATCCTGCAGCAGGGGTTTCCGGAACCGGCTGCGGAGACGCGCGATCGTCAGTACTCCGCGATTCTCTTTCAGCCACGGCTCCTCGGTCTCGTGTTCGTCGTGGCCAGCGTGGCGCAGTCACCAGCGACGTTCGTCGCGCTGGGCGTGATACTCTGGTGGTGCATGCTGCTTCCGCGACTCAACCCGTTCAACGGCTTCTACAACCGGGTTGTGGCCCCATGGAGTGGTGTCACCCTAACGCCGTCGCCGGCGCCTCGCCGGTTTTCTCAGTTCCTTGGCGGATCGTTCTGTTTCGCCATCGCGGCCTCGCTGGTCCTCGGCTTTCACACGACCGCGGTGGTACTCGAGGCCTTCCTGCTAGCAGGCACGGCGACGATGCTCGCCGGGTTCTGCGTTGGGACCCTGCTGTTCCACGTGCTGCGCGGGCGCCCCGACATCGCGCGGAACACGCTTCCGTGGGCCACGGGAGCGTGAACGCTCGACGAGGCACGCAGGACCGCGCGCCGGGCGTGCCTCGGCGATAACTTACCGCGTACCGATGACTTGCAATTTCACCTGACTGCGCGGTAATGACGCTCTCCTACGAAGCCTCCGGCGTTCGGTACGACCAACTCGATGCATTCAAGCGCGCCTGCCAGCGCGCGGCGCGCACCACCGCGCACGCGCTGGCGCAGCATGGGTACACCGAGCCCGCGAAGACACGAGGCGAGAGCGCATACCTCATGGAGGCCGCCGACCACTTCCTCGCGCACGTCGAAGAGGGGATCGGCACCAAGAACCTCGTGGCCGACGCAATGGCCGCCGCGACGGGCAAGACCTGGTACCGCGAGGTCGGCATCGACACCGTCGCCACGATCGTCAACGACGTCATCACGAGCGGCGCCCTGCCCATCTCCGTCGCGATGCATGCGGCAGTCGGCGATTCCGCGTGGTTCGCCGACGAGGCTCGCGCGGCCGCGCTCGTCGAAGGATTCGCGGAGGGTTGCCGGGCGGCCGGCGCCGTGTGGGGCGGCGGAGAGACGCCGACGCTTCGTGGCATCGTCGATCCCTCGACCATCGTGCTCGCGGGTTCGGCCCTCGGCAGGATCGCACCCAAGCATCTGCGAGTCGTCGGCGACGTCCACGAGAGCGACGCAATCATCTTCCTCGCCTCGTCAGGCATCCAGACAAACGGTCTGACGCTCTGCCGACAGATTGCCGAGCGGCTGCCTAACGGGTACATGACGCCTGTTGGTCATGGCGACGCCCGGACATTCGGCGAGGCGCTGCTCGCGCCGTCGGTCATCTACGCGGCGTTCGTTCGCGAGTGCCAGCGGCGAGGCGTCACGCCGAATTACCTCGCCCACGTCACCGGCCACGGTTGGCGCAAGCTGATGCGGCTCGAGGAGCCGTTCGTCTACGAGATCACCGCTCCCCGAAACCCGCCCGCGCTGTTCGAGTTCATGATCGAGGCCGGCCCGATCGACAGACGCGAGGCGTACGCGACGTTCAACATGGGGGTGGGCTTCGCCGCCTACGTATCGCCGTCGCAGGTAGAGTCGACGCTCGCCGCAGCGGCGTCGACGGGGTATGACGCCTGGCTCGCCGGACGCGTACGGAAGGACGGCTCGCGGAAGGCGGTCGTCGTCCCCAAACTTGGACTCGAATTCGAAGGCGACACGCTTCAGCTCCGGTAGCGGAGCTCAGGACGTCCACCTTTCGAGCTGGCCCGCCCAAGTGAAGAAGACGGTCCTCCTCTACGGTATCCTCGGCGGCGTGTTGGTGGCCGTCCTCAAAGTCGTGGAGTATCGCTTCCTGGTCCTCGAACACTCGCTCGAGATCTACGGTGGGATCATCGCGGCAATCTTCTCCGGTCTCGGGATCTGGCTCGGCCTCAGGCTCACCCGACCGCGCGAAACGATCGTAACGCGGGAAGTGCCGGTCGAGGTTCGCGTGCCGGTCCCGACCAACGGACCGTTCGTTCGAAATCAGGCGCGGGTCGAACAGCTCGGCATCACGCCGAGGGAGCTCGACATCCTCGAGGCCATGGCCGCTGGGCTCAGCAACCGCGAGATCGCCGAGCGTCTGTTCGTGAGTGAGAATACCGTGAAGACGCACGCCGGTCGGCTGTTCGACAAGCTCGCTGCCAAAAGGCGAACGCAGGCCGTGCAGCTCGCGAAGGAAGCGGGACTGATCCCCTGAAAGGGTGATTCTCTTGCCTTTTTGGAAGAATCACCCGTTCTGGTGACGCGGAAGTCGAGTGCACTGGCCAGACTGGCGGTCGTTCACTCGCGGTTTCCGTCTTCCGAGGATTCGATCAATGAAGAAAACGGTTCTCACCTTCGGCCTGATTGCCGGCGTCATCATCTCGCTGCTCATGACGCTGGCGGCGGTGGTCTTCAGGGACGAGATCGGGTTCGATCATGGCGAGATCGTCGGCTACACGGCGATGGTCGCCGCTTTCCTCCTGATCTTTTTTGGCGTGCGGGCATACCGCGACAACGTAGCGGGAGGCACGGTCAGCTTCGGGCGCGCATTCGCAGTGGGTGGGCTGATCGCCGTCGTCGCGTCGCTGTGCTACGTGGCCACATGGGAAGTGCTCTTCTTCAAGGTTGTTCCCAACTGGGGCGCGGAATACCGGGAGTACCTGGTCTCGAAGGTGCGCGCCGAGGGGACGAGCGAAGCAGCGATTGCGGAGAAGACGGCCGAGATAGACCGGAACATGAGGCTGTACCGAAACCCGGCGTTCAATGCGGCGATCACGTTCCTGGAGCCGATGCCGGTGGCGTTGGTCGTCGTGCTTCTGTCGGCGGCGGTGTTGAGCCGGCGGAAGAAATCGGATCAAGGGGTCAGAGCCCTTGAAAGCCAAAGGGCCTAGTCTCAACGACTTGCATTTCAATGGTTTCAAGGGGTCAGACCCCTTGGACAGACTGGGTTTCAAGGGGTCTGACCCCTTGAAATTGATTGCGGTAGCTTGGCCGCATGACTACCAGGCTCGACAAACCCATCAAGCGCGAGCTGGCGCACGACGGTGTGCTCTACACGATCACCATCTCGCCGGATGGCATCCGCGTCGTCGAGAAGGGGAAGCGCAAAGGACGCGAGGTCTCGTGGACGACGATCATCTCGGGTGACGCCGAGCTGAATGAGGCGCTGCGGATCTCGGTCGATGCGACTCGAGAGACCGATGCATAGCAGCTCGTGTCACGAGGCGACGATGACGTCGTCCGTGTTCGGTCCGCTGCTCGCCACGGCGCTGATCGTGCTCCCGTTAGGCGCCCAGCAGCCGCGCGCCACGCTCATCCTCGTGAACGGGCGCGTACTGACCGTCGACTCCGCCGATCGCGTGGTCCAGGCGGTGGGCATCGCCGGCAATCGGATCGTGGCCGTCGGGACGACCGCGGAGGTGGAACGCGCTGCGGCGCCTAACGTGCGACGCATCGACCTCGCCGGCCGTACCGTCACGCCGGGGCTGCTCGACGCGCACGTGCACTTCTCGGGGGGCGGCGCCGACCGCCTGTACGTGGTCGACCTGAGCTACCCGAGCGTCAAGAGCATCCGGGATGTCACCGCGGCGGTCGGCGCGAAAGCGGCCACCGTGGCGAAAGGCACATGGATCCAGGGCCGCGGGTGGGACGAGGGCAAGCTCGCCGAGCGGCGCGTCATCACCGCGAAGGATCTCGATGCCGCGTCGCCTGATAATCCGGTGGTGCTCACCCAGACCACCGGCCACTATGTCGTTGCCAACAGTGTCGCGCTGCGCCTCGCGGGGATTACCAGGGATACACGCGATCCACCCGGCGGCACGATCGACCGCAATGCGGATGGCACTCCGACAGGGCTTCTCCGCGAGGCCGCCGCCGGACTCGTTCGCCGCCTCGTGCCGCCACGTTCGGCCGCCGAGACCGAGGCCGGCATTCGCGACTTCGTGAAGGCCTTCAATGCGGAAGGGATGACGGGGGCCAAGGACCCGGGTATCTCGTCGCAGACGTGGGACATCTACAGGAAGGTCGAGCGGGACAGTGCGCTCACCGTGCGCGTGTTCGTGCTCTGGTCTGGAGGGCGTTCGGTCGAGGGCGCGAAGCAGCTCATCGCCGAACGTGCGTCGATGACGAAGCCGTACGAGACCACTGGCGACGATCATGTAATCGCCGGTGGAGTGAAGCTCTTCGCCGACGGGTCGGGCGGCGCACGGACCGCGTGGCTCTACGACGACTGGAACAGGGACTATCGTGGCGTCGATACCGGGAACCGAGGCTACCCGGCGTCGAATCCGGACACGATCCGCATGCTGATTCGCATGTATCACGACGCCGGCATGCACGTCTCGGTGCACTCGATAGGCGACCGCGCCATCGACTGGGTCGTGGACACGTACGACCAGGCGATGCGCGAGAACCCGAAGAAGGGTTTGCGGCACGGGATCATCCACTCGAACATCCCGACCGACCATGCCATCGACGTGATGACGAGGCTGCAGCGTGATTTCGACGCCGGCTTCCCCGAGCCGTCCGCGACCTTCACCTGGTGGCTCGGCGACACGTACGCGGGGAACTTCGGGCCCGCGCGATCGCTCCGCCTGAACCCGTTCGGCACGTTCCGCGCGAAGGGCATGACGTGGGCAAACGGGTCCGACTACGGCGTGACGCCGTTTCCGGCGCGGTACGGCATCTGGTCCGCGATCGCGCGCGAGCCCTTGTTAGGCGTGTATGGCAAGGATCCGTTCGGGCGCACGGAATCGGTGGACGTTCACACGGCGCTTCGCACCGTGACGATCTGGGCGGCCCGGCAGATGTTCCTCGAGAAGAAGATCGGCTCGATCGAGGTGGGCAAGTACGCCGACCTGGCCGTGTGGGACCGCGACTTCTACTCCGTGCCGACGGCCGACATCAAGGACGCGAAGTGCGTCATGACCATCTTCGGCGGAAAGGTCGTGTTCGAGGCGGGGACAGGACCACGAGGCAACTGACACAGCAGTACCAATGAGTCAGTGGGTCTGGCAGGCATCGCGGTAATGAGCTGGGGACGACCGCGGCGTTGCGGGGTACCAGATAGCGACGGTTCCGACCTCGTCACGCGGAACGGCATGTTACTCCGCGGATGGCATCGACAACGCCGGGAAACCGGAACAGAGGAGCTATGGGGAATGGGCGATCCGTGGGCCTGATCGCGATCGGGCTGGTTGCGATGGGCGGGACGACGACCACGCAGGCACAACAGACAGGCAGTACGCCGACGGTCTCACGACCGTTCGCTCCCGGCGAGCGCCTCTCCTACGACGTGCAATTCGGCGTCATCAAGGTAGGAAGCGGATCGATGGAGGTGCGCGGTATCGACACGGTGCGAGGGAGGCCCGCGTATCATACGACGTTCCGGATCAGCGGCGGCATTCCGCTCTATGACGTCAACGACGTCTTCGAGAGCTGGTTCGCCACCGACGATCTCGCCTCGCTCCGCTTCGTCCAGGATCAGAACGAGGGCTCGAAGGAGCGCCAGCATCGCTACGAGATCTTTCCCGAGCGCCGCACGTACGACGACCTGACGGACGACAAACCGGAGCAGCCGTCGGTCGCGGAGCCGCTCGACGATGGCTCGTTCGTCTACTTCGTTCGGACCGTGCCGCTCGAGGTCGGGCGCACCTACGAGTTCCAACGGTACTTCAAACCCGACCGCAATCCGGTCACGATTCGCGTGTTGCGGCGTGAGCGCGTGCGCGTGCCCGCCGGCACGTTCGACGCCGTCGTGATCCAGCCGGTAATCAAGACGAAAGGCGTGTTCTCCGAGGATGGCCACGCCGAGCTGTGGATCTCGGATGACGAACGACGCGTGATCGTTCAGATGAAGTCACGCCTATCATTCGGGTCGCTTGATCTTTACCTGACGGATCTGCGTCGGCCGTGAACGTCGGACACAGCGACCGTCAAAGATCGGAAGCAGCCTTGGTCCTGCCGTTCAACCCGCGTTTCATCCGGGCTCCGGCCTAACGTCTCACACGAATGCCTCTCGAACTGTCCAAGGACACCACGGACAAGGCTCTCGCCTCGATCCGGCGCTACGCTGCCGAACATCTGGACCAGGAGTTTGGCGAGCTCCAGGCGCGTCTCCTGCTCGAGTTCTTTCTGAAGGAGATCGCGCCGTCGGTATACAACGCGGCGATCGCCGATGCGCAGACGTACCTCCGTGATCGCGTGGCCGATCTCGAGGGTGCGTGCTACGCACCGGAGTTCGCGTACTGGCCGAAGGCGACGAGCCGGAAAACGCGCTGAAGCGTTTTTCGGCGTCGATCAGAAGGCGAGGCTCGCCAGGAGCGTGAAGGCGAGCCCCGCAATCCCGACGATCGTCTCCGACACCGTCCACGTCTTGAGCGTCTGCGGGACGGTCATGTTGAAGAACTCCTTGATCAGCCAGAAGCCGGCGTCGTTGACGTGCGACAGCACGAGCGAGCCGGCGCCCGTGGCGAGCACCAGCAGCTCCGGCGGCGGGCCGGGCGTCACCGCTGCAATCGGCGCGACGATCCCGGACGCCGTCGTCATCGCGACGGTCGCCGACCCGGTGGCAACGCGAATGAGCGCGGCCACGCTCCAGGCGAGGACGAGTGGCGACGTGTGCGGATCGCGCGCGAGGTCGGCGATCGCGCGTCCCACGCCGCTTTGCACCAGCACCTGGTTGAAGCCGCCGCCCGCACCGATCACGAGCACGATCGTCGCCGTCGGCCCGAGGCAATCGTTGCAGAACTTCATGATGTCGTCACGCGTGAAGCGTCTCGCGCGACCGAGCGACCAGAACGAGAAGAGCAGCGCGAGCAGGAGCGCGACGATGGGTTGTCCGACGAAGTGAAGCGCCGCGCGTGCGGTGGCGTTCAATGACGACACCGCATCGGCGGCGCTCGCGAGCAGCATCAGGACGACCGGGATCAGCACCGTGAACACCGATACGCCGAAGCCCGGCATCCGATCGGCATCGCCTAACGACTCATTTCTCGACCCCTCGAGCTGGTCGGCGAGCGGATCGTGGGCGGGGAGCGCGATACGGGGCGCGATCCACGTGGCGTAGACCGGTCCCGCCAACGCGGCCGTCGGGAGGCCCACCGCCAGCCCGAGGAGCAGGGTGCGTCCGACGTCCGCCTTGAACGCTCCAACCGCGAGCATCGCGGCCGGGTGTGGCGGCAGCATGCCGTGAACGACGGAAAGCCCGGCCACGAGCGGGATGCCGACCTTCACCAGCGACATCCCGGTGCGGCGCGCGATGTTGAACACGAGCGGGATGAGCAGAACGAACCCGACCTGGAAAAACACCGGAATGCCGACGATGAACGCCACGAGCATGATGGCCCAGTGCACGCGACGTTCGCCGAAGCGGGCGATGAGCGTCGTCGCGATGCGGGTCGCCCCGCCCGACTCGCCCATCAGCTTCCCGAGCATGGTGCCGAGTCCGACCACAACGGCGATGAAGCCGAGCACGCCGCCGACGCCGTCCTGGAACGCCTTCACCGCGGCGCCGAGATCCATGCCGGCCGCGACGCCGAGCGCGAGCGAGATGGTCGTGAGCGCAACGAACGGATGCAGCCTGAGCCGCGCGATGGACACGATGAGCAGCGCCACCGCGCCTAACGCGAGGAGAAGCAGGCGTACCTGTGGCGTCATTCGGAGGCGCGATCGACCAGGGCGTCGACGATCTCCTGCGACGGCTTGCTGACGTCGCACACCCAGACGCCTTCGTCAGGCGTCGGCTCCTCGAGCGTGTCGAACTGGCTGTCCAGCAGCGCCGGGGGCATGAAGTGGCCGCGCCGCGCTCCGATGCGTTCGGCAATCACGGTCCGTGAACCGCGAAGGTAGATGAACCGGAGCGGAGCCGGTTTGGCCCCGGCGCGCAGCAGGTCGCGGTACGATCGCTTCAGGGCCGAGCAGGTCACTACCAGGCCGGTGCCGGCGTCCTTTGCCTCGTGGATTCTATCGGCGAGTGCCTGAAGCCATCCCGCGCGGTCATCGTCGGTGAGTGCGATGCCGGACGACATTCGGCGCACGTTCTCGGGTGGGTGGTAGTCGTCACCCTCGACGAAGTCGACACCCAGGGCCTTCGCGAACGGACGGCCGATGACGCTCTTGCCGGACCCGGAGACGCCCATGACGACGTAGAGACCCGTGTGCGCGCTGTGCATACGCTAATGTGCGCTATCCGACCCCTCAGACGAAGGGGTAACGGGAATCTGCGCTCCGCTTTGGCGTAGGCTTGACGCGAAGCGATGCTCGCTGGTTGCGATCAAATATCGTGCGACCGCGCGAACCGGGCGATGTGATCGGCGGCGCGGAACGCGAGGGCCTGAATCGTCATGGTCGGCTGGCCACGACCCGACGTCACGAAGCTCGAGCCATCGCAGATGAAGAGGTTCCGGACGTCATGCGCGCGGTGATAGCGGTCGACGACCGACTCGCTGGGATCGTTGCCCATTCGCGCCGTGCCGAGGAGGTGGACGCTGCCATCGGCCGGCAACACCGGTTGGGTCCACAGGCGTGCCGCGCCCGCCGCCACCATGAGCTCCTCCGTGCGATCGCGGAACCAGTGCTTCGCCTTCATGTCGTCCGGGTGCTCGGTGAACGTTAGGCACAGGCCCGGGCGCCCCCACCGATCGGGATGATCGTGGTCCAGCGTGATCGTGTTCGTCGCCACCGGAAGCGACGTGATGTGTGCGTAGAACCGCACGGAGTGCGTGAAGTAGTCAGTGAGCGCGCGCTTGAACTCGGCTCCCCAGGTTGGCACGTCGTTCGGCAGCACGCCCAACGCAAAGCCGATGGGCTGGTAGTTGAACCGCGCATCGATTCCGCCACCGCCGTAGAACCCTCGCTTCGGGTCGGCGTCGTAGAAATCGTGCACCATGCGCGTCGCGACCGGCCCCTTGTACTCGTTCAGGGGGTGCTCGAACCGACCGAACGTGCCCGCGTGACCGTTGAACATGATGTAGCGACCGACGTTCCCGCTCGAGTTCGCGAGTCCATTCGGAAAGGCCGACGACGTCGACAGCAGCAGGAGCCGCGTCGTCTCGGCACCGTTGGCCGCAATGATGACCGCGCGCGAGCGTTGCCGCCGCTCCCTCCCGTCACGATCCCGATACACCACCCCGGTCGCGCGTCCGCTCGGGTTCGTCTCCACGCGGACGGCCGTGGACTCGGTTCGGATCTCGCACCGGCCAGTCGCCACCGCCTTTGGGATGACGGTCGCGAGCGTCGATGACTTCGCACCAAACTCGCATCCGTAGTACGAGCAGTGCCCGCACGCGAGGCACGGCGAGCGACCATCGTATGGCTTCGAGAGGATCGCGAGCGGCGAAACCTGGGCATGCAGGCCGAGCGCGCGCGCCCCACGCTCCAGCACCACGCCCGATGCCTTGTTAGGCAGCGGCGGCAGCGGGTACGGACGCGACCGCCGGGGATCGAATGGCCCTGCGGCACCCGACACGCCGATCTCCCAATCGACCTTTGTGTAGTACGGCTCGAGCTCTTCGTACGTGATTGGCCAGTCGGCGAATCCGGTGCCGCTGATCGACCCCCATCTCGATCGTTCCTTGAAGTCGATCGGACGGAAGCGCCAGTAGTTCGCCGCGAAATGCACACTGCTACCACCAACGCCGCGCCGGTAGGCGAGCGCGCGGCCCGTGTTCAGCCGCGCGGGCTCGGATTCGTTCGCGCGAATCGTCTGAATCGGCTCGAACGCGAGATTGAGCATCGCGTTCTCCCGCTCTACCGCCAGCTCGTCGTGAGTGAACTGGCTGGGCTGCTGCCACGGTCCCGCTTCGAGAACGACGAGATCGAACCCTGCGGTCGCCAGCTCCTTCGCCAGCACGCCGCCGGCCGCCCCGGACCCGACGATGACGAAATCGACGGTCTCACTCTCTCCGTACGCGCGCTGAGTCATGCGTCGGGCTTCGTCGCGCTCGGGCCCGGCTGCGCATCGTACCAACCGTACGGTGCGGAGTAGGTGGGCCGATGCTCCACACCCACGATCGTCCGTCCCGCCCCGTGACGGTTCCCGCCGTACGAAGGATCGGCGAACGTTCCGATCACGACGAGCATTCGCGCCGCGGCGAAGAACGGCGTGCGGTCGACCTGTCGCATGATGGCCACCTGCCGACCGGGAGAGAGCGACGCGAAGTCACGCTCGCCGAGTGTTCGCGCGCGCGTGTCGAGGTCGGCAAGACCGGCGCGAACGACCGGGACGATGTCGGCGAAGAACGGCATGCCGAACGCGCGGTCGATGAAATACACCGCCCCGGCTTCGTCCGCACCCGGCAGGCTCTGGTCCGACGGGATGATCTGCGCAGCGAAGGCACGCATCACCCTGGCCTCTGCTGACGTGAGAGCAGCGAAGTCGCCGTCGTCGCGAGCGCAGCTCGCCAGCGATGCAACCCAGGGGACCTCGAGCGCGATCCAGGCCGCCGAAGCGGCTTGGCCGGATTCGGCGAGGAAACCGCGGCGGGTGAGTCGATTGAGGGCCACACGCTCGAAACGCGCTTTTCACGAGCGGGCGGACATCCAGGGCCATCCGGCGAACAAGGGGTCAGACCCCTTGAAAGTTCAGTTTGAAGGGGTCTGACCCCTTGATCGAGCGCGCCGGATTCTCACCACGAGAACGATCGTGGCGAGCGTGAGCGGCAAGATCTCGCTCGTCAGATGGCGTCCGTGATCCTTTACGATGTGGGTACCCATCGCGCCAAGCATTACCGTGATGATGAGCGCCGCGCCAATGATTGCCATTCGAGGCCAGAGGAGCAGCAACGCCCCGGCGGTCTCCATGCACCCGATGAGCATCCGGAACCACACGGGATAGCCCCAGTGACGGAACGCGATCGCCCAGCCACCGGTATCCGACCACTTGTTCCACGCTTGCGGGGCGAACACCCAAAAGAGGAAGAGCGTCGGAATCCAGACGGCGGCGAGTCTGGCGACTGTCTTGATCCGTGCGATGCGTGCGTCGTTCACGTGAGAGCTCCGGTCAGAGGTAGCGCCGTCGTGGCGCCCGGGAGCCGAACCGTAGATCAGCCGATCTCGCGACGCATCGTACGAACGGACTAGTCCTCGGGCGGTACTGATCGGAGGGTTGCTGGATTCGCGGCGCCAACCCACTTTCGCCGCATGCGCGACAAACGGCTCGGACGAACGCTCGCGATCGGCATCGCGGCTCTGGCCGTGTTCAACACGGTCTCGAACCTCTCGATGCCCGTCGCGGATCGACGACCGAGCTTGGGGATGACGCTTGGGGTTGCGCTCGCGCTGGTCGCGCATAGTGTCGCCTATTGGTTCGGCGACCGGTTGCGGGAGCGATTCACTATCGCGAGTTATCTCGCTGTTCAGGCAGCGCTCGTCTTTCTCGTCGGGGTGACCGCGACGATCGTTCCCGTCGTCCTGACGCTGTACGTTGTCCTCACGGTCGAAGCCATCCTGGTTGCCGAGTCCCAAGTGGGAACGATGGCGATCACGACCGGCGCCATCGTTCTGCTCGGTGCGAGCGCAGCACTCGCCTGGGGGGTTTATCGGGCGGCCACCGCCGGCCTTCTCCTCGCGCTGGTCGGAGTGCTGGCCCACGCGGCGGCGGCACTCGTGCGTCGCGATGCGCCAGGCTCGCTCCCGGTACCGGCCCGAACCGTGGCGCAGGACACAGCGAGCGTTAGGCAGGCGGGCGCCCCCGCGGAGCTGTCGTTCGATCGGCGAGACCTTTCCCGACTTACGGCGCGGGAACGCGAAGTCCTTCGCGCGCTGGCGAGCGGCGCACGCACGACCGAGATCGCGGGGCAGCTCGACATCACGGAGCGAACAGTGAAGGCGCATTTGGCGAACATCTACCAGAAGCTCGGCGTCGACTCGCGGACGGCGGCGGTCGCCGTGGCGCTACAGAAGGGACTCGACGGATAGCGCCGCGCGCTGGCGGGCCCTCGCGGCTCCTGCCATGTTCCGCGTCGGCCGGAAACGGATACGACGGTCAGAAAAGTCCTCAGCCGCGGAAGGGAGTGTGCCATCAACGCAATCCACATCGTACGACGCCATAGTCGTCGGATCCGGCATCTCGGGAGGTTGGGCCGCGAAGGAGCTCACCGAGAAGGGGCTGCGCGTCCTGCTGCTCGAGCGCGGAAAGAACATCGAGCACATCAAGGACTACGTGAACGCGACGAAGGGGCCGTGGCAGTACCCGCACCGCGGCGGTCGAACTCGCGAGATGGAGCGCCACTATCCCGTCCTCAAGCGCGACTTCCCGCTCAACGAGAAGAATCTCGATTGGTGGGCCTCGGACGAGGAATCGCCGTACACCGAGGTCAAGCGCTTCGACTGGTACCGCGGCTACCACGTCGGCGGGCGCTCGCTCATGTGGGGTCGCTGCAGCTTCCGGTGGAGCGATCTCGACTTCGAGGCGAACATCAAGCAGGGACTCGGCACCGACTGGCCGATCCGCTACGCGGAAATAGCGCCGTGGTACAGCCACGTCGAACGGTTCGCGGGCATCGCCGGCTCGAAGGAGGGACTGGCGCAGCTCCCGGACGGCGAGTTCCAGCCGGCCATGCCGCTCAACTGCGCCGAGCAACTCGTGGCGGATCGCCTAACGACCAGGTTCGACGGCAAGCGCCGGCTGATCTCGAGCCGCACCGCGAACCTCTCGCAGCCCCTGCCCGGCCGCGGCGCCTGCCAGTACCGCGACGCCTGCTGGCTCGGTTGCCCGTACGGCGCCTACTTCAGCACACAATCGTCGACGCTCCCGGCGGCGATGAAGACGGGACGTCTGACGCTCAAGCCGTGGGCGATCGTCAACGAGGTGCTCTACGACAAGGCGCGGAAACGCGCCACCGGCGTGCGCGTGCTCGACGGGATCACGAATCAGGTCACCGACTACTCCGCCAAGGTCATCTTCCTCTGCGCGTCGACGCTGAACTCGACGTGGATCCTGCTGCGGTCGGCGACGGACGTCTGGCCGGGCGGGCTTGGAAGCAGCTCGGGGGAGCTCGGGCACAACCTGATGGATCATCACTTCCGCGTCGGCGCCCAGGGCCGCGTGGAAGGGCTCGACGACAAGTACTACTACGGTCGCCGCCCGAACCCGTCGTACGTGCCGCGCTACCGCAACCTGTTCGGTGACAAGCGCCCATACCTGCGCGGGTTCGGCTACGAAGGCGGCGCGGGCCGCGACGGATGGTCGCGCGCGGTGGCGGAGCTGGGAGTCGGCGGCGCGTTCAAGGACAAGGTGGCCGAGCCTGGTCAGTGGACGATGGGTGGCACCGCGTTCGGTGAGATGCTGCCCAACCACGAGAACAAGGTGACGATCGACGAGACGAAGAAGGACAAGTGGGGACTGCCGGTGCTCAAGATCGACTGCGCAATCGGCGAGAACGAACGTCTCATGCGGAAGGACATGGCGAACGACATGGCCGAGATGCTCGAGGCCTGCGGCCTGAAGGACGTCGAGACGTACGACGACGAGTACTATCCGGGCATGGGCATCCACGAGATGGGCACGGCACGGATGGGCACGAGCCCGAAGAACTCCGTGTTGAACAGGCACAACCAGGTGTGGGACGCGCCTAACGTGTTCGTCACCGACGGCTCGTGCATGGCCTCGACCGCGTGTCAGAACCCGTCGCTCACCTACATGGCGCTCACGGCTCGCGCGGCGGACTTCGCGGTGTCCGAGCTGAATCGCCGTAACCTGTAAACGAACGATGACGCTGACGCGGCGGCAAAGGCCGGATCCTGGAAGGGTGCGGCGACAAATCGTGGTGAGCGCTCTGGTTCTGGTCGCGTGCGGTGTCGGCACCACCAACGCCGGGGCGCAGCAGCCGACCATTGGCCTCATCACGAAGACCGAGACGAACCCGTTCTTCGTGAAGATGAAGGAAGGCGCGCAGAATGCCGCGAAGGCCAACGGTCTCAGACTGATCACCGGCGCCGGCAAGAACGACGGTGACAACGCCGGCCAGGTGACCGCGCTCGAGAACATGATGGCCGCGGGTGCCAGGGTCATCATGATCACCGTCAACGACTCGAAAGCGATCGTTCCGGCCATCAGGAAGGCTCGCGGGAAGGGTGTGGTCGTGATCGCGCTGGACAGCCCCACGGATCCCGTCGACGCCACCGATGCGCTCTACGCCACGGACAACTACCGGGCCGGGACGCTGATCGGGCAGTACGCGCGTGCGGCGTTAGGCAGCAAGCCGCCGAAGATCGCGACGCTCGATCTCCTCCCCGGCCATCCGGTCGGCGCACAGCGGCACAACGGGTTCCTCAAGGGATTCGGCCTCCCGGCGCCCGAGAAGGCCAACAACACGCTCGGCAGGCCACCCGAGGTCGTGTGCATGGCGGACAGCTACGGCGATCAGACGAAAGGGCAGACGGGAATGGAGACCTGTCTCCAGAAGAATCCCGACATCAACGTCGTGTACACGATCAACGAGCCCACGGCGGCCGGTGCGAACAAGGCGCTCAGGGCTGCGGGCAAGGACAAGGGTGTCGTGCTCGTGTCGGTCGATGGCGGATGCCAGGGGATCCGGGACATCGCCTCCGGCGCGATTGCCGCGACCGCGCAGCAGTACCCGGTGAAGATGGCGGAGCTCGGCGTCGCGGCGGCAGCCGCATTCATCACGACGGGCAGGAAACCGAGCGGCTACACGGACACGGGCGTGGCGCTCATTGCGGCGAAGCCGGTCCCGGGGATCGAAAGCAAGGACGTCGCGACGGGCATGTCGTTGTGCTTCGGTAGGAAATAGCCTGTTGTCGTCCCGAGCGCTCGGCGCGGTCGGGCCGCTCATCGCGCTGGTCGTGGCGTGCGTGTTCTTCGCCACGCGCAGCGACCGGTTCCTCACCGGCGACAACCTGTCGATCGTGCTGCAGCAGGTCATGGTGGTGGGTGTCATCGCGATCGGGCAGACGCTCGTGATCCTCACCGCCGGCGTGGACCTGTCTTGCGGCACCGTGATGGCGCTGGGCGCGATCGTCATGACGAAGCTGGCCGTCGAGCTCGGAGTGGCGGCACCACTGGCGATCGTGGCCGGCATCGGCGTCACGACGCTGTTCGGCCTGCTCAACGGCCTGCTCGTGACACGAATCAAGCTGCCGCCGTTCATCGTCACGTTAGGCACGCTCAACATCGCGTTCGCGATCACGCAGCTCTACTCCAACGCGCAAACCGTCACCGACGTGCCCGACGCCCTCACGTCGCTGGGCGGGACGTTCCGGGTGGGTGGGACGGCGGTCGTCCACGGCGTCGTCGTCATGCTCGCGCTCTACGCGCTCGCGGCGTTCGTGCTGCGGGAGACGGCATCGGGCCGGCACGTGTACGCCGTCGGCAACAACCCCGAGGCGGCACGCCTCACCGGCATCGCGACTCCGCGCGTGATCCTGGCCGTGTACATGCTCGCGGGCGTGCTGTACGGCATCGCCGCACTGCTGTCCGTGGCGCGAACGGGAGTCGGCGACCCGAACGCGGGCCAGACCGAGAACCTCGACGCGATCACGGCCGTCGTCCTCGGCGGCACGAGCCTGTTCGGCGGCCGAGGCGCGGTCCTCGGCTCGCTCGTGGGCGCGCTGATCGTCGGCGTCTTTCGAAACGGGCTCACGCTCATGGGTGTGTCGTCGGTCTACCAGATCCTGATCACGGGAATCCTGGTCATCCTCGCGGTGGCGACGGACCAGCTTTCTCGCCGAGGAGCGCGCTGACGATGACCGCCGGCGTCGCGCCGTCGCTCGTCATGGAAGCCCGCGGCCTCGTCAAGCGCTTCGGCCACGTGACGGCGCTCGATCACGCGGACTTCGAGCTTCGCGCCAGCGAGATTCTCGCGGTGATCGGCGACAACGGAGCCGGGAAATCGACGCTGATCAAGGCCTTGTCCGGCGCGCTCATTCCCGATGCGGGCGAGATACGGCTCGACGGCCGGGTCGTGCGCTTTCGCACGCCAATGGATGCGCGCCGCGCCGGCATCGAGACGGTCTATCAGGATCTCGCGGTCGCGCCAGCGCTCTCCATCGCCGAGAACCTCTTTCTCGGCCGGGAGCGGCGCCGGCCAGGCGTGCTGGGGTCGGTGTTCCGGATGCTGGACAAGAAGTGGATGCGCGAGGAAAGCACCTCGCACATGCGCGAGCTCCGGATCGAGATCGGCTCCATGGGCCAGGCCGTGGAGACGCTGTCGGGTGGTCAGCGACAGGGCGTGGCGGTGGCGCGCAGCGCCGCGTTTGCGCGGCACGTGGTGATCATGGATGAGCCCACGGCGGCGTTAGGCGTCAAGCAGAGCGCCACGGTGCTCGATCTCATTCGCCGCGTGCGCGATCGGGGGCTTTCCGTAGTGCTGATCTCGCACGACATGCCGCACGTCTTCGAGATCGCCGATCGGATTCACGTCGCTCGACTCGGGAAACGCATTGCGGTGCTGAATCCCGGGAAGATCAGCATGAGTGACACGGTGGCGGTGATGACGGGCGCCCTCGCGCCCGATGAAATACCGGCCGAGGCGCTGGCTTAACGAGCCGTTGTCATCCCGAGCGCAGCTCGGTTGTCATCCCGGTTCCCGGTTCCCTTCGCCGCCCGCCGCCCGCCGTTCGCCGTTCGCTATTGACCTCCTGACGGAGCGTGCGACAATCAGGTTCACGTCAAATCGGTCATTCGTTAGGCGCCCGGCGCCGGGACGTCTCGCGTGACCCGTCAGCTGCGTTGGAAGGGAGGCCGTCATGGCGACCGATAACGTCAAGTTCGTGAAGACCTGGTTCGAGGAAGTCTGGAACAAGGGCCGGCTCAGCGCAGTCGATGAGATGATGGCCGACACAGCCGTCATGCACGGCCTCGGAGAAGCCGGGGCCGACGTCAGCGGCCCCGTCGGATTCAAACCGTTCGTCGAACGCCTCCGCGGCGCGTTCAGCAACATCGACATCACCATCGAGGAGACCATCGAGCAGGGTGATCTCATCGCCAGCCGCTGGGTCGCGAACATGACGCACACCGGCGACGATCTCGGTGTCGCGGCAACGGGACGGGACGTGACCGTCACCGGCATGTCGATCGCCCGGCTTCGAGACGGCAAGATGGTCGAGGGCTGGAACAACTGGGACATGCTGTCGCTGATGCAGCAGATCGACGCGTTCCGGACGCCCGCGACGCTGATGCCAGCACACTCCCTGAGCTAGCGGCGTCGGAAACTGATGACTAGGAACGAATTCGTTCTTGGTCATCAGTCTGAAACCCCGGCGGGCCCCCGCCGTATGATCGAAATGATCATAGCCGGCCGGTGACGTGCCACGACCCCCGCGCAGCTTCCTTCCACTCAAGCCGCTCGACCTCCAGCTCCTGCTCAGCCTCGCCGAGCAGGAGCGACACGGCTACGGGCTCGTGCAGGACATCGCCGAGCGAACGGACGGACTGGTCGCGCTCGAGCCCGGGAACCTCTATCGAGTGATCAAGCGTCTTCTCGCGGATGGACTCGTCGCGGAGACCGACCGCCGCGCGGTTCCCGGCCTCGACGACGAACGGCGACGCTACTACCGGATCACCCCACTCGGCGGTCGCGTACTCGCGGCCGAGGTGGCGAGGCTGCAGGCTCTCGTCTCGTCACCGTCCGTCAAGGCGCTCGTCGAGCGGTGGGCAACGTGAGCACACCGAACAACCGCCTCCCGACATCGGAGCGCGCGTTCGCGGTGCTCCTCCGATTGTTCCCCGCGGGGTTCAGACGACGATTCGGGCAGGACATGCGCGAGCTGTTTCGGGATCAGGTGCAGGGGGCGCGCGCACGCGAGGGTACTCGAGGGGTGCTCCGGCTCTGGATGCGGGTGGTCCCTTCGCTGGTGCGCGCCGCCGCGGTCGAACGAGCGGAGAACCTGCGGACAATTGTTCGCGAGTTCCGGTCGCCTCCGCTCACGATGCACTTTGCCACGACGAGGAGCGACAGCGTGTTCGAGACCTTTGCCCACGATCTGCGCTTCGCCATTCGGATGCTTCGGCGGAGCCCCGTGTTCACCGTGGTCGCGATCGCGATCATTTCGTTAGGCTGCGGCGCCGTCACGACGATCTTCAGCGGCATCAACGCCGTCGTGCTCCGCCCGCTTCCCGGCACGAGCGATCCTGCCCGGCTCTTCCTGTTCGAGCGCCGAACTCGTGACTTCAGCGAAGGCGTCTCCGGCTCGTACCTCTACTACCGCCATGTCGCCGACCACGCGCGGACGACCGGCGGCATCGCTGCGTGGAGCAAGGCCGCGCTGTCGATCTCGGTCGGCGGCGAGGGGCACGCGGTCTACGGCAACATCGTCAGCGGGAACTACTTCGCCGTTCTCGGCGAGCGTCCCGCGGTCGGGCGATTTTTCGCGCCGGACGAGGATCGCACGCCGCTGGCCAACCCCGTGGTGGTCGTGTCGCACGATTTCTGGGAACGACGGTTGGGGGCCGACACGGCGGCGATCGGGCGAACGGTGAATGTGAACGGCCACCCCTACACCGTCATCGGCGTGACAACCGAAGGATTTCGCGGCGTCTTTTCGCCACTCAAGGTGGACGCGTGGGTGCCGCTCATGATGCAGGCGCAGCTGCGTCCCGGTCGGGATCTCACCGATCAACCGTGGCTCTGGCTGTTCGGTCGTCTGACGCCCGGGGTCACGCGCGATGCCGCGCGTCGGGAGCTCGTGGCGTTGACCGAGCGATGGGTCGGCGAGACGAAAGAGCCCGCGTCGTACCAGCAGTACGTCGGCATCCGGGTCACCGACCTGACGGGCCTGCCCGACGACGCTCGGCGTGCGTTCCTCGGCTTCACGATGCTGCTGTTGGGCGCTGCCGGGCTCGTCCTCGCGATCGCCAGCATGAACGTCGCCTCGATGCTGTCCGCGAGGGCCGTCGCGCGGCGGCGGGAGATGGCGTTGCGCACCGCACTCGGCGCGGGCCGCGGACGACTCGTCAGGCAGCTGCTGACCGAGAGCCTTCTGTTGTTCCTGACCGGCTCGCTCGGAGGAATCGCCCTGGCCTGGTTCGCGACCGGGGCGCTCGAGCGAGTCCCGATCCCTGGGGACTCGTCGCTGTCGCTCGAGCTCTCGCCGGACCCTCGCGTCTGCATCTTCGCCGTGATGGTTTCGCTGGCTACCGGGCTCGTGTTCGGCCTCGCGCCGGCGCTTCACGGCGTGGGTCGCGACATCACGGCCCGCCTGCGGAACGACACTGCCGCGAGCAGCGTTCGGCGTTCAATGGCCGGGAACGCGATCATCGTGGCACAGCTTGCGTTGTCGCTCGTGCTGCTCGTGGCTGCCGGTCTGTTCACGCGAGCGCTGAACGATGGTGCTCGGGTGGATCCGGGCTTCGAGCCGAATGGGGTGGCGACGGCGTACTTCAACGCGGAGTCGTGGGGTTACGATTCCACGCGGGCGCAGCGTTTCTTCCATGCGCTCTCGCAACGTGTCGGGACGATCCCCGGGGTGACGGCCACATCGTACGCCGACATCCTGCCGCTGACGATGTCGAACAGCGACGATTTCGTTCGGCCCGACGGCCCCGGCCGGGAGAACGACGGCACGCCGCGTGTCCGGGTTGGCGTGTCCGCGATCGATCCCGGATACTTCGAGGTCGTTGGAATCCCGATTCTGCTGGGACGAGCCTTCGTCGAGCAGGACGACGCGAGGTCACAGAAGGTGGTCGTCGTGAACGAGACGATGGCGAATCGACTCTGGCCGGGCGGAAGCGCCATCGGGCGAACGCTGGGATTCCACGGAGACCGCGTAGTCGTGGTTGGAGTCGCGCGCGACTCGAAGTACGGGACACTCACCGAGCGAAATCCGCCGTTCGTCTACGTACCGCTCGCCCAGTATTCGCGGCCGGATCAGCGCCTGATCGTTCGCACAGCGCTGGACCCGGCAGCCCTGGCGTCGGCGATTCGCGACGCGGTGCGGTTCCTCGACCCGGCCCTGCCGCCGCCGCTCGTGACCACGCTTCGGCAGGAGACGAGCATCGTGCTCTTCCCGCAGCGGGTGGCGGCGATGGTCACGGGCGTGCTGGGTGCGGCAGGTCTCGTGTTGGCGGCCGTCGGGCTGTATGGTCTGATCGCGTTCTCGGTGGGGCGTCGAACGCGTGAGATCGCCGTCCGTGTGGCGTTAGGCGCGCAGCGAGGCGACGTGGTGGGCATGGTGGTCCGCGAGGGCATGCGGCTTGCCGGGACGGGTGTGGTGGCGGGCGTTCTGCTCGCGGCTGCAGCCACCCGGCTCATATCCGGATTTCTCTTCAACGTCAGTCCGCTGGATGGGCTTACGTTCGCCGGAATGTCCGGGCTGTTCATTGCCGTGGCGCTCCTGGCGAGCTACCTGCCAGCCCGGCGCGCGGCGACGACGGATCCGCTGACGGCATTGCGCGATGGGTAGCATGGCCAACAACGGGTGGAGGGAAGGTGGAATCGAGCGGGGCGACTTCCATACTGTGGCGGCGGCTGGATGCTGCCGGCCACGACGCATGTCGTCTCGTACACGAGGGGGAGCGGTGGCGGTTGGAGGGCGCCGCGGCGTTTCGAAATGATGGGGCCGTTGCGCAGCTCGCCTACCGCGTCACCTGTGATGAGTACTGGCGAACCCTCGACGCCCACATCCACGGGTCGTTAGGGTCGGTGGAGGTCGACATTGGCCTCCGCCGGTCCGCGAGCGGCGTGTGGATCCTCAACGGCGAGGCAGTTCCGGGACTTCCCGAGTGCCTGGACGTCGACCTCGGGTTCACGCCCGCGACGAATTTGCTCCAGATCCG
>Ga0075418_10002535_pt1 | contig 20967 bp, 20 predicted proteins | sample SoiMetdeltSBSDD2_FD_81776 | JGI IMG/M metagenome (GOLD analysis project Ga0075418, IMG submission 81776) | Bulk soil microbial communities from a Populus tree surrounding site in Tennessee, USA - Soil MetaG P. deltoides SBSDD2 | ecosystem: Environmental > Terrestrial > Soil > Tree plantation...
ATCCCGCTGTTCGACATGATGGTCAACTGGTTCGACCTCGGCGGCAACCTCAGCGCCGTGATCCTGCCCTTCCTGGTCAGCGGATTCGGCGTGTTCATGATGCGGCAGTACGCCGCCTCGGCCGTCTCCGATGAGCTCATCGAGGCGGCGCGGGTCGACGGCTGCACCACCTTCCGGATCTACTGGAGCGTCGTGCTGCCCGCACTACGCCCCGCTATGGGCGTATTGGGACTGCTGACGTTCATGGAGCAGTGGAACTCATTTCTATGGCCGTATGCGATCCTGGATGCCGACACCCCGACGGTGCAGGTGTCGCTGGCCCTGCTGTCCTCGGCTTACTACACCGACTACGCGCAGGTCTTCGCGGCAACGGCCGTCGCCACCGTGCCATTGCTGATCGTGTTCGTCATATTTGGTCGCCAGATCATCGGCGGCATCATGGAAGGTGCTGTTAAAGCGTGAATTTCTACTGGGGAACAGCCACGGCGGCGTACCAGATCGAGGGAGGTGCCAGCGAGGACGGCCGGGGGCGGTCAATCTGGGATACGTTCAGCCACACGCCGGGCAGGACGCTCGGCGGCGATAACGGCGATGTCGCCTGCGACCATTACCACCGCAGCACCGAGGACGTGGCGATGATGGCCAAGCTGGGCGTCAACGCCTACCGCTTCTCCATCAGCTGGCCACGCGTGCAACCCGGTGGCTCGGGGCAGGCCAACGCCAAGGGGCTCGCCTTCTACGACAAGCTCGTTGACGACCTGCTGGGCCACGGCATCGAGCCGTTCGTCACCCTCTATCACTGGGACCTGCCGCAGGAGCTGGAGGACGCGGGCGGCTGGCCGGTGCGTGACACGGCATACCGGTTCGCAGAGTATGCCGCGATCGTGCGGCGCGCCCTCGCCGACCGGGTCCAGCGCTTCATCACCCTCAACGAGCCGTGGTGCTCGGCCTTCCTCGGCTACTCGGACGGGCACCACGCGCCGGGGCGCACGAACGGCGCCGACGCCCTCGCCGCCGCGCACCACCTCAACCTGGCCCATGCCCTCGGCGCGCAGGCGCTCGCGGGCAAACAGATCGGCATCAGCCTCAATCTTCATGTCAACGAGGGCGATCCGGAGGCGGTCCGCCGCCTCGACGCGGTGGGCAACCGGATCTGGCTCGACCCGCTCTTCAAGGGGGAGTACCCCTCTGACCTTCTGGACGACACCAAAGGTGTGACTGACTGGAGCTTCGTGCGCGACGGCGACCTGGCCGCGGGCACGCTGTCGTATCTGGGGGTCAACTACTACACCAGCAATGTGCTCACCTTTGGCGAGCCCAAGTTCCCGTCGGTGTGGCCGGGGAGCGAGCACGTGCACATGGTCAGCCGCGGGCTTCCCACCACCGAGATGGGCTGGGAGATCGACCCGCCGGCGCTCACCCGGCTGCTGGTGCGGGTGCACGAGGGGTACGGGCCGCTGCCGATCTTCATCACGGAGAACGGCATGGCGGCGCCCGATTTGACGCTCGACGACACGGATCGCATCGAGTACCTGGAGGCACATTTCCGGGCGTTCGGTGCGGCGCAGGCGCAAGGCGTGCCGGTGAATGGCTATTTCCTCTGGTCGTTGATGGACAATTTCGAATGGTCCTGGGGATACTCGAAACGTTTCGGCATCATCCATGTGGACTATGAGTCGCAGGCGCGGCGTCCTAAGGCCAGTGCACACTGGTACTCAGAATTCATCCGACGTGGGGGCCTAGTAGGGGGCACAGATGACGACCCAGCGCACAAGGTCGGCGGGCAGGCCGACGCTTGATGAGGTCGCGGCGCTGGCTGGCGTCGGGCGGGGCACCGTGTCCCGGGTGGTCAACGGCTCGCCGCAGGTGAGCCCGGAGGCCCGGGCGGCGGTCCAGCAGGCGATCAAGGAGCTGGGCTACGTGCCCAACCGCGCCGCCAGAGCCCTGGTGACCCAGCGGACCGACTCGATCGCCCTGGTCGTGTCCGAGTCGCAGGAGCGCGTGTTCGACCAGCCCTACTTCGCCGGTGTGGTGCGCGGCATCAGCTCGGCGCTGGCCGACACGCCTTTGCAGCTGTGGCTGGCGATGGCGCAGACCCAGGCCGAGCAGCAGCGGGTCGAGCACCATCTGACCAGCCAGCACGTCGACGGCGTGCTGCTGGTGTCGCTGCACGAGAGCGACGACCTGCCCCGCCTGCTCAATGAGCGCGGCCTGCCGGTCGTGCTCGGCGGGCGGCCGGTCGGCGCCGGGCAGGACATCGCCTATGTGGACATCGACAACGTCGGCGGGGCGCGGGCGGCCGTGGACCACCTGCTGGGCCTGGGCCGCCTGCGGGTGGCGACCATCGCCGGGCTGCAGGACATGGGTGTGGGTCAGGATCGGCTCGCCGGGTACAGGCAGGCGGTGGGCGCTCACGGCCTGGTGGCCTACGGCGACTGGAGCGAGGCCAGCGGCATGGCCGGCATGCGCGAGCTGCTGGAGCGGGCTCCCGATCTCGACGCCGTCTTCGTCGCCTCCGACCTGATGGCGGCGGGCGCGCTGCGGGCGCTGCGCGAGCTGGGCAAGCGCGTGCCCGAGGACATCGCGGTGGTCGGCTTCGAGGATTCGCCCATCGCGGCGCAGACCAACCCCGGCCTGACCACGGTGTACCAGCCGATGGAGGAGATGGGCCGGCAGATGGTGAGCCTGCTGCTGTCGCGGATGAAGGGGGAGCAGGAGCCGTCACGGGTCCTGCTCGACACCCATCTGGTGCAAAGAGCTTCCGCGTAGACGATCAGGTCAGGCGCCGGCGGACCCACCAGAAGCTGAACATGACCAGCAAGGCGGCCAGGCCGAGCAGGATGCCGGTCTCGGCCGCTTGCAGGGCCCAGAAGTGGCTCGCGGGGTGATAGATGATGTCCTCGCGCAGGTTGAGGCTGGTGAGCCAGGCGTCGCAGGCGTTGGCTGCCGCGTCTTCCCCGCACGCGACCGGGTCCGGCGGGCCGTGGAACTCGTCGCCCGCAGGGGTGATCGTCAGGTTGGAGACGTTCCAGGCATGGGGCATGCCGGGGCCGGTGAGCTCCATGGTGCCCCCGCCCTCGCCCGTATTTGTGATCATCGAACTCAGGTTCTCGAGGTCCAGCGGCCGCGTTTCGTGCAGGGCGGGGATCAGGTGCGCCCGCAACCACAGCGGCATCGCAAGGACGACCGCGGCATAGCCAGCCAGGGTGATGGCCATGGCTGGCACGGTCCGGCGGATCAGCATGCCGCAGGTGACGCCGAGGGTGAAGGCGAAGACGGCGTAGCCGATCGGCACGATGCCGCGGGCGCCGAAGTTGGGCGCTTCGATCCGGTCGAACACGGCTGTGTCGATGTGCCGCGCCCAGGTGCTGACCGCCCAGCCGAGCACGCCGGTGAGCGCGGCCGCGGTGCCGCCGACGACAGCGAGTTTGCTGGCCAGCCAGCGCGAACGGGTAACCGTCTGGTTCCAGGCCAGGCGGTGGGTGCCGGTCTCGAGCTCATGTGCGATCAGCGGCGCTCCCCAGAAGGCGCCGACCAGGGCGGGCACCAGGTACATGAGAAGGGACGAGAGGCCGTACACCAGGAAGAGATCGTCTCGCCGGAACTGTTCACCGAATTGGCTCAGTGCGGCACCGCAGTCGCTTTGGCATGAGGCAACGCCGGCATACATCTGGGCGAGGGTGCGGCCGGTGATGAGCAGTGCGACGCCGCACGCCGCGAGGGCGACCACGGCGATCGCGGCCCTCGTCCGGAACTGGCGCCAGGTGAACCAGATCATCGGGTGGTCTCCCTTCCGGGCTTTGACATGTAGGCCAGGACCAGGTCTTCGAGGCTGAGCCCGCCCGCGTCCAGCGACGGATCGTCGATCGGGACGGTGCTGCGCACGATGAAGGTGGACTGCCGGTCGGTGTGGCTCTCCTCGATGACGTCGACGCCGCCGGGCAGGCCGGCCCGGTCGCGACGGGCGCCCGTCAGGCGGTGGTGGCTGCCCATCAGCTCATCGACGTCGCCGGCGACCCGCACCTGCGAGTCGACGAGCACGATCAAGTAGTCGCAGACGCGCTCAAGGTCGGACACCAGATGCGAGGACAGGATCACGCTGGTGCCGTGCTCGGCGGTGTGGGCCATCAGGCTTTTGAGGAACTCGCGGCGCGCCATCGGGTCGAGGCTGGCCACCGGTTCGTCCAGGACGAGCAGGTCGGGTCGCTTGGCCAGGGCCAGGGTCAGTGCCAGCTGGGCGCGCTGGCCGCCGGAGAGCTTGCCGGCCTTCTGCGCGGGGTCCAATCCGAGCTGGGCGATCCGGTCCTGAGCCAGGCCGTGATCCCAGCGGGGGTTGGTGTGCGCGCCGAAACGCAGGTGATCGGCGACGGACAGGCCGGAGTAGACCGGGGTGTCCTGTGCGACGAAGCCGACCTTGGCCAGCTGGGCCGCGCCCGATGCCGGGCGCGCGCCGAGGACCTCGATGGTGCCGGCGGTCGGCGGCAGCATGCCGACCGCCATCTGCAGCAGGGTGGTCTTGCCTGCGCCGTTGGGGCCGACCAGCCCGGTGACCCGGGCGGTGGGGACGGCAAGGGTGCAGCCGGACAGCGCGACCCGCCGTCCATATCGCTTGGTCAGGCCCTCGGCCCGCAGCGCGGGTCTGGTCATTTGGACTCCTCTGTAGGGGTGTGGACGGTGGTCACAAACAGGTCTTCGATGCTGTCGGTATCAAGCCCGGCAGCACGCGCTTTGGCGACCCAGGCCCGCAGCTCCTCGCGCAGCGGTTGGTGAGCGGCGAGGGATGGGTCGGCCAGGGTGCGCCTTACGAAGGTGCCTACACCTGGGCGCGCGGCGACCAGACCCTCATATTCGAGCTCCCGATACGCCTTGAGCACCGTGTTCGGGTTGATCGCCACCTTCGCGACCACGTCTTTGACCGTGGGCAGCTGGTCGCCCTCGGACAGCAGGCCCAGCCGCAGCGCCCGCCGGACCTGCTGGATCAGCTGTTTGTAGGGGGCGACGCCGGTGCCGCCGTCAAGGTGGAACTCGATCAACTCGGCCAACTCCTATTCATCTAGGCACCTAGCACTATAGGGTAATGACGGTTACCGCGGTCAAGAGTCCTTCTGACGTGACATGGCGCCGAAATCGGGGCGTAACGGAGACGCGGCAAGCTTGTAAGTATGTTGTTGCGCGTGAGAGTCGCCCTGCCGGATAGACCAGGATCTCTGGGCCAGGTCGCCCGGACGCTCGGTGTGGCCGGGGCGGACATCGTCCAGGTGGTCGTGCTGGAGCGGCTCGGTGGCCGGGCGGTCGACGACTTCACGGTGGTGTGGCCGGGCGGTTCCGGGGTGGAGCGGCTGCGGGCGGGGCTGGCCGCGATGCCGGGCGTGCGCGTGGACGGGGTCTGGCGGGCGATCGGCGCGCCGGTGGGTGGCGGTTTCGACGCCGAGCTGCTTACCCGCGTCGCCAGCAACCCGGAGGACGGGATAGCGATTCTGGTCGATGCGATCCCTACGTTGGTCGCCGCCGACTGGGCCGCGGTGCTCAGCGTGCCGTCCGACTGGGCCAGCCGCCGGACCGAACCGACCGTCATCTATGCGAGCTGGAAGGCGCCGCGGGATCCGGGGGTGCCGGAGATCGCGCCGCTGCGCCCGCGGGCGATGAGCGGGGCCGACGGCTCGCGCTTCGCCATGGCGCCCTTCGGCCATGACGGTCTGGTGCTTACGGTGGCCCGGTGCGCCGAGGCGGAGATGCCGGTCGCCGCCTTCCACAGCACCGAGGTCGACCGGATCGCACAGCTGGTCCGCGCGACGAGCGCGATAGTGAACCGGACAGACTTGATCTCGATAACCCCAGGTAACGACGTTGTAACAGCCGGGGTGCACCCTTAGGGCATGGCTCTTTGGCGGGTTCGGGCGACGGTCGACGACCGGCCCGGCTTCCTCGCGGTGTTGACGGCGAGCCTCGCGCTGCGCTCCATCAACATCCTCACCGTCCAGGTACACACCACCGAGGAGGGCGCGGTCGACGACTTCCTGCTCGACGCGCCGGACAATCTGACCGAGCAGGACCTGCTCGCGGCGATCGGGCGGGGCCGGGGCCGCGACGCCTGGGTGGTGCGCAGCGACGCGCGCGGGCTCGTCGACCCGCCCACGCAGATCGCCTCGCTGGCGGCGCGGTTGGTCACCGACCCGTCCGAGCTGGGGCCGATCCTCGGCTCGCTGTTCGGTTGCCTGGCACGCCACCAGAACAGCCCGACCGTGGCCGGCCACGGCCCGACCACGATGAGCGTGGCCGATCCCGGTGGCGGCACCATCGTGCTCACCCGCCTGGCGCCCACCTTCACCCCGGCCGAGTTCGCCCGCGCGCAGGCCCTGGCCGAGGTGGCCCGGGCGGCGCTGGGCCGCGCGCCGGTCATGCTGCGCCCCGCGGAAAAGGCAGACCTGACGGCCATCGCGGCCATGCACGAACGCTGCGGCTCCCGGACACTCTTTCTCCGATATTTCTCCGGTACCCGCGGACCGAGCCACACCCAGCTGCAACGCCTATTGAGCCCGAGTCGAGGGGCCGCTCTGGTCGCCGAGGCTGTCCACAGTGGACAGATCGTGGCGCTGGGCAATCTGGTCGGCGAGGGCGAGCTGTCCGAGGTCGCCGTGCTCGTCGAGGATGCCTGGCAGCGCAAGGGAATCGGCACCGCGGTGCTGCGCCGCATGGTCTCGGCCGCCGCCGGGCTCGGGTTGTGCGCCGTTGTGGTCCACACCCATTCGGGTAACGAGGCGATGCGGCGCACGGTCCGCAGGATACGGCCCGATGCACTGTTCGAATTGGACAGTGGGATGGCCACGGCGACAATCCCTGTCGGCCGGGTCGCACAGGGTGTGCGACGTTAGCGCAGGCTGACATGCCACTGTCCCTTGCATGAACCCTCCGCTAGGTTATCGCGATGCCTCGCTGGCTGATTGGGAGCCGGAAGCTCCGGTCGATATCCAGGAGGCGGAGGAGTTCATCCACACCTGCCACCGTGAACTGTCCAACCTGGGCCAGGCCGGAGCGCGCCTGGAAGCCGTGCGGGAACAGATCGCGGCGTTGGGGACATATACGCACACGCGGCGGGAGTTGGTGCATGGGGCTCGTATGGCCTGGCGCAACTCCAGCCGGTGTATCGGGCGCATCTACTGGCGGAGCCTCACGGTCATCGATCGGCGCTCACCCGGTACCCCCGAAAAAATCTTTGAGGACCTGGTGTCCCACTTACGCATCGCTACTGGTGAGGGTGAGCACCGGGGACGGCTGCGTCCAGTCATCTCCGTGTTTGGGCAGTCCGTCCCCGGGCGCCCCGCCGTGCGCCTGTGGAACGACCAGCTGGTGCGCTACGCGGGATATGACGACACCGGCGACCCGAAATACCGCCGGCTGACCCAGGCCGCGGAAGCCTTGGGGTGGAAGGGAAAGGGCAGCGCCTTCGACTTGCTGCCGCTGATCCTGCAGATCGGCGACGCACAGCCGCGGCTGTTCGAGCTACCCGAGGACGCGGTGATGGAGGTGCCCCTGACCCACCCGGAGTTCGCCTGGTTCGCCGAGCTCGGCCTCAGATGGCACGCGGTCCCGGCGATCGCCAACATGCGGCTTTCCATCGGAGGGGTGGAATACCCGCTGGCGCCCTTCTCCGGGTGGTACATGGGCACCGAGATCGGCGCGCGCAACCTCGCCGACGAAGACCGCTACAACCAGATCCCCGTCATCGCCAGGAAGATGGGTCTGGACATGAGCCGCGAGTCGACCCTGTGGCGCGACCGCGCTCTGGTCGAGCTGAACCGGGCGGTGCTGCACTCCTTCGACACGGCCGGGGTGCGCATCTCCGACCACCACACCGAGTCCCGGATGTTCATCACCCATGTGGAACGTGAGGAGGCTGCGGGCCGCATGGCACCGGCGGACTGGACGTGGATCGTCCCGCCGATGTCCGGCGGCCTGACACCCGTGTTCCACCGCTATTACTCCGAGGCAGACCTGCGGCCGAACTTTTACTTGGACAACAGGGCGCAGGATCTGGTCTCGGGCGGCGGGCCGTGCCCGTTGGCACACGGAGCACCCGTCTCCTCGTCGACAGAAAGCGCGTCGCCCGAGTCAAGAACCAAACGCCAGAACGGCCCCTGCCGTCAGATCTCTTGATCACGAGACCTCTTGATCACGGAATTTGCCTGGAACCGTCCATTGCCAGGCAAATTGCGGGACCTCGGGTCAGCTGGCCGGATAGCGGGAGTAGTCGGGGAAGTTGCCATAGAGCCGCTCGTGGGGGTCGTCACCAAGGGTGACAGCCTGGACCAGGAGGTCGCCGCCGACGAAGGCGCCCTTCCACGAAGCGCCGCGCCCGCCGAAGGGCTCCTCGCGGTCGCCGCGTGAGCGCGGTTTGTTGATGCCTACCTTGAACGCCTGCAGGTCCTGCGCCAGCTTCGCCGCGTGCTCCTCGTCGTCGCAGGCGAGGCTGGCGACCAGCGCGCCGTTGGAGGCGTTCATCGCGGCGAGCAGTTCGTCCTCGGTGTCGACGACGACGATGGTGTCGACCGGCCCGAACGGCTCGGCGTGCATGAGGCGGCTGCGGCCGGGCGGGGCGAGCAGGGTCTGCGGCGCGACATAGGCATCGGTATTCTGGCCGGCCAGAAACCGTCCACTTTGGAGTTTGCCCTGGTGCAGCGGGATGGCGCCGGACCTGATCGCGTCCTGCACCTTGTGGTGTAGCTCGTTGGCCTTGGCCGCGCTGATCAGCGGGCCGAAGTCCAAGTCGGGCAGCGGGTCACCGTCGTGCTCGACGGCGAGCGGGTGGCCGAACCTGATCCGGTTGACCACCGGCATGTAGACGTCGAGGAAGTCGGCCACCAGCTCGCGCTGCACGACGAAGCGCGGATAGGCGGTGCAGCGCTGCTTGCCGTACTCGAAGCCCTTCTTCAGGTGCCCGGCGAGCGCGTCCCACTGGGAGAACTCCCATATGCCCCAAGCGTTCAGGCCCTCCTGCTCGATCATGTGGCGCTTGTCGGTGTCGAGCAGGGCCGCGGCCACCTTGCCGCCGTTGGATCGGCCGCCGACGAAGGCGACCGCGCCGATCTCGGGCGCGCGCACCAGCACCTCGGAGAGCTCCTCGCCGCCGCCCGAGACGAGGGTCGCCGGCAGTCCGGCGCGGTGCATGAGGGCGTGGGCGACGGTCAGGCAGACCGCCCCGCCCTGCGACGGCGTCTTGGCGATCACCGCGTTGCCGGATAGCAGCTGCACCAGCTCGGCGTGCACGAGCACACTCATGGGGTAATTCCAGCTGGCAATGTTGGACACCGGTCCGGTCAGCGGCACCCGGCCGTTGGTCTGACGGTCGATCTCGTCGACATACCACCGCACGCCGTCGAGCGCCCGGTCCACGTCGGCACAGGCCAGCCGCCATGGCTTGCCGATCTCCCACGCCAGCAGCAGCGCCAGCAGGTCGCGGTGCTCGGTGAGCAGGTCGAGGGCGCTGTTCACCCGCGCCTTGCGCTCCGCCAAGGGGGTCGAGGCCCACTCGCGATGGGTCCTCGCGGAGTGCTCCACCGCCGCCTGGGCGGCGGCGAAGTCCAAACGTGACAACTTGCCCAGGGTGGTGCCGTCGACCGGAGTCACCGTCGGCGAGGGGCGGCCCTCGGCGCGCCACTGTCCCTGGATCAGGTTGCGGAGGACGTCCCCGTCGAACGCCTCCGGCGCGACCTCGGTCGCACGGGTAAGGATCGTCTGCCAATCGGTACCGGAAGCGAGCTGCATGTGACGTACTGTGCCGCCGCGCTCTAGAGAGTCACAAGAGTATGTTCATATCGCGGGATACCTGACGATGCCCCTGACCTGCTGCTTTCCCAATTCGCGTGACGCAGCTCTCGTGGGCTGATGGTCGAGTCGCACAGGTGGTCTATCGTCATGTTCCGCGCAGCACTTCTCCTAGCCCCCCGGGAGGCCCCCCGTGCGACCGGCGCCCATGTTTCTGGCCTGCCTGCCTTTGCTGCTGCTGGCCGCCTGCGGCATCGCCGCGCCGACCCCGGTCGCCCAGCCCTCGAGGTCGGCCGGGTCCAGCGCGTCACCGGCGTCCTCACCCTCCCCATCACCGACCCCGTCGCCGTTGCCGTCGCGCGGTTCGCCGACCCCAAGCAGCCCCAAGCCCCCGTCGTCGCCCTCGTCGCCGCGGCCGCGGTCCGGCCCGGGCGGGTCCTTCAAGATGACCGGCGGCTCGGCCGTGGCGCTCACCTTCGACGACGGGCCCTACCCGGAGAACACACCGCAGATCCTGGATCTGTTGCGGCAGACCGGAACCAAGGCCACCTTCTGTGTGCTCGGGCGCAACGCGCACACGTACCCCGACCTGATCCGGCGCATCTACAACGAGGGCCACACCTTCTGCAACCACACCTGGCGCCACGACATGGAGCTGCGCAACAAGGACGAGGGCGCCATCCGCGACGACCTGGCTGCCACCCTCAACGCCATCCACGAGGCCGCGCCCGAGGCGAAGGTGCCCTACTTCCGCGCGCCGGGCGGGTATTTCGACAACAGGCTCGTCGGCATCGCCGCCAAAATGGGCATGACCTCGATCCACTGGGACGTCGACCCGCGTGACTGGGACTTCGGCAAGTATGGGCGTGGCCAGTCGATGGTCAATCAGATCGTGTCGACGGTGAAGCAGAACACCCGACCCGGCTCGATCATCCTGTCCCATGACAACCTCAAGCCCGACACGGTGACCGCCTACAAGACCTTGATTCCCTGGCTCAAGGCGCGGTTCACGCTGATCGCCCTGCCGCCTGACGGGTTGCCGGTGCGGGCATGAGGAAGCTGACCGTTCTTCTGGCTGTCCTGCTTAGCGCAGGCTGCGCCGCGCATCCGTCGTCGACGCCGGCCAACCCGATCGCCAGGCACGTGACACCGCCGAGCGCGACACCCTCGGAGTCACCCTCGCCATCCCCGTCCCCCTCGGTCTCACCCGCACCGCCACCGCCCAAGCCCACCACCGCACCGCCCAAGCCGGCGCCGCTCGACTGCTCCGGCACGGCAAGCATCGACCGATCGCAGGCCACCGGCAGCGGTCCCCTGGGCACGACGACCGTCACCGGCTCCGACGCGGTCGCGCTCACCTTCGACGACGGCCCCGAACCGGGCAACACCCCGAAGATCCTCGACCTGCTGAAGCAGTGCGGGGTGAAGGCGACCTTCTGCCTCGAGGGGGCGAAGGCGGCGGCCTACCCCAGCGTGGTGCGGCGCATCGCCGCCGAGGGCCACACCTTCTGCAACCACACCTGGCGGCACATCAGGCAGTTGGGCACCTACGGCACCCAGGCGATCCGCGAGGACCTCACCGCCACCAACGACGCCATCCGGGCGATCGTGCCCGACGCGCGCATCTCCTACTTCCGGGCGCCCAGCGGCGCGTGGACGGAGGACTACATCACGGTGGCGCGGGAGATGGGCATGACACCACTGCACTGGTACGTGGACACCCGCGACTGGGAATCCTCCGTGTGGGGCAAGGGCCAGCCGATGGTCGACCACATCGTCAGCATCGTGCACGCGGAGACCAGGCCAGGGGTCGTGATCCTCAACCACGACTACAACAAACCCGACACCACCGCCGCCTACCTCATCCTGCTGCCCTGGCTCAAGGCCCGGTTCAAGCTCATAGCCTTGCCGCCTCAGGGGATATAGCTCTATTGCTTTGCGTGTGCTAAAGCAGCGGCGCCAGGCTGCGGGCCTTCGATCTGGAAGTGCCAGGCCGCTGACCACTTGGGACAGTGATGGCCCGCTGTCGGCTCCACCTGTACGCCCCAAGATCCCGCAATTTGCCCGGCAAGTCGCGCTCCCACGGCTCTTCGTGAGGTCTATTGCCTGGCAAATTGCCGGATCTTGGGCGGTTATCGGCTAGCCGACGCCTTGGATCAGGCTGTGGAACGCATCGGCGATCTCGGCCAGCTCGGCCGGGGTCAGCGCCACCGCCGGCTCGGCCACGGTGATCTCCGCCATGGCCAGCCCCGTCGGCGGCCGGTCGCGCCAGCCGTAGACCAGCCACACCTTGTCGCGCTCGGCGAGGGTCAGGCCCGCCTCGTTGAGAACCTCGGCCGGGTAGGGCAGCCACAACTGGAACTGGTGGGTGTGCGGCGGGTCGGGGTGGATCCGGGCTCCGGGCAGCTTGCCCAGCACCGCCGCCACCTCGCGGGCCTGCGCCACATAGGTGCCGAGCCGGGGCAGGATGGTGTCCAAACCCAGCATCGCCGTCATCACCGCCGGCCACTGCTGGAAAGCGTTGCCGCCGTAGCGGTGCTTCCACGCCCGTGCCTCGGCCACGAACTCGCTCGACCCGATCAGGGCCGCGCCCGAGAGCCCTTGCAGCGTCTTGTAGAACGAGACGTAGACGCTGTCGGCCAGCGCGGCGATGGTGGGTAGGTCCTGCCCGAGATGGGCGGTCGACTCCCACAGCCGGGCTCCGTCGAAGTGGACGAAGGCGCCCCGGGCGCGGGCCACCGCCACCATCGCGGTCAGCTCGTCGAAGGTGGGCAGCAGGAAACCCGTATCCCGCAACGGAAGCTCGAGCATCAGCGTGCCGAACCGCTCGTCGAGCCGGGTCACCTCCTGGAGCGTCGGCTGCCGGGGATCGTGGGTCAGCCACACCGGCCGCAGCCCCGACAGCGCGGTGAACGCGTCGCGTTCGTGCGCCGCCAGGTGCTGCATCGGGTGCATGGCCACCGCGTTGTTGCCCGCGCGCGCCGCCCAGATCCGCAGCGCCACCTGCTGCGCCATGGTGCCCGAGGGGAAGAACGCGGCGTCCTCCTTGCCCAGCAGCTCGGCGACGCGCTCCTCCAGCCGCCGCACCGGCCCGTCGCCATAGAAGTCGGGCCTGGCGTCGAGGTCGAAGTCGCCGCCGATCAGGGCGTCTATGCGCTGGCGTGGGGTGAGCAGCGGGATGCCCGAGAGGCGGCGCTCGCAGGCCAGCTGCGCCTGCCAGATCCGCTCGAGGTCCTCAGCCATCGATGGTCCCGTGCTCGGCGCAGGTCGCGTGCCAACCGGTGGGCACCACCTGAACCCTCATCCGCCGCCGGCACCGGGCGCAGAAACGTGGCGGCTCAAGGGCTCTGGCGCGCATGCAGGCATCGTGCCGGCCCGGCTCACCGCACCGGTCGCAGTAGGTCTCGGTCACCTTCATAGGGTGGCAGACAGCGCCTTCACCGGCATCTTGAGCTCGTTGAGCAGCTCCAGATCCTCGGTGGCCGGGCGGCCCAGGGTGGTCAGGTAGTTGCCGACGATCACGGCGTTGATCCCGCCCAGCAGACCTTGCCGGGTCCCCATGTCGGCCAGGGTAATTTCACGGCCGCCGGCGTAGCGAAGGATGGTGCGGGGCATGGCCAGGCGGAAGGAGGCGATGGCCCGCAACGCGTCCTTGGCATCCATCACCGGCCGGTCGCCCAGGGGCGTGCCCGGCCGGGGGTTGAGGAAGTTCAGGGGGACCTCGTGCGGGTCGAGCTCGGCGAGCTGCACGGCGAACTCCGCCCGCTGCTCCAGCGTCTCGCCCAGGCCCAGGATGCCGCCGCAGCAGACCTCCATGCCGGACTCGCGCACCATCTTCAGGGTGCTCCAGCGCTCCTCCCAGGTGTGCGTGGTGACGACGTTAGGGAAGTAGGACTGGCAGGTCTCGAGATTGTGGTTGTAGCGGTGCACGCCCATCTCGACGAGCTCGTCAACCTGTTGCTGGGTAAGCATTCCCAGGCTCGCCGCGACGTTGATGTCGACGGCCTTCCTGATGGCGGCGACGCCGTCGCGCATCTGCTTCATCAGCTTGTCGTCCGGGCCGCGCACCGCCGCGACGATGCAGAACTCGGTCGCGCCGGTCTCGCGGGTCGCGATCGCCGCCTCGACCAGGGACGGGATGTCCAGCCAGACGCCGCGTACGGGCGAGGGGAACAGGCCCGACTGGGAGCAGAAGTGGCAGTCCTCCGGGCAGCCGCCGGTCTTGAGCGACACGATCCCCTCGACCTCGACCTCCGGGCCGCACCAGCGCATGCGCACCTCGTGCGCCAGCTGGAGCGCGTCGGCGATCTGCTCGTCGGGCAGGCGCAGCACTTCGAGGACTCCGGCCTGGTCAAGACCGATGCCCTCTTCGAGCACCTGTCCACGGGCATGGTCAAGAATGGAGGCCATGTCGGTACCTTATAACGGCTGGCTCGAGACCCTCACGCACCAGGCAAGGCTCCGCGAGGAGGCGGGTCTGCGCAGGTCAGCCACGCCGCGGGTGCCCGCCGTGGACCTGGCCGGCAACGACTATCTGGGCCTGTCGAGCGATCCTCGAGTGACCGCGGCGGCATGTCGGGCGTTGTCGCGTCACGGCCTCGGGGCCACGGGTTCGCGGCTCGTGCGGGGTACGACAGATCTTCACGAGGAGCTGGAGCAGGCGCTGGCCGAGTGGATCGGTGTGGATGGCACGCTTGTCTACTCTTCCGGGTACCTGGCGAATCTCGGCGCCATCCGAGCCCTGACCGGACTCTCACCCGACACCGTCATCCTCTCGGACGCGCACTGCCACGCCTCGATGGTGGATGGCTGCCGGCTGGCCAGGGTGGAGACGGTGGTCTTCCCGCACGGGTCGGTTCCGGCGCTCGAAGAAGCGCTGGCCCGCTTGGCCGGGCGGCCCAAGGTGGTGCTCACCGAGTCGGTCTTCTCGGTGGACGGGGATCTGGCGCCGCTGGCTTCGTACCATCGGGTGGCCCGCTCCCACGGGGCGCTGCTTCTGATCGACGATGCCCACGGGCTGGGAGTGATCGGGCCGTCGGGCGCCGGCGGCGCGTCTTTCCTCGCGGCCGAGCCGGATGTGGTGATCACGGCGACCCTGTCGAAGGCGTTGGGCGGGGCGGGCGGGTTCATCGCCGGGCCGTCGCCGCTCATGCGCCACCTGGTGGATACCAGCCGTACCTTCATCTTTGACACCGCTTTGGCGCCGGCGGTCGCCGCCGGGGTGCGGGCCGCCCTGGACATCGCCCGCTCGGCCGAGGGCGACGCGTTGCGGCTTGAGTTGCACGAGCGGGCTCACATGCTCGACCCGTCGGCCCCCGGCGGGGTGATTTCCGTGCTGGCGCAAGGGCCGCGGCAGGCTCTTCGATGGGCCTCGGCGTGCCGGGACAAGGGTGTGGCGGTAGGGTGCTTCCGTCCACCGTCCACTCCGGACAAAACCTCGCGGCTGCGCCTGACGGTGAACGCCGGCGTGCCACGCGACCTGTTCGAGCACGCGCTGGAGGTCATCGAGGAATGCCGCCCGTCTGCGGAGTAGGGGTTGAGGGTTGGGGGGATGGTGGGCGGGAATAAGATCGTGGTCGTCACCGGCACCGACACCGGTGTCGGCAAGACCATCGTCACCGCTGCGCTCGCCGCCGCCGCCACGGCCGCGGGCTTACGGGTGGCGGTGGTCAAACCGGCGCAGACCGGCGACGGCTCCGATGCCGTCACCGTGGCCAGGCTGGCAAACCCCACGGCGGCAACGACTCTGGCTTCCTTCCCCGATCCGCTGGCCCCGCTGGCCGCCGCCCGCGTCGCCGGGATGGACCCGCTCGACCTGTTCGCGCTCACCGACACGGTCAGGCAGGTGGAGCGCGAGCACGACCTGACCCTGGTGGAGGGGGCGGGAGGCCTGCTCGTGCCGATGGGGCTGCGACCCGGCGGGCAAGCGTGGACAATCGCCGACATGGCTGTCGTGCTGGATGCCCCGGCGGTCGTGGTGAGCCGGGCCGGGCTGGGCACGCTCAACCACACCGCCCTGACGCTGGAAGCCCTTGAGCGGCGCGGGATCCCGGCCCGCGTGGTGATCGGGGCGTGGCCCCAGCGGCCGGAGCTGGTGCACTTCACCAACCTCGTGGACCTGCCGGGCCGGCTGCACGGCCTGCTGCCCGACGGCGCCGGGGCGATGGAGCCGGGCGTGTTCCAGCGCAGCGCGCCGGGGTGGCTGACCGGGGAGCTGCACGGAACTTGTGATGACCCGCGCGAGCTGGCCACGGGGGAGGAAGACTGATGCGTGTGCGCGCCATGATGATCGCCGTATTGTGCCTGGGCCTCAACGCTTGCACGGTGGAGGGCGGCGCGCCCGTGCCCGGCACGCCGCCGGACTTGGTCTCACCGGCGGGGCCGCCGCCGGTGACGGCCGGCCCGGCCGGGCGAGCCGGCGCGATCGACGACTTCATCGTCGTCCGGAAACCTGGTGCGGTAAGTGTTCTGCGGCGGGCGGACGGCAAGCCGCTGTGGTCGGTGCCGCGGCGGCCGGACGACCCGATAGTCAAGGCGCGCTTGGCCCGCGGCTCGATCGTGGCGGTGCGCCGGAGCCAGACGGCGGAGGTCTATGACCTCGCGACCGGGCAGCTTCGATTCGCCAAGGAGAATGCAGGTGCCCTCGGCGTGAGCTGGACGGCGCTGTTCGCGGATTCGGTGCCGTGCCAACCGGATTGCTCACTGCGCGCCTATGACCTCGCCACCGGCCGGGAGCTGTGGGCCGGGCCGCAGGCGTTGCCGGGCAAGGTGTTGGTGGAGCCGGGCGAGCCGCCGGACGGCAAGTACGATCCGCCCGGCGAGTTCGACGGGCCGCTGCGGGCGCCCGAGACGAGCACGGTCGCGGTGCGTGGCACCGATGCCGTGATGTTCCTCGACGCCACCACCGGGCAGGAGCTGTCGCGGGTGCCGGTGCCCGAGGCGGGTCTGGCGCTCGGCTCCAGCGCCGGCCGGGTGCTGCTGGAGTGGGGCGCGCCCAAGGAGTGCAAGCTCACGGTGATCGGCCGCGACGGCGCCACCGGGGAGGTCGCCTGGCAGGTTGAGGCGGGCACGCGCCAGCTCAGCCAGCCGTCGGTCTGCGTCAGCGGTTGGCGTCCCGAGATCACCGACGGCGTACTCGTCCTGGTCGACCCCAAGGAACAGGCTAAGTTGATCGATGTGGAGACCGGTGCCGTCGTGTGGACCGCCAACTCGTTCGGCGACCCGGTGGTGGCGGTGAGCCGGCGAACCGTCATCGCCTCCGGGCCGCGGCAACTGGTCGCGTTCACGCCCGACCCCAACAACCCAGCGTGGGTCGTCAGGCAGTGGGCGGCCGAGTTGTCGGAGACCGGCAAGGTCGAGGGCATCATCCTCGACTTCGACCGCCTTTTCTACACCACCGAGTACGAGGGCAGCCCGCGCGGCATCGGCTGGGTGCGCGACCTGGCCACCGGCAGGCGGCTCTGGTATGGCGACGGCCTCACGCCGTTGGGCGTGGACGGCGACCGCGTGATCGCCGAGACAGCCTCCGGTGAGATCAGGCTCGATCGGATGGTCAGTACTGGATGACGTAGGTGACCTCTTTGCCGTTCTTGGCCATACCCGGGGCGTACCAGACGTTGCCCTCCCACGTGAACGCGATCCGTGAGTACTTGTGGATGTTGTCGGTGAAGTGGGTGTTGTAGGCGCCGCACAGATCGAAGTACTTGGTGCCGAACAGGTTGCTGCGCACCGTGACCGGGCCGACCAGACGCTCGTCGGCGGACAGCCACAGGGCGTAGGTGCCGCCGTTGATAATGTTCTGCTCGATGGTGATGTCGACCTTCTGCGGGTTGGGGCCGGGGTCGATGTAGTAGAGCAGCGCACCGGAGTTGTTGTTGCCCGGCTTGCCGGCGATCCAGTTGTGCCTGATCACCAGCTTGACGTCGGTCTGCTGGATGGCGCCGCCGAGCGCGGAGACGTGCGCCTCGGTCGGGTTGTACTGGTCGTCGACGTAGTTGTCCTCGATCAGCGCGCTGTAGCCCCACTCGATGCCGCGCTGGGTGTCGTGCACATAGACCCGCCGCACGGTCAGGTTGATGGTCTTGCCGGCGGTCAGGCCGCGGTCGACGCGCTCCTCGCGGGACTTGGAGGTGATCTCGACGTCCTCGATCAGGGCATTCTTGACGTTCCAGTCGATCCAGACGCCGGGGCAGTTGCCGCACTTGATCCGGGAGCGCTTCACCGTGACGTTGTCGGCCTTGATCCTGACGCCGCCCAGGAAGTCTTTGGAGTCAAGGACTTCGCCCGGGGTCTGGGCGATGTAGAGGCTGTTGACCGGGGTCAGGGTGACGCCGGTGTGCTGCCAGCCGGTGTTCTGCGGGGAAGGGAAACCGGCCGGGATCGGCAGGGGTGGCCTGGGCTTGAGCGTGGTCTTGGGCTTGGACGGGGATGGCGACGGGACAGCCGATGCCGAAGGCATCGGCGAGCCGCTGGGATCGGCCGACGGCGACTGCTCCGGCACGTCGGTGGCGCTGGTCCCCACACCGTCCAAAGTGGAGGACTTGTTGGTCTTGCTCCCTCCGAAGACGCCATGCTGGATCATGAATCCGCCCGCTATCAGCGCCACGATCGAAACAACTATGACAACGATCCGGTTCCTCTGACTGATCCACATAGTCCAGTTGCGCACAATTCGCGAGCCTAACGGTGAATATAAAGATCCATCTAGAGGTGTCAGAAACAAATCACTAAAGAGTCGGACATCCGAAAGCTGAGTTTGTCCTGGTAGCGAGCTGCCCTTACTAATTGCGCCCTTGCCAGAAAGCGGAACGACCGCCTTGCTCACCACCGCCACCGCCACCGCCACCGCCACCGCCACCGCCACTGCCACCGCCACTGCCACCGCCACTGCCACCGCCACTGCCACTGCCACCGCCACTGCCACCGCCACCGCCAGGCGCTCGAGTGTCCAGAAAACGTTTGCTACGAGCATGCTCACACTCAGAAATGTCGATGTCTCGACATCTGGAAGGGAGCTAGGTCATGCGACGTTTCGGCATTGCGGGACTGCTGGTGGGGGTGATGCCTGGGCCGTCGGATCTACCGGCTACACCACCGCGCCCAACCAGCGCACCACCGTCATGCACTGGGACGGCACGGCCTGGAGCGCGGTCACCTCGCCCAGCCCCAACGGCACCCAGAACCTGCTCTTCGACGTGGATGGCGTGGCCGCCGACGACCTGTGGGCCATCGGCGGGCTCGGCCACGACGGCTACGGCGGCGATCCCGTTGCCCCGCTTGCCCTGCGCTGGAACGGCACGGCGTGGAGCCAAGTGAGCCTGCCCAGCGCCGGCTCCGGGTTCACCATCGTGAAAGTGGACGACGTCGCCGCCCTTGCCTCCAACGACGTCTGGATCGTGGGTTCGGCGTTCAGCTTCACCCAGCTCCGGGAGGTGCCGTACTACTTCCACTGGACCGGCGGCGGCTGGCAGCACGGCGCGATGACCGTGGGCGGGCGGTTCTTCGGCGTGGCGGCGGTGTCATCGAGCCAGGTCTACGCGGTCGGGACGTCGCTGGTCGCCCGCTGGACCGGCAGCACCTTCGTCCAGGAGTCCATCACGGTCCCGGGCGGGCTCTCCGACGCGTCGGGCGTCGCCGGCACCGGCCACGTGTGGGCCGTCGGCTACACCTATGACCTGGGCCTGAGCCAGCTGCGGACCCTGGGCGTGTCCACTACCGACGGCTGAGCCTCAGTCGGGCCGGCGGTAGTTGACGCCCAATGAGTCCAGCCGGCGCAGGTGCTCCGGCAACCGCTTCTGGAAGCCGGACCAGTCGTGATCGGACGACCAGCCCACCTCGGCCAGGGCCGAAAGCCTCGGGAATGCGCGGTATTCGACCAGCTCCGGGGTGGGCAGGTACTCGGTCCACAGCTGCCCCTGCACCCCGGTCACATCGCCCGGCTCGAAGCCGTACACCTTCTCCAGCGGCACGAAACCGTTGATGGCCAAGGGTTCGCCCTCGCGGAACCCCTCGGACCAGTCGAAGTATGCGTGTCGCTGCGGGCAGGACACCGCCTCGAAGCCGGCCCGGCGCGCCGCCGGAGCCCGGGTCGCATCGCGCCAGCCGAAGAACAGCAAGCCTTTCGGCGGGTTTGCGTCGAGCAGTTCGTCCCAGACCGCGGTGCGCCGGCCCCGCGTCTCCAGGTGCGCCGCCAGCCGCCCGATCCACCACCCCAGCAGATCCTCCACTTTGGACAGGCCGAGCGCCTTCGCCCGCGCGAGCGCCTCGGCCGAGCCCAGCCACTCCGCCGAGCGCACCTCGTCGCCGCCCAGGTGGACGTACTCGAACGGGAAGACGTCGACCACCTCGTCGAGCACATCGCGGAAGAAATCGACGGTCTCATCCCGCGTGTTGAGCGCGATGTCGTGGATGCCCCACTGCTGGGACACCTCCACTGTCCGATCCGGACGGTTGCCCAGCTCCGGGTAGGCCGCGATCGCCGCCTGCGTGTGCCCCGGCAGGTCGATCTCCGGCATGATCTCCACACCCCGGCGACGGCCATAGGCCACAAGGGTCTTCAGCTGCTCCTGGGTGTAGAAACCGCGGTGCGGCACGTCATCGAACTCGAAGTCGAAGTAGTGCCCCTTCATCGACCGGCGGCGGAACCCGCCCACCTCGTGCAGGCGCGGATGCCGCTTGGACTCGAAGCGCCAGCCCTGGTCGTCGGTGAGGTGCAGGTGGAGGCGGTTCAGCTTGTGCAGCGCGAGCAGGTCGACATAGCGGTGCAGGAACTCGATCGGCAGGCACCAGCGCGCCACGTCGAGCAGGCTGCCCCTCCAGGCATAGCGGGGGGAGTCCACTATCTCCATGTGGGGCAACGGCTTTTCCGGTACAAAGGAATGCAGGGTTTGGACCGCCCACCGCAGACCGGCCAGCCGGCCGCGGACCTCGAGCCCCTCCTCGCTCACCCGCAAGCGATAGCCCTCATCGGCTTCAGTGTCCACTTCGGACCACCGGCCGAACACCGGCAGGCCAAGCTCGGCCAGCAGATCGGCTATCTCCTGAGGCCCGTGGAAGGGCGACGACGACGGCTCCAGCGTCCCAGACCCTGGTGGTTAATTCACGCCACGCCGGTCGATGTGCTGGGTTGGGGCTGTGATGTAATCCATGATCTGGCCCGTGGTCGCTGTTCCCTCGTCACGGCCGCAGAATCGGGTTATGTCGTGA
>Ga0075418_10002537_pt1 | contig 20966 bp, 17 predicted proteins | sample SoiMetdeltSBSDD2_FD_81776 | JGI IMG/M metagenome (GOLD analysis project Ga0075418, IMG submission 81776) | Bulk soil microbial communities from a Populus tree surrounding site in Tennessee, USA - Soil MetaG P. deltoides SBSDD2 | ecosystem: Environmental > Terrestrial > Soil > Tree plantation...
AGCATCATCACGGGCGAGACGTGGTCCCAGCTCGAGGCCGCCTATCCCGACCCGGCCACGCAGATCGAGATCCTGATGGTGATCGGCTACTACCACCTCGTTGCGTTCTTCCTCAACACCTCGGGTGTCGAGCGCGAGGTCGGCGTGGTCGGGCTCGATTCGCCCTAGTTCCCGCTCCAGAATCTGAACAGCGCCCGCACTCGGCGGACGGCGAGGAACTGCACCCAGAGCACCCATGCACCCGCGACCACGAGGCCGATGGGCAGCGTGACGTACCACGTGAGGTGAGCGACCTGCGAGACAGTCCAGATGCCGGTGGTCGACCGGCACCCGGCGAGGTCGGTGCCGAACCGCGTGCAGTCCTTGAAGTTCTTGATGCCCATCAGCTCACCGATCGACGCGACGTCCGAGCGCCCGCTATAGGCCGCCAAGTGCGGCCCGGTCGGGAAGGACGTCTGGATCCACAAGCGGAGGCTGTCGAACAGCGCCGCGTGGCCGCGCTCGTTGGGATGCAGGCTGTTGTGGAACCAGTTGGTCGGGCTGACCTGCTGGCCGAGCAGACCGACCACCGGGTTCGCGGCGAGGAAGTTGACGCCGATCCTGTTCGCCGGCGCGTCGCAGATTCGAAGGCTGCGATCCTCCAGGGAAGCCGACATGTTTTCAACCATCGAGACACGCTTGGCGGCCGCGGCGCGATAGACCGTCCAGTCGAGTTCGGTCGCGTATGCGGACAAGAACCGGTGCTCGTGGGCACTCAGGAGGGAGGCCGCGCAGGTGGTCTCCCTCAAGGGGATCGGGTACGGAATCACGAGGATCGGTGTGGGCGCGGGAACGACGAGCCGGATCATGTCGTACGCCTTGTACAGCCGCTGCTCGACGTGAATGAGGTTGTTGAGCCATAACTGGCCGAACTGCGAGCAGTCGCCCGGCGCGAGGCAGGCCTTGCCCACGTCGCCGAACTGCGCGTCGTTGCCGCCGATGCTGACCATGACGAACTTGATGTCGAGCGACAGCTCGCGTTGCGCCTTCACGAGTTGGGCCAACTGGCCCTTCAGCGTGACGCCGTTCACCTCGACCGATTTGTGGTCGCCGTCGAGCGGCTCGTTGTCGTACTGCCACCTGTCGTAGAGGTCGGCGGTCTTGGCGCCCGAGCAGGCGAGGAACAGCACCTTCTTGGGCATGTTGGGGATTGGTGCCGGGTTCTGAGCGAGGAGCACCGGATACGCCGTTGGCGCGCGCCGGCACTCGTTCTGGTGGCGGATGTTGGTGCCGTCTTGGAACCGGCGCGCGCCTTCGCCTGAGATATATGAGTCGCCGAGGGCGACAAACACCGAGTCACCCTTGGCAACGCGCGTTACGTCCGGCTGCTCGACGCCTCGTGGCGCCAGCGCCCACACCAGGGCGACGGCGACCAGCACCACCACGACGTCTGTGTCGGTCTGCGACGCGACGGCTCCGATCAGCAACACGAGGATCACCGCGATGACGACGACATAGCGGGCGGTGGCGCCGTTGAGCACGAGCCCGGTGACGCCGGCGCTCAGCACGCCGCCACCGACCGCGACCTTGGTCCACAGCGCGCCGCCGGAAAGTAGCCAGCCGGAGTGGCGCAACGCGTCGTCGGTGAGCAGCGACATCGCGATCGGCGTGGCGAGCACTCCGGCAATGAGCGCAACGATCGACCACGTGGGCGCGTCGAGAGTGAGCACGACGAGCCCAACGACGTAGATGACGCCGCACCCCGCGAGCATCCCGGCACCGACCCGAGCCGGCCTCGACTCCCACGCGCGCAACGTGCCCACAAGCTGGCCGAGGCCGAAGAAGAACGCGACGAGCCCGGCGAAACCGAACACGCCGCTGTTCTCGCCGACGAACCAAACAAACGTGACGACCGCGCCCAGCGCCGTGACCACGAGCGATATGACGATGAAGAGGGCCACCGCCTTGCGCCGGAGTCGGTTGAGCTCGTGGTTCAGGATCCACGAGATGGCGACCAGTACGACCGCACCCACGATCGGCACCACTGCGCGGGGCGCGCCGTCGAGGTGGCGCCACTCGTGCAGTTGGGCAGTCAACGCCAGTGCGGCAACCGACGCCACGTACGCGCCGTAGACGATGAGCACCTTGTCGCGGAGCGCCAACTCCGCCCAGCGCGCTTGCAACCAAGTGGTCATGAGACAGCCCCTAGCTGGCCTCGGCCAGTCCCTTGAAGTTGAGCAATTGCCGGCGGGCCATGATGAGGTCCGGCAGCGCCAGCCACCCACGCGTGCACGTGATCTTCATGAGCAGTCGTACCCGCGCTGGCCCGATGGGCTCGACGACGTAGTCGACGAGCATCTCGCCGAACAGCCACTTGGCCCGGCGCGTGACCATCGTCATTGAACGATCGGGCTCGAAGGCGACGAGGCGGAAAATCGACAGTACCGGCTGGCCGACCTCCAGATGCTCGAGACCCGGCGTCAGCTGACGCGGACTACGCCGTCCGGAGTTGTCGATCCAGTCGTAGCTGTACGGCGCGGCGCGCAGCTGGCACAACCAGCGGAACACGGTCGCCGCCGGCGCGTCGATCGTCACCCCCCGGTACAACGCATGGCCGCTCGGCGCCCGCGCGTCGCCCGGGTACGGCCGCTCGCACTCGGAATCCTCCACCCCCCACCGCTCGGCGATTGTCATCGCGCCAAGGACAGCACGAGGCCGGCCTGACCGAGGTGGTAGGTGACGATGATGAACAGTGGCATCCACGGGCGCGGCGTGACGAAGCGGTTCCATGCGATGGTCGCGTCCGACGCAAAGAACAGCGCCGCGCCGGCGATCGCGAGCGGCCGCCCGCTGGCCACCGCGCTGGCGACCATCACCGAGATGGCGACCATGTAGACGACGACGGGGACGCGGAGCGCGGGATCGTCACCGCGCCACACCGCGCCCAGGATCGGCCGAGCGACGACGGCGGCGACCACCGCGACCGCCACCGCCGAGGCGGCCAGCGCGGCCGCCGAGCCGCCGTCGACATTGAGGCCGGCGATGTAAGCGAGGTGGGCGACGAGAAAGCTGCCCAGGCCGAAGACGAACAGATCCTGCGGGAGCATGAGGAACACGTCGCCGGCGAGGGAGAACACGAGGGCAGCGACGAACCACCCGCGACCTGCGCCGGCGCGGGGGTCTAACGAGAGTGCGACGGCCGTGAGCGCGACCATCGTCGCCGGCTTGCAGACGTACTCGACGGTCTTGGTTCGGCGAACCACCGCCGACCAGTCGCCGACCGCGAACGCGCCCGTTAGCGCCAGCCAGATCCCCACGTCAGTCGTTGCGGAAGCCGAACTCGCCGCTGGCGACGAATGCTCGGCTCCACGGGCGGACCAGCTCGCGCAGCCGCCCGCACCCGTCCTCGCCGATCGTCGCATAGGCCGGCGCGGCCAGCGCGTCGGTGCGGTCCTCGACCCACGCGCGGTGCGCGCGGCCAGCGTCGGTCAGGCTGCCGTCGGCGGCGAGCCAACCGCGCGATCGCACACGGTCCTCGGCGGCGGCCCACTCGTCGTCCGGCCACGCGCGTGACGCCTTGAGGACCGCGGGCGGGACGTCGCCGGTGGCGCTGTGGATGATGAGCGCGTCGCAGCCGCCCACTCCTTCGACGGTCATCGCCGCGATGTGGCCGTCGCCGCGGTACTCGCGCAGCAACGTGGCCGCGTGCCACAGCACAAGGTGGTCATCGGAAGGCCAGCCCAACGCCGCGTGCCCCGCGAACAGGGAGCGCCCCTCGACGTGCTCGCACGCGACGAGGGCCGCCTCGCGTGCCAACCCGGCGGCTTCCTTCACCTCGGGCGTGCCGACCGCGTCGGGAACCAGCCGGCGGATCGCGGCATCGGCGGCGTCCAGCCGCGCCGCGAGCAGGTCGGCGGGACTGGCGGCATCCCACGCCGCTGGAATCACGCCGCGGACAAGGCCTGGGTAGAAATTGAAGAAGGTGGCGATCACGACCTCGGCCGGCACCGCGCCCATGGGCGCGGCCCGCGACGCGAAGTACCCGGCCCGACCCGTCACCCCCATCGCGGCGTAGCGCTCGACGGCTTCGGGGACGAAATAGATCATGCCGTGGTACGGCTCGAGCGTTCGCCACGTCTTGCGCGCCGCGTCGGGATCGAAGGCCATAGCGGCAACGTAGTGTGCGGCGGTGCGGTTGGACCCGGTGGAGGCGCGCCAGCGGTTGCGCGACTCGCGGGTCGCCCGGTTGGCCACGGTGGCGCCCGACGGCGCCCCGCACCTCGTGCCGATCTGCTTCGTCCTGGTCGACGACACCATCTACTCCGCGGTCGACAGCAAGCCGAAGACGTCGCCCGCGCTTCAGCGGTTCGGCAACATCGCCGCCAACCCGAGCGTCGCGATCCTCGCCGATCGGTACGAGACCGACTGGGATCGACTGTGGTGGGTGCGGGCGGACGGCACCGGCCGGCGGGTGGACGGAAGCAACGAACGCGCCGTCGCCGTGGCCGCGCTACGCGAGAAATACGCGCAGTACGCCGATCACGCCTTGGACGGAGACGTCCTCGCGGTGGACGTCAGCTCGTGGACGGGGTGGGCGGCGGTCCCTGATACGAGTCCGGCTCCAGGAAGATGAGCCGGGTCTGTGGGACGGCGGCCCGCATCCGCGCCTCGACCGCGTCGATTGCCTGGCTGAGCTCGGCGTAATCGAGCGACGGGTCGAACTCGACCTTGCCCGCGGCGAGCAGGTCGTCGGGGCCGAGGTGCATGGTCCGCAGATGGATCAGCCGACGCACCGGATCGGCGGTCGTGATCGCCTGCGCCAACGCGTCGTACTGCGCGGGCGAGGCCGCTTCGCCGAGCAGCAGGCTCTTCATCTCGGCGCCGAGCACTAGGGCGATGACGAAGAGCAGCGCGCCGATCGCAAGGCTGCCGGCCGCGTCCCAACGCGGGTTGCCGGTGACCTCGGCCAGGATCACGCCGACCAACGCGACCACGAGGCCGGCGAGGGCCCCGGTGTCTTCGAGCAGGACGACCGGCAGTTCCGGTGACTTCGACCGCCGGATGAACGCCCACCACGAGCCGCCGTCTTCGAGCTTGGCCGAGATGGCTTCGCGGCGCGCCGTTCGTAACGACAACGATTCCAGAACGATGGCGACGAGCAGGATGCCGATCGCCCACCCGGCCGACTCCAGCTCGTGCGGATGGCGCAGCCGCTCGACCCCCTCGAATAGGGCAAACAGGGCGCCGGCGGTGAACAGGACGACCGCCACGACGAAGGCCCAGAAGAAGCGCTCGCCGGCGTGACCGAACTGGTGTTGCGAGTCCGGCTCGCGTTGCGCTCGCCGTCCGCCGAGGATCAGCAGCGCCTGGTTGCCGGTATCGGCGAGCGAATGCGCGCCCTCGGCCAGCAGCGACGACGCCCCAGTCGCAAGGAAGCCGGCGATCTTGGCGAACGCGATTCCGAGGTTGGCAAGGAACGCGGCGATGATCGCCGGGCTGATCTTGTGACTGTTGTGATCGGTACCCGCCACGGCCCCGTGACGGTACATCGGCGCCGGAACCGGGTACGAGACCCACATGGCGCAGCTGGAGCCACACCAAGAGCCAGAGGCCGACGCCGAGGACCACGCAGTGGGCCTTGAGTTGCAGATCGTCGAACTGGTCGAGCAACAGAAGCGGGCCAACGTGCAAGGCCATCCCGAGGAGGCGGCCTCGCTACAGCCCGAGGTAGAGGAACTCCAGACCGAGTTGGCCAAGACCGCTGAACAGGTTCCACCCCTAGTCGACTAGTCCTATGCAGGTTGTGGCGCCCTTATTGGCGAAAGAATGCCGACATGGGGCTCCGCCGAGGACTTGTCGCGCTCGTTGGCGCGCTCGCGCTACTCATCAGTGGCGCGCCCAGTGTCATGGCGCCGCCCGCTGGGGCGGCGACGCGAGGTGTCCGGGCCGGCGTCGGGGTCGTTGACTCGACGTGGCATGTCGGCGCGTCGGCTGGGCAATACGCGAGTGACCGCTACGGCTTCGACGTCGAAGATCCGGCGGCGGTACGCCCGCAAGAACTGTTCGACCACGAGTTCGACACGAACCTCCACCAGACAAAACGGTCGCCGAGTTACGGCGTGCAGTCGCGCCTTTCGGTGCGGGCGATCGTCGTCGAGGGCGCCGACGGCACGCGCGTCGCGCTGCTGAAGAGCGACAACTACCTGGCGCAAGACACGCTGTTACGTCGCGTCGGGCAACTGCTCGCCGCCGGCCGGTCCGGCGTCACCTACGACCACATCCTGTATCACGTCACCCACAACCACAGCTCGCCCTACTACACGACTCCGGCGGCGGGCGTGTGGGTGTTCCAGGACGTCATGGACCTGAGGATGCTCGAGTACCAGGCCCGGGCGATGACTCGCGCCATCGAGCAGGCGGCTGGTCACCTCGTCCCGGTGCGCATGGGCGCAACGACGGTCACCCTCGACACCGTCTTCCGCAACGCACCAGGCGCGGCGATTGCCGACGACGGCAGCCCAACGGGCTATCCGCATCTCGAGAACGACACCGGTCTGGTCGTGATGCGGTTCGACGACATCAGCAACCCGGCGGCGCCCAAGCCGTTGGCCACGTGGATGAACTTCGGCGTCCATCCCGAGGACCTCGATGGTTACGACCTCATCAGCGGCGACTACGTCGGCCAGCTCGAGCGGATGGTGGCGCGCCAGACGGGCGCGCCGTTGGTGTTCAGCCAGGGCGACGTCGGCAGCTCTGAACCGATCAACGACCTCGACGTGCGGTTGCCCAACGGCGTCGTACGCGCCTTCTCGCATCAGGGGTACGCGCAGTCGGAGCGCGAGGCGCGGCTGATGGCCGACAAGGTTGTCGCCGGTTGGAACGAAGTGGGCGCGGGCCGCGGCACCGTCCCCTACGCAACCGACTTCCCGGTCAAGATGATCGACCGCTGGACGCCGGGGCCGATCTCGCACCCGTACCCCGCGGTGTCGAACTGTCGCACCGAACCGACATTCAGTGGGCGGGTTGGCGTGCCGGTGCTCGGGCTGCCCGACTGCTTCCGCGACTTGCCCGAGAGCCCGGCGTCGCTCGCGGCGGTGTTCGAGGGCCTCAAGGCCGTCGGCGTGCCGGTCCCCGAGAACTACGACGCGCCGTCGTTCGGTTCGGTCGAGGAGAACCTGCGCATCCACCTCCAAGCGGTGCGCCTCGGCGAAGTGCTGCTCGCGTCGTGTAGCTGCGAAGCCCAGGTCGATCTCATCAAGAACCTCGAGAGCCGTGCCGACAACGTGGCCGGCAACATCTACGACGGCTTCGCGTGGGAGCGGTACTGCAACCGATCGGGCGCGGCGTGGAAGTGCGCCGATCCGCGCAAGGACGACCTGGCCGATCGCAGCCTCACGGTGACCGATGCCGCGTACCGCCGCATGGTCGCCGAGGTGCACAACGACGCACGCGGCTGGGACGACGCCGCCAACGCGCTGACCGCCAACGCCGAGCCGGCCGACCCCGCGAAGATCAAGGGCAACTTCACCAAGGAGGAGCTAGCGCCGTCGCGCGGCTACCGCCTGCCCGTGGGTGTCGGCCACGCCGGGGACTACAACGGCTACACGGTGAGCTACCGGATGTACATGAGCTACGACCACTACCGGAAGGCCTTGACGTCCTACGGGCCGCATACCGCCGACTACATGGTTACCCGGCTGGTGAGGATGGCCGGTGTCCTCAAGGGTGGCCCCGCGTTGGCGCCCGAGCCGCTCGACGCGCTCGGCCGGATCGACGAGGCGCGCCAGGCGGCCGAGGCCACGACCATCGGTCAGGCGGCCGCCGCCGCGTACGACAACTGGGCCGCGACCTTGCCGCCCGACGACGTCAAGGCCGCACCGCTCGACCAACCCAAAGACGTCACGCGGTTCTCGGCGGCGACGTTCAGCTGGTTGGGCGGCAACAACTACGTCGACAACCCCGCCGTTCGCGTCGAGCGTTTCGACGGTCGCAGTTGGGGAACGTACGCCGAGCAGTCCGGCGAGGTGCAGGTGCGGCTCGACCTGCCGGTCGGCGTCCAGAGTGTGTTGCAGCAGTACATGGCGCCACCGCTGTGGAAGTGGACGGCGAACTTCGAAGTGCCGGACTTCTTCCCGCGTGACATCGACCCGCGCGGGCCCAACGTTCCCAACGGGCTGTACCGGTTCGTTGTCGACGGTGGTCAGCGCGCCGGCGGTGCGACCACGCCGTACCACCTCGTGTCACGGGCGTTTGCGGTGAACCGCTGGACGGGCGTGAAGGTGGGCGGCATGCGCGTGACGAACGACGGGACCGTCAACGTCGGCATCTCGCCGATCACGTACCCGCGGACGTACGCGTCGAGCTTCAAGTTCGTGGGCAACGACGGCGGCAAGGTGATCTGCAAGACCTGCACGTTCCGGCCGTGGGCGACCACCGGCGAGCCGGCCCAGGTCACCGTTCACATCGTCCGGGCCAACGGGCGCAACTTGTATGTGGCGGCGGTGCGGGGCAAGGACGGCGTGTGGCGCACCAAGACGCGCCTCCGCAAGGGTGACCGGGCCATGGTCGACGCGGGCGGCGTGATCGACAGCTACGGCGAGACGAATGGACAGCCATCAGTGACGGTGAAGCGATGACGAAGTGGATTCGACGAGCGCTGGTCGCCTTCTTGGGCGGCACGTTGGTCGTGAGCGCGGCGTGGGCCGGCGTCGGGCTCAAGCCGGCGCCCAAGCACGGCACGGCCCTCCCGATCGCCTCGCGCCAGGCGCGCGCCGCGGCGGCGGCTTTGGCCGCGCAGCAACCGGCCAACCCGTTGAGCCCGCCGGACCTCAAGTCGTTGACGCCGCTGCCCGAGGGCCAGTTCCTGGTCGGCGCCACCGTCACGAGCCTGGCGCCCAACCCGAAGTTGTGGCAGACGAAGGACTGCGCGCTGGAAGACCCGTCGCTGGTCAACGACCCGACCTATCTGCTCGAACGGGCCGCCGCCGGCCACATCCCGCCGGGCTGGCCCAAGAGCCCGAACTGCGTCTACCTCGGCGGCTACGGCATCGGGCCGGCGCGCGTCGGCACCAGCGTCGATCCGTACGCCGGCTACAACGTCCGCAGCGTCGCCATCTCCAACGGCCGCGACACCGTCGTGTGGCAGATCATCGATGCCGTCGGGTACTTCGCCAAGTACCGCGCCGACCTGTGTCCGGACTGCGGCATGTTGGACATGCGCCGCCGCATCGCCGGCGCCATCGGCATGCCGATTTCCAACGTCGCCATCGGCGCCACGCACACCCACGCCGGCATGGACGGGTACGGCGCCTGGGGCGGGCTGCCCGACTGGTACCGCACCCAGGTGCGCGACGCGGTCATCGCCAGCGCGTACGAGGCACTGCGGACGATGAAACCGGCGCAGATCGAGATCGGCGACGTCAACGCGCGCGCCTTCTCGGGCCAGCGGCGCGACACGTACTACTCGGCCAATGACTTCGGCGCGGTGTGGTTGCAAGCACGCCGCCTCGCTGGTGGCGAGGGCGGCGGCAATGTGATCGCCACGCTCGTCAACTACGCGGCCCACCCGACGATGCTCGGCGACCAGTCCGTCATGCACGGCGACTGGCCGGGCACCGCCGACAAGGCGCTGGGCGACCGGCTCGGCGGCGTCGGCTTGGTGTTCGAGGGTGGGCTGGGCAACGTCTCGCCCAACTCACCGCGCGGCGCGACGTCCGACCTGACCGGTGACAAGCGCATCGACGGCTACGACAACGTCATCCAGATGGGCACCGACTTCGCCTCGTTCGTCGCTGGCTCGGTAGGCAAAGGCGGCCACGTCCTTGTCGACAACACCATCGCCACGACGACCAAGACCGTCCTGCACCCGGCGACGAATGTGGCCGAGGTGCCGCTGTCGTTCGTCGGCCTCCTCGACCGCGAGTTCACGCCGGGTACCGACGGCGCAGGCGCGGTCGGCGTGTGGGTGAGCGACACGCCCGGCGCGTTCATCGCCCAGCGGTGCGTAACCGGCAGCGCAGTTCTGGTGAAGACCGAAGTGTCGGGCTACCGCATCGGCGACCTGTTGGTGATCACCGCGCCGGGCGAGATCTTCGGCAGCATATCGACCGTCGTGAAGAGCCAACTGCGGCGCAAGGCCATGGACGGCGGCGAGACGATGGTGTTCGGCCAGACCCAGGACAGCCTCGGCTACATCATCCAGAGCTATGAGGTCGATCCGGTCGGCGGCGCGCCGAGCAACATCGACACGATGGGCTTCGGCGACGTCGCCGAGTACGAGGAAGAGTTCATGCTCGACCGTTGCTTCGGTGACCACGTCCTCGAAACGATGCTGTCGGTCGGCCGCGGCCTCGGATGACGCGATGACGGCGCTCAGTCGCCGCCGCTTCCTGCAACTGGCGGCCGGCGTCGGCGCGGTGAGCGCGGTGCCGGCGTGGCGCAGCGCGGCGGCCGCTCGCCCGATCGCGCCGGGCGCTCGGTGGATGGCCGGTGACTTCCACGTGCACACGGTGTTGAGCCACGACGTCTGGAGCGGGCCCAACGACGACAACACCGGAATCGAGGAGTTCTACACGTGGGGGTGGACAGCGGGGGAGCAGATCCTCAACGCTGAGCTGCGCGGGCTCGACTTCGTCGCCATCACCGATCACGATCGCGTCGAGGCGCTGCGGCTGCCCGAGTACAAGTCGTCCAAGCTCGTGCTGGTACCCGGCTACGAGCACTCGTTGTCGGGTGGCCACGCCGGGATCTTTATGCGGTCGGTGAGCGATCTTCCAACGATCTTGCGCAAGGACAACAAGGGCGCCGACGGTCTGGCCCGCCTCATCAGTCAGGTGCACGAACGCCACGGGATGATGGTGCTCAACCACCCGAAGGGCGGCGCGCTGTGGACCTATCCGACGCCAGGGTCGCACGCGGTCGACGCGGTCGAGGTGTGGAACAGCCAGTGGTTACAACGCCACGACGTCTTCCCGATCTCCGAGTCGAACAACCACGTGTCGATCGACTGGTGGGAGCGCGAGTTCCTTGGTCGCGGGGTGCGGCGCGCCGCGGTGGGCGGTAGCGACAATCACTGGCGGTCGACCTTTGAGGCCCAGGGCGTCGGTCAGCCGACCACGTGGGTCCTGGCCGCGGCGCGCACGCCGGCCGCGATCATCGAAGCGGTACAAGCGGGACGGACTGCGGTGTCATGGCAGCCGCCGGCATTGCTGGGTCCGCAGGTGACGATGACCGCCACCGAGCTGTACGGCGACTACCGCAAGACAACGATCGGCGGCGAGGTGCGGCCGCTCGGCCCAGTTGGCGTGACCGTGCGAGTCCGCAACGGGCTCGGGCACCGGTTGCGGCTCATCTCGACGGGCCAGGTGATCGACACGTTCCTCGTCGGCGCGCCCGACCTAAAGCACACGACGTACGTGGTGCTTCCCGAGCGGGGTTGGCTCCGCGCCGAGCTCTATCAGGATCCCGGCTACGTGATGACCGCGGTCACGAGCGCGATCTTCGCCGCGGTCGAGAAGGCGCCGCCTCGGACTCGCGGCGAGGCCACCGTCGGCCCGCCTGTCGGCTACGGCCACGACCTGACTGTCCCGGAGGTATCGGTATGTTGCGGCCATTGACCCGACCGGGACGCGTGCTCGTCATCGCGGGCGTGATCGCCGGGCTGGTGGGCGCGCCAGCCGCGCGCGCCCTCGACCCGACGCGTATCGAGGCGCTCGCCGTCCCCGCGGCGCGTGACACCGAGCCGGTCGTGTTGAGCGGTGCGCTGTTCGCCGGCTGGGCGGCGCCGGCCGACGTCAGCGTCAAGCTCCCGACAACCGGCGGTCTCCAATGTCTGGCCGACGACCAGGCCCCCGAATGCACACACAGCCGGTACGAGGAACCCGAAGTGTCGACCGGCGACGCACTTGGCACCGGTGTACCCGTCGACCGCCTCCTCGGGTACCGATGGAACGGCCGTGGGTTCGTGCAGATCCCGTTCCAAGTCGACGAAGTAGCGACGCGCTACCTGACCAACAACGCGTCGGGCTTCGCGTTCTACAGCGAGACCGATGCGCACCCAACGTATGTGTGGGACGAGGAGCGGTTCCGGTGGACGGCGTCGGCTCCCGGACAGCCTTGCGTGGCCGCGCCGGCCGGCGGCGTTCGCACCACGCCGGACAGTGTCGCCGGCCTGGACACCAACGACGAGCTGTCGTTCATGGCGTCCGACGCAGGGGCGGCGGCGCCGAGTAGCGCCAAGTTGCCTGGCGGTATCGCGGCGATGAAGCGGGTGACGATCGCGGATCCGTACGACGCGACCCACCTGCGGTACGTCTATGTAATGCGCACGACCGGCGGCGCCGGCGCGCCCAAGGCCGCGTTCACCGCGAGCAACGGCTACGTGCGCTACGAGCCCGACGCCGACAGCAACACCTTCGTGTACTCGCAGTCGAGCTACGGCGACTACGGCAACGCGGCGAAGGGCGCCTACCTCGACACGGCGACCGGCAAGTGCATGACCAAGCCGGCCGACGCCAAGCAGCGGCGACCCAAGGACACCGCGTGGATCAAGACGCCGCGCTACGCCTTCCGCTACGACGGCCGCTGGCTGATGACGCAGTTGCGGGTGACCGCGACGGACAAGCCGTGGACCTACGGTCCCGACATCATCGACCAGTGGAAGGCACGGGCGTTCCAGCAGCGACCCGGCGGCGAAACGCCGTGCTGCGGCTACGAGGACGAGGCGGTGAACTGGGGCGGCTCGTCGATCACGATGGGCGTGCGGGCCGGGCCCGTCCGCGTGATCCGGTCCACGTGGGGCGCCGACTCGGGAACCAACGTCAACCGCACTGAGGTCTTCTACCGAGACGAGTTCCGCCAGGACGCGTACCTGCGCGTGCACCCGATCCCGCCGTTCGACGGCATCTACTCGCAGTGGGACTACAACGGCGGCAAGGTCTGGCAGTACTTCAACCCGTACGTGCCCGACGGCGTCGTCATCGACGGCAAGAACGACGAAGCGTTCGGCAACTACAACGCGCACATCGGCCCCGACGGCGTGCGGTTCCAGGGCAAGACGCTGGCGGGTGATCCGGGGACCGGCTCGTGCGACAGCGACGTCTGTCTCGACAACGACTTCGATGTCGTCGATCCCACGGTGTCGGGCCCCACCGGTGCGCTGAGCTACGAACAGATCACCGGCCCGTACGGCACGCTCGTGTCGCGCTATTCGATCAAGCAGCCGACGGCGGGCACCGCCCACGCGTTGGTGACCACGCCCTACTACCGCGACGACAGCTGTTTCGACGACGGCACCGGGACCGATCCCGGCAGCCACCTCAACCCGCGTCACACCGACCCGGTAGTCGACTCGCACGGAAAGCCGCGGCGGTGCTGGACGCCGGCCGACGGCGACCCGGACTTGTATCCCGACGATCACTTCTTCCAGGGCGACGTCGGCACCGTTGGCATCCACGTCCTGTTGGTGGCCGAGTCCGACAACGCCATGCAGACCGTGCCGCTCACCGAGATCGACAGCGAGCAGCGCGTCGTCCTGCTGCCGGGGCTGTGGCACAACGTCGGCGAGCAGTACGGGCGGGGTACCGAGAAGCCGCTCGTCGCGTTCGTCGGCTGATGCGGCTCCGGTTCGTCGCGCTGGTCGCGGCCGCCGCCGCTGTCGCGCTCGGCCTCCCGGGCGCGGCGCGACCCGCGGCGGGGGCCGACGTGACGCTCGCCAACCGCTTCGTCGAGTGGCGCTGGTCCAAGCCAGCGGCGCGCACGGCGGCGATCACCGACCGCCGCACGGGCCGGCGTTGGGGGTTCCCGGGTCCCGACTTCACGTTGCTCACGCCGAGCGGCCCAATGCGCAGCGACAAGCTGCGCGTCGTCGACGTCACCCGCACGTCGCGCCGGCTCCACGTCACGCTGTCGTACCCCGGGATCACCGTCACCCGCGACATCAGCCTGTTCGACGACGTCGCCGGCTTCCGCATCGAGACGGTGGTGCGGGCGGTGGCCCCGTTCGTCCTGTCGGGCGCCCAGCTCGCGCGCGTCAACACCAGTAGCGATCTGTCGGCGCAGCGGCTCGCGTTTCGGGCCGGGGCCGACTGGCGCGAGCCGGGCTGGCCCGGTCCCGCCACCGAGGTCGGTGACCCCCATGCCGGCACCTGGCGCGACACCAGCGCCAACCCCAACGGTCCCGGGCAGTGGTTGTCGCTGTCGGACGTCGGGCCCGGGAACCTGTTCCTCGTCACCGAAGCCAACGACTTCCCGTCGGTGCGGACGGCGTACAGCGGCGGCGTGGCCACGCCGCTGATCGACTACAAGCGCGACGTCGTGTCGCTCGGACCGTTCGAGGAGCAGATCCACGTCGAGAACCCGGGCGGGCCGGCCGGGCGCGTGCGGGTGCTGGCGCCCGGCGGGGCGGTCACGCTGCCGCCGGTGTTTCTCGGTTTCGGCGCGGGCGACGGGGACGACACCTGGCAGTTCCACCACTACCTGACGGGGCACCGGCTCGTCCCGTACGAGCACTCGGTCACGTTCAACTCGAACGGGACCAACACCGCCGGCGTCTCATTGGGTGCCAAGGACGGCATGAACCAGCGGACGATCGAGCAGGTCGCGCCGCTGGCCCGCCGGCTCGGTGTCGACACGTTCATCCTCGACGACGGCTGGCAGGCGACATCGGGGGACTGGATTGCCGATCCGGCGCGGTTCCCCGGTGATCCGAACCTGGCCAAGGTCCGGGCGACCATCGCCCCGATGAAGCTCGGGCTGTGGATGACCCCACTGCATTTCCACCCGGACTCGGCGACATTCCGGTCCAACCCGCAGTGGGTGTGCACGCCGGTTGGCGACGGCCTCGCGCTCTACAACGCGGCCGATCCGTCGAGCGGATCGAACGCCGCCGGCATTGGCGAGTGGAGTCGGGCTGCGCTCGCGCACGTCGAGCGGCGGATCCGCGTCGCGGTCCAGCAGTGGGGCGTTCGCTACTTCAAGTTCGACTTCATCGCGTGGCTCGACTGTCTTGGCCAGGGCGACATGTACGACCTGCACGACGCGTTCGTCGCCATGCTCGACCGGTTGCAGTTGTCGTTCCGCGACGTCACGTTCCAGATCGACGAGACCAACGACTACCGCTTGTTCCCGTTCGAGTCGATCAGCCGCGGGCCGACGTGGTTCCAGAACGGCGCGCCGGGGCCGGCTCGCCTGCTGCACAACCTCTGGAACCTGTCGCCTTACGTGCCGTCGGTCGCGATCGGTCAGCACTTCCTTGGCGACCGCTCCTACGACACGTGGCCGGTCGACACGCTCATGGCCGCCGCGCTGTTGTCGCACATCACGTTCTTCAGCGACCTGCGCTCCTTGCCGCCCCGGGTGCTCGACGCCGCCGCGCCGTGGCTCGCGTTCTACAAGAAGTTCCGTGCCGCGCTGACCGATGGCGTGGTCTACCCGCTGCTCGCCGACCCGCTGGCGGGCGGCTGGACCGCGTTGCAGTCGTGGGATCCGGTGAAGGCGACGGGCGCGCTGCTGGTTTTCCGCCAGGATGCGGCGGCGGCGTCGACGACCGTCAAGCTGCGGAACGTGCCCGGCGGTCGCCGCTTCGAGCTCCGGGCCGGCCCCACCGGCCGCGTCGTCGGGACCGCCACCTCCCGCCAACTCCAGTCCGGCCTCCCCATCACCCTCCCCACCAAACGCACCGCTCAAGTCCTGGTCATCACCCCCGCCCCCTAACCCCACCGACTTTGTTGCACTACTCGTTCTGGCAGAACGAGTAGTGCAACAAAGTCAGAGCGAGCGTCGCTCGAGGGCGGATCGCAGCCGGCGGAGGAAGTCGTATTTCTTGGTGAGGCGGCTGGCGCGCATCACGAACCAGCCCGAGAGCTCCAACTCGACGTCGCGTGCCGCGTCGTACTCGACGTCGTCGGGAGTTCGCTCATGCAGGTCCGAGTCCCACTCGAGGTCGATCTTCTCCTCGCGGTATCCGAGGTCGAGGCAATACCGGCCGCCGGCGGTGACGACCCACAGCTGCTGCTTGGGCAACGGCAGGCCCGCGCCGGCGATCCACTCGAGGAGCTTGTATTCGCCGTCGCTGTCGCCAGGCTCGGCTCCAACGATGAGGCCTTCGAAGAGCTCATCGATCACGGTGGTGCGGCGTCGACCTCGTGCCCGGACCTCTTCGCGGACCCTCCAAACCGCGTCATAGGACGTGAGATCAAGGCGGACCGCGCTACGCAAGATCCGGGCGACGGTTGGTCGCGACAGCGTCGCCGAGAGGTCGCAAATTGTCCGCGCTGGCGTCGTGACGGCGAGCGCGTCGAGGCAGTCGACATGGTGCGACGGCAGGAAGTTGCTCGTTCGGACCTTGACGCCGCTGAGCCGGACGACATGCGGGCGCGGCACGACCAGCTCGACTCGCTGCCCCGGAACCGACTGCATGCCCAGCAGCCGACCGGCGCATGTCCCGCTGGCCGCGCCGATCCCGGCCGCCAAGTAGGCCGCCATCGGCCGATGACGCCACTGCTCGACGACGCCGGCGATTCGGTAGATCCCACGACGAACGACGATCAGCCGCCCGCCGGCAATCTCATCTCTCGCCTGTTGCGCAGTCATGAATGTCAGCAGCTGCTGCCACGTGATGAGGCCCCACTGTCGCCGACCCAACTCGTCGAAGGTCACGTCCGGTCAGTAGTACCACTGGGGTGTGACGGCGAGGCCGGGATCGCCGTTGACAGCGGACTTTGTTGCAGTTGTCGTTCTCCCAGAACGACAAGTGCAACAAAGTCGGTGGTCTCCGGCGCTGCCTAGCGGGTGAGGATCTCGGCGAGGGGGGAGCGGCCGTCGAGGGCGAGCTGGGCGGCCGCTAGGCCGCCGAGCGCGCCCATGACGTTGCCGTGACCGCAGAACGCGCCGACGGCGATGACGTTGGTGCGGACTTCCTCGCAGACGGGACGACGGTCGTCGGTGAAGCTGCTCGTCCCGGCCCAACGGTGGGTTACCGGCGCTTGGCGGACACCGACTTCTTCGCGCAGCACCCGATCGAGCGCCTTCTGCACCGCCTGGGTGGGCTTGGTGGCCTGCGTCCACGACTGGTCGGGGAACTGGTCGCGGCAACCACCGAGAATGACGCGCCCGTCCGGAAGCTGCTGCCAGTAGTCGTACCCGAAGCGCGAGCAGATCGGCCGGGGCACCCGCACTTCGTCGGTGCGAGCCGTCGCCAGCATCTGCAGCCGGGCGGTGCGCACCCGGCCGCTCAGTTCGGGCAGCACGCTCTCGAGCCCGCCATCGACGGCGACGATCACACGGTCGGCCTCGAGCGCGTCGAAGTTGTCGACCGGGTGGTTCTCGACGAGCAGGATCCCGGCCTCGCGCGCTTGCACGGCGAGCAGGCGGGCGCGCGCCAGCGGGTGGAACGCCCCGTCGGTCGGGATCATGATCGTGCCGTCGGCCGCCCGCTCGGCCGCGAACCCGTCGTCGACCAGCGCTTGGTAATGCGCCTCGCAGTCGTCGCGTTCCTCGGGTGACGTGGGCCGGCGGACGCTGCCGGATCGCGACACGACCGAGGGCGTCTCGCTCATGATCCGGTCGATGGCCTCGAGCGTGAGGCCGTAGAGGTCGCGGTCCCGGCGCTGATGGTAGAAGGCGGCCGACCCGGCCAGCAGAAAGCCCGCATTCCGGCCGGTGGCGCCGCCGCCGACCACGCCCGCGTCGTACCCGACCACGGTCGCGCCGCGCCGGTTCGCCTCGAGCACCGCCGCCAGTCCGGTCCCGCCGAGTCCCACCACCGCCAGATCCACGGACGAGACTGTGCCATGGACATCGACCAGGCGCGTAACTTCATCGCCAGCAACCACCGTGCGGTTCTGGCCACCAAACGGGCTGACGGCCGGCCCCAACTGTCGCCGGTCGCCGCCACGATTGACGGCGAGGGGCGGGTGGTCATCAGCAGCCGGGAGACGGCGATCAAGGTCAAGAACCTGCGCCGCGATCCGGCGGCGTCGGCCTGCGTGCTGAACGACGGCTTCTTCGGCGAGTGGTGCCAGGTCGACGGGACGGCCGAGATCGTCTCGCTCCCCGCCGCCATGGAGCCGTTGGTCGAGTACTACCGCAGCGTCTCAGGTGAGCACCCGGATTGGGACGACTACCGAGCCGCCATGGAGCGGGAGCGCCGGGTCGTCATCCGGCTCACGATCGAACGAGCAGGGCCGTCGGTGAGTGGCTGAGGCCCTCCGCGGGGTACATCAGGTCGATGCTGCTGTGTGACCGTTACGAGCTGGGCGACGTCATCGGTCGCGGCGGCATGGCCGACGTCCACGCCGGGGTCGATACCAAGCTCCAGCGCGACGTGGCGATCAAGATCCTGCGACCCGGCAGCGTCGCGGCGGACGACCTCGAGACCCGATTCGAGGAGGAGGGTCGTGTCGCCGCCCGTCTGCAACATCCGAACGTCGTCGCCGTGTTCGATACCGGCGTCACCGACGACGGGCGACCCTTCATCGTCATGGAGCGGCTCCCCGGCGCCACGCTCGGCGATCGCATGCGGAGCGGCGCGCTCGACGACGACACCGTGAAGCACATCGCGATCGAGGTGCTGGCGGCCATGGGCGCCGCCCACGCCGCCGGCGTCGTCCACCGCGACATCAAGCCCGGCAACATCCTGCTGACGGACGACGGCCACGCCAAGATCGCCGACTTCGGCATCGCCCGCGAGTCCGACAACCTTCTCGTTGACCCGACCACGACCAACGTCCTGACCGGGACGCCGGCGTACATCGCGCCCGAACGACTCGTCGGCCGACCGGCGACGGCGCAGTCGGACCTGTGGGCGCTTGGCGTCGTGCTCTACGAGGCGCTGACCGGGAGCAAGCCGGTGGCCGGCGTGGCGCCGCTCGTTACCGCGCGTCCCGACGTCGACCGTACGTTGGCCGCGACCGTCGACCGGGCCATGGCGGTCGATCCCGACCAGCGCTTTGGCAGCGCGGTCGAAATGGCGGCGGCCATCAACGGCGACGCGACGGTGATCCTCCCTCGACCGCCCGCGTCGCCGTCGCGACCCCGGCGCCGGACCGCGGCGATTGGTGCGGGCATCGCCGCCGTCATCCTCGGCGTCACGATCGGGGTGCTGGCCGGGCGCGACGGCGGCACACCGCCGGCGACGCCGGTCCGGCCCGCCAGCGCGACGGCGACCACGACGTCGTCGACGGTGATCACCGCGTCGGTGCCGGTGCAGAATGTCGGCCCCGCGCCAACGCGGGTCCGCCGTGGGGGCAAGGGCAAGAAGGGGAGGAACGACTGAGCACAACGCTCGACCCAATCGGGGCCCTCGAGCGCATCGGCTACATCCTCGAACGGACCCGGGAGCCCACGTATCGCGTCCAGGCGTTCCGCAAGGCGGCCGACGCCATCCGCGAGTTGTCCGATGACGACCTGCGCGCCTTGGTCAAGTCCGGGCGGCTGCGGGACCTGCCCGGCGTCGGAGAGAAGACCGAGCGGGTAATTGTCGAGGCGCTCGACGGCAAGGTGCCCACCTATCTCGCCCGGCTCGAGCGGCTCTCGCCGGCGCCCGACGAAGGTCCCGGCGCCGACATCCGCGCCCTGCTGAAGGGCGACTGCCACACCCACTCGGACTGGTCCGATGGCGGCAGTCCCATCAAGACGATGGCCGAGGCGGCGCGCGATCTGGGCCACGACTACATCGCGCTCACCGACCACTCGCCCCGCCTCACCATTGCGAACGGGCTCAGTCCCGACCGGCTGCGCGAGGAGTTGCAGGTCGTCGCGGCGGTGAACGAAGAGCTGGCGCCGTTCCGCATCCTCACCGGCATCGAGGTCGACATCCTCGAAGACGGCGCCCTCGACCAAGAGCCCGCCTTGCTCGCGCAACTTGACGTGGTCGTCGCCAGCGTTCACTCCAAGTTGCGCATGGAGCCCGAGCAGATGACGCGGCGGATGGTCGCCGCCCTCGCCAGCCCGCATGTCGACATCCTCGGTCACTGCACCGGCCGCATCGTCGTGGGACGGGGCCGGCCCGAGTCGGCGTTCAACGCCGAGTTGGTGTTCGCCGCCGCCGAGAGGTTCGACAAGGCGGTCGAGATCAACTGCCGACCCGAACGGCTCGACCCGCCCAAGCGGTTGTTGCGCCTCGCCGTCGAGATGGGGTGCAAGGTGAGCATCGACACCGACGCCCACGCGCCGGGGCAACTCGAGTGGCAGCCGTTCGGTTGCGAGCGGGCGGCCGAGTGCGGCGTGGGCGCCGACTCGATTGTCAACGCGCGATCGGCCGACGACCTCTTGGCCTGGACCGCGTCACACGCCGGGTAACGCGTGTTCTGGGCGGATTAGCACGGGCTGAGCCCGTGCTAATCCGCCCACAACGACGTGGCCAGCTAGTAGCCCGACGCCGACCCGACCAACGCGCGCGGATCGGCGGCGCCCGCGAGCCGATCGCCTTCGTTGACAATCACGTGGGCGTGGCCGAATCCGTGTTCGAAGTCGCCCGCCCGCTGGACGGTGTGGCCGCGCTCGCGGAGCCCGTCGTCCCACGCCGCCGGCGACTGTCCTTCGACGCGCACAGCGATGCGCCCGCGGCTGCGCCATGTGTCGAAGCCGCCGCCGCCATCGGCGTTGGTCAGCGCCCACCGCCCGGCGGCGATCGAGCGGCCGGGGGACTGGCGGCCGTGGAGTTGACGGGCGAGGAGTTGCAGCAAGATCTGCGGCTGGGTGTCGCCGCCCATCGTGCCGATGACGCGATCGAGCGAGCCGTCGGGGTGAGTCACGAGCGCGGGTGACAGCGTGTGGGGCGGGCGCCGACCCGGTCCGTACTCTGCCGGATGCCCGGGTTCGAGCGAGAACCCGAGACCGCGGTTCTGCAGGAAAATGCGTACGCCCGGGACGACGAGGCCGCAGCCGAACCCGGCGGCGTTGGACTGGATGAGCGACACACCCATGCGATCGCCGTCGACCGCGCACAGGTACATCGTCCCGCCGGCGCGCGCCGCCGGTTCGCCGAG
>Ga0075418_10002538_pt1 | contig 20966 bp, 15 predicted proteins | sample SoiMetdeltSBSDD2_FD_81776 | JGI IMG/M metagenome (GOLD analysis project Ga0075418, IMG submission 81776) | Bulk soil microbial communities from a Populus tree surrounding site in Tennessee, USA - Soil MetaG P. deltoides SBSDD2 | ecosystem: Environmental > Terrestrial > Soil > Tree plantation...
CAGTCGCGGCGGCCGCGCCGCCGCCTATTAGCCCCGCCTCCCGCCACCGCGTGCGGCGGCGCCGGACCGCCGCGCTTGAAGGGCTGCGCCCCGCGTCGCATAATTCGCCATCCCTTCGCGACATGGACATCGCGTGCCGGCGGTCCTGATCGTCGCGCCCTCCGACCTCGCCCCTGAGCTCGGCCGCACTGTCCTCTGGCGCGCCGGGATCGAGCGCGCATTCGCCGGCGATCCCCAGACCGGGTTCGAGGCGGCGCGCTCGCTGGCCCCCAGCCTGGTCGTGCTCGACGCCTCGACCGTGGAGGAGGCGGTGTCGTTCGTTCGTCGGCTGCGCGAGGACCCGGCGACCCGACCTACCGCCATCGCCGTCCTCAGCCATTCCCACGAGGACGAGGACCGCCTGCGCGAGGCGGGCGCCAACGTGGTCCTGCCCGGACGCGTGGACCCGGCCCTGTGGGACAGCCGGCTGCAGGAGCTGCTCAGCGTGCCGCCCCGCGTGGAGGCCCGCATCCCCGTCCGGCTGCAGGCCTGGTATACGGGCTTCGTTTCCGGCAAGGAGGTGATCGAGGGCGCGACGGTGAACCTGAGCGTCCGCGGGGCCCTCCTGGAGACCGCCGATCCGCTGGAGGTGGGCAGCAAGCTGGACATGACCTTCCGCCTGCCCGGCAGCGACGCCGAGATCAAGGTGGTCGGCCAGGTGGCCCGCGAGGCGGAGTCCAGCCACGACCGCCCCCGCAGCGCGGTCAAGTTCCTGGTCCTGCGCGACGACGCGCGGCAGCGCATCCGCGATTTCGTGGAGGCGGGCCACGCCACGCACCGCGGCCGGCGGCCGGGCGCCACCGCCCCCTCCCTCCCCGACGTCCCCGAGCGCGAGCAGTGGGAGCGCGAGCTGCGGTCCAGCGAGGCGCGCAAGACCGCGATCCTGGACTGCGCCCTCGACGGGATCATCACCATGAACCCCGAGGGCCGCATCATCGAGCTCAACCGGGCGGCGGAGCGGATGTTCGGCTACGAGCGCGCGCAGGTCATCGGCAGGGCCGTGGCGGAGACGATCGTCCCGCCCGCGCTGCGGGAGAGGTACCGCCGGGGCCTGGCGCACTACCTGGCCACGGGAGAGACCTCGCTGCTGGGACGGCGTGTCGAGATCCAGGGGCTCCGCGCCGACGGGACGGAGTTCCCGGTGGAGCTGACCATCGCCACCACCCACGCCGGCGGGGAGCGCCTCTTCACCGCCTACGTCCGGGACGTCGCGGACCGCAAGCGCGCGGAGCTGGGGGAGGCGGTGCAGAACGCCACCACGCGCGTCCTCGCCGACGCCCCCACGCTGGTGGCCGCCGCTCCGCGCATCCTCCAGGCCATCTGCGAGAGCCTGGGCTGGGACCTGGGGGCCCTGTGGACCGTGGACCGGGCGGCCGACGTCCTGCGCCTCGCGGAGATGTGGCACGCGCCCGGCGCGGCGTTCCCGGAGCTGCGCGCCATGGCCGAGTCGCGGACCCTGCGGCGCGGGGCCGGGTTGCTGGGACGGGTCTGGGCCACGGGCAAGCCGGTCTGGAGCGCCCGGCTGGAGGGGGACAGCGACTTCGTCCGGTCCGCCGCCGCGCAGAAGGACGGCCTGCGCTCGGCCGTGGCCTTCCCCATACTGCTCGGCGGGGAATCCCTCGGCGTGATGGAGTTCCTGAGCCGGCACGATCGCGCCGCGGACGACGACCTGCTGCGCACGCTCGCCGCCATCGGGAGCCAGATCGGCCAGTACATGGAGCGCAAGCGGGCGGAGGAGGAGGTCCGCCGCAGCGAGGAGCGCTTCCGCGCCCTGGTCGAGAACAGCACCGACGTGATCGTGCTGCTGGCGGAGAACGGCGCCTACCTCTACGTGACGCCCTCCCAGGCCCGGGTGCTCGGGTATCCGCCCGAGGAGTTCATCGGGCGCAGCGCCTTCGAGCACGTCCACACCGACGACCTGGCGCTGGCCAAGGAGCGCTTCGGCCGCTGTGTCGCGAACCCTGGAATGCCGGTCACGGCGGAGGTGAGGCTCCGCCACCGGGACGGGTCCTGGCGGCACGTGGAGGCGGTGGGCGTCAACCGGCTGGCGGATCCGAGCGTGCGGGCCGTCGTCGCCAACTACCGGGACATCACCCCCCGCAAGCAGGCGGAAAGCCTGCAGGCCGCCCTGTACCGGGTGTCGGAGGCCACCAGCATGACCGGGGACGTGGGCGAGCTCTACGCCGAGATCCACGCCATCGTGGCGAAGCTGATGCCGGCGGAGAACTTCTACATCGCGCTCTACGACGAGACGGCCAAGGTCCTGACCTTCCCCTATTTCGTGGACGCGGTGGACCCCAAACCGCAGCCCAAGAAGCTGGGCAAGGGCCTGACGGAGTACGTGCTGCGGACCGGGGAGCCGCTGCTCGCCACGCCGGAGAGGTTCGCCGAGCTCCAGAAGACGGGGAAGGTGAAGCTCATCGGCGGATCCTCGCTGGACTGGCTGGGCGTGCCCCTGAAGACGGACGACCGCACGCTGGGCGTGCTGGTGGTCCAGACCTACGACAAGGACGTGCGCTACGGCGAGCGCGAGAAGGAGGTGCTGGCCTTCGTGGCCCAGCACATCGCGGGCGCCATCGGCCGCAAGCGCGCCGAGCAGGAGATCAAGCGCACCGTGTCGCTCCTGCAGTCCAGCATCGAGTCGACCACCGACGGTCTCCTGGTGGTGGACGGCAAGGGGAGCGTGGTGGCCTTCAACCAGCGCTTCGCGCAGCTCTGGCGCGTCCCCCCGGACCTGCTGGAGTCGCGCGACAGCAACGCGCTCCTCTCCAGCGTCATGGACCAGTTGAAGGCCCCCGACCAGTTCCTGGCGAAGATCAAGGACCTCCTGTCCCACCCGCAGGCGGAGGCCTTTGACGTGCTGGAGTTCAAGGACGGCCGCGTCTTCGAGCGCTACTCGATCCCGCAGCGCCAGGACGGGGAGCCCGTGGGACGGGTCTGGAGCTTCCGCGACGTCACCGAGCGCACGCAGGCCGAGCAGGCTCTGCGGCAGACGGAGAAGCTCGCGGCCATGGGCTCGCTGCTGGCCGGCGTGGCTCACGAGCTGAACAACCCGCTCTCGGTCATCCTCGGCCAGGCCGAGCTGCTGCGCCGCACGGCGGGCTCCGGACCGCTCGCGCAGAAGGCCGACCAGATCGCGCAGGCGGCCGGCCGCTGCGCCGGCATCGTGGGCAACTTCCTGGCCCTGGCCCGCCAGCGTCCCCCCGAGCGGCGGCGCGTGGCCCTGAACGAGATCGTCCGCGAGGCCCTCGACATCGTGGCCTACCCGCTGCGCATGGACGGCGTCGACGTGGTGGTGGACCTGGACGCCGAGCTGCCCATCCTGGTGGGCGACCCCCACCAGCTCCACCAGGTGGTGCTGAACCTGGTCACAAACGCCCAGGACGCCATGCGCGGCACCGACGGCCCCAAGATGATGGTGGTCAGCACCTCCTACGACCGGGCCACGCGCCGCGTGCGCGTGGAGGTCTCCGACACGGGGCCGGGGATCCCCGCCGACGTCCGTCCCCGCCTCTTCGAGCCGTTCTTCACCACCAAGCCGCAAGGGCAGGGGACGGGGCTCGGCCTTCCTCTCTGCCAGGGGATCGTCGAGAACCACGGCGGCACGATCGAGGCGGAGAGCGAGGAGGGCAAGGGCGCCCTCTTCCGCGTCTTGTTGCCGCTGGAGCTGAGGCGCGACGCCGAGCCGGAGGCGGCGGCCGGCGCGGACCAGAGCAAGGGCGGGAAGATCCTGGTGGTGGACGACGAGCCGCACGTGGCGGGCGTGCTGGCCGAGATGCTGGCCGTGGACGGCCACCGCATCGACGTGGCCCAGAACGGCGCCCTGGCCCTGGACCGGCTGCGGCAGGGCACCTACGACCTGGTCCTGAGCGACATCCGCATGCCGGAGCTGGACGGCCTGGGGCTCTACCAGGAGGTCCGCCGCCTTCACCCGGAGATGTCGCGCCGGTTCGTCTTCCTGACCGGAGACCGGCTCAGCGCGGAGACGGGCAAGTTCCTGGCCAGCGCGGGCGCGCCCAGCCTGGCCAAGCCCTTCCACCTCGACGAGGTCCTGTCCGTCGTGCGCCGTATGCTCCAGGCCCGCTAGCGGCCGGGCCGCGGCCGCCCGGGCGGTCCGGCCCGAGGTGCTAGAATGCGGCTGGCCTTCCGAAGATGGAAAAAGTCCTCGAGGGGAACCTCGCCCGGTTCGAGGCGCCGGACCTCCTCACCTTCCTCAACCTTTGCCGGCGGACGGGCGTCCTCGTGATGGAGCGGCCCGACCAGGAGACCAAGCTCTTCCTGCGCGAGGGCCGTCCCGTCTACGCGACTTCCACCAAGGAGGACCTCCGCCTGGGCGCGATCGTGGTTCGCCTGGGCAAGGTGCCCGCTGAGGCGCTGGAGCCGGCGGTGGCCCGCGCCGGCGGCGTGGGCCGCCTGGGGCAGGTCCTGATCTCGGAGAAGCTCATCACCGAGGCCGAGCTGGCCTCGTGCCTCAAGGTCCAGGTCTCGGAGGTCATCTTCGACACCTTCCGCTGGGGACAGGGCCTCTTCACGTTCTGGGACGGCGTGCCCCCGCCGGCCAGCGCGGTGACGCTGGAGATGGACCTCCAGAACCTGCTGATGGAAGGCGCCCGCCGCACCGACGAGCGCGGCCGCCTGGCGGAGATCTTCCCCGACCTCGGCATGGCCGTGGAGACGGTGGCCAACCCCGAGCGCGTCAAGCACAGCGTGAACCTGACCCCGGAGGAGTGGAAGGTCTTCTTCCTGATCGACGGCCGCCGCACGCTGAGCGAGATCTGCCACCTCGCGGGAAACCCGGACGACGCCCTGACCCTCCAGATCCTCCACAACCTCGTGCTCGCGAAGTTCGTGACCGTGGTGCCGGCGCCGGTCTCCACTCCCACCGCCACCCTGCCTCCGCCGGTGGCGGCCGACCCGGCGCACGGCACGCAGAAGATGGGAGAAGACCGGGCTGGAACGCCCGCGGGCGGCGTCTCGGTGGAGTTCTCGGAGGGCCAGGAGCCCAAGCCCGAGGACGACACCAAGGAGATCGTCACGCCCAAGGCCGTCCAGTACCAGACGGCCCGCAAGCTGACCCGGAGCCGCCTGGTGTTGATGAAGGACGGCAGCGAGACGGGCTATCCACTCACGCGGGACACCTACACCGTGGGCCGCCACCGCAACAACGACATCGTGGTCTCGGACCCGAAGGTCTCTTCCTTCCACGCGCGCTTCGACCGCACGATGGAGGGCTTCGTGCTCGTGGACCTGCGCAGCCGCAACGGCAGCTTCGTCAACGGCAAGCGCGTGGAAGCCGTCGTCCTCCAGAACGGGGACGAGGTGCGGCTCGGGACCGCGCGATTGCAGTACAAGATGGACTGAGCAGCGGTGCCCCAGGTCCGTCCGTTCGCGGGGATCCGCTACCAGGTACCGTCGGGTGACCTCCACAAGGTCCTGGCCCCGCCCTACGACGTCATCTCCCCGGCCGCGCAGCGCGAGCTGTACGAGCGTGACCCGCGCAACGTGGTGCGCTTGATCCTGAACCAGGCGGCGGGCGATGCGGGCTACGCGGAAGCGGGCGCGACCTTCCGCCGCTGGCTGGAGGAGGGCGTCCTGGCCGCGGACCCGCGCCCGGGCTTCTACCTGCTCGAGCAGGCCTTCGAGGCCGGCGGCCGGCCGCTCGCGCGGCACGGGCTCTTCGCCCGCTTTCGCGCCGAGGACCCGGAGAAGGGCGTGATCCTGCCCCACGAGCAGACGCGCAAGGGGCCGCGCGAGGACCGCTACCGTCTCTTGAAGGCCACCCGCGCCAACTTCAGCCCCATCTTCCTGATGTTCCCCGACCCTTCCGGGCGTTTCGCGGCGGCAGCCGCCGCCGTGGCCGCCGCTCCGCCCCTCGCGTCGTACACGGACGACGGGGGAGTCATCCACCGGCTGTGGCGCGTGGACGAGGGCGGCGCGGCCACGGCCTTCGAGCAGTCGCTCGGCGGCGCCAAGGCCTACATCGCGGACGGCCATCACCGCCATGCCACCGCCTTGCGCTACCGCGACGAGGTCGGCCCCGACGGGGCGTGGACGATGGGCTACTTCACGCCGCTCGAGGGCCCCGGGCTCGTGGTGCTGCCCTACCATCGGATCCTGTCGGCGGGGCCGTCCCTGGCGGAGGCCCGGCACGCGCTGGACGGCCTCTTCCGGCTGACCGATGCCGCTTCCGCCGGCGAAGCGGCGCAGCGGGTCCTCGCGTCCGTGGCGCCTTATGCGTTCGGCCTGGCCGAGCCCGGCCAGGGAGCGATCGTGGCCGAGGCCCTCCCGGAGGCGCAGCGGCTCGTGCCGGACGGCGCAGCGCCCAGCCTGCGGGCGCTCGACACGTGGTTCCTCCACCAAGCCGTGCTGGGGCCGCTGTTGAAGGTCGCCGACGAGGCCGTCGACTACGTGCACTCGCAGGCGGAGGCGGAGGAGGCGGTGGCCCGCGGCGCGTGCCGGCTCGCCGTTCTCATGCGCCCCACGCCCGTGGGCCAGATCGTGGACGTGGCCGAGGCGCGCGAGTCCATGCCCGCCAAGAGCACCTTCTTTCATCCGAAGGTGCCCTCCGGGCTCGTCATCCATCCGCTGGTGGTCTGACTCTCGAGGAGGACCGCATGAAGATCGTCGCGATCGTCCTGGTCGTGGCCGGCATCCTGGCCCTGGCCTACGGCGGGTTCACGTACAAGAAGGAGACCCACGACGCCCGGATCGGTCCCGTGGCGATCGCGGTCACCGAGAAGAAGCAGGTGGACGTCCCCGTCTGGGCGGGCGTCGCGCTGATCGTCGTGGGCGCGGGCCTGCTCGTGGCGGCGCGGAAGAAGTGACCTACCCGCCCTCGCGGATCGCGTCCAGCAGGACGCCGGGACGGTTGGTGCCGATCCCGTAGAGCTCGAACCGCGCGAGCGAGGCGAGCTCGGCGGGATCGTCCACCACCCACGTCGCGACCTTGAGCCCCGCCTCGCGGGCGCGGTCCCGCAGCTCGTCCGAAAGCATCCCTTTCTCGGGCATGACCAGGTCGCTGGCCACCTCGCGGGCCCCGGCCAGGACCTCGCCGGGCTCGGCGCGGTGGAAGAGGTGGCCGCGGGCGATCTCCGGCGCCAGCTCGCGGCAGCGCACGAGCGCGCGCCGGCTGAACGAGAGGAGGGCCACGTCCTTCTCCATCCCCGCCCGGCGGACGTGCTCGACCGTGCGGGCCTCGATCCCGGAGTCGCGGTCGTCGGTGACGGAGTCCGGCTTGATCTCGATCATCACCCGCGCCCTCTCCCGGAGCAGGCCCAGCGCCTCGGGCAGGGTGGGGATGCGCTCCCCGGCGTAGGCGGGCCCGAAGCGGGACGGGTAGCCCGCGGAGACCACCCGCACCTCGGCCAGCGTCAGCTGGCGGACGTCGCCCCGTCCGGTGGTGGTCCGCTCCAGCGCGGCGTCGTGCAGGATCACGACCGCGCCGTCGCGCGTGAGCTGCACGTCGAACTCCACCAGGTCCGCCCCGACCTCGAGAGCGGAGGCGAACGAGGCGAGCGTGTTCTCGGGACGGTGCGCGGAGTCGCCGCGGTGGGCGATGACCAGCGGGGCCATGCCTCCACCATAGCCCGACCCGGCGTGACGGCGAAACCCGGGTACCATGGCCAGAGGGGCTCACGTGGCAGGAACCATCTTCTGGGACGTGGACACGCAGGTGGACTTCATGGTCCCCGGCGGGAAGCTCTACGTCCCGGACGCGGAGGCCATCACGGCGAACCTGGAGCGGCTCACCCGACACGCCCGCGAGCGGGGCATCCCGCGGGTGGCGTCGGTCGACGACCACACGCTCGCGGATCCGGAGATCTCCGACACGCCCGACTTCCGCGAGACGTTTCCGCCCCACTGCCTGCACGGGACCGAGGGACAGAAGAAGATCGAGGCGACGGCCATGGCGTCGCCCGTGGTGGTGCCCAACCGTCGCGAGGACCCGGCCGCGCTGGGCGCCCGCCTGCGCGATCACCGCGGAGAGATCCTGATCGAGAAGAGCCGCTTCGACGTGTTCACCAACCCCAACGCCGGGGCCGTCCTGGACGCGCTGGCCCCCGCGACGATCGTGGTCTACGGCGTGGCGCAGGACGTCTGCGACGCCCACGCCATCCGCGGGTTCCTGGACCGGGGCGGGACGTCCGTGGTCTTCGTCGAGGACGCCGCGCGGCCCATCGACGCCGCGCGGGGGCGCGAGCTGATCGGGGAGTGGAAGCGGCGCGGCGTGTCCGTGGTGCGCACCGACGACGTGCTCGCGGGCCGCTTGCCCTAGTCGCTCTTTGCGGTTCCGTAAACGCTTACGTTCGCCTGACGCCTGGGGTGCCCTGTCGAGGCGCCGCCTCCCGGCGCGGTCGGCATCACGCCGAACCTGTACGTCTTCAAGGTGTCCAGCGAAGCGGCGGGCAGCGCGGGTCAGCCCTCGGAGTAGTAGCCCTTGCGCGCCTGGACGGTGGCGGGGGACCGGTCCACCTCGACCTTGATCTTCCGCCAGCCGGGCTTGCTGGACGGGGGCTCGTAGCCCACCAGATAGCGGTGGCGCAGCGTCACCGCGATGGCCTCCACCGCCTCCTGGAGGCGGCCGATCCGGGCCCCGCGCTCGCGTTCGAGCCCCTTCAGTATGGTGGCCCGCCCGCCCGTGTCCTCGGCCAGGTCCAGGAGCGGCCGCGCGTCGAAGTCCGCCTCCGTGGCGGTGCGGCCGCGCCCGCCCGGCCACCCACCGCCGCCGCCCGGCCATCCGCCCGGAAGCCGCGGCCCGCGCCCAGGGCCGCGGCCCGGGATGCGGATCCCGCCCCCCACCGGATCGAACATCCGGCGGAAGGTCGCGTCGCTCCCGATGCCCAACGAGAAGACAGGCACCTCCGACCGCCGCGCCACCTCGCGCAGCTCCTCGAACGAGGCCTGGCTGGCGGTGTCCATCCCGTCGGTCACCAGGACCACGGCCTTGCTCTCGGCGGGCCCGGGCGCGACGAGGCGGATGGCCTCGATGGCCGCGTCGTAGAGCGCGGTGCCCGAGGCGGGCTGCAAGCGCGAGAAGACCCGCTCCAGCAGATCCCGGTCCGACGTGAAGTCCTGCTCGACGTGGAGGTCGGCGCTGAAGGTCAGGACCATGATCTCGTCCGCCGGCTCCAGGAGGTCGATGAAGTGCCGCAGCGCCTCCGAGACCTCCCTCATCTTGGTCGACATGCTGGTGCTGACGTCGAGGGCCAGCGCGATCCGGAGCGGCCGTCTCTCGCCGCTGAAGAAGGTCACCTCCTGCCGGCGGCCGTCCTCGGCGATCGTGAAATCGGCGCCGTGCAGGCCCAGTATCGGCCGCCCCTGCTTGTCGAGGACGGAGACGGGCACGCGCACCGACTTGGCCGAGGCGCCGAACGTGGGCACGCGACCCACTGGCGCGGGCGCCGTGGCGACGGGCGCGCCGCCCTGCGGCGTCACCACCACCGGCGCCGCCGCGGTGGACGGCCGCTGCGGGGCCGCGCGGCGGATGGCCACGATGAGGGTCTCGGTGGCGCCGGCCTCGCGCAGCGTGGTCTCGACGGCCTCGTCCATGGGCTCGGCGAAGCCCCGCTCGCGCACCTCGGTGAGGATCGTGCGCTCGCTGATCCCGGCCGAGAGGAACCGGACGATGTCGGCCACCGCGAGCGGATCGTCTCCGCCCACCCGGGCCGCCAGGACCAGGAGCGCGAGGACGGCCGCCGTCCTCACCCACGCCGCCGGCCTCGACATGACATCCCTCCCGTGCCGTCCTCGGCGGAGACACTCCTGGCTGCGTTCGAGGACAGCCGACCCGCCGGTTGGCCCCGCGTGTGGGACCCGCGGGAACGTCAGATGGTCCAAGGACATCGCTAGCGGGTCGCGCGTCCTGCGGGGCCGTTCGACGTCCGTCCCGGCGCGCGCCCGCCGCCCGGAGGAGCAGGAACCGTGCCGGGCGCCCCCGTCCTCCGGATCTAGGGTTTGTACAGTCCGGGGGAGTCGAACGAGAACCCCGTGGAGGGTTCCAGGGCTACGGCCTTCACCGCGAGCTGGCCGTACCGCCCATCGTGCGTGATCGTGATGGTCCCGGATGTCCCATTGGCGACGCCGCCGTTCACCGTTGCCAGGTTGATGACGCTGGTCTGGCGCGCCCCGAGGCCGAAACCGACAGTGGTGACCGGAGTGTCGCCGCCCGCGACCGTCCACAGATAGGCGTTGCCGAAAACGCCCATCTGCGCCGTGTTCTGAATGATCAGTACCGTGACCTGGCCGCCGAAGTTGTTGTACCGCGGCACCGCGAGGGTCGTGTCCCAGGCGCGGATCCGGTACTGGTCATCGGTGTCGCAGCCCGCGCTGCAGGGCGCGTTGCCCACGCGCACGTATTCGTACTTTGGCGTGGACGTGTCGTTCGCGAAACGAAGGCTGCGGGTGAAGCCGTCAAAGCTTCCGTAACCGATGCTGTCCTGAAGCACAGTGCCGACGCCGTCCACGCGCTGGAGGGTGTCGCTGAAGCCGTTGCTGAGTTCACCCGTATGACCGTCGCACAGGATCTCGTAGGACGAGAAGGGCTCCTGGGGCATTCCATACCAGTCCTGGTCCGCAACCGGTCCCGGCTGGGCGCCGAGGTCATGAACCTGCGAGAAGCCGTGGGTGACCTCGTTGCGCGTGAGATTGCCGTTGTCGGGGATCGTGCCCGCATCCCATACGTCGGTTCCCGCGGTGCCCCCCATGCCGAAGGCGGCGACGAGCGTGAATGCGAACGCGGTCTTGCGTGTCATGAGCGGACCTCCGCCGGGGCTTCCCGGCTTCAATGCCCTACCGGGCGACCTCGGCCTGGGCGCCCGCCTTGGGCAGCGTCTTCTCGTAGATCTTGGCTTCGATGAAGAGGTCCAGGAGGCTCTTGTCGAGCTTCCCGCTTCCCGCCTCTTCGCCGAGGATGTGCAGCGCCCTCTCGACCGGGACCGACTTCTTGTACGGCCGGTCCCACGCCACGAGCGCGTCGAAGATGTCGCAGATCGTCATCATCTTCGACTGGATCGGGATCTCCGCCGCCGGCAGCTTGCGGGGGTAGCCGGTGCCGTCCAGCTTCTCGTGGTGGGCGTAGGCGATCTCGGGCACCCGGCGGTATTCGCTCGTCCACCGGATCTCGGACAGGAAGCGGAAGGTGTGGGTGACGTGGCTCTCGATCTCCCGGCGCTCCTTCTCGGAGAGGCTGCCGCGGCGGATGGAGAGGGCCTGGACCTCGTTGGGGGTCAGGAAGGGATGGCGGTTCCCCTCCATGTCGGCGAAGCTGCGGTTGGGCAGGTCCATCAGGGCGCGGACGCTCTCCTCCTCGAGGATGGTGGGCTCGTTGGCCTGCGCGACCATGTTCAGCAGGCCGTCGATCTCCCGCTGCCGCTCCTCGTAGGCGCGATCCATCTGGAGCAGGAGCTCCGGCGACGAGCGCCCGGCCAGCACCTGCTCCAGCTTGGAGCGCAGGTGCTCCGCCTCCAGCGTGCGCTTGATGTAGGCGAAGCGCTGGCGCAGCACCATCATCTCGCCGATGTAGAGCTTCTTGCCCTTGATGAGGACCTTCTCGCGCACGCCGACCTTGCCGAAGTCGTGCAGGAGGCTGGCGTAGCGGATCTCCTGGAGCTGGTCCTTGGTGAACCGCACGTCCTTGAAGGGCCCCGAGTCGATGGCGTCCACCCTCTCCGCGGTGCCCACGGTGAGGATGGCCACCCGGTCCGAGTGCCCCGAGGTGGTGGGGTCGCGGCTCTCGATCGCCGTCACCGAGGCGTGCACGAAGGAGTGGAAGAGGCTCTTGATCTCCTGGATGAGGCGGGTGTTCTCGTAGGCCACCGCGGCCTGGCTGGCCAGCGAGGTGACGAGCTCCTCGTCCACCGAGGTGAAGGGGATCACCGTGGAATCGACCAGCGTCACCGGCCGCAACACGGTCTTGTGGTCCTTCTTCTTGTTGATGAGCTGGACCACGCCGATGATGTCGTCCTGGTGGTCCCGCATGGGCACCGCCAGCATGGAGCGCGACTTGTACCCCGACTTCTCGTCGAAGGCCCGGCTGATCTTGAAGGGCGAGCCGGCGGGCGGGTTGTAGGCGTCGGGGACGTTCACCACCTTGCCCGAGAGGGCCGCGTAGCCCGCGATCGAGGTCTCGCTCAGGGGCACCTGGCCCTTCTCGAAGGAGACCGACACCGAGTCGTTCTGCGCCAGCTCGAAGCTCAGGTAGTCGTCGTCGGTCGTCGAATCGTCCTTGCCGCGCTTCACTAGGTAGAGGCTGCCCGCGTCGGCCGCGGTGATCTCGCGGCACTTGAAGAGGATCAGGTCCAGGAGCTTGTTGATGTCGCGCTCCGCGGACAGGGCCACGCCGATCTTGTTCAGCTCGTGCAGCTCCTGGCTCTTGCGCGCCACCGCGGCGTCCAGCTGCTCGATGGCGCGCCGGCTGCTCAAGGAGTCGAGCGCCCGCTCCAGGTGGAGCCGCAGGCGGTTGCCGCTGACGGGCCGGATGAGGACGTCGTCCAGGAAGGGGAAGCGGCGGGCGGCATCGTCGGCCGCGCCGATGTCCGCCACGCCCATGAGCACGGCGCGGCGCGTGCCGGCCGATTTGACCCAGGCGGCCACGGCGTCCTGCTCGGCCTCCAGGTGCGCGACGTCGGCCAGGATCAGGACGTCCCGGTCGTCGAGCGCGGCCTGCAGCTCGGAGAGGGTGCGCACGTCCCGGACGGTGACGCCGGGAACGATCTCCCTCGTGAGCATGTCCCGGGGATTGCCCCAGGCGAGGATGTTGGCCATGCGTGCCTCTGGGCGCGACTCACGGCTCGCGGCGAGCCGTCAGGGTATCACAAGTGCAACGCGCGGGGACCGCGCAGCACGCCGGGCAGGCCGCGCAGGTCGTCCAGCATCGCGTCCGGGGGCTCGGCCCGCAGACCCTCGGGATCGAGACCGTAGGAGACGCCGACGGTCAGGACCCCCGCCGCGCGGCCGGTGCGCACATCCACGGGGGAGTCGCCTACCATGGCCGTGGCCCGGGGGCCGACCCCGGCGTCCGCCATCAGCCACAGGAGGCCGGCCGGATCGGGCTTGCGGCGCGGCACGTCCTCCGGCCCGCAGATCCGCGCGAAGCGCGAGGCGACGCCCAGGCCCTCGAGGATGGCGCGGCTCATGTCCCCCGGCTTGTTGGTGAGGACGGCGAGGGCATGGCCGCGGAGCGCGTCCAGCGCCTCGGCCACTCCGGGATAGAGCGCCGTCGTCTCCAGCATCCGGCCGCGATAGACCTCCAGGTAGAGGGGCAGGACGTCCTCGGGCCGGTGGGGCAGGCCCGCCTCCTCGAGCGACCGCGCCACCAGCGTGCCGGCCCCGTGGCCCACGAACGAGCGGATGCGGTCGAGGGGCAGCGGCGGCGCTGTGGGCGCGATGCGGGCCAGCGTGGCGTTGACCGCCGAGGCGAGGTCCGCGGCGGAGTCCACGAGGGTGCCGTCCAGATCGAAGACGACGAGGCCGGCGGTCGTCACTCGGGCAGGACGCGCAGCCGGGGCAGCCGCGTGGGCGCCCATTCCGTCTTGCGCCCCGCGCGCACCTCCCGCAGCTCCACGAGCACGTTGCGGAAGTCGTCGCGCAGGCCCTCCACGTTGAGGCCGCGGAAGCGGGGCAGGAACTCGTCCAGCTTGCGCAGGGCCTGGGCGATCATCCCCTCGGCGTCGGCCAGGTCGCCGTCGCTCAGCTGGAGCAGGGCCTCGGCCAGATTCCCGAGCAGCGCGTAGAAGTGGCGCTCCGAGGCCGCGCGCGTGGCGGACGAGACCTTCTCCATGGCGTCCTGGAACTCGGAGAAGCGGCCGGTGTTGAAGAGCTCGACCGCGTGGCGCAGGGCCTCGTCCACAACCCTGATGCTAACAGTGTTCATCAGGCAAGGGGGTGCTGCGTCGCACCCCCTTGAACCCCCGCTCGCTACGCGGGAGTGAATCCCGCTCCGCTCGCCGCTCAGGCGATCAGCTGCCGTGTCGCACCGCTTGGAGATCAGACCTTGGCGCGAAGCTTGCGGAGGTCAACCACTTGCGTCCCGCGCGGGAACCAGAGCTGGAAGGTGGCCTGGTTGATGTCGATGGGGACGATCCTGGACGTGTCGCCGGGATGAGCGGGGTCGTTGGCCGCGTTCTTCGTCTTGTAGCGCAGGTTCGCGTTCTTGATCTTGACCGCCTGGGAGACGCGCCGGCCGCGCGACGACCGGCGGTAGACCACGTGCCGGCCCTGGGAAGGATGCGGAGCAGAGAGGACCTGGGCCGGCCGCGCCGCCCAGAAACCGGCCACGGCCGCCACGAGCCTCGCGATCAGATCCCGCCGCGTCAATGACATCGACTTATGAGTGCATGGGGAGGGAGGCACCCGCTCTCCCCGCCGGTTCGACCCCGCGGTCGGCCCGACATCCTGGTCGCGATTTCGGACACGGTCCCGAGCCGCGCAGCCAGTCTCACTTGCCCGCTTCGCCCCGGACACCGATTGTTCGCGCCCCTTGACCCGCGGAGACTTGATCACGGTTGACCCCGGCATGTCAAGGGTGTTATGTGCTGGCCCTCCGCCATGCGCGCGAAACGGCCGCCGGTCCGCGGGTTGGTCCTGGCCCTCAGCGGGGCGCTGGCGTACGCCTGCGCCACCGCGCGTCCGCCCGCTCCCGCCCCCCCGGCTGCGCCGCCGGAATCGCCGGCACAACGGCCCGCGCCCCCCGCCGACGCGGAGCTCAAGAACGCCAACCGCGTCTACGTGGCGGAGCTGGGCGCGGAGCTGGACGTCTTCCCCACGGTGTTCCGCCCCCGCAACAAGGCCGGGTGCCTGAGCGCGGTGAAGGCCAGGGCGGGGGACGTGGTCCTGGACATCGGCACCGGCACGGGTCTCATCGGCCTGCTGACGGCGAAGCAGGGAGCGAGCCGCGTGGTGGCCACGGACATCAACCCCGCGGCGGTCCGCAACGCGCGCCACAACGCCCGCCGCCTGGGCTACGAAGGCCTCTTCGACGTGCGCGAGGTGTCGATGGAGCATCCCGAGGCCTTCGCGGTCATCGCTCCGGGCGAGACCTTCGACCTCATCGTCACGGACCCTCCGTTCCGGAACTTCAAGCCGAAGAAGATGAGGGAATACGCGCTGGGGGACGAGAACTACGCCTTGCTGAAGTCGATCCTGGCCGGGGCCCGCGAGCACCTCACGGAATCGGGGCGCCTGCTGCTGTTCCAGGGTTACCGCGAAGGCATCGCCCTCACGTTCGACCTGGCGGAGGCGAACGGGATGGAGGCTCGCATCCTCTGCCCGCAGGCCACGCGCGAGGAGCTCCTGGCCATGCACCCCGCCCGGTTCTTCATCATGGTCTTCGAGATCAAGCGGAAGCCCTGACCGCGTCTCAGTTGCCCAGGTACCCCAGCGCCTTGAGGCGCTCGCGCGTCTCGCGGTCGAGGTCCATGACCTTGCGGCCCGGCGACATGACCAGCCAGAGGTGGACCCCCGGCCGGTCCGCGGGAGGGGCGCCGAGGACGTTCCACTCCGGCTTCTCCGCGTCCGAGGCGTCTTGCGGCTCGATGTCGGGCAGCTTCGCCGGGAACGCGCTCGGGTGGATCCCCTCGGCGGCCATGGCGACGTCGCCGGGCTTGAGGGGCCGGCCGTCGCGCGTGCCCTCCAGGAAGACCGGCGCGCCCATCGGCCGGATCGTGAAGGAGACCTCCCGCGGGCGGCCGGGGCGCGGGCGCACGTGGACGTACAGCTTCCGCCCGTTGCCCTCGATGTTGTAGCTCTCCGCCGGACCGAAGTCCGCGGTCTCCACGCCCTGGATCCAGCCCTCGGTGCTCAGCTTCAGGTCGAAGGCGCCGCTCCCGGCGATCCTCACGATGTTGCGGTACGGGTTCTCGACCATGGCCTCTTCCAGGCCTGCCCGCAGCACGCGGGAGCGCTCGCGGTTCTCCTCGATGCGGTTCGTGCGCTCCTTCGGATCGCGGGCCAGGTCGAAGTACATCTCCGCCTGCGCGGGGCTGAAGACGCGGATGTACTTGTCCCTGCGGGTCCGCATCCCGTGCGCCACGTAACCGCGGTGGCTGATCTCGGCCACCGCCGGCGGCTCCGGCGTCTCGCCGCGGACCACGGGCTGGAGGGGACGGCCCGCGATGACCGGAGGAGCGGGCACGGGAAGGCCCAGGCTCTCCAGGATCGTGGGCAGGATGTCGACCTCCTGCACCTGCTGCGCGATGCGCCGGCCCGCGTCGCGCTGCTGTGGGAACTTCACGATCAGGGGGATTCGGATGAGCTCGTCGAAGACGCTCCGGCCGTGGAGCCACCCGCCGTGGTCCTGGAACTCCTCGCCGTGGTCGGCCATGAAGACGATGAGCGCCCGGTCGTAGAGGCCGCGCTTCTTGATCTCACCGATGAAGCGCCCGAACTCCCGGTCGCCGTACGCGATCTCGCCGTCGTACTGCGCCACGAAGCGGTCGCGGTCCGCGGGCTCGCGGTAGTCCACCCGGGGATCCACGGCGTTGTGGTCCGCCGCGGGGTGCGGCTCGTACATGCGGTCGTAGGGCGGCGGCGGGGTGTAGGGGACGTGGGGATCGACCGTGTGCACGTACAGGAAACCGGGGAAGCCGCGGCGCTCGTCCAGCCATTCGAGGGCGCCGTCCACCACGCCGGCCGCCTCCACCATCTTAGATGGCCGCTTTTCCGCGCCGTGGATCCCGTCGAAGAAGTCGAAGCCCTGGTCGAAGTTCACGCCCTGGAGATAGATGATCGAGTTGGCGATGGCGGCGCCGGTGGCGTAGCCCTTGCCCTGCAGCATCTCCGCCAGTGTCACGTGGCCGGGGTCGAGGCTGTCGCGGAGCTGGACCGCGCGGTGCCGGCCGGGCAGGAGCGACGTGAAGAGCGAGGCCACCGACGGCTTCGTCCACGAGGCCTGCGCCACCGCCGACTCGAAGACGACGGCGTCCTTGGCGAACTTCGCCAGCTCCGGGGTGGTGTCGCGCGCGTAGCCGTAGGGCGTCGTGTGGTCGGCCCGCAGGGTGTCGACGAGGTAGATGACGACGAGGGGCGCGGAGTCGTCCGCGGCCGTGATGGCCGGCGTTCCCCAGAAAGCCCGGCGAGAGTCCTCGGGGTCCTCGTTGAAACCGTGCGTCTCGAAGAGGAGCTCGGCCTTCCCCGCGTACGGGGCCAGGTCCACCTCCACCGGCAGCCAGCGCCGGTGGCGGGGACGCTGGATGGGATCCATGAGCTGCGTGAAGACCGTCTTCTCCCGGCCCTCGTGCCGGACCTTGATCGTGAACTCCACGGCGGGCTGGCCCTGCCGCTCCTCGGGGATCCCGAGGGCGAGGTTCAGGCGCGCGCGGGCCGGGATGTCGACCGTGTAGCGCAGGCGGCTGGGCGGCGAGGCGGGAACGGTGCGCCGCACCTCGTCGTCGATGCGGACCTGCTTGCCGGTCTGGCCCACGACCCACACCCGGTCGCGTCCCGCCACGTCGGCCTCGACAAGGGCGGGCTCGGCGCCGACGAGGTCCACGGGCTTCGTGCCCTTCCGGGAACAGCTGCCGAGGACGACCGCGCCCGACGCGACGAGCGCCCCGGCCGCGACCAGCATCTTGTCGTACCGAATCCGCAGGTTGCCTCCGGCCGCGACGGCGGAAACCACAAGTTCTAGCACGCCGCCGCGCCCGCCGCCAAGCCACCGCCGGAACTCACGGCGAAGGGCGGCGCCGTGCTAACGTCGCGCCGCCAGCGATGCACGCCGCCGATCTGGACGCCGGGCGCACGGCCCGCCAGCTGCTGCTGCTGACCGCCGCGGGCCTCCTGGCGCGGGCGGCCTTCGTGCTGCTGGAGCCCGCCACCCATCCCGTGGCCGACGAGCGGACGTGGACGAACTGGGCGGTGGAGAGCCTCGTGACGCCGAGGGTCTCGTTCTCGCCGCTCCGGACCCACATGATCTTCTACCCGCCGCTCTACCCCTACTTCATCGCGGTGCCGTGGGCGCTCTTCCACACGCTGGAGGCGGTGAAGTGGGCGCAGGTGGTCGCCGGGGCGCTGCTCGTTCCCGCGGTGGGCCGCATCGGCGGCCTCGCTTTCGGGCGGCGGACGGGGCTGCTGGCGGCCGGGATCGCGGCCTTCTATCCGGATCTCGTCTGGTTCGCCGCGCACTTCTGGTCCGAGACGGTCTTCCTGGCGCTGCTGTGGTGGGCCGTGGAGAGGCTCGTCGCCGCGGACGCGCGCGGGTCCGTGCGGACGGCGGCCACCGCGGGCCTGCTGTGGGGGCTCGCCATCCTGGCCCGCGAGACGATCCTGTACCTGACACCGCTGGCCGCCGCGTGGCTCCTCTGGCGCGCGCCGCGCCCCGCGGGCGGGAGACGGGCCGCGGCCTTCGCGCTGTGCGCGGTCCTGATCGTCGCGCCCTGGACGGTCCGCAACTGGATCGCCTTCCGGGCGTTCGTGCCCGTGGCCACCTCGGGCGGTCTGGCCCTCTTCCAGGGCAACGCCCCGCTGACCCGGCAGGAGGTCTACGACCGCTACGAGGCGGTCCACGGCCGCATCGAGCAGTACCGGTTCGCGCGGGCCGAGGGATGGAAAGCGATCCGGGACCGGCAGCCCGCGTGGGCCCTGGAGAAGCTGCGCGACCAGATGCCGAACTTCTGGGAGGCCGACAGCCTGGCCCTCATCCACATCAAGCGCGGGGCCTACGGGCCGGTGCCGCCGGTGGCCGCGCTGGCGGCGGCGGTGGTAGTCCTCGCACCGTACCTGGTCCTCCTCGTGGGCTTCGTCGCGGGGGTGGCCCTCCTGCCCATCGATCGGACCCGCGGCCTGCTCCTCGGCTTCCTCGTCTGCTACAACGCGCTCCACGTCATCACGCACGGGTTCGCGCGGTACCGCCTCCCTGTGATGCCGGTCGTCTTCCTGTTTGCCGCAGCGGGATTCGCGGCCTGGAGCGGCCGCGCCCTGGCCGCGGGGACGGGCCGCCGCGCCGCCGCCGCGGCCCTGGCCCTCCTCCTGCTGCTCTGCCTCGTTCCCAGCTTCCGCATGAACCTGGGCCATCCCGCCTTCGGGTTCGTGGACCAGGCCGAGCCCGCGGTGCAGGAGCGGCCGGCGCCGTGAGCCGCCGCCTTCACCTTCCCCTCGCGATCCTCTTCGGCGTGGTGGTGCGCGTGCCGTTCTGGGCCGAGGCCCTGCGCACGCCCGTGGACGGCGATACGGCGATCATCGGCCTCATGGCCCGCCACCTCGGACGCGGGACGACCATGTGGGGGCAGCCGTACGGCTCTCCGCTGGAGGCGTGGCTGGCCGCGCCGTTCGTGGCCGCCCTCGGCCCCACCGCAGAAGCGCTGCGGCTCCTCTACTTCCTCCTCGGGCTGGCGCTCATCCCCGCGGCCTGGGCCCTCGCGCGCGCTCTCGACGAGCGTGCCGCGCTGCCGGCGGCGTTCCTCGTGGCGTGCCCGCCGCCGTACCTGCTGCTCCTTTCCGCGCTGCCGCCGCCCATGTATCCCTCGGCGCTGCTCCTCGGCACGGCGCTCCTGATCCTGGCCATGCGCATCGGCGAGCGACTGGCGGCGGGCGGGCGCCCGGTGGTCCTCCTCATGGCGTGGGGCGCGCTCGCCGGCCTGGCGCTGTGGACCCACCTCATGACCGGGGCCGTGGTGGCGGCCTGCCTGCTGTGGCTGTGGCCGCGCGTGAAAGGACGGCGCGGGGCGCTCCTGGCCGCCCTCCTGCCTCTCCTCGTCGTCAGCGCCGGCTGGTGGGTGCCCGCGCTGAAGGATGCGCAGGCGGCGCGTGTCCTCAGGCCCTCGGACCGCACGCAGTCGACGGCGCAGCACCTGAAGGAGGTCGTGCCCCGACTGCACATGCCCGTGGGCGGACTGCTCGGTACGCACGTCCCGCTCGTCGCGGACGATCCGCTCCACCAAGTGCCGGCGCCGCGGTGGGCGGCCGCCGGCCTCGTGCTCGTCTACGGCGTGGGCGTCGTGCGCGCGGTCCAGGCCAGCGGCGGGAGCGCGTCCGCCCGCCTCCTCCTGGCCTCGGCTGCGCTGGGGCTGGCCCTCTTTCCCTTTCCCGCGAGATCCAGCCCCGACTCCATCCGCTTCCTGACGCCGCTCTACCTGCCGATCGCGGCGCTCATCGCCTGGGCGCCGGTGGCGCGCGGAAAGCTGCGCCGGTCGTGGATCGTCGTCCTCGCGCTGTGCGGCCTCCACCTCACGGGGTCGATGCGGCTGCTCACCGCCTGGCGGTCCGCCGACCGCGCGGCCGCGCCCTTCCTGCTGCCCGACCTGGAGCCGGTCCGGCGTCTTCTGGAGGCCCACGGCCTGCGGCGCGCCTATGCCTCGTACGGCCCCGCCTATCGCCTCACCTACGAGAGCGGAGAGCGCATCGTGGTCTCGCAGCCGTGGAACGAGAGGTTCCTGCACTACCCGCTGCCCTACCTGGACGAGGTGCGCTTCGCGGCGAGCGTGGCCTGGATACTCACGCCCGCGATACCGACGGATATGCCCGGTCCTCGCGTCTTCGAAGACCAGCTCGGGGCGGCGGGAGGGGCCTGGCGCCGCACCGACGCGGGGCCCGCCGCCGTCTACCACGCGTTCGTCGCGCCGTTCTCTCCCGCGGTCGAGCCGCTGGCCTCGGCCGGGCGCGCGGGGGATGGCGATCCGGCCACCACGCTGGCGCCGGCGCCGACCGAGGCGGTCACGCTCGCGCTGCCCGCGGCGGCCGCCCTGGACGCGGTCACGCTCGTGGCGGGGACCGCGGGCCCGCGCCTCCCGCGGAGCATGGACGTCCTCGTCAGCGCGGACGGCGCGGCCTTCGAGACAGTCGCGCGCCGGCGCCGCCGCGGCGAGCGCGAGGACCTGCGCTGGGTGAACGGCCATCCTCAATATGTGCTCGATCACGACCTCCTCGCGGTGCCCCTCGGCGGGCGGACGGTGGCCGCGATCCGGATCCAGCCGGTGGAATCGACCGACGCGTGGGCC
>Ga0075418_10002539_pt1 | contig 20963 bp, 5 predicted proteins | sample SoiMetdeltSBSDD2_FD_81776 | JGI IMG/M metagenome (GOLD analysis project Ga0075418, IMG submission 81776) | Bulk soil microbial communities from a Populus tree surrounding site in Tennessee, USA - Soil MetaG P. deltoides SBSDD2 | ecosystem: Environmental > Terrestrial > Soil > Tree plantation...
CCCAATACGTTGTCGTGACCGACGGCGTGGGGTTGAACGTGCTGCTGTTGGCGCCGGGGATCCATGCCGTAGCCGGCGGTACTCCCTCGAACCATTGATACGCCAACCCGCCGCCCGTCGCGGTCACCGAAAGCGCGGCCGCGGTGCCGGCATCGATCGTCGTCGACACGGGATGCGCGGTGATCGTCGGCGCGACCGTGCATCCGTCGATCGACTTGAACGTCGCGATCATGCCGACCCACTGTTGATTGCCTTGCGTGTACGCCGAATGACCGTAGCTGCCGGTCGTGGTGAGAATGCGCTCGTGGACAGCCGCGGTGACGTCGGAGAGCGACGAACGCTCGTCGATCTTGACGAAACCGTTGCCCGGATTCGTGAACGTCGTTTCGCCTAACATCGAGAGCGCGCTGATCGCCAGCTCCTTCGGTTGCGAGGTCGGCGGCGTCAGTCCGGTCGAGACCTCTCCGAAGCGCGGCAGGTGATCGCCGTCGAATGCGCTCCGATCGAACGGCTCGGCCGTGCCACCGACGTATTCGAACAATTGCAGCACCGACTCGCGGTAGCCGGCCATGGCGAACGTCTCCGCAGTCCTCGAGCCGGGGTTGTTCGGGTAGTAGTAGATCGCCGTCTTGATGTTGTTGAATTCGTAGACGACCGCTTGCTGCCATCCGGCGGGCGGCGTGAACGCGCCGACACCCACCGCAACGCTCGAGGACGTCACGACGGCGATGAGCAGACTTCCGGTTTGCGTCGGCCGCGACCAGTTCGTCGTGATGCTGAGCTGCGAGTTGACCGTGTTCGCGGCAATCTGCCGCCGCGTGATCTGCGTGACTGGTGTGATCGTCGCCGGCGGACTGTCGACGTTCGCAACGCCATTGCACGTGCTGGTCACGCGCACCCAATACGTGTGTGGAGTTGTTAGGGAGGGCGTCGTATACGTCGGCCCGGTGGCGCCGGGAATCGGCGTCGTGCCTTCATACCACTGATAGGTCATCGGGCTGCTTCCGCTCGCGGTAACGCTGAGCGTCGCGGTGGAGCCGGTGACGACCCAATCATTGAGCGGCGGCCCTGTAATGACCGGATATTCGCAAACCGTCACTGTGGCTGTCTGGCTCGTCGTGCTGCCGCACGCGTTCGACACCACGACGTGGTAGTTGGTCGTGACGACTGGCCACACAGGGAGCGTGGGATTGTTGCCGCCGACCGTGATCGGCGCTCCGTTCTGGTACCACTGATACGTGAGCGTGCCGCCGCCGCTGGCGGTGACGCTGAGCGTGGCCTGCTGTCCTCTGTAAATCGTTTGTGAAGCCGGCTGGACGGAGATCGCCGGCGGCGGCGTACACACGTCGAGCTGCGTGGTGACCGTTTGCCCGAGGTACGTAGCGGAGATGCGCGTCGGCGTGCGAACGTCGACGACATTCGTGGCCCTGGCCTCGAACGTCGCACTGAAGACGCCCGGCGGAACGAATACGCTCGCGGGGATTGTGATCGCCGACGGATTGTCGATGCTCAATGGCACCGTCACGCCGTGTTGCGTGGCCAGGCCGAGCGTGAGTGTGCCGGTGGACGTCGTCCCCATGAGCACGGGCGACGGGCTAAACGTGAGTGACGCGATCGGCGGTCGCGGCACATGGCCCTGTACGGTGTCGAACGTCGGTCCCGCACAGGCATTGACGGCCAGGTTCAAGCCGAATGTGCGAACGATGAAGGCCGCCGCCTGCGCTCGATCGACCGTCGCTTCGGGGCAGAATTCGTTCGCTGCACAGCCGAGGCTGATGTTGCGCCGTTTGACCTCGCTGATCCAGCTCGCCAGCCCGTATTGCGGACACGGAGCATCGCCGAAATCCCATTGACAGGCGGGAGGCACGTACGAACCGCCTTCTTTCGTCCGCAGGACGAACACGGACATCGCGGCGCGCGTCAGATCTGCCTCGGGCGCATAGTTGCCGCCGCCGACTCCGACGGTGATGCCGTCGGCTTTGATCTGCGCGATCCACTTCGCATGCGGATGCGAGCACGGCACGTCATTGAACGGCGGGGTGACGCATTCGGGCGGATTGAACGACGGGCCGTACTTCGCGAGCACGAGCCACCGCGCGATGTCTCCGCGCGTGAGCGCGGTGTGCGGCGAGAAGTTCAACCCGCTGACCGCACCCGCAATGCCGGCATGGAGCGCGGATTCGATGTAGGGATACGCCCAGTGCGACCAAGGTACATCATTGAAGCTCGCTCCGACGTGCACTGTGACCGGACTGCCGGGAGTCGGTTGTCCTGTAGACAGATACGTTTCACTGAAGGTGACATCATTGTGGACTCGTGAAAGATCTCGTCCGCTGCTCGTGAGCCGCAGGGCATAGCAGCGTCCCGCCGCCCAGCAATCCGCGGTGCCGGTGGAGAGATCGTATTTACCCGCGTAATCGCGGAGCTCGGGGCGGGCGTACGCCCAGTCCGTGCTGGTCAGTCCGAACGCATTGACGAATACCGGCGAGGCCGTCGCCGCGGCGTTCCAGTTCGGCTCGACGACGACGGTCTCTCCCGGCTCAATCATGCCGTTGAGGTTTCCGTTCGTGGTCTCCCATAGTTGATTCGCTTGATACGACTGCACGTGTGCGTCGACGACGACTCCGCCCGCCGGAGTGGCGTGCCGCGGTCCCACGACAATCTTCAGCGTCGCCGTCGCGAACAATCCCTCGGCGTCCGTCGTTTTGAGCGAGACCGTGTAGCAGCCCGCGGCGTTGTAGTGCTTTGTGGCCTGCATGCCGGTGTCGGTCGTGCCGTCGCCGAAATTCCAATCCCAGTTCTGAATGCCGCCGTCGTCCAGCGAGCCGTCGCCGCGGAATGTGCAGTCCAGAAGGCTGCAATTGACGGCGATCTTCGGCACGGGCGGGGTGTTATTGACCTGCACGACGTACAACATGAGACCGACCTGCTCCGCGAAATCGGTCAGACGGAGCGTCACTGTGTACGAGCCGGTTTGTGTGTACGTGTGCGAAACCGGGGTTGCGTTGGCGGTCGACTCGGACGTGCCGTCGCCGAAATCCCATTCGAACGGGGTCGGGCTGTAGCCGGGAACGTCCATCAACTCGTCCGTCGAGCCCGTCGGATCGAACGTATACCGGCGCGCAGTAGGTACGTCGCGCACGAACGTGAAATCGGGGAACGGCTGCTGGTCGACGACCGTTACGGACTTCGCATAGTGGTACACACCACCATTGCTGGCGTCCGTCACCGTGGCGCGGACGGTGTAGGTGCCGGCATGGTGATACAACTGCCCAGTCGTAGGACAGATCTGATAGAAGTTGTCGCACCAGACCATCACGCCACAGACGGCATTGATGCAGTCGCTCGGATCATCGCTCCAGGTCACATCCACGCGCGTCTGGTGTGGACCGCCCGGAAAGTTGTTCAGTGAGCTCCACGCGACGTTGATCATGCCCGACAAGCCGTCGGGCGTGACGGTCCAGTTCAGCTGCGGAGCCAACTCGGCAATGGCCGTATAAGAGCCGGTCGCAGGACTGCCGCTTTGGTAGCCGACGGTAACCGTCACCTGGTATGTGCCGGGCGACTGATAGTCATGGGAAATCGTCGCCTGCGTGCCGATGATCGATGCGCCGTCGCCGAAGTTCCAGCTATAGGACGTGATTCCCTGCGTAATGGGAGGTCTGGCCTCGAAGTCGAAGTGCAGGCCGTTCGCCACGCCGATGATGAGCACCGGTTGCGGAGGAATCAGTCGCACGGTCGACTGCGAAATCGATCCCGGCTGTGTGACATCGGTGATCGTGTAGGTGACCGTATCTTCGGCGAGTGCGGTCGGTGTGTACGTAATGGTGTTGTCCGCATTGCGGACGACCGTGCCATTCGCGCCCTGTGTCACCGAGGTGATGTTGAGCGCGCCCTGCAGGTCCACGACGTCATTCGACAGGACGCGAACGGTTACGCTCGCGCCGATGGCCGTCGTGTTCTCCTTGTCGGGCATTGCCTGCGGCGCCGTTGCGGGATTCGCGTTCGGGCACATTTGGCCGAGTCCGGCAGCGGGAAAGAAGAACGCTGCCAGCAGTGCGATCGTCAGGATCAGCCTAGACGTAGCGTCAGACGGCGCGGCATGAGCAAATTGTGGTCGCATGCCGCGACGATGCATGACTGGCGAAATTCTTTCTACAAAGAAATTGCGCAGTAGGAGTCGGCTGAGAACTTTTTACACGATTATCAGGAAATTGCGCCGAGGCCTAACACGCGGCGCATTTCCGAGACTTTGCGTCCGGCCAGCCGCCGTACTTCGGACGGCGTGATCAGGAATTCCCTTCGGAATGCGGCGGCAAAGTGGCTCTGGCTCGAGAAGCCGTGGTCGAGTGCGATCTCCGCCAGCGCCAGACGCGGCTCGGCGACATGTTCGAGCGCCGCGCGCAGGCGCAGCCGATTGAGATAGCGATGCATGTGCATGCCGGTGACCTGCTTGAAGGCGCGGCAGAGGTGATAAGGCGAGATCTCCACGGCCCTGGCGATATCGTCCAGACGCACCGGCTTTTCATAATTCGCCGCGAGAATGGCCTGGGCCATGGCCACGGCGTCGCGTCCTGCCGTGGCGCGCTTTCGTTGCGGATGCTGAGTCGGGCCGGAAGTGCGAAATGCCTCCGCTGCGAGAGTCAGCCCCACCTCCTCGATGGCGCGCGCCGGCGCGCCTTCTTCGATCTGTCTCAGAATGAGATGTTGTGTGAGCAGCGCTCGTGGCGTTACATCCGCGCGCAACAGGCGCGTGGTACGTCCCGCGCCGTGCTCTCCGGCGATCCGCGGCATCAGAGTCGGATTCACGAGAATCGCGCTTCCCGTCACCATCGGTCCGAACTGCTTCGTCACCACGTACGGCTCGTCAGGCGCCGCGAGAAGCACGCGCGTGGAGTCCAGGAGCACCGGGCCATCGCCCAGGTGAGCCTGGAATGCTCCGGTGTGCACGAACTTCATCGTGTGCCACCGATGGGAGATCACGACCGACTCGCCGGCTTCGCGCACCCGACACCGCCAGCGTGCGACGACGAGAGCGGCGCACTGAAACGACAACTCCACGTCGACACTCCCGGACGCCGAGGCGACGGCCGGCCGCACCTGGTCGAGGCTCGCAGGCATTCTTCTGGTCTCCGATGATCTGATTGAAATCGAATGTAGAGAGGAGGACGACCCGGTGATATTGGTATCGCGAACTTTTTTTTTCGTGATACCAATCTGTGCGGCGTTCGCGACTCTCCATCGGGCGAGGGAACGAAGTGCCGGCTGGAGCGTCGATGCCCATCGAGACGGTGGTCGATCGCAACGATGCGCTTCTTCGTCCACTGCTCATGGCGAAGAGCGAGACCGAGCGTGACGAGGCGATCGCGGACCTTCTCTCTACGCACGTCTACCGGCGCGTGGACAGGATCCTCCTCGCGCGTTTCCTCCGCTCGTCACTCGACGAACAGCACCGCGAGGACATCCGCAGCGAGATCCTCCTGCGCCTCGTGGATCGGCTCCGCCGTCTCGCCGACGATCCGGCCGTCCTCCCGATCGAGAGCCTGCCGGATTACGTCTCCGTCGTCGCGTTCAATGCGTTCGACGCATTTGCGTGGCAGACGACGCCAATGCGCGCCCGGCTCCGCAATCGCATCCGCTATGCATTGCGGCACGATGGCCGGCTGGCAATGTGGGAGACCGCCGGCAAAGTGCTGTGCGGCCGCTCCGAATGGGTGGGCCGGTCGGAATCGGCGAGCGTCGCCGGATCCTCGACGCAACGCGCGGAGCGACGCCCGATCGCAGCGCTTCTGAGGAGCCTCTTCGACGAAGTCGGAAACCCGCTCCCATTCGACGACGTCGTGCAGTACGTCGCCCGCGTGCAGGGGGTCGACGACCGCTCACGCGCGCTTCAAGCCGAGCCGGCAGCCGCGCGAGCCGATCCCGGCGAGCGCCTCGCCGATCTCCAGTATCTGCAGAAACTGTGGGAGGAGATCCGCGCGCTTCCGCAGCGGCAACGCATCGCTCTGTTGCTCAATGCGCGCGACGAAGGAGGAGAATCGGTCATGCGCTTCCTTCCCGTCGTCGGAGTCGCATCGATTCGGCAGATCGGCAGCACGCTCGCAATCGACGCGGAAGAGCTGGCCGACCTCTGGCCGGAGCTGCCGCTCGAAGACACCAGAATCGCGATCATCCTCCAGTTGACCCGGCAGCAAGTCATCAACCTGCGGCGAACGGCGCGCGAGCGCCTGCTGCGACGAATGGGGAAACGATGAGCGACCATCCGACGGGCGAACTCCTCGACAGCTACCGCCGCAACGATCTTCGCGGACCGGAGCTGCTGCGCATCGACGATCACATCGCCGGATGCGCGGTGTGCCGATCGCGAATCGCCGTTTCCTCCGCGAGCGCGGCCGCGGCATGGGACGCGAGTTTTTCCGCCGATCACCTCACGTACGACGAGCTCGAAGCGTTCGTCGACGGCACGCTCGACCGCGATCCACGCGCCGGCGTCGTCGCACACACGGCGATCTGCCGCGAGTGCGCCGATACGCTCGACGACCTGCGCCTGTTGCGCGGCAGGAAACGCTTCGGAACTTTGGGAGCCGTCGCTGCCGCGGCCATCATCGTCATCGTGAGCGGCATTCTGCTCCGGCGGCCGCAGCAGAACGACAGCCCCACGGTCGTCACAAACACCGTCACGAACACGATCGTGCGCCCGGCGCTGCCTGCCCAGCCATCGCCGGTGATCCGCGACGCCGGCGCTGCGTTCCCTCTCGAGGCGGATGGCAGCGTGCGCGGTCTCTCGCCCGTGGACGCCGAGACGCTGCGGCAGTTGCGGGCCGGCATCGTCTCGAGTGCCGCGATCTTCGCGGACGTCGAGCGCGGGCGCGATGTGCTCCGCGGCGACGACGTGCCGGACGATCACCTGCGCGTCGAGACACCGCGCGGCGTCGTCGTTGAGGATCGGCCGGAGTTCCGCTGGTCCGATCCGCAACCGGGTGCAACGTATCGGGTCAGCGTCGTCGACAAGTCCTATCGCGTCGTCGCACGAAGCGACGAGCTCACCTCGCAAACGTGGCGCCCGGCGACCCCTCTCGCACGCGACAAGACATACGAGTGGCAGGTGAAGCGCCGCATGGGCGATTCCATCACGTCGGCACCTGCGCCACCGGCGCCCTCTGCGCGGTTTCGCATCGTCAGTAAGAGCGGCGCGGACGAGATTCGGAAAGCGCAACTGGCAAACTCGCACCTGCTGCTGGCGCTCGCCTACACGCGCGCAGGGATGCTCCACGAAGCCAAAGCCGCGGTCGATCAGCTTCGCACTCTGAATCCGGAGTGGCCGGTCGTGCGCGAGCTCCAGTCGACGCTTTCGCTCACCATTCGCGGCCGACGAGCATGAACGCGGCCCAATAGAACGGATGCCCGTACTCTCCGTGCAGCGTCGCGAGCTGCGCACGCCGCAGCGCCTCGGCCCTCGCACCCGCCTTGCCGCGCGAAGCGAGCAGCTGGCGATGAAACGCAACCATCAGATTCGACGTGCTCGCCGACGCCACCTTCCACTGGCTGACGACGGACACGGGACAGCCTGCCGCCATCAGCGCCCACGACAGGCCGACCATCCCTTCGCCGTCGTGCACGGAGCCGCGCGCGGTCTCGCACGCGGAAAGCACCGCGAGATTCGCTTTCAGCGGCAGCTCCAGGATTTCCCGCGCCTCGAGCAGACCATCCTCCGACTCCGAGCCCGCCAGCACCAGCGAGGAAAAGAGCGGAGACACGTCGTCGATCACGGCGTGCGTGGCGAAGTGCAGCACGTCGTATGACGACGCGAGTTGTTTCGCCGCCGACTCGCGCGCGTCGATTTTCACCAGCACGCGGCTCGCTGTTCCGTACAGCGCCGCGATCTCGCGGACCTCGCGCTCCGCGTCGGGCAGCTCAGCGAGCGGCCCTCCGCGAAACGATGCGCGCCGTTCCGTTCCCGCGGTCGCATTGCCGAATGCGAGCAGCCGCGGACGCTCGCCGGACGATCGCGGCGTGTTGGACGCTCGCAACATCGAAAGCGACGGCGCGAAAAAGACAGCGGTGCTCTCGACCAGATGCCGGCCGGACTTTCTTCGCAATGCCTGAAACGGCAAGTACCACAAAGAGCCATCCGGAACGATGCAGATGATGCGACGGCCGGCGAGGTCCTTCTCGGCAGGTGCGACGAGCAGGTCGTAAAGAGCACGTGCTTCCGCCGCGTACTCCAGGTCGCGCCTCTCGAGCGCCGCGGCGAAATCCGAGACTCTCGTCAGAAGGTCCTTGGCGCGAACTCGAATGTCATGGACGCGGATCGAAAGCTCGCAGCCGTTCCGGGTGATGGCGAAGAGATGGGTCTCCTGCCGATGGACCGAATAAACGAGAATCGCGCCGTCCTCGCGCGGCAGGATGTCCTCGGTCCGATCGAGCACGTGGGGATCGGCATCGCTGCGCCGGTTTCGAAGATCCTCGCGGGCGAGATACAGCCGCGCGCGGAACTCGGCGAGCGCGACTCGCGCGTCGCCGAGGCGCTCGTGCAGCTCCGGCGCATCGGCGCCGTTCCTCATCGCTGCGAGCACGCCTCGATTGATCTCGACGATGTCGCTCTCGAGCCTGGCCTCCTCGGCGCGCTCCTCCTTCGTCATGGCCGCCGACAAATCGATGCGATCCTGGGCCGTCAACTCCTGCAGCGCCCTCGCGCGAAGACGCTCGCCGAGAAGCAGGGCCTCGCCATTTCGGCCCTGCTCGAGCCGAATGTCGATCAGTGTGTGGTACGCGCGAGCCTTACCGGCGAAGAACTGCGCGCGCGCTGCAGCATCGACAGTCATTTGCGCGCGTTCCTGCTCGACCAGGCCGATCGCCGTCTCCAGCTCGGCGGCGGCTTCTTCGATCCGGTTCAGTCCGCGCAGTGCTTCACCAGCACTGGCCAACCGGTGCCATTCCGTCTCCCGGCCGTCGCCATGCTGGACGAACACAGCGTCCGCGCGCCGTGCGTCCGCCAACGCTTCCGCATGACGCCCCTGCTCGTTGCGAAGCATTGCGCGAGCCTCGAGCATCCACGACGAACGCTCCACGTCGGCTCCACGAGCCTCAATCAGTTCCTCCGCCTCCTGAATGCGTCCAGCCTCGATGAGTCCCACTGCGAGCGTCGATTCCATCGCGACTCTCGTGTGCAAAATCGGCATGAGCGCGATGGCACGCCGCAGCAGACGGGTACGCTCGCCGTCGTCGCCCCTGCGTTTGGCGAGGTTGTGGATCGCATAGGCGGCCATCCACGAGTTGCCGGAACGTTCCGCGAGCTCCAGCGCCTCGAGGTTTTCTTTCGATTCGCTTGCGAAATCGCCGATCTCGCCGTAGACGTTCGCGATGATCAACTTCCCCCGCACTTCACCTTCCATCCAGCCCCATTTCGCCGACAGCTCGCGCGTGCGCTGAGCCGCGGCGAGCGCTTCGCGAAACCTTCCATTGCGGAGCATGACCACGCTGGCCATGTGTTGTGCGCGAAGTGCAATCCGCGGATCTGCGAGCGAATCGACATGCGTGCCCGCCTGGATCATGAGCGGCAGTCCCTCGACCGTCCGGCCGGCAACCCACAGCAGGGCTCCTTGCCGGCCGAGCGACGTGCAAAGCTCGTCCGGGTCACCACGCTGCCCGGCGAAGTCGACGAACGTTTTCGCGAGCTCGAGGGCGCGATCGACGTTGCCGTGATACACCTCGAACTCCGCCTCTCTCCACAGGATCCGGAGCTGAAGATGCGGCGGAGCGCCGGCCACGCCCGCGAGCCATTGGGCGAGCTCGATTCCCTCTCGTCCGAGAGACGCGAGATGAACCGCGACCTGCGTCCAATCCACGTCGGATCTCGATGCGATCATCTCCCAGCGGCACGCGGCGTTCGCCGCGACGAGCTCGCGCGCAAAGAGTTCCTCTGCAGGGTTGGCTGAGGCAATCCGCCACGCACCGTTCGCTCGCACGAGCCCGAGAATCCAGTGTCGATGAAGTACCTCCTCGCGTTGGATTGCGCCGCTCGTGAACCCAACTCCATACACGACGACGGACAATGTGGCTGCGCCATCCGATTGCGTTACGACGTCGACCTCCGATCGCGAGATGGAAATGCAGTTGTATCTTTCGAGAACATCGGCCGCCGCCGAGAGGTCGCTTTGCGGCGACGCGGCCAGCGAGCGCAGTTGCTTCAGATCATCGGCGACGAGCGACTCGACGAACGCGACGCCCGCATCGGCGGCCGGGGAGGGGGCAACAGCAAGCGCAGCAGCGAGAAAAAGCGCCAGCATGACTCACCACTCATGGCCAACGAGCACGAAGGCTGCCCGATAGAACGGAGGCTCGCCGGAACTGTACGCAGAACCTGAAACGGCAGGTACCAGAGCGAGCCATCGGCGGTGATTGCAAAGTATACCGCGCGTCTGCAATGGGATCGCATGCCGCGGAGCGGGGCGCAATTTTCTGATAATCGTGTAAAGAGCGCCGATAGCGCAATTTCCTGGTAGAAAGAATCGCATCCGGAACACATCGTCGGCATCATGAAGCCGACGAATCTGTGCGCCGCCACCAAGGCGAAGCGTGTCCGTCATCTCATCGCACTGCTGCTCGCGTTCATCGTCACGCCGTCGCTCCCGGCTGCTCTGCAGCCGCGCGCGGTGTTCGGTCCGGAGCGTTTCGTGCGCGCGACCGGCGGAACGACGATCTTCACGCGCTCGTTCGTCGTGCCGGCGTATGTCGCATCGCCGTACACGCTGAGCATCGTGAACGGCGGAGTGTCGTCCGCGTCGATCCTCGTCGATGGAGTGGAGGTCGTCCGGCCTGACGAGCTCTCGCCGGCGACGGCGACGATTCAGAAGCCGCTCGCGTTGAGCGCGGGCAGTCACGCGCTGGAGGTGCGACTCAACGGCGCGCCGGACAGCCATCTGCGCCTAACCATTTCGGGAATGATTCCGCTTGGCGATCTCGCCGAGGGACGCGCGGCGCATTCCGCGACTCTGCTGGTGAACGGACACGTCCTCATTGCCGGAGGCAGAAGCGCGGGCGGACCGATCGCGACGGCGGAGATGTTCGATCCGTCGGCGCTCACGTCGTCCTCGAGTGCAAGCCGTCTCGGCGCGGCTCGCGCCGATCACGCGGCATCGGCGCTCGCGGTTCCGCAGGTTCTCGTCACGGGCGGCACGGATGCCAGCGGCACGCGCACGGACGCCGAGCTCTATCGCGGCAACGCGTTTCAACCGCTGGCCGCCGTTCCGCAGATCAGCCGCTCCGGTCACACCGCCACCGTGCTTCGCGACGGCCGCGTGCTGATCCTCGGCGGGAACGATGCCTCGGGCAACACGTTGTCTCCATCAGAAGCGTTCGATCCGAATGACGATTCGCTCGCGGGCGCAATTTACGATCCGGTCAACGGCTCATTTCGGATTCTTCCTCATGCGTTGCGCGTCGCGCGCGCGAATCACACCGCGACCACTCTGCCGAACGGCCAGGTGCTCGTCGCCGGCGGCCGCAATGCGGATGGCCTTTTGTCCTCCGCGGAACTTTTCGATCCCGAGAGCGGACAGAGCACGCTGTTCGCGTCGTCGCTCGTTGCTGCGCGATCCGCACACACCGCGACATTGCGCGCCGACGGCTCGGTGATCTTTGCGGGTGGACGCACTGCCGCGGGACTCACGGATACGATCGAGATCTTCAACAGCGCGACGCAGTCCTTCACGCATCACGACGCGACGCTCATTCGCGCGCGCGCCGATCATTCGGCGACGCTGCTTCCGTCGGGCGAGATCCTCATCGCCGGCGGCGAGGCGAGCGGCGGCGTCACGAATCACACGGAGCTGATCGGACCTCCCGATTCGGATTCGGCGATTCCTGCGACGACGGTGTTTCCCGCGGATCGCGCGATCGACGTCAATCTCAACGCCATCGTGGCGATTCGATTCAGCGAGCCGATCGCGGTGAGCTCGCTCGGCGCGGAGATCGCCGCCGCGGGCGCGCGCATCGACGCGACCCTCGGCGTGGGGGAGTCCGGACTCTACGCGTTCCTCGTGCCGCGCACGCCGCTTCTCAGTGGAACGCTGTACTCCGTCGTGCTCAACGGCGTCCGCGATCTCGCCGGCAATGCGCTGCCCGCGACGACGACGACGTTCTCGACGGTGCAGCCTCCGTCGATTACGAGTTTCGCGCCGACGCACGGGCTTCGCGGCAGCGAGGTCACGATCAGCGGAACTGGATTCGATGACCGCGCTCCGGAGCGGAATCGCGTCACGCTCGGCGGTGTGCCGGCGGTCGTGACCACCGCGACGGCGACGAGCCTGACCGTCACGGTTCCCGATGCGATCGCGGTCGGCCCGCACACATTCATCGTGCAGACTCGCGGCGGAACCGCGACCAGTGTCGATGCGTTCATCGTCGACCATCCCGCTCCGGTTCTCGCGTCGATCGCGCCATTCGAGGCGAGCGTCGGCAACGGCGCGATCACGCTCATCGCGGCCGGATCGAGTTTCGTGAACGGCGCGATCGTCGTCTTCGCGGGTACACCGCTGGCGACGACGTACGTCTCCGACACGCAGCTCACCGCGATTGCGCCGTCCACGCTGTTCACTGCTGCGGGAATCGTCGCGGTCAGCGTCGTGAATCCTGCGCCGGGCGGCGGGACCTCGAATTCCGTGCCGTTCGAAGTGCGCGCGAGCAACGGCGCGATCGGCGATCTCGTGTGGCACGACCTCGACGTCGACGGAATTCGAGACAGCGAGGAACCGGGGCTGCCGAACGTCGCGGTGAAGTTGCACACGGATGCGGGCAGCGTCGTCGCGGAAACGATGACGGACGCGAACGGCGCGTATCGATTCTCGAACGTTGCACCGGGTGCGTATCGAGTCGAGTTCACCGCGCCGGTCAGCTTCGCGTTCGTTGCGCCGGTCAACGGTCTGACAGACGTGTTCCAGCTCGCGGCCGCGCAGGAGTTGCTGACCATCGACGCCGCTCTGTTCCGGCCGCCCACGGCCATGGTGAGCTCTCCGTTGCACGGCGAGACCGATGTCGCCGTGACGCGCGAGACGATCTTCCGCTTCTCCAATCCGCTCGCGTCGTCGTCGATCCCCTCGAGCACGCTCTTCGCGTCGTTCGGAGGCATCGAGCTGGCGACGCGCATTCACGTTTCCCCCGATCGCCGCACGGTCACGCTCTTCTACAACCAGGATTTGCCGGCGAGCGCGCGCATCCGCGTGACGCTCGTTGGCGATGAGCTGCGCGATGAGTTCGGACGCTCCCTCGAAAACACGCGCGTCGACTTCGACACGCTCACCTTGTCGACGGTGGCCGGGACGCGCGTGTGCGGACGCGTGTTCGCGTCGGAGCTCGGCGCGGCGAACGTGCCCCTCGCGGGCGTGGTCGTTTCCGTCGACGGAATGGAGACCACGCTGCGCGTCGTCACCGACAACCTCGGCAACTTCTGTCTCGATCCCGCGCCCGCCGGGAAGTTCTTTGTGCACATCGACGGCCGCACGGCCACGAATCCGCTGCCGGCCGGCGACTACTATCCGGTCGTCGGCAAGTTGTGGGAGTCGACGGCAGGGGAGACCGTCAACATCGGCGAGATCTATCTGCCGCGCGTGATCTCCGGAACGCTGCAGCCGGTGAGCCGCACCAGCGATACGACGATCACGTTCCCCGCGGCGGTGCTCGCGCAGTTCCCGAACTTTGCAGGCGCGACGATTACGGTTCCCGCCGATTCGCTTTTCTCCGACAGCGGCGCGCGCGGTGGAATGGTGGGCATCGCGCCGGTTCCTCCCGACCGCATCCCTGGTCCGCTTCCCAACGGTCTCGAGCTTCCGCTCGTGATCACTGTGCAAACCGACGGCGCGTCAAATTTCGACCGGCCGGTGCCGGTATGCCTCCCTAACGTTCCGGATCACACGACCTATACGCCGTACGCGCCGGGCGAGCTCACGGAGTTGTATTCGTTCAATCACGACACGGGTCAATGGGAAGCAGTCGGCCCGATGCACGTCACTGCGGATGGGAAGCTGGTCTGCTCCGATCCGGGATTCGGCATCCTCGCGCCGGGCTGGCATGGCACGCAGCCGCCGCCGAGGAGGCCGCTCAAACCGCCCCCAGAACCGCCGTTCCCGTGTAAGCCGCCGAACGACGTCAACAAACTCAATGACTGCGTTCGCGAGGCGGGAAAGCCGTGCCTGGAGATTTGCCTGCCACTACTCTGGCAATGCGCGCGGTTGAATGTCTATGCCTGCTTGTTTTCGAATGCCGCCGTAGCGTATTGCATGTACAACTGTACCCTGGGTTTCTACAGAGACGCCTGCAGGTGCAAAGGGAGATTTTGCGCTGAGGGGTGCGGCATTCCGGGGCTCGCAACCATTCGCACGACCGCGACGCCGGACGATATTGCACAGCAACTCGCAGGCATCGGGAGGCAGATCAGCACGCTGCTCTACCCATATGCACTCAATGGCCTTCCGATTCCTGCGGACGTGACAGCGCAGATCGAGGCGCTCGAGGCGCAAGCGAACGCGGTCGCTGGCGGCGATGCAGTGGCATGGCTGCGCGCTGATCTTGCGGGCCGGGAAGCGGATCTGCAACCAATCGAGGCGCAGGTCGGCGATGCCTCGTTTGATGCGCCGCCGTACCCGGTCCATTACGTCGCCGTGGTCGGACGTCCGACCGGAAACATGTTTCTGCGCGGCCAAACACTGCCGTACGGGCAATACACGTTGTTCATTCCGCGGAACGGAAATTTGGTGTTCGTCGCCTTCTACGATCCGCTGACGAAGACATACGGAGTCGTCCTGCCGCGCGTCACCAGCACAACGCTGCCACATCTGAGCATGGGGCCGATCGGCACCGCCGAGCTGGATAGCGATCACGATGGACTCATCGACATGGTGGAGCTGGTCTATGGTACCGACGCGGCCGATCCCGACTCCGACGATGACGGCATCTTTGACGGCGCCGAAGTCGATCAGGGAACAAATCCGCTCGACGGTCTCCCGACGAGAACTGGCGTCATTGCCACCGCCCCCACACCCGCGGATGCACTCGATGTTTGTGCAATGAACAATCTCGCGGCGGTTGCCACCGGCCCGGCTGGTGTTTCCGTCTTCAATGTCTTCAATGGCATGAGTCCGACGATCATTGCGCAAGTCGACACGCCGGGATCGGGGCAGGCGGTTGCGTGCGGCGGTGACCGGATTGTGGTTGCCGATGGCCCGAGAGGGCTCGCGGTCATCGACATCACTGATCCGCCGGCGGCGCGCATCGTCCATCAGATCGCGGTCAATGGAACGGCGCAAGGCGTCGTGGTCTCGGCGGGAATTGCGTATGTCGCGACCGATGCGGGACGTCTCGTTGCGATCGATCTCGCGAGCGGCACGATTCTGCAGGAAGTCGCCGGCCTTGCGAACGTGCACGACGTGGCGATTGAAGGCGACACGCTGTTCGTCGCAACGAGCAACGAATTGCGCGCGTACAGCCTAACGAGTGGGTCGCTCGAATTCACCGGCAAAATTGCACTCTTCTCGTTCCCCGAGGGGATTACGAATCGCCGGCGTTTGTTCGTCGGCGGCGGGACGGCGTATGTCACTTCGTATCCGGGTTATGACACGTTCGATGTGAGCGATCGAACTGCGCTTGTCAGAACCGGAAGCGCCATCGACGGTGGTCCGAACTCCTTCAAGCAGATCGTCGCCAACGGTTCCGGCCTCGGCATCGCCGCGGTCGGCGTCAATCCGCAAACCAATGTGCCGCACGACGTCTGGCTCTATGACGTTTCCGACCCGGCGGTGACGAACGCCTTCCTCACCATCCTGACGACGCCCGGCCTGACACGCGCGGTCTCGATCTACAACGGGCTTGCGTACGCGGCGGACGGCGCGTCGGGATTACAAGTCATCAATTACCTCCCGTACGACGCGTTGGGACAGGCGCCCACGATCCAACTGGAGACGAACTACCCCGCGGGGGTCGCCGAAGAGGGGAAGGTCCTGCGCATGACCGCGGTCGTCGATGACGACGTGCAGGTGCGCAATGTCCAGTTCATCGTCGACGGCAAGGTCGCCGTCACCGACGGCAATTTCCCATTCGAGCATCGTTTCATTACGCCTTTGCTGTCGCAGCAGGCGTCTTTCACGATGAGCGCGTGCGCGACCGACACGGGCGGCAATCGCACGTGCACGGCAGAAGCGCTGATCAATCTGGTCGAAGACATCACACCGCCGCGCGTGACCGCGGTCACGCCCGCGAACAATAGCGGCGTCGCGGTCGGCACGATCTCCGCGATCTCGGCGACGTTCAGTGAGCCGATCGACGAAGCAACGCTCAATGCGCGATTCCAACTCTTCCGCGCGGGCCCGGACGGTCTAACGGGAACGGCCGACGACGTCGCGGTGACCGGCGGAGCTGTTTCGTATCGCGAGGAGATCAAGAGCGCGTTCCTGACCTTCTCCGCATCGCTGCCGATCGATCGCTATCGCGCAGTTCTCTCGGCTGCAGTTGCCGATCTTAAAGGCAATCCGATCGGCGCCGATACCGTATGGACGTTCCGCGTCAAGGCGCCGAATCTCTGGACGAACCCCGCAGGCGGAGCGTTCAACGTCGCTTCGAACTGGAGCGACGGCATCGTGCCGGATGCCACCGACGTCGCGCTCATTACGCTTCCCGGTAATTACACCGTGACCGTGACCCACAATGCGGCTGCGCAGCGGCTCGTGATCGGCGGTGTCAATTCGACGCCGACGGTGTGGGTCCGCGGTGGGAACGCAGGCGGGCACGTCACGCTCACCGTCGCCGACACGCTCGAGAACCAGGGTCTCATTCGGCTGGAGAGCATTGACGGCGGTTGGATCTCCAATCTCGCCGTCACGAACGGCGCCTTCATGAACCGTGGAACGATCGAAGTCAATACCGGCACCGGCGGCGGGCGCGCGATCGCGGGAGCGTTGAACAACTCCGGCAGCGTGAATATCAACAGGATCACGACGTTCGACGGCACGCTGACGAACACCGGAACGATCACTGTCGCATCCGGACTGAAACTACTGTTCAGTGCCGGCGATGTGCTCAATGCAAATGCCGGCACGATTACGGGCGTAGGTCTCGTCGAGCTCAATGGTTCGGTGCTCAATGTCAACGGCGGAACGACGACCGGCACGATTCCGTCACTCATCAACTCCGCCATCAATTACAACCCCGCGGTTACGAGCGCGAGTACCTACCATCTCACCGGCAGCGCATCGACGATCAGCGGATCGATGCCGCCGTCGCAAACGCTGTGGATCCGCGGCAGCGACGCCGGAGGTCACACGACAGTCAGCGCGATCGCGGGATTCGTGAACAACGGCACGATCCGCATCGAGAGCATCGACGGAGGCTGGATCAGCGGTATCTCCATTCCGGCTGGTGTCATGACGAACCGCGCGCTGATCGAAACCAAGATGGGCGCGGGCGGCTCGCGCGTGATCTCCGGCACGTTTTTGAACGAAGGAATCGTGCGGGTCGACCGCCACGTGACTTTGTCTGGCACGTGGACCAATCGCAATGCCATCAATGTCGCGTCAGGTCAGACGCTGTCGGTCACCGGAGCGGCCACCGTCTTCCATCAACTCGCCGGCGCCATCCATGTCGACGGCATCTTCGATATGTCCCTCGGCACATTCAACTTCAACGGCGGATCCATCGCCGCGCCAGGACAGATGAGGTTCGGCGGCAGCACGTTCAACTTCCGAGGAGGAACGACGAGCGGCAACGCGGTGCTGGTGGCGAATGGGACCTTGTTGTACGACTCGACGTCGTCGCCGGCGGTATTCGCGGCGAGCGGCCCAACACAGGTGAACGGCGCGATCGCAACCGGTCAGACGCTGTGGATCAGCGGCCGCGACATCGGAGGACACGCCACGGTCACTCTGACGAACGGCGTGACCAACGCCGGTACGATCCGGCTCGAGAGCATCGACGGCGGCTGGCAGTCACATCTCACCGGCAACTTCACGAACCAATCCGGCGGAGTCGTCGAGACCTTCGCCGGAACGGGCGGGTCGCGTTTGATCTCGGGTGCGATCGAAAATCAGGGAACGCTCAGCATCAATATTGCGACGACGCTCAATGGCACGTTCACGAACAGCGGCGCAGTGAGCGTTGCAGCGAATCAGCGCCTCATTCACAACGGCGCGAACGCGGTGTTCATCCACAATGGCGGCGCATTCGCGCTCACGGGCGCATACGAACTGTATAGCGGCCGCCTCGACTTCAATGGCGGCACGACTCCGGGCGCGCGACTGCCGTTGCTCATCAATTCCCGAATCCGATTCGGCGCGTCGAGTGACGCCGCGACGTTCATCCTGACGGGACCCGGACAGGCCGAGGGAACGATCAACGCGGGGCAGACACTGTGGGTGCGCGGTCAGGACCTCGGCGGCCACACGACGGTCACGGCGTCTCCATCGTTGATCAACGAGGGAACGATTCGCATCGAGAGCGCAGACGGAGGGTGGCAGAGCTTCCTGGTCGGCGACGTCACGAACAGAGGTACGGTCGAGAGCAACGCCGGCACCGGCGGCGGCCGTCAACTCTCCGGGACCTTCCGAAACGAGGGAACGCTGCTCGTGCGAAGGGGCACGAGCTACAACGGCACGCTGACCAACCGCGGCACCATCGACATCGCGTCCGGTCACAAGCTGACGAACGCGAACGCGTCGTCGCTCTTCGTCCAGTCGGGCGGCACGGTGTCCGGCGCGGGGCTGCTCGAAATCAGCAGCGGCGCGACGTTGCAATACGACGGCGGCACGACGACGGGTCTTCCGCCGCAGCTCGTGAATGCGAATCTCATCTTCGGCTCGTCCTCCGACCCCGCGCTGTTCGTGATGAGCGGCGGCGGCGTCGTGAGCGGACACATCGCGCCGGCGCAGACACTGTGGGTTCGCGGCCAGGACCTGGGCGGCCACACGACCATCACCGCGGCCGCGGGTCTCGTCAACGACGGCACGATCCGGCTGGAAAGCGCGGACGGCGGCTACCAGTCGAATCTCAACATTCCGAGCGGTGTGCTGACGAATCGTGCGCTGATCGAGACGCGAACGGGATCGAGCGGTTCGCGTCTCCTCAGCGGTGCGGTGATCAACGACGGCACGGTCCAGGCCAGTCATCACCTCGGCATCACGGGCACGTTCACGAATCGCAGCACGATCAATGTCGTCGCCGGAAAGACGCTCTCCGTCACCGGCGCCGCCACGGTCTTCGATCAGGTTGCCGGTTCGATCAACATTGACGGACTCGTCGACATGTCCGCGCCGACGTTCAACTTCGACGGCGGAACGATCGCCGCACCCGGACAGATGCAGCTCGCCGGCGGCGCATTCAACTTCCGCGGCGGTATGACCAGCGGCAACATTCTGCTCGTCAACTCGAACCTGCTCTGCGCGTCGGCGACGTCGCCCGCGCTGTTCGCGGCAAGTGGCGCAACGCAGGTCAGCGGCACGCTCGCGGCGGGACAAACGCTGTGGGTGAGCGGTCGCAACCACGGCGGGCATTCGACGATCCAACTGGCGAACGGCTTCACCAGCGCCGGCACGATCCGGCTGGAGAGCCGCGACGGCGGTTGGGAATCGAGTGTCGCCATCCCGGCCGGGAGCGCGAGCAGCACCGGCCTCGTCGAGATTCTCAGCGGCACCGGCGGCGCCCGCGTCATCAGCGGTGCGTTCCTCAACGCCGGAACGCTCAGCGCCGGTCGCAACATGACGCACAGCGGCACGCTGACGAATACCGGCACGATCGACATCCTCGCGGGCGTGAAGCTGATCGTCACGCCCACGTTCCATCACAACGGCGGCACGATCACGAACGCCGGAGCGTTCGAGATGAACGGCGGCACGTTCAACCTCAACGGCGGCGGCACGAGCGGCAACGCGCCGCTGCTCATCAACGGCACGACCGTGTTCGGCAACGCCGGCGCGAATGCTCTGTTGATGATCACCGGCGCGACGCCCGGCATCAGCGGCGACATCAAGGCCGGGCAGTCGATCTGGGTCGCAGGCTCGGACGCCGGCGGCCATACGACGCTGACCGCGGCAAGCGGCTTCACGAGTCGCGGCAACATCCGCATCGAGAGCCGCGACGGCGGGTGGACCACGAACATGACGATCACCTCCGGCACGCTGGTCAACGAGGGAAGAGTCGACGTCAACCAGGGCAGCGGCGGCTCTCGCACGTTGACGATGAACGTCGACAACCGCGGCGTGTTCGCGGTGAACAGACCGGTCACCGTGAGCGGCACATTCGACAACGCGGCCGGCGGAACCGTCTCCGGAACTGCAACGATGACGCTTTCGGTCGCCGCCAATGCGCTCACGAACCACGGCACGCTGAGTCCGGGCAACTCGCCCGGAACACTGACCGTGAATCGCGTCGCGCAGGCGAGCGATGGATCACTTGCAATCGAGATCGGATCGACGGCGTTCGATCAGCTCTCGGTGCCGGGCAATGTCACGCTCGATGGAACGCTGAACGTGACCTTGCTCGACGGCTTCGTGCCGAGTATCGGCGCGTCGTACGTGATCGTGACCACGGGATCGCGAACGGGAACGTTTGCGACGACGAATGGTCTCGCGATTGGGAGCGGTCGCAAGTTCGATGTCAGCTACGGAACAGACAAAGTCACTTTGACGGTGGTGCCGGAATGAGCAAGCTCGATCGACGGGATTTTTTGATGTTTGGTGGAGTTGCCGCCGCCGGTGCATTCACCACCGGCGCGGCGGTCGCGGATGTTCCTCGCGGATCGCGCGCGGATGAAGCGTTGCGCATCCGCGTCGAGACCGCGCGGCGACGACGGCGCAGCGATTCGGTCGCCGGCATTTCCAACGGCGACGAAGCGCGCTATCCGTCTCGCATTGCTTCGTTCTCCAAAGGTCTAACGCACGACGCGATGGGGGAGGTGAGCGCCGATGCGTTCGCCGCGTTCGTGC
>Ga0075418_10002542_pt1 | contig 20936 bp, 18 predicted proteins | sample SoiMetdeltSBSDD2_FD_81776 | JGI IMG/M metagenome (GOLD analysis project Ga0075418, IMG submission 81776) | Bulk soil microbial communities from a Populus tree surrounding site in Tennessee, USA - Soil MetaG P. deltoides SBSDD2 | ecosystem: Environmental > Terrestrial > Soil > Tree plantation...
ACCCATACTATTACCGGCGCAATTATGGGAGTTGGCGCGACTAAAAGACTATCTGCTGTTCGCTGGGGAGTAACAGTTAATTTACTTTGGGCCTGGGTATTAACCATACCTGTTAGCGGATTGCTTGCCGCAGGAGTTTATTCGATCGCAAAACTTATTTTCTAAGCTGATCTCTACTCTTTTTCCGACTTTTGCATGAATAAATTTTTTATTCATGGTGAAGATCCTAGTTACGGGCGGTTGCGGATATATCGGCTCACATACATTGGTTGATCTGATTGAAAATGGCTATGACGTTGTTTCTGTTGACAACAATTCACGGTCACATGCAAGCATGTTGGAAAGGGTGGAAAAAATAACCGGCCAAAGAATAAAAAACTACAAAGTTGATCTTTGCAATTTTGATGATACGTTTGCCATCTTCCAGGAAAATACCGATATACAGGGGGTAATTCATTTTGCTGCATATAAAGCAGTAGGAGAATCCGTTGAGAACCCGTTAATGTATTTTGAAAATAACCTATTCTCGCTGATCAATCTTTTGAAATGTGTACAGGATTTTGAAATTCCATGGTTTGTTTTTTCGTCATCATGCACGGTTTATGGAATGCCTGATCACAGTCCCGTAACAGAAGCAACACCACTAAAACCTGCCGAGTCACCTTATGGACTCACCAAGCAAATGGGTGAGCAAATCGTTAATGAATTTGCAGCAAGTTCTTCCAGTAAATGTATTCTGCTAAGATATTTTAATCCTGTCGGTGCTCATCCATCAGCAATCATTGGGGAAATGCCTGTTGGCAAACCACAAAATCTGTTTCCTGCAATTACACAAACAGCTATAGGTAAACTGCCGGGTATGATCGTTTATGGAAATGATTATAATACTCGTGATGGTAGTTGTGTAAGAGATTTTATTCATGTGTGTGATATTGCACATGCTCATACACTTTCGTTGGATTATGTGGCTGAAGGAAAAAATAAATCTTCATGCGAAGTATTTAATCTGGGCTCAGGAAATGGTGTAACCGTGCTGGAAGCAATTCATGCATTTGAAAGAGTAAATAATGTGAAACTGAATTATACGATCGGGCCCAGAAGACCCGGCGATGTAATATCAATTTATGCCAGTAACGATCTTGCAAGACAGGCCTTAGGCTGGGAACCAAAGTACAATCTCGATGATATGGTTGCCACTGCCTGGAAATGGGAACAGCGTTTAAAAGCAGATGAGAAGGTTTTTTCAGGAAAACCGGGACCTTTGAATTAGCAATTGGCAATTGTCAATAGGCAATTAGTAGCAGCATAATCTTGATTACGATGGCTGCAAAAAATTTCAAAGAAACAAAAGTTTATAAACTTGCCTATCAGCAGGCAATGGAAGTTTTTGAATTGACAAATCTTTTTCCAAAAGAAGAAAAATTCTCACTAACTGATCAGGTCAGAAGATCTTCGAGAAGTGTTTGCACAAATATTGCTGAAGCATACAGAAAGAAGAGATATCTCGCACATTTTGTATTAAAAATAACGGATAGTGATGCTGAAAACTCTGAAACTGGTGTTTGGTTTGATTTCTCAAAAGACTCTCTTTACATAAAAGATACAAAACATACAGCTCTTATGGAGCGAAATGAAGAAATAGGACGATTACTAAACCATATGATTAATAACCCTGACAAATACTAATGCTTTCTTAAGGATTTCGGCTTTGCCTATTGTCCATTGTCTATTGCCTATTTACCTTACATTTGCGCCAACCTATTTTATTAGTTATGGAAGTGATGGAACAAAAAACAAACATGCTTAAAGAAATTCAGTCAACCGGTAATAAAGATACCCGCAGTGGTTTTGGTGATGGCATTGTTGAGGCGGCAAGAAAGAACTCAAACATAGTAGCGCTAACTGCCGATCTTGCCGGTTCATTAAAATTGAATCAATTCATAAAAGAATTTCCTGATAGATTTTTTCAATGCGGAATTGCTGAAGCAAACATGATGGGCATTGCGGCGGGATTAACAATTGGCGGGAAAATTCCATACACAACTACTTTTGCAAATTTTTCGACGGGGCGGGTGTATGACCAGATCCGTCAGTCAATTGCTTACTCAGGAAAAAATGTAAAGATCTGTGCTTCGCATGCAGGAGTAACATTGGGAGAAGATGGGGCTACTCACCAGATACTTGAAGATATAGGGATGATGAAAATGTTACCGGGCATGACAGTGATCGTTCCTTGTGATTACAATCAAACAAAGGCTGCAACGATTGCCATTGCTGATCACGTGGGTCCGGTTTACTTACGATTTGGAAGACCTGTGTGGCCAATCTTTACAAAACCAGAAGATTTTAAAATTGGAAAGGCACAAATATTTTCTGAAGGAAGCGATATCTCAATATTTGCGTGCGGTCATTTGGTATGGAATGCAATACAGGCCGGTGTACTACTTCAGGAAAAAGGAATAAGTGTTGAAGTTATAAATATTCATACCATAAAACCGCTTGATGAAGCTGCTGTGATCAACTCACTTCGGAAAACAAAATGCGCTGTAACTGCTGAAGAACATAATATCATTGGCGGACTGGGTGATGCAATAGCGCAATGTGCGGCAAAGAATTTTCCTGTGCCCATTGAGTATGTGGGAACAAAAGATACATTTGGTGAAAGTGGAACGCCAGCACAACTATTGAAAAAATATGGATTGGATATACCGGATATTATTGCAGCTGCCGAGAAGGTGATGGCAAAAAAATAATTTTAAAAACATTCCTATGTTCAACCGTTGCTTTGAAAGCGACGGTTTTTTATTGCCCAATAGAATTATGGGACGATAAAGTGATTGCGACGCAATCCCGCACATGCGGGACTATGAATCCCGATAACTATCGGGACTAAAGCTGGTATAACAAAATAAAAAATTATATTTTTATGTCGTTGAACCAGGTTAAACGCTTCCGTATTCCAATATTCTAAACCTGCTAAAGACCGAACCAAATGGCCCTGACAACCTTAAGCGATAGTGAATTGCTCGTAGAATTCCGTAACCCGGTTACAAAGGAAAAAGCTTTCACATCCATCATAAAAAAATACCAGGAAAAATTGTATTGGCATCTGCGAAGAATGGTAGTTGATCATGACGATGCAAATGATGTATTGCAAAATGTGATGATACGTGTCTGGAATGGACTTGAAAATTTCCGGGAAGACAGCCAGCTATATACCTGGCTTTACCGGGTGGCAACCAATGAATGTTTAACTTTTTTGGAGCAGCAAAAGAAAAGATCAGCAGTCTCTTTAAGCGATATCGAAAGCGGGCTGGAAAACAAAATAAAAGCTGACCGGGATTTTGATGGTAATAAACTGGAGTGGAAACTTCAATTGGCCATCCAGCAACTCCCTGATAAGCAGAAAATTGTATTTCAATTGAGATATTACGACGAAATGCCCTATGAGGAAATGAGTAGAGTGTTGGAAACCAGCGAAGGAGCATTGAAAGCGAGCTATCATCATGCGGTCAAAAAAATAGAGGATTACATTAAGAATCATTAAACTTATAAGGCCAAAAGCTGTCTTAATTGCGGTAAAATGACAAACAGGAATACCATATTGAATGAATTGAAAGATATTGGAAGTGCCCTTGGGAACTATAGCCCTCAAAATATCTATAAAGTACCAAATGGTTATTTTGAGGGGCTTCCTACCCAGATCCTGAATCGCGTTAAGGCTTTGGAAGCAGCTGATGCAAAAGAAGAGTTAGACTATTTATCTCCTTTGCTTAATACTGTTTCTAAAGAGATGCCTTATTCAGTTCCGGCCGGGTTTTTTCAAACTGTTGCTGCTGATATAATTCAAAAAATAAATGAGCATTCAAATCATCTCCCACAGGCGTCCTTTGGACAATCAAGTAAAGAAGAGATTGAAAGCTTATCCCCGTTACTTAGTAGTTTAAAAAATAAAAATCCTTATTCAGTACCTGCAGGTTATTTTGAAGGTCTTGAAACAAAGAGTGAGAAAAAGGAAGCAAAAGTTATTTCAATAACAAGACGCAGATGGTATCGTTTAGCGGTTGCAGCTGTTATTATTGGAGTTGTGGCGATTGGAGGTTTGCTGTTTATTAAATCCGACCAGGTGGATCCAAAGAAAAACCCTGGCAAATGGATAGCAAATAATGTAAAGAAAGTAAGTGGCGATAAAATAGATGAGTTTGTAAAATTGGCTGAAGATGAAACAATAAATACAGCCGAAGAAAGTGATGCTACTAAACAAGCTGAGATAAAAGAACTGATGAAAGATGTTCCAGAAAAAGATATCGAAGATTTTTTAAACGATGCTGTAGCTTTGGAATCATATGATACAGATGCCCTGATGAATTAAACAATGAAAAAAATTTTACTCATATTAACCTTTGCATTGCTCGCCGGATCTGCTTCACAGGCACAGGAAGATGACAATGATAAGATACGGGATAAGATGAGAGAGTTTATCCAAAAGAGACTTAATCTTACCCGTAACGAGGCCGAAAGATTTGCACCCGTTTTTGTCCGTTACTTCAGAGAATGGAGACAAACCCTGAGAGAACACAAGGATGATATGTTAGAAAGACAGAAGCGAATAGTTGACCTGAGGATTCGCTATCGTCCCGAATTCCGTGAAATTGTTGGTGAGAAAAGAAGCACAGAAATCTTCCGTCAACAAGAGGTGTTTATTGATAACCTGAGAAAGGTACGTGAGGAGCAAACCCGGAGCCGTAAAGATGACAGACCCAATAAACGGTTCCGTACTTTAGTACAATAGAATTCTTGATCTCGGTGTTTTTCATAGGTTAGCAACGGCCAGCTCTATTAAAGGGCAGGCCTTTTTGTTTAATTAAGATTTTAGATGTACGATTTCAGAATTTAGATTTCAAGGAGTATTGACATTATTAATAAATCCGATCCCGATAGCTATCGGGACTAAAATTCAACAATTGGGTTTTTAACGTCATGATAAAATAAGAATGTCCATTTCTCTTGTTGTGCTCGCTCCCACCAGCTTCTTCTTAGCTCCATTGCTTTTTTGCCATCATGATCATATTTGGCAACAAACCGATGTTTCATTTGTTGCAGTTGTGGTGCATCATCACCACCAAAAAAAATTGTGTTGTCATTCCCTTTGATCCAAAAGACCTGGTGATATGGCGAGTGAGCTCCGGTTATTTTATAATGAATATAATCATCGATAACCCCTTCATCATCCTTTAATAAGACAACTTGCTTTGATGTTTTTAATACGTCTAACTCTTCGACTATAAAAGAAGGAAATCCTTTTTCAAAAGCAAAATTTAATTCTCTTTCCTGCAAATAAAATGAGGCGTTGGGAAAACTTATTTGTCCATGATCTGTTCCCATTGATACCCCTCCTGCATGATCTTTATGTAAATGGGTTAATAATACTTTTGTTATATCCGATGGATTGATTCCGGTGTCGATGAGGTTTTTATGAATTTGCATTTGCCCATCTTTTTCGAATCCAAGTCCCGTATCAAATAACAAAATATCTTTTGAGGTAATGACGGCAAATGGCTGGATCTCTACAAGTAAACTTCCAACAGGTCTTTGCTGCAGGTCATGAATGCCTTCATCAAATGGAACAAATAATTTGGTCTGGTCAATTGTGAATGTGCCTTCGCCTAACGGTATTATCTTCATGTCCCCTGTCCCCTTAAAGGGGGAACTTAGATCTGAATTTTCTTCTTTATTCTGATTTACATCCATTTTGCAAAAATAACCCTTGTATGATGAGACTTTATGAAGCTCTCCTTTAGGAGCTGGAGATACTTTCTATCTCAGTACCATTTGACGATCTGCATCAAGCCGGATAAGAATAAAAAGAAGAATTGTATTCGTAAGCAATGAGGTGCCGCCGTAACTTACAAAAGGCAAAGGAATACCGATTACAGGTGCCAGCCCGATAGTCATAGCAAGATTGATGGCAATATGAAAAAAGAAAACAGCGCCCACACCATAAGCATAACATCGGCTGAAAACACTACGTTGTCGTTCGGCTACTGTAACGATCCGAAACAATAAAACAAGGTAGAGAGTTAATAATACCAGGCTTCCAATAAAACCAAAACCTTCACCAATCGTGCAAAAAATAAAATCTGTCCTTTGCTCAGGAACAAAATCGAAACGGGTTTGTGTGCCTTTTAATAATCCTTTGCCCTTAAAACCGCCACTACCAATGGCGATCTTTGATTGCTTTACGTTATAATCAACTTTCTCCTTATCCTTTTCACTCGTCTTACCGGCCTTTCCTGCTTTTTTGTACTCGTCAGGAATATCTTTACCGATCGTGCTAAAGATTCTCTCTACCTGGTGCTCCCTCAATACATGTTTAAATGCAAATGGAACTCCAAAACGTTGTATACCTACACAAAGCAACCACACAAGGACGATATTAACCAAAATACTCCTGTTCCTTTTTACCGTTTTACGAATCAGGTAAACCACAAATGCTGCGATAGCAGTAATAATGATTGCCAGTAGATTTTTTTCAACTATAAGGGTAGCTACAATTAAAGTAGCGATTGAAAATCCAATGATCAATATTGCTGAGGGCAGGCCTTCGCGATACATTACAATAAAGAAAGAAAGATAAACCAGGGCTAAACCTGTTTCACTTTGTAGAATGCTGAACACTGCCGGCAACAATGCAATGCCTGCAGCAATAAGTTGAGATTGTGTTCTTCTGAAATCCGTCTCAGGTCGGGAAAGATATTTTGCTAAGGCAAGACAAACACAGATCTTACAAAACTCAGCAGGTTGAAACTGAAAACTACCACCCACTTTAATAATAGACTCTGTTCCCTTTACTTTTGATCCCAAAGGAAAAACAAGAAGAATTAAGAATATACCGGCAGCATACCAAAGATTGGCCGTTGCCGGAAAGAATTTACTATCCGTCAGCAAAATGAACATTGCTATAAAGGCCGATGCAATAAAAAAATAAAACTGCCGGCTATAGTCTGTTCTGAACCTTAGAAAAGTTTGAACAACATTATCTCCTTCATGATAGGTAACACCAAAAATCGCCATGATACCTACGAGTGATAATAATATCCAAAGCCATACCAGGCTCCAGTCAACACCTTTGGATATTTCCGGTCTTCGCTGGTTCATGCTTTAAGACTAAGCTGTTTTTGACGTGCAATTCTTTCTACCTGCCAAAAAGCAAGGTCCTGCTTCTTCTTTGGTTCTTTTTGTTTCTTATTTGAACCGGGAGTTGATAAGGTTTCAAGCACATATTTTTTTATATAAGAACTATCTTTTGTCATCTTAAACCATTCAAAAGCTCTAGTAGAATCTGCTATATATTGTTTCCTCACATAATATTTTGGCATCAGATCGGTTCCGGCTATACGTTCAACATCTGCTTTACTTTTTTCCTGGATCGTATCATTTAAATATTTTTCCATTAAAATTCTTGCAATTGGTCCGGCCCATGTTGCACCAAACCCGGCATTTTCTACCGCCACTGCAATAGCAATTTTTGGATCTTCCTTGGGTGCAAAACAAACAAACATCGAGTTATCCGGCAGTTCTAGTTTTCTTCCGTCAAGGACGGTAGAGTTCTCAGCAGTTCCTGTTTTTGCACAAACATTTATTCCGGGAATTTTTGCAATGCGTGCAGTACCCGATTCCACTACATCCTGCATCCCGTCAATCACTTCGTTGTAAGCATCATCGGATATATTGGTAAGTACTTCATGTTTTTGCCGGTATTTAGTAAGCAGCGCTGCGTCCTCTTCTGTTTCTGCATCTACTTCCTTCACAAAGTGTGGAATATAATAATATCCTTTGTTAGCAATGATGCACATTGCATTTGCTAACTGAAGCGGAGTAGCTGTCATTCTATCCTGTCCAATTCCCAATGTAAGGTTAGTGCACGAATTCCACCGGTTAAGATATTCTCTATTATATGCTGCCGTATCATATACCGTTGCTTTGTCTTCACTGGGAAGATCTATTCCCAAACGAGTACCTAAACCAAAAGCATTCATATACTTTTGCCACCGCGCATATCCATCTTTTACATTTTTGTATTCAGGATTATCAACTGCCATTCGGTACACATGAGCAAAATAAGAATTACAGGAATGCGCAATGGCAAGTCTCAAGGTTGCTGCATGTCCCGGATTAGAATGGGTGCAAGCTGGTTTGCCGTGACCACATGCATAATACCGGCCGCGGCAATCATATCCAAACGAAGGCGTGATTACTCCTTCATCCAAAGCAACCAATGCTCCCAGTGGTTTGAAAGTAGAACCCGGTGGATATTGTCCTTTAATTGCCCGATTTAATAATGGAGCTCTTACATCTAATACAAGTCTTGTGTAGTTTTTATTTCTTTCGGGACCTGTCAGTTCATTTGGATTGAAATTCGGACCAGAGGTCATTGCAAGAATACCCCCTGTTTTGGGATCAAGCGCCACGACGGATCCCACTTTATTCGTCATTAATTTTTCTGCCAATTGTTGCAGTTCTATATCAATATAGGTTTTTAAACCACGACCGGCGATCGCGGCGGTATCAAATTCCCCTTTTTCAAAAGAACCCACCAACCGATTCTTATTATCCTTAATTAAATATTGTACACCCCGCTGGCCCATCAATACTTTTTCATAAATAGATTCCAACCCTGTTTGACCAACATAGTCACCCATTCTGTAAAAATCTTCTGAACTTTCTATTTGTTTCTGACTTACTTCAGCGACATAGCCGAGTATATGTGCAGCCGCGTTGAATGGATAAACTCTTACAGGCCTTTGTACCAAGACAAAGCCAGGAAACTTCCAGCTATTTTCTTCAAATCTAACCTGCATTTCGGGTGTCAGCAGATCTTCAAATATCGAAGGACGAAAACTTTTATTCTTTACTATGGCATCGGCAATTCGCCGGTTGAATTCTATAGAATCTATCTCCATCATTTTGCAAAAATCAACGGTATCAATTCCCTTGACTTCAGAAGGAGTTACCATCAAATCATACATAATTGCATTGTTCAAAATGGCTTTACCTTTCCGATCGAAAATAATTCCGCGTTCGGGGTAAACGATCTTTGGATAGACAGCATTGTTCCTTGCAAGTTCCTGGTATTTACCGGAAATGACCTGGAGATTGAACAACTGTGCAAGAATCACTAAAAATGCGACAGAAAATATAAGCTTGATGATACGGCTTCTTGATTGGTTAAACACAGGCATAATTACATGTACGAGCTACTATTTACGCAGTACGATTGCAAATTACAACTAAGAAATTGTTTTTAAAATGGAGTTAACACTATTTAATTTTCTATTATAATTTCCCAATACTATCAAGCCGTATTCGTCCTGTACTTTAACCTTCGTGGGAATAAGATTTCGGCAGTAAAGATCAATAGCACGCTTATCGCAGTAGTAGAGACTACTTTAATTAAGAAATCAAGGAAGTTGCCGACATCAAGCAATTCCAATAAGAGAATATACCCATGATGGAAAACGGAAAGAATAAGCACATATACCGCATAAGGTGCCCAGCCCATTGCCTTTGCTGACGGTTCGCTATAATTGAACTCTGAAGTATCTTTTGGTATCAGTATGTTAACGATAAAGGGACGAAAGTAGGCGATCAATACACAAGCAGCAGCATGCAAACCCGGAGTTACAGTAAAATAATCGTAAGACAGCCCTGTAAGAAACCCAATGATCAACAACCAAAATCTTGAAATTGAAAAAGGAAGCCAAAGTATGAACAGGTAATAGATCATAGGAATTATATACCTGTGCAAAGGCGGTACGTTGTCCAGCACGTATATCTGCAGTACTATGAAAAAAATGAACCGGAATACATTTCTTACGACATCATTCATTGTCTTCTTTTATTTAACTCATCAACCTTTTTTTGTGTCGCTTTATCCAAAGCTACCTGTTCTTCTCTTTGTAAATTTTCTATTACAAATACCTGTTGCAGGTTTTGAAAATTAGCAGAAGGTCTTACACGCAGCACATAAAAATTTGTGCTTTTGTCTTCCACAATGTCCGCGACGGTTCCAATCATCCAGCCCGGAGGATAATTATAAGAGTTAATCCCTGTAAGCACCGTGTCGCCAACCATTACCGAATCACTTTTAGGAATATTTCTCAATGTGAGATAAAAAGGGCTCTGTCCATCCCATTCTATTCGTCCATTATTCCTGCTCTTCTTCATCATAGCACTTACGGTGGTATGCACATTAAGCAAACTCATCACCTGGCTGAAATTTTCGCTTACACCAACTACCTGCCCTGCCACACTTCCATCCGAATTAATAACTGCCATATTATCTTTTATACCTTGCTTCGCACCCCGGTTAATCTGGAAGTAGTTCTTCATGCCATTGATTGAGTTGGTGACCACCTTTGCTTCTTTCGCAAGATATTTCCGTACCATTTGGCTCGTATCATAGCGAATAGTGTCTGTTATGACATGAGAGCCGGTATCTATTTTCATAAAATTCCCCTGGAGCAAATTCAAAAGAGAATCATTCATTCTGTGAACCCGCTGGTTCTCTTCTTTCAAATGAAAGTAGTCATCAACATTATCGTATTGGGAATTAAAATATCCTGTTATTTCGTTTGCCTTCCCTAAAAAGACAGCCCGCTGGAATTTATTATACCTGAACAACATCGAAAGTGCAAGCACTTGCAATAGCACGAAGCTGATAAATGTAAAATACCGGCGGATGAAGAGAAATACGTTACGCATTTACAATTAGGGAACAAGTTTCAAAATACAAGCCACAAGACCTGGTCACTACTATAACGAACTTGTGCCTTGAACCTTGTGTCTTGTACCTGCAAAAAAATGTTATCTCATAACAAAAGGATACCTGTCGTAGTGCTTTAACGCAATGCCTGTGCCACGCACCACACTTTTCAGCGGATCATCGGCTATATGCACCGGCAATTTGATTTTTTGGCTTAATCTTTTGTCAAGACCTCTTAACAAAGCACCGCCACCCGTCAGGTATAATCCGCGACGATAGATGTCAGCAGCCAGTTCCGGGGGAGTTTGTTCCAACGCCTTAAGAATTGCTTCCTCAATTTTGAAAATACTCTTATCCAAAGCCTCCGCTATTTCCTGAAAGCTTACCATGATCTGTTTTGGAATACCGGTTACGAGGTCACGGCCATTGACAGGAATATCGTCAGGTGGCGTTTCAAGATCTTTCATAGCGGCGCCAACCTGTATCTTGATCTGCTCGGCGGTTCTTTCACCTATCAATAAGCTATGATAGCGGCGCAGTGCCTCCATAATATCGGCGGTAAATTCATCCCCCGCAATACGAATGCTCTGGTCACAAACGATTCCGGCCAAAGCAATTACCGTGATGCCTGTGGTACCACCGCCAATATCAATGATCATATTACCAACCGGTTCTTCTACGTCAATACCGATACCGAGGGCAGCAGCCATCGGTTCATGAATAAGGTAAACTTCTTTGGCACCGGCTTGTTCGGCGCTGTCTCTAACCGCTCTCTTCTCTACTTCGGTAATGGAAGAAGGAATACAGATCATCATTCGCCAGCTTGGGGGAAACAAAGGTTTTTTTGGATAAACCAGTTTGATCAGTTCACGGATCATCAACTCAGCCGCATTAAAGTCAGCGATCACCCCGTCTTTTAGCGGGCGGACAGTTCGGATGCTTTCGTGAGTTTTCTCATGCATCATCAGGGCTCTTTTGCCCACGGCAAGCACTTCCTTTGGATTGTTACGGTTCAGCGCTACAATCGAGGGTTCATTTACTACAACTTCGTCGTTATGGATGATGAGGGTATTAGCGGTACCCAGGTCAATGGCTATTTCTTGTGTAAACCAGTTAAAAAGTCCCATGTATAAGGATTGGATTTAATGGGAGCAAAGTTGGGTGAATTTGTTTGAATTAGCAAAGCGAAAGCTCTGAAAGCCAAAGTTTTTTTTCAATTGTACAGTTCCAGAATTTGCTGTTAAAAATTTTTATTGACCTGGCAAATAGGAATTCTAATGGACTTCTGTTACTTCGGACTCTTGTACTGCAGCAATTCTATTCAACTATTCTTATCTCTCACAGATTTCACAGATGTACACAGAAATATAGATCTGTGAAAATCCCTGCCTACCGGCAGGCAGGCGTGTCACCTGTGAGAAATATTGACGATTCACCATTTACCGTTGACGATCACATTCGTTAATTTCATATTATACATGCGTATCATCACACGAACGGTTTTAATTCTTTCATTCGTCAGTTTATTCGCTGATGTTGCAAGTGAAATTCTTTATCCAATTATTCCCGTTTATTTAAAAGAGATAGGCTTTTCTGTTTTTTGGATCGGCATTCTTGAAGGGTTTGTCAATTTTGCTGCCGGAATTAGTAAAGGATATTTTGGAAAGCTAAGCGATGAAAAAGGAATTCGCCTTCCTTTTGTAAAGCTTGGATATTTCTTAAGTGCAATATCAAAACCGCTGATCGGTTTTTTTACAACAGCTATCTGGATATTTTTTGTAAGAACACTTGATCGTCTTGGCAAGGGCGTAAGAGTTGCAGCAAAGGACGCTTTGCTATCACAAGAAGCAACCAAAAAAACAAAGGCAAGAGTTTTTGGATTTAACCGAAGCCTCGATACAGCTGGCGCTACAATAGGGCCAGCCATTGCTTTGGTGTTTCTATTGTATTATCCGGGCGACTACAAAACACTTTTTTATTTAGCATTTATTCCTGGCATCATCAGTGTTTTATTTCTTTTTTTATTAAAAGAAAAAAAACAACCGGTTTCTACTTTGGAAAAAGGAAACTTCTTTACTTTTTTCAAATATTGGAAGATAGCAACACCGGAATACAAAAAGCTTGTCACCGGATTATTGTTATTTGCATTATTCAATAGCTCAGATGTTTTTCTTTTATTAAAAACTAAAGAAGTAATCGGAAAAGATACTATTGAAATTTTCAATGCGTCGTTCGATGCCGATACAATTACTATCGCGGCTTATGTTGTTTATAATCTTGTCTGGGCACTCGGTTCCTATCCGCTCGGAATTTTAGCCGATAAGATCGGTTTCAAAAAACTTTTTATTACAGGACTATTTTTATTTGCTTCTGTGTATGCAGGATTTGCATTTGATCCATCGATCGTGACTATTTTTATTCTTTTTGCAATCTATGGTCTTTTCTCTGCGGCAACTGATGGTGTATCCAAAGCATGGATCACAAATATTGCCCATGATAAGAATACTGCTACTGCCGTGGGATTTTACACTTCCTGTCAAAGTATTTGTACGCTGGGTGCAAGTTCTATAGCAGGTCTTATCTGGGATAATTTGGGTAGTTCCTATACATTTTCCATCACCTCAGGCATTGCTTTATTGGTTATGATCTATTTCTTTTTTAGCCTTCGTAAAAATTGATTTTAACCCCCTCAGTATTTCCTTTCTGGCACGAAAATGGGGTTGAAACAATAATTAAAAATCAATTTTTTATGAGAAAGGTATTTTTATTATCCGTTATCTTATGTGTATGTGTGTTGTCGCAAGGGCAAAGTAAAAGCGCAAATAGTTCCTCGTATCAAACAGCACTTGGAGTAAAATTCTACCCGGGTGGTATCACACTCAAACATTTTTTTAATGGCAACAATGCAGGAGAGCTTATTGGGTATTTCTGGAATCGCGGTGTCCGTATCACGGGTCTCTATGAAATACATGGTGATATTTCAGGTGCTTCCGGCCTTAAATGGTATATAGGTCCCGGCGCGCATATCGGTTTTTATGATTATTACACTCATAATAATCACATTGATGGCACTTTTTTTGGTATTGATGGTGTTCTCGGTCTTGATTATAAGTTTAATGGTGCCCCCATCAATATTTCTCTTGATTGGCAACCGTCATTTGAGTTTGGAGATTATGTTGGTTTTTATGGCGGCTGGGGTGGATTGGGTATCCGTTATACTTTCTAAAATCGTCTCTTTTAGTTTTTAGCTATAAGGTTAATTGAAATGAGGTATTTTTTTGATACCTCATTCTTTTTTTACCTTCCCCCCAAGCTTAAACTAAATCACATGAGAAAATTATTATTATTCCTTGCGATCAATTCATTTGTCCTTATTTCATTTTCACAAGATGAGCTTGCAAAACTCCAGGCAGAATTTGAGAAAATGACGAAAGATCCCAAGAACATTTATGGACAAAATAAGGCCGTTGGAAAATATTATACTATCCGTGGATTTAAAATGTATGTTGAGGTATATGGTCAGGGCAAACCATTGTTGTTTATTCATGGTAATAGTGGCGCAATAAATCATTTTACTAAACAGATACCTTATTTCTCTCAAAAATATAAAGTGATCGTCGCTGATAGCCGTGCACAGGGAAAATCTAAAGATCCGGCTGATTCGCTTAGTTATGAAATGATGGCTGATGATTATGCTGCATTGCTTGATGCAATGAAAATAGATTCAGCTTACGTAGTTGGCTGGAGTGATGGTGGTATTAATGGATTATTGATGGCGATACGTCATCCGGAAAAAGTAAAGAAGCTTGCGATAACTGGTGCAAATCTTCAACCTGATACTACCGCTGTACCGCAAGAGATATGGGATATGGTGACGCCAAGTTATAATATGCTAAAAGCTAAGGCAGATAAAAATGAAATGGAAAAAGGAGGATTCAAATTACTAAGGCTCTTAATTGAAAACCCGCATATACCATTAACTGATCTGCAAAAAATAAGTTGCCCCACATTGGTTATTGGCGGCGACCATGATGTGATAAAAGAAGAACATACTATGGAGATCTATAAAAATATACCGAATGCTTATTTGTGGATCTTGCCCAATTCGGGACACAGCACTCCGATAATATATGCCACTGAATTCAATTCAAAAATTGATGCGTTCTTTAAAAAACGTTACAGAAAAATCGAAGGAATGGGAAGATTTTTCTGAGATCACTGGTGAACAAAACCTAATCGCATTTCCATTTCCTCAGGCAGTTCAGGTAATTTTCTTCTTTCAATGAGAAAACTATTTAGCTGTGCGATTTCTCTGAAGATATAATGTTTGTCTGCTGCTGCTTTTAGATAATCTTTACCCGAGCTTCCGCCGGTTCCTATTCTTGTGCCGATCATTCGATGCACCATATTCATGTGCCGGTAACGCCATGAACTTAATTGCTCATCTATTTCCAATAAGCAATTCAGTAATTGAAAAGGTTGCTGTAATAATGGATAGCCACGATAGAGCATGATGAAAAGAGCAGCTCTTGAAGCAGTTGCAGAAAATTGTTTGAGGTTTGCGGTTTGGGGTTTGAGGTTAAAGAAAATCTCTTCGAGTTCAGTTATATTTCCTTTTTCTGCATCAGCAAGACTTCCCTGGTAACTCTTACGATAAATCTGCCAGAATGAATTTGGATCATCAGATAATTCCGGAACCAATGGCATTCTTTCAAGCCAGTTATTTACCAATTCAAGTAATGAGCTATTCCCTTCGGCGCTTTTAATAACATCAACATGTTCTTTTCGCAATTGGGCTGTATAATATTCTTTACCGTGACGGTCATCAAATTTCAATCCCAGCTTTGCTTCAAGCTGTTTGAATTGCCAGCTTTGAAAACCCGATGCGGGACGAAGCATATCTCTGAAATCAAGAAAATCCATTGGTGTCATGGTTTCCATAATATCGATCTGGTGAACTAATACTCTTAAAATAGTAACGCAACGATTGAGACGATGAACAACAGTTTGCAGTTCGGGGGAGTTATCATTTAATGCAGGCTTACTCATGATTGCTGCAATGGCGTCCACTTCGTGATGAAGCTGTTTGAACCAAAGCTCATAAGTCTGGTGAATGATGATGAACAGCATTTCATCATGTGCAGATATATTTTGCTTATCACTTTCCGGCGATTGGGAATTAAGAATTCTATCAAGTTGCAGGTAATCGTGATAATGCATGTCGGCCATAAGAGAGTTTGTGCAAATGTCAATTGGAATATGCAAATTAGCAAATATGCAAATGTGCCAATGAAAGTAGCTTACTTACTGGAATGCTGAGAGGATTGTTGAAGTACAAGAGTGCAAATCTTCCACTGGAAGATTCGAAGGCAAGGGATAAGAATTACTACTGCCGGTCACCTTATCATCTCATTCAAATTCATAACCGATATCTCTTCTGTAAGACATCCCCGTGTATGAAATATTCTGTAATTCTTCTTTTGAGCTTTCAACAGCATCAAAAATTGAATTGCCAAACGATGTAACACAAAGGACACGGCCGCCATTAGTAAGAACTTTACCATCCTTTACCGTTGTGCCGGCATGAAATAAAATACTTCCCTTATTCACTTTATCAAGACCATGAATGGCGTAGCCCTTTTCATAGTCGCCCGGATAACCGCCACTCACCGCCATTACCGTACATGCGAAACGTTCATCTTCTTCAATTTTAACTTTATTAAGCTCCTGCTTTGTTGCCGCAACAAGCATTTCGAGAAAATCATTTTTTAATCGCGGTATCACCACTTCTGTTTCGGGATCTCCCATACGGCAATTGTATTCGATCATATAAGGTTCATCACCAATCTTCATTAACCCAAAGAAAATAAAGCCACGATATTCCAGGCCTTCTTCTTTTAATCCTTCAATGGTTGGCCTGATCACTTTGTCTTCAACATTTTTCATGAAGATTTCATCTGCAAATGGCACCGGACTCACTGCACCCATACCTCCCGTATTAGGACCAGTATCTTCCTCTCCTACTCTTTTATAATCTTTTGCTTCAGGAAGCAACACATAATTTTTTCCATCAGTTAAAACAAAAACGGAAAGTTCGATGCCTTGCAAAAATTCTTCGATCACTACTTTCTTACTTGCTTCACCAAACTTTGCACGTTGGATCATTAATTCAAACTCGGCCAGCGCTTCAAGTTTATTTTCACAAATAACAACGCCCTTACCAGCGGCCAGACCGTCCGCTTTTAAAACAATTGGTAGTCCATGTGTATTAATGTAATCAACACCGTCTTTGTAATTATCTACTGTAAACTCACCATAAGCAGCAGTGGGTATTTTGTACTTCTTCATAAAAGCTTTTGCAAAAGCTTTGCTGCCTTCAAGCTGTGCAGCTTCTTTTGAAGGCCCAATGATATCAAGATCTTTTAATTGAGGATCGCTGATGAGAAAATCTGTTATGCCTTTCACCAATGGTTCTTCAGGACCGACAAGAACAAGGTCTATTTTTTCATCAATGCAACACTTTTTTATTGCACCAAAATCATTTGCACTAAAGTTCAGGTTTGTACCGTGCTGAGAAGTACCGGCATTGCCGGGAGCAATAAAAAGTTTTTCGCAAAGAGGGCTTTGAGAAAGTTTCCATGCAAATGCATGTTCACGACCACCGGAGCCAAGTAAAAGGATTCGCATAGTGGATGTTGGTTTTTAACAGCATTGCGAATATCGGCCAAGAAAGTTAAAACAGGTATGAAAAATTACTTAGTGAAAGATTTTCTTTATTTTGGAGAAATATACATTCACCAACTCTGATTAGTTAACTAAAAACCATCGTATGACTAATGTAACAGCCGGGGACCAGGCCATACTGCAACAAGCCAGTAGCCAAAAAGGGCATCCTAAAGGTTTATGGGTACTTTTTGGAACAGAAATGTGGGAGCGTTTTAATTTCTATGGAATGAGAGCATTGCTTTCCTTATTTCTTGCGGAGGCATTATTGATGGGAAAGACAGAAGCTTCCATTATATATGGGGGGTTTCTTGGTTTATGCTATCTCACCCCTATGCTGGGCGGGTATATTTCAGATAAATACCTGGGTAATCGCAATTGCATACTCTTAGGAGGTACCACAATGGGTATCGGGCAATTGTTACTTTTTTTAAGCGGGAATTTATACGCAACAAATATATCATTAGCCACAAATATTATGTGGGTTGCGTTGCTTGCCATCATTTTTGGAAATGGCTTTTTCAAACCCAACATTTCTTCAATGGTTGGTAGCCTTTATCCAAAAGAACAAAAAGGCAAACTGGATTCCGCCTTCACGCTTTTCTATTTGGGCATTAATGTAGGAGCAACCTTAGGACAATTCATTTGTCCTTTTTTTGGAGATGTTAAGCATGATGGAATAAGGGATCTTTCAGCTTTTAAATGGGGTTTTCTTGCGGCTGCGCTTGCAATGTTTATAGGTACATTGACTTTTTTGTTTTTAAAAAATAAATATGTCAGAACTCCCGAAGGTGTTGCTATTGGCGGAAAACCAAAAAAATCTGATATACCTGAGGGTGAATCAGAAAGTGCAAAGTTTACAACGACAAATATTATTATATCGATTGTAATAATGCTGGCAGTAACATATGGATTTCATCTTGTGTTTGATGGTCCTGGTGTAACCTGGATCAAGGGTTGGTTATATCCTTTCATTTTTGCCTCGGGTATCAGTCTCGGCTATCTTATACTATCAGATAAAACAATTACCAAAGTTGAGAAAGACAGGATATGGGTGCTATATGTTGTTTGTTTCTTCGTTATGTTCTTTTGGGGAGCCTTTGAACAGGCAGGATCTTCGTTAACCTTTATTGCCGATAATCAAACAAACACTAATATACTCGGATGGAACATGCCGCCAAGCATGGTACAAAATTTTAATGGGATTTTTGTAATGGTATTTGCAATTCCTTTCAGCTACCTGTGGATATGGATGAATAAAAAGAAACTCGAACCCATTTCCCCTGTAAAACAAGCATGGGGTTTAATGCTGATTGCACTTGGATATTTTATTATCGCTACACAGGTAAAAGGATTAGGAACTGCAGGTAAAGTTGGTATCATTTGGATGATCGTTCTTTATCTTTTGCATACATGGGGTGAATTATGTTTGTCACCAATTGGTCTTTCCCTTGTTGCCAAACTAGCGCCGAAAAGATTTGCTTCATTGCTGATGGGTGTATGGTTCTTAGGTAATGCAGGCGGATATGTACTTACTGGAATATTGGGTGCATTGTTGCCGCCAACTTCAGAAGCTTATATAAATATGAACAAGGAAAATATTAACCTGGAAAGTATTCTTGAAGGACAAAAAGCTGCTACGGGCGCTGAACTTTATACATTGGGGAAAAATAAAATTGCATCAACAGTTGATTATGATAAAGGGTTTAAGAATAACCTTGATTTTGTAGAGATTTTTAAAAACCCGGATTCCGTTCTTACCACACAGCAATTAGATATTATTGAAAAAGAAAAAATCATTAAAGTTGGATTTCCAACTTTTGCGGGATTTCAATTAAAAACCATTTACGACTTTTTTATGTTATTCGTTGTATTATGCGGACTCGCCGGATTAGTTCTTTATGCATTATCTCCTATATTGAAAAAGATGATGCATGGAGTGAGATAAAGAATCCTCTATTATTTTAAAAGCGGCGCTGTGCCGCTTTTTGTTTTTGCTCACATAAGTTTTGCTATCTTTCTTTTCTAAACAACCTGCCATGTGGAAGAAACATCCAAAAGCATTGCCCTTCTTATTTTTTTCTGAGATGTGGGAGCGGTTCGGTTATTATTTAATGATCGGCATTTTTACCCTTTATCTAAAAGATGTAAAAGAAGGTTTTGCCATGACAGAAGCTGAATCGGCTGATCTATATGGAACTTTTATCGGTCTTGTTTTCCTCACTCCTTTTTTAGGCGGCTTGCTCGCCGACCGGTATTTCGGCTACAGAAGATCAATTATCATGGGAGGAATTATGATGGGCATTGGTTACCTGCTGATGGGAGTTCATAATCTTACCGTACTCTACATTGCCATGACATTGGTGATATTCGGTAATGGTTTTTTTAAACCAAATATTTCTACTCTTCTTGGCAATGTTTATACAACGCCGCAACATATTCAACAGAAGGATGAAGGATATAATATTTTTTACATGGGTATCAATGTCGGCGCTTTTATCTGTAATTTTTTTGGCGCCGCCTTATACATTATTTACGGATGGGCTTATGCATTTGCGGCTGCGGGTGTAGGTATGTTCATTGGTGTCATCGTTTTCCTGGCAGGTACAAAGCACTATGCTGCCTATGATATAAAGAAAGGGGTAAAGGAAGGTGATATGTCATTTACAAAAATCACCTTGCTGATCCTGGTGCCGTCAATTATTGCCGGAGTCATTGGCTGGATTGTGCCGGTAAAATTGTTGGGTCATCCTTTGGTTGGTTCCGCATCAACCGATGCTTTCATCTTTGCCTGCTTACCTGTCATCTATTTTTATACATCGATTTATGTGTCGGCAGATAAGGATGAAAAAAGACCAGTAGCAGCTTTGCTGGCAATTTTTGCGGTGGTCATATTATTTTGGGCGGTGTTCAAACAAAACGGTTCAGCACTTAACACCTGGGCTGATCGTTATACGAATCGCGAAGTGTCGGGCGTGACCGAAAAAGTTTTCAACGGCTTAAAACTTGCGCAAACGGTTACATACAAAGAGGATTCAGTTGCAAAATATGATGAACAGTTCCGTCTGCAAAAAGAAAACGGTAATATAATAAAAGAGTTTACTTATCCACCTTATTTTAAAAATGTGCCGGCTGAAAGGAAGCCAGCAGAAGGAAGTACAGTAAGTCTATGGGCAACCAACCTTAGTCAATCGATCAATCCTGGTTGGGTGATCATCCTTACGCCGCTTGTCATAGCTTTCTTTTCATGGCTGAGAAAAAAAAACCGCGAACCATCAACGGCTACAAAAATTGCATTCGGGCTTTTTATTTCAGGATTGTCTGCATTGGTAATGGTAGGTGCCGTTTACGCAAGTAATAACGGTACTGAAAAAGCAAGTGTGCTCTGGCTGATTGCCAGTTATGGTGTTATCACAATCGGTGAGTTATGTGTCAGCCCAATGGGGCT
>Ga0075418_10002543_pt1 | contig 20926 bp, 10 predicted proteins | sample SoiMetdeltSBSDD2_FD_81776 | JGI IMG/M metagenome (GOLD analysis project Ga0075418, IMG submission 81776) | Bulk soil microbial communities from a Populus tree surrounding site in Tennessee, USA - Soil MetaG P. deltoides SBSDD2 | ecosystem: Environmental > Terrestrial > Soil > Tree plantation...
GACCGACGGGCGCGGCGTCCACGTCCATGATTTGTTGACTGGCAAATGTCTCGCGGATTTCATCGCCTCCGACATCGTTTGCGACGTGATCGCACGGGGAGCCGCGTCGCAGACCGTCGCCTTCTCTCCCGACGGGCGGACGTTGGCTACCGGGCACCGGGATGGTTCGGTTGTGTTGTGGACGGTGCCCCGGCCACCGGCCCGCGAAGTCACCGACGATTGGGCCGACTTGAAAGACACATCGCCAGTCGTCGCCCGCGCTGCGGTCGATCGGCTGGCCCGCGACTCCGCGGCATTCAAGGCCCTGGCAGCGAAACTCCGCCCCCCGGCGGACGAGCCGGACCCGCGAATTGCCTCCCTCATCGCCGACCTTGATAGCTCAACCTACGTCACCCGCGAGACCGCGACCAAGAAGCTACGCGAGTTGGGCGGGACGGCCGAACCGGCGCTTCGCAAGGCACTGGCCGCGGCGTCGTCACCGGAAGCGCGAAAGCCGCTGGATGACCTGATAGTCGAGATCCCCGCGGCGCTGCAGGCGCTGCCGTTAAGGGGGGAGACACTTCGTGGGATTCGCGTCGTGGAGATCCTGGAGCGGCTGGGCACACCGGAAGCGCGCGATCTCTTACAAGCATGGGCCAACCATGGCCGCGACCCGCGGGTGGCCGCGGAGGCGCGACTGGTCCTGGGCAGGATTGGCACCCCGAATGCCCCGTCATCCCGAGATTAGAGCCGACTTCAAGTTGTCGTAGCGGCGGAGACTGAAGCGCAAGCGAAGATGACACTTCTTCGCTTGCGCTTCAGTCTCCGCCGTGAACGCTACAGTTTCGTGAAGTCCGCTCTAACGTGCCGTCAACATCAGAACTATGCGTCAGTTGGGCGGAGCCTGACGCGCAAGCGAAGGCAGATGTTCCCTTCTGCGCGGCAGGCTCCGGAAGAACATCCGTCAATCGGGGCCCCGCGATCGGTGGATAATCTCCAAACCCAGCGCCAAGCACTCGTCTTCGCTCCGCCGCCCCAAGGCGAAACCACCAGGAGGGGATCGCTCAAAACTTGGCGATCTTGGCGATCTTGACCGGCCGAGGTCCGGAAATGGCCCGGCAGACATCCCCCGGATGTCCCAATTTGTACCGGCCGCGGTTTCAGCCACCCGGCAGTCGCTTCCCCTGGAACGCCGCCCACACCCACGGGCCGATGCCGCCAGCGTCGCGGGCGAGTCGCTTGGCCCAGCGCTGATAAGAGAGGACCACATCGGGGTCGCGCTCCTTCGGGGCAAACTCGCGGACGGCTTGTCGGCCACGTTCCCTCGCCTCGGGGAACGCGGTCCCGCCAGTCCGCTGAACGGCGATCATCGATCGCGTGAAGGCGTAAAGGACACGCGGAACGTCGTCGAGGTCTTCTTCGTCCACGCCCTCCAACAAGCTCTCGGCGCGGTCCCGATAGCCATCCAGAGCTTCTTCAAACGCCGCCCACACGCGGAAGTCTGGAGTAGCCGCGTCCTCGACCGGCAGACCCAGCGCGTACTTGACAACTCGGTGGGCGTCCGCCGGGCGGCCCAGCTGTCTTAGGGCCAGCGCCATCGGGTGGAGCATCCACGGCTCGTCTGGCTTTCGGGTCTCCCAGTCGGCGCACCAGGTGGCTAGGGCCGCGTAGTCGCGAACGCTCATGAGCGCCCCAGCTGCCTTCGCCCAACCGCGGTGCGTCTGGCGGATCTCGTCCCCGAAACGATCCAGCACGTCGTGCAACCGCGACCGCTGCGAGGGTGCGGCCAGCGCGTCCACGGTGGAGTAAAGCAGTTCGCGGCCGCCCTCCCCGCGCGTTATCAGGGTCGGCAGCTTCTGCAAAAACGACCAGTCCCCGCGGCCCGCCGCGCGTTCGACGAAGAGACGCGCAACCGGTGGTGACAATGACCCGTCGATTTCCGCCGCAACGGCGTCGTCCACGTCCGCAGCATACCCCGCGTCGGTCATCGCCGACGCGGCCTTGGTGATTACGAACGGCGGGGCATCCGGCTCGGAGATCAGAGCGCGAAACGCAGACTTGGCGCCCTCTCGATCCTTGCGCAGGCACTTCAGCCGCAGCGCCCGCAATTGAACGTGGGGCCCACCGACATGTTCCTCCAGCCGCGCCAGCGTGCGATCGGCTTCGTTCAACTCGTCATCCGTGACGAGCGTGTCGAACAAGCTGATGCCCGCGAAGGCATAAGCCGGGTCGAGTTCGAATGCCCGGCGGAAATCGGCCTTGGCCCCGCGACGATCGCCGGCGGCGGCTCGCGCCTCGCCCCGGTAGCCGTACGCCGACGGGTCGGTAGGACCGAGCCGGACCAGATGCTCGGTCGCCTCCAGGTAATCGGCCGTCGCGTCCTCTTCGTCGTACCAGTTCGCCAGTTGCTGCCAGCCCCAGTAGTAATCGGGGTCGGTAGCGACGATCTCGCGCATGCGGGCGATGGCCGCGGGCCGGTCGCCGCGCTGCCAGGAAATCCAGGCGGCCCGGCCGCGGAGGATGAGCGGCGGGCGATCGCCCCACGCTTTCGGGTGGCATGCACGCAGGGCCTCATCGTGCCGGCCCAACCGCGTGAGCAGTTCCGCCATTACGTCGTAGGCCTGGGCATATCGCGGGTGGATCTCGGTCACCCGGCGAACGATGCGTAGCTTTATTTCCGGCTCAGCGCTCGTCCCTTCCTTGCTCTCCAGCCAGGCCATCAACACCCAGGGGTGAAAATCGTCCGCCTTTTCGAGTGTGTCACGAAGCAGGCGATCGACGCGCTCCGGCCACCCGGCTTGCCGCATTTCGGCCGCGGACGAGTTGATCGGCCAGGTGGAGTCACATTGGAGCGTAAGCAGCTCGCCGAATGCGTCCGCGGCCCCCTCTTCGTCCCTGGTCCGAGCTGCCAACTGAGCATACCGGGCGAGCACGTAGGGCCGGCCGCCGCCGGCAATATGTTCCTCAAGCACGGCCAGCGCCGCACGGGCTTGCGTGTACTCCTCGTCCTGGAGGTGAGCGTCGAATAGGAGCATGCCGGGGTACGAATACCCCGGCTCCAGGTGCTGCGCGTCGCGAAGGTCCGTTTTGCCGCCTTCGCGGTCGTCATTCTGAAGCCGGGCCTCGCCCCGCATGGCCAGGGCGATCGGATTGTCGGGTCGCAGTTCGACCAGTCGTTCGGTCGCTTCGAGGAATTCCGTGGGTTTGCCGGCTTCGTTGTACCACTCGGCGAGTTGCTGCCAGCCCCAGTAATACGTCGGTTCGAGAGTGACCAGAGCCTGCATCTCCCGGCAGGCCAGGGGGAGATTACCGCGGCGGGCTTCGACCCAGGCGGCCCGGCCCTGGAGTATCATGGGCGGGTCGTGCTCGAACACCGCCGGAGTGGCGGCCGCCTTCGCCTCATCGTAGCGACCCATGTCCGCCAGCCGCTCGGCCTTCAGGTCGTACGCCTCTAATCCGCGCGGGTTGAGCGCGATGGCCTTGCACAGCGCGGCGAGCACTTCATCGTTGGATTCCGGCCCCTGGAGCATCCGCGCCAGCGCCAGCCAGCCGCGCGGGTCGCCGGGGCGTGCCCGGCACACTTCGCGGGTGATCTCGGCGGCGCGGTCCGGCGTACCCAGTCGCTCGGTCCAGATGCCCAGGTGTCGCCAGGCCCAGTCATACCCCGGGTCGATCTTGAGAGCGATGCGCAGCCGTTCGATCGCCTCGCGCTGGAACGCGCCACCTTCGTCCGGGTCTACCGCGCTGGCCGCGTCGCCGGCCGTCCACAGGTTGTCGGCCAAATACCCATGATTGACCGGGTCGAGCGGGGAGCGCGCCACGGCCTGTTCGAGCACAATGCGCGCTTCTTCCACGTCGTCGTTCGCCTCCATCGCGTCGGCCAGTTCGCGGGCGGCGTAGCTCCACCCGGGCGCCACATGCACGGCCTGCCGAAGCGCCCGGATCTGCCCGTCCCGGTCTTCCTGCGCGTGGCAGACCTCCGCCAGGTCTACCCACAATCGTGCCAAGAGCGGGTACCGTTCGACGGCCTCCTTCGCGAGTTCGCGAGCCTCCTCCACCCGACCCACGAGGGTGAGTTGCTGAATCGTGACCGACCACGTTTGCCAGAGGTCTGAATGATCGTCGAACACATCCTGCAACATGCGCATCAGATCGTCCGGTTCGATCGCGTCGTGGGCCTGGACGGCCTGTTCGCGGAACGCCAGGAGGCCATCGCCGTAGACGTGCTGCCCCTTCAGCTCGTCCACGACAAAGTCAATGAGTTCTTTCTTCTCCTGGTCCCCGCGGGCAAGGGAAAACAGCTCAATGATCGCGACCTCGTTGTCCACCGATCGGCGGACCGCCTCTTCGTACGCCTCGCGAGCCTGGGCCGGCTGGTCATTGCGACTCAAAGCGTGCCCGAGCGTATAGAAGTAGGACGGGCTGTCGGGTTCCAGTTCGTGCGCGACTTCGAGTTCCTTTAGGGCCTCGCTCGCCCGGCCGTGGTTGGCCAGGTGAAGGGCCATCTCGCGGCGAGCCCAGGCATCGTCGGGGCAGATGTCAAGCAGTCGGCGGATGACGGGCTCGGCTATGCCCGGCTCGCCGTCGGCAGTTGGTTCGCCGCGAAGCCAGTCGATCAGGAGTTGATGCAGCGGGTAGTGAAAGGGGAACCGGTCGCACATCTGGCGCGTCCAGGCGATGGCGGCCGCCCGGCCTTCGAGGTCGGCGATCGCCCGCGACACGTTGCGATGGACGTCGGCGGCGAATGGGTCTTCGCTAAGCACTTCTTCCCAGCACCGCCGGGCCTCGATGAGATCGGCCCGGACCAGGGCCTGCCGGGCGGCGGACCGAAGCCAACTTCCCCGGGCCGCGAGCGGCCGCGCTTGATCCAGCAGGGTCAAACCGGCCACCGGGTCGTTGTAATTGGCCCGCATCTCGCCGGCAAAGAGCATGACCTCGCCGACGTCTTGCGGGCTACGGTTCCCTTTTCCGGATTCCGAGCCCGTCCAACACGCCTCCAGCGCGGTGAAAGCGGACTCCATGTCGTCATGCTCGCTCAGCGCGTAGAACATCGCTCGCGCCGGACCTGGTACCTTGCCCTTGGTGCGCTCATAGCGGGCCTTCAGGAACCGCATGGCTTCCGGCGCCTGTTCGACAGCGCGGGCGGCCCGGAAGTACGCCTCGGCGAATTGCTCGTCGCGGTCCTCCAGCGAGGCCGCGAACCGGTACAGGTCCGTCGCCTCCAGGAACCGACGCTGTTCCCAGAGAACGTTGCCGAGGATGTAGTACCCGGCCGGCGCATAGGGCCGCAGACGCACGGCCCGGCGCATGATTCGTTCGGCCTCGTCAAGCCGGGAGGGATCGGGCAAAATCGCTTGCACATAGTGGTGGGCGAAGAGAGGGTCGGCGTCCTTTCGCCCGACCCGTCGGCGGGCTATCTCGGTCCGCTCGTCCCGCCGGCCCAGGTCTCGAAGCACGTTCAGCCGTGTCAGCAGAAACGTGTTGTCGTCCGGATAGAGCGCGAGCAAGGAATCGACGGCATGGAGCAACGGCGTCGGGTTGGCGTCGTACCGGGCGATGGCCAGCCGGGCCAGGCGCGTCAAGCGGTGCCCAGGGCCCGACGACTTCACACGTTCGTAGGCGGCCACGGCGTCCACCCGGTTGTGACGTTGCAGAGCCGCCTGCACGTCGTGCAACCGGTCATACAGGTCTCGGTCCGGCAACTCGACTCCGTCCAGCCGCTGCGCCTCCCCTCGCGGCAACACGACGAGTCCCCGCGGCCCGGTGGACGCATACCGTTCGTCGAGAAGGGTAAACGGGGCTTCATTCGCCCGCCGATCGGCCACGTCGGTCAACCAGATGGAGTACCGGACACGATCGCAACCGATCGCGAGCTGCGAGTGACTGAATCCGGCGTCCACCATCGTCAAGACAAAGGGAACGCCGCGCTCGAGCAAGGCAAACGCAGCCTCGGGGGTTACGGCAAATTCGACCACGACGAACCCATTGTCCTCGGCCCACAGCCGCTCGCGGACGTCTTGCAACCCGTCCATGGCCGTCAGGTCGGTTGGGGAGGGTTTTGCCGGGACCTTCCAAAAGGCTGGGAAGAAATCGAGAACCGATGCGGGCCGCTTCCCGTTGTGGGGCTTAGCCACGTCCAGCCGAACAGTTGGAAGTACCTCGCTCATCCGGCCGAGCCGCTCTGCCATGGTCGAGTAGAAGGGCTCGCCCGCCGCCGCCGCGTGCTGGCGCGCGGCGCTAAGGTCGCCGCAATAGTAGGCCGTATCCGCGCGGCGGGCGGCCAGCCACTTTTCGGTCTCTTCATCGCGCAGCGGCGAGAGTTCGGCGTAGCGTTCGTAGCTGCGCCGCGCATCGGCAAAGTGTCGCAGATCGATTTGCAAGGCGGCCAGGTGCGCGACGACGATGCCACTCTCGATTCGGGCGGCCGCTTCGGTCAATCGATCGATGGCCTCGCGGTCGCGGCCCAGCTGTTGGAGAAGATGCGCTTCGGACTGCACACCCGGTCGAAAATACGGCACCAACTCCAGTGAGCGCCGGGCCGCCACGAGCGCCTCCTCCGGCTGCTCGGCGAATTCCAGCACCGCGGCACGCTCGACGCACAGCCACGCTCGGTCGTGGGACAGGCTCTCGGCCTTCGCGAGCCACCGCTCGGCCCGGTCGAAATCCCGCAACCGAGCGGCGACGAACGCGTGGAGTCCGTACCAGTCCGCCCGAACCTCCGGCGCGGCATCATTCCAATCCTGGTCGGGGTGCGCGCGAAGGAACTTCCAGGCTCCGAGCGGGCCGAACCGTTCGAGTCGGTATCGGGCGTGGTAGTAAATCGCTTCGGGATGGGCCGGGGTATCGCGATAGGCCCGCAGGTGGAGCCAGCGGCCCAGGCGGGCGGCCCCCAATTGAATGGCGAGCCGGCCGCCCAGGAGCCGGCCCGGAGTGTTCGACCACTCGGCCAGCGGGCCGAACCGCTCCGCGACCCGCAGCGCCTGGACGTACATTCCGCGGGCGTACAGCTCGCGGATCGGGGCCAGCTCCGCCGAAGGGATTTCCATTGGGTTCCAGAACGAGATCCAGAGGTCCGAGGTCCCCGGCCCCTGCTATTCCCCCGAAGTGCGGGCCGCGTCGGCGAGCGGACCGAGGATGTTCAACACGTTGCCCAGCTGGGCGAGCCGCATGCCGTACCGGTCCAGGAATTCTCCAAGCGAGAACTCGTCGTCGATCCCCTCGGCATCTTCCTCCGTCAGGCGGCGAGTGGCATCGTCGAGCAGGCGCAGGAAGGCACGTTCAATCAGCGGGAACGCCTTCTGACATCCCTCTCCGACGCCCGGGAACTCGTCGGCCCATCGGGAGAGAAACGCCTGCCAGCGGGCCGTGGTATTCTGGGCTTCGTGCGCAGCCCGCAGGTAAGCCAGTTGCTCGCGCTGCACGTCAATCAGCTCACGAAGTAAGGGGGCATGGCCATCGCCGACGAGCGGGGACGGAGGTACGGGAAGCGCCGTCGTCGGGGGCGCAACCAGATACTGAAAGTGCATACGGGCCTCGGCAGGCGTCCATCACAGAGGTCGCCCTCATTATATGAATGCCTCCGACCGGGAAATGGTTGCCGTGCGCGAGCCCCGCGTAACGACACTCGGCGCTGGCTTTTCGTGCCATCGTGTTGTCTGATAGAAACAGTGGAACACGCTCGCCACGAGGCCCATCGATGTCCGCCGCCGCCGATCGCCGGGAGTTCCTCCGCGCCGCCGGACACTTCGCGCTCGGCATGTCGGTGCTGGATCCAGAGTCTTTGCACGCAACGTCCCCGCCTCCGCGGGTGCCGGCCGGCACGGGCCTGAAGACCATTGAAGGCGAAGGACTCATGCCGCTGCCGGCCGGGGCCAAAGGGCGTCTCGGTTCGCCTCGGATGCGCGTTCCCGGTCACGTGAACGCGATCCAGTTTGCCCCTCGTGGCCACACCCTTGTGGCCGCCAGCGGATCGGAGATTCGAGCCTGGGATCCGCGAACGGGCAAGGTCTTGTTCCGACTCGGCTACCCCCAGAACGCATCGATTAGTGGTGGCCGCCTAACGTCGGTGGATTCCTTTGCGCTGCTCGTGCAACCGGACACCGGCGGGAAATTCGAGATCCGCCACTACGCGTTCGGGAACGGCAAGTCATTGAGCGAGTCGCCGCCCCTCGACCTGGGGCAGGCACAGCATACCGCCTTCTCGATGGATGGTTCATTGGTTGCCGTTGTGCGCCAGGAGGCCCTGCACGTCTACGACGCCAAGGGAACTGAGAAATGGAAGGAACCGCTCCCCCCGGCCGCCGTCGGGGGGTGCTGCTTTTTTGCCGACGGAGCGACGCTGGCGCTGGCGACGAAGGGGGAGGTCAGACTTTTTGCGGTAGCGACGGGCAAGGTGACCTCGACGTTGCAAGTCGGGGACGTTGCGGCTGGAAACGATCTGAATCATGAGTCTGACTGGACTGCGAATCTCGTCATCTCGGCCGACGGCAAATGGCTGGCGGCCGCGGTCGGACAGGACGGGGATTCTATCTTCTGCTGGGACGTGAATGCAGGCAAGGTGCAACATCGGCTGAAATCCGACAAACCCGTCGGCTTCACGCCCGATGCGGCGGAATTGTTCACCTACAAGGGCACCACGGTCACGTGTTGGACACTTTCGACCGGTGCCGCGCGGACGATTGAAGTCCCGCACGATCGCGACTTGGCGCTCTCGCCGGACGGCAAGATCCTCGCCTCATCGGCCAGCGACGCTGTGATTCTGGTGGACGCAACGACCGGCAAGCACCTGCCGCACTCGGCCGACCCGCCAGGGTTGCCTACCGTTCTTCGTTTCGGCCGGGTAGATCGGCTCGTCGGCCTTGTCGCTGGTTGGGGCGGTTGGGTTGAGTGGGACGTGGCGGCCGGGACGTCGCGTTTGCTGCGCCCGCCTGGCGTCAGCGGGCTCACGCCGGTAGCGCTATCAGACGACGGCCGACTCGCACTTTATCGACAGAAGACCGAATACTCGACGCGCGACATGGCCACGGGGAAGACACTCGTGACCGCGAAGCAGGCCGAGAATGTGAACGAATCGAGTCTCGGCGCCGGCATGACGCCGGACGGACGGTCAATCATCGCGCCGATCCCCGAGGGATTAGCCGTTACAACCGAGAAAGAGCGCAAAGTCGTTCGTGGCGGGGCCGGCGACACCGACGGGAACGTGTCCGCCATCGCAACATCGGCCGACGGACGGTGGGCGGCGATCGCATTCCGCAACTCGGAACACCATGCGATCGATTTGTATGACCTGCACGCGGGCCAATTTGCTCGCCGCCTGTCGGCCAAGGGCGACGTGTCACAACTGACGTTCGCCCCAGACAGCCACTGGCTCGCGGCGGGTCAGGACATCGAATGGCGGCAGCCGCCGGGAGGCAATGACCAGCGGGCAGTGACCGTCTATGACCCACACACGGGCCGGGCGGTGCTGCAAATCACGCTGGAAGCGTACCACGAGGCGGTAATTGCCTTGTCCCCCGGCGGGCGAATGCTGGCGCGGCTGGAAGGAACACGGGATAGCGAGTACAAGATCGCGATCTGGGAGGTGCTGGGCAACTCGGTCCGCGCCCGCTTCGACATCGGCGGGGCGCTCTCGGCCATGGCATTTGCCTCGGACGGCCGTACGCTGGCCGCGAGCATCTACGGCGGGCCGGTCTTTCTCTGGGACCTGCATGCGCCGCCCAGAGACACCGGGACTCCGACCGCGGCCGAGCTGGACCGGGCGTGGACGGACCTGCGGGCTGCCGATGCCGCCAAGGCGTTTGAGGCGATCAAGCTGCTGACGCGCAACCCGGGAGCCGCCGTCCCACTGCTGCGCGAGAAGATCACCCCGGTTGTCCCGCCCGACCCGAGGCAAGTGCGCCAGCTCATCGACGACCTGGACCACAAAGACTACCGCCGCCGCGAGACGGCCATGCGCGGCCTGGCCGATCTGGGCGAGCGGGTACGCGCGCCGCTCAAGCAATCTCTTACGCCGGGGCAGACTCCGGAGGTACGCGAACGGATCGAGCGCCTTCTCGCGGCCGAGGAACGGCCGACCCCGGACTACTTGCGGCGGGTGCGGGCGGTCGAGGCAATGGAAGTATCTGGGACGAAGGTAGCCCGGGAACTACTCACCCACTGGGCTGGAGGCGCCCCCGGCGCTTTGTTCACGCGCGACGCCGAAGCTGCCGTGAAACGGCTGGCGGTTCGCAAGGAGAACTAGCCGATCCCATATCGAGACCGGGCTTCATTGACGATCGTGCCGATCAGTTCCGCGTGCGAGACCCCCATCGCCTTCGCGATCAGCAACAAGTCACCCGTATCAGGATTGAGCCCGGGGAGTGGGTTCGCCTCCAGGAAATAGGGCACACCGTTGCGGACGCGGAAGTCAATGCGGGCGACGTCGCGGCAGCCGAGCACTTCGTAGGCCGACAGGGCCGCGGATTCGACCGCCTCAATGGTCGGTCGTGACAATTGCGCCGGGCACTCGTACGTCACGCGGGACTCCCACTCGCGCTTCATTTCCAGGCTGTAGATGAATCGGTCGGTTGGCTGTTTCGGGAGTACCCGCATGCACCCGAGGACGTGCGGCGGGTCGTTGCCGACCACCCCCACCGTCACTTCATCCCCGACAATGAACTCTTCGAGCAGCACCCCCTGCTTGTAGTTGTTCCAGAGGGACACCACAAGCGGGCCAACATCTTCCAACCTGTCGATCAGGCATTTCGAGCGAATCCCCTTGCTCGACCCTTCCCAGACCGGCTTGGCGATCAGTGGAAGGGTCAGTCCCGTCTCGGCTACAAGTCCGGGAAACTCGGCATGGTTGCCGTCGTACGCGGCGTCGGGCACAGTGATCAGGATTCCCTTCGGCACGCGAACTTCAGCGTCCTGCACCACACGACGACACATGTCCTTATCCAGGCACAGGGCGAGGGTCAGGACGTCCGAACCGGTGTGCGGGATGCCCAGCATCTCGCAGACGGCAGGGACACGTGCCTCGCGGTTCCGGGACGTGCCCACCCCTTCCGCAATGTTGAAAACGAGGTCCGGGGGATCGGTCAGGAGTTTCTGAATCAGGTTGCGGCCGTTGCCTAGCTCGATCGGAGTGTGGCCGAGCCGTCGGATCGCGGCCGCGATGGCCTCGACCGTCGCAGGACTGTCGAACTCTTCGTGAAGGTCGTCCGGCGCACCGCCAGGAACTGGGGTCTTGGGCTTGAGGTCGAACGCGATGCCGATCTTCATCCGATGCTCCGGCCGAAAACTGCTAGCCCGACAGGCGAGCGCGAGACATGGCTGCTCCCTCGCTCGCGCGTCGGGCTAACGAATGCCCACGAATCAGTGTGTCCGCGCCCGACGACGGACCGGCGACCGGCGCGTTCGGACCGGAGTCGGCTCCGGCATCGGTTCGGAAACCTCGGGATGAGATCCATTCGAACCGCAGCCGCCCGCCGGCTCGTTGTCCAGCACCCGCAAGGCCCGCCGGGCCATTCGCTCGCTGCCCTCGGGCACGATGACCGACCGCGTGCCTTGCAACAGAGAGCTGACCCCGCGGGTCACCGTCGGCTCGACCGTGCTGGGCTTGTCCTGCGCCTGGTAGCGGACGATCTGACCTTCGAAGTTACGCAAGACGACCGCGTCGTCGCCAGCCGAGATCAGGTAATTCGGCATTACGGGGATTTTGCCGCCACCATGCGGGCTATCAACGACATAAGTTGGAATACCCAGGCCGGACATGTGGCCGCGCAGCCCCTCCATGATCTCGATCCCCTTCCACACGGACGTGCGGAAATGACCGGCCCCGATCACCGGGTCGCAGTGGAAGATGTAGTACGGCCTCACCTTGATGCGCAACAGCCCGCGGAGTAGCCGGCGCATGACCGCCAGGTCGTCGTTGACGCCCTTCAACAACACCGAGTGATTGTTGACCGGCATGCCTGCCTTCAAGAGTACGTTGCAAACTCGCTTGGCTTCGGGAGTAATCTCCCGCGGGTGATTGAAGTGGGTCTGGATCCAGACCTTCCCCGACGAGGCCAGCAGGTCGATCAGTTCGCGGTCGTAAAGGCGCTGCGGGAGCGTCACGGGCACGCGCGTTCCGATCCGAATGACGTCGACGTGCTTGATGGCCGTCAGGCTGTCGAGGAAGAACTTGATCTTGCCGATCGGGAGCGTGAGCGGGTCGCCCCCGGAGACGATGACGTCGCGGATCTCCGGGTGCCGGGCCACATACTCGACCATGCGCTGGTCGTCGTGGGTGACCGATTCCCAGCCCCCGCGCGTCAGCGTGGCACGCTTACGGGTGCAGAATCGGCAGTACATCGAGCAAGCCGGCGTCGTGATCAGGAGGGCACGGTCCGGGTAGCGGTGCGTCAGGCCAGGGACTGGGGAGTCCTTGTCCTCCTCCAGCGGGTCTTCGAGTTCGTAGCCGGAGGGATTCTGTGCCTCGCGCGGGTCCGGGACCGACTGAAGGCGGATCGGGTCGGCCGGGTCCGCCGGGTCGATCAGCGAGAAGTAGTAGGGCGGGATGACCAGCTTGTAGTCGGCTTCGAGACGGCCGATGGCCTCCAGGTCTTCGTCGGAGAATTCGAGGAGGGTTCGGAGCTGACGGACGGACCGGACCGCATTTTGCATTTGCCACCGCCAATCGTCCCACTGTCGTTGCGGGACGGCTGCCCAGGAGGGATGGCGGCGCGGGGTACTCGGGGGTTCGTCGTCGTCGAAGGCAGTCGGGTTGTGCGGGACCGCTGCAGGCTCCATAGATGTGCGAGCTTCCGATTCGCTCATACGGGTGCGGTGACCTCCGTGGTCGGGTGTCCCGGCATCGCTGAACTCCCGCAGTCCGACGGCCGGGGGAACAATTCGGTGCATCAACCCGCGTCGATGCGACCGTGTTAGTCTGATATGGTAACGTCGGTCATTGAAAACACAAGTTCTCCCGCGCCAATCCGATCACTTTTCGCCAACTCGTCGCGTCCGCGCGTCGCTCGCGCGGCGCGGATCGTCGCGTCGATGGTTGCACTCACGATGCCAACGCGCGCGAATGCCGAAAAAAATCAAGGCCGGGGCGCGCCTCCCAGCGACTCGAAGTGCCACATCGCGAAGACGCGCGATGACTGCGCGCGAGCGCCGACCAATTCGCGTCAGCGTCGCGCGATGGCGGGCAGCGTCAGCTGCTCGACTGGATCAGTGGAGTTCTTCGAGTGCGGCGATCAGCCGCGCGACTTCCTGCGCGGTGTTGTAATGCAGCAGTCCGACGCGCACCATGCCCGCCGGCTCCACGCCGAGAGCCTCGGTCAGCGGCAGCGCGTAGTAGTTGCCGTGCCAGGCGAAGAAGTCGTCGCGGGCGAGGTGCTCGACCACTTGCATCGGACTCCGTAAGGCGTGTGTGAAGGCGACGGTCGGCACACGCTCGACCAAACGATTCGGCTGAGTGACGCCATAGACCTTGATGCCCTTAATGGATGTCAGCCCGCCCAGGAGCCGGGTCCCAATGTCGCGTTCGTAGTCTTCAATCGCACCGAAAGCCCGGGTCAGGCAGGCCCGTCGATTTCCCACCTCCCCAAGTGTCCGTCCGATCCCAGCTATGTAATCGATAGCCGCTCCGACGCCGGCGATTGCGGCAAAGTTCTGGGTGCCGGTCATCCATCGGTCGGGTAGCGTCTCCGCGCAGGGTCGGACCTTGTACGCGGGCAATTCCTCCAGCAAATATCGCTTGCCGTAGAGGATCCCGACATGTGGTCCGAAGAACTTGTACGCCGAGCAGCAGAGGAAGTCGCAATCCCATGCCACCACGTCAATCAACAGATGCGGGGCGTGGTGCACCGCGTCGAGGAACACCTTGGCCCCCACCTCGTGGGCCATTCGGGTCATTTCCAGCAACGGGTTGCGGGTCCCGACCGCGTTGGAAGCGCACCCGACCGCAACGAGTTTCGTGCGGGACGATAACTGACGTCGGTAGTGGTCCAAGTCGAGGGTGCAGTCGTGAGGGTGAATGTTGACATGCCGGACTGTTGCGCCTCGGTCCGCGGCCGCCCGCACCCAGGGAGAGACGTTCGCGTCGTGGTCCAGGCGCGTGACGATCACCTCGTCGCCCGGCTTCCATTGCGTGGCGATGGCCCGCGACAGAGCGAAGGTCAGCGTGGTCATGTTCGCGCCGAACGCGACGCACCCGTCGTCCACGGTGCCGAGGAGGTCTGCACAAGCCCTGCGGGCGGCATCGACCACGGCGTCCGACTCGCGGCTCGTGGCGAACACCCCACCGTGGTTGGCGTTGTGGCGGACGTAGTACTGGCTGATCGCGTCGACGACCGACTGCGGCACCTGCGACCCGGCCGGGCCGTCGAAGAAGACCGCGTCGCGCTGCAGGGCGGGGAACTGGGAGCGGACCAGATCAGCGTCGAAGGTCATAAGGGTCTCGGAAATCGGCTAGTCCCTCGGTAGACCGCGGATTGGCAATGGTCCGCCGCCTGCCCCCGGCGACGCCGCGCGTTCCAACACGACATACTGATGTCGGTACGGGTTCTTTTCGTCTGTCGCAACCGATTCGCGGTGCATCTCCCGCCATTCGTGTCCTGCTGGCGTCGGAATCTCTTCGGGAAAGTGCGCCGTTCCGCGAAACTCGCCGTCTACGAACGTCAGGTACATACGATTGACCAGCGGCGCGAAACACTGAAAGACGGCCCCACCTCCGATCACCACCAGTTCCGGCGCATCGCCGGCCGCGGCGAGCGCTTCTTTCACCGACGCGACGACCGTGACGTCCTCCGGCCGATAATCCGGTCGCCGCGTCATAACGATGTTGGGCCGCTTATCCAGCGGGCGACCGATGTGTTCGAAGGTTGTCCGACCCATCACAATCGGCTTGCCCAGGGTTAGTTTTCGAAATCGCTTGAGGTCGGCCGGCAGGTGCCAGGGGATTCCTTTCTCGTCTCCGATCACGAGGTTCCGGTCCATGGCCGCGAGGAACGAGACGATCATACCGCCACCTCGCCGGGCAGCCGGCCGTGGCTCTGGTAGCCAACGAGCTTGAATTGCTCGGAACGCACGCCATCGATGGAAAGGATTTCCCCGTCGACCTGCAGTCGCGGAAGCAGGAACGGTTCGCGCTTCAACTGTTCGTCCACGGCCCTGAAGTGATTGTCGTAGATGTGGGCATCGCCGAAGGTGTGGACGTACTCGGCGACGTCGAGCCCGGTGTGCTTCGCTAGTAGGTGAGTGAACAGGGCATATGACGCGATGTTGAACGGGACCCCCAGGAACATATCGGCCGACCGTTGGTAGAGCTGGCACGACAGCCGGCCCTCGGTGACGTTGAACTGAACCAGCGTGTGGCAGCCCGTCGGCACCTTCGCGTCCGGCATGTCGGCCGGGTTCCACGCAGTTAGGATGAGTCGCCGGGCCTCGGACGCGTGCGGGTCGGCAATCACCTTGCGAATCCCCGCGACCAGGTTCGCGACCTGATCGACCCGTCCCTGCGGACCTTCCCACTGCCGCCATTGCTTGCCGTAGACGGGGCCCAGCTCGCCGTTCGCGTCGGCCCATTCGTCCCAGATCGTGACCTTGTGTTCGCGCAAGTATCGAACGTTGGTTGAGCCTGAGAGGAACCAGAGCAATTCGTGGACGATCGCGGACCAGGGCATTCGCTTCGTTGTGACGAGCGGAAAACCCTGGTTGAGATCGAATCGAATCTGCCGGCCGAAGACGCTGAGCACTTCCGGCCGCCGGCCGTCGGAGCGCAACGCCGCGCGCTGGGCCTTGCGGGTGCCCGTCTGTCGAATCTCACGCAGCAGGTCGAGGTACGGCTTCATCCGTCTCCACTATCGGTGCAATGGCGATAGACTACGAGGGGTCCGGCAGATCATGGCACGGGTCCCGCTAACCATTTCCCTCTTCGGTGCTTACAATGCGCCTGCCACCGCGACCCGCAACATGCACCGCGAGATTTCCCACAGCGACGAGGCGTTTGCCCGGCCATCCAATGCCGGGCTGTACACCGTCACGGCGGTCGTCGGGGTGCTCATTGCCCGCGACCTGTGGCCGTACGTTTCCGGGTGGTTGAGTGGCAGCGGGGCCGACGTCGGGAGCTGGTCGAATACCTTTCTCGGCTTCCGCTACGCTCTCTATGCCGCGGTCCTCGGCGGGGCGCGCATCCTCTATAGTGCGTTCGATTCGCTCCTCAGCGGCCGCCTCGGGGCCGACCTGGCGATCGCCCTGGCTTGCATCGCGGCGATCTATATCGGCGAACCCGTGGTCGCGGCCGAGGTGGTCTTCATTGCACTGGCCGGCGAGTGCCTCGAGGCATGGACGTTCGCCCGAACCCAGCGCGGCATTCACAAGCTCGTCGAAGTTTTCCCGCGCAAGTGTTGGCTGATCCGCGACGGGCAGGAAGTAGCCGTCAACACGAACGAAGTGCGGGTCGGCGATCGCGTTCGCGTCAAGCCGGGCAAAAAGGTCCCGGTCGATGGTCTGATTGTCGAAGGCCAATCGACGGTCGATACCAGCCCAATCACGGGCGAGAGTCTGCCGGCCGAAAAGACCGTGGGCGAAGAGGTCCTGGCTGGCAGCATCAACTTGCTTGGAGTGCTGACGGTAGAAGCCCGGCGCGTTGCGGAGCAGACGGTCGCCGGTCGGGTGATCGAACTCACAGCCAAAGCACTGAAGGAAAAGGCCCCGGCCCAGCGTTATGCTGACCGGCTGGCGCAGTATTTCCTCCCCGTCGTGCTGGCACTAGCACTCCTCACGTTCGCGTTCAATGTGGTCTGGCTGGCCGGGCCGCTTGTACCGACTTCATCGCGACTCCCGCTCGCATCGGCGATGCGCGTCAGCGTGTACCCCGCGCTGTCGGTTCTGGTCGTCGCCTGTCCGTGTGCGTTGGTCCTGGCGACGCCCGCGGCGGTGATTGCGGCGCTCGGCCGGCTGGCAGGAACGGGCGTACTCGTGAAAGGCGGCGCCGTTTTGGAGCGGCTCGCCGGGGTCAGCGCCTTCGCGTTCGACAAGACCGGAACCCTAACAGAGGGTCGGTTGGAACTCGGCAATGTAATCCCATTTGGGGCAAGCGAGGCCGACGTGCTCCGGTGGGCCGCCACGGCCGAGCACGGCAGCGAACACCCAATCGGCCGACTGATCGTCGGCGCGGCGATCGCGCGTCACCTCCCCGTGACTCCGGGGAGCGATTTTCGCGCCCATCCCGGTGGTGGCGTATCAGTCGTCGTGGACAGCCAGCCTGTTTTGGTGGGGACCCGGCGTTTTCTGTCACAGCAGGGAATTCCAATCCCGCCGACGGCCGACGCGGCACTGACCCGGCTCGACGAGAGCGGCCAGACGGCACTTCTGGTCGCTCGCGGCAACGAAGTTATTGGCGTGATTGGAGCGCGGGATCGCATCCGTCCCGATGCAGCGGACGTGCTCGCGGAACTGCGACTGAGCGGGATCAACCGGATCGCCATCCTCACCGGGGACCGCCCGGCCGCGGCACGGGTTGTTGCGGAGGCGCTCCAGGTTGGGGAAGTTCACGCGGAGCTGCTGCCGACCGAAAAGGCAGAGCGCCTCGGGCGTGAAACAAAAATCCGGTTCTGCTTTGTCGGCGACGGGATCAACGACGCCCCGGCCCTGGCGAAGGCGACCGTCGGAGTCGCCGTCGGGTCCGGTACCGATGTCGCCGCGGAAGCGGGGGACATCATCACCATGGGCGAGCCGTTGCGGCACCTGCCGCTGCTCTACCGACTTTCGCGCGAAACGTTGAAAGTCATCCGGCAGAACATTGTCTGGTTCGCGTTTGGGGTGAACATTGTCGGGGTCGTTCTGACCGGACTGATCTGGCCGGTGTTTGCGCCCTCGGCCGCGTGGTACGAACGCGGGCCTCTCATCGCGGTACTGTATCACCAGGTCGGTTCGTTAGCGGTACTGCTCAATTCGATGCGACTGCTCGGATTCGAACGGGCCTCGACCAGCCACACCGTGCGGACCGTTCGCGGCCGGCTCAAGGACTTTGACCAGTGGCTGGGGTCGCTGCGGTTCGACGATTTGCTGCACTGGTTATCCCATCGGTGGAAGCCAGTCACGGTCGTGTTGCTGCTTATTGCCGCCACCGCTTACGCCGCGAGCGGCATCACGATCGTCGGCCCGAACGAGGTCGGCGTGGTTAAACGGTTCGGCCGCGCGTCGGCCGATCTGCAACCTGGGCTGCACTACCGTTGGCCGGCGCCCATCGAATCGGTGATCAAGGTCCGCCCGGCCGAGGTCCGCACGGTCGAGATTGGATTCCGCAGCGCGCCGGGCGAGGGACTGACTTGGTCCAGTTCCCATGGCGGGGTCCAGCGGCTCTCCGACGAATCGCTCATGGTCACCGGCGACGGGAACCTGGTCGAGGTTTCGGCGACGCTCCGCTATCGCGTGGCCGATCCGCGAGGTTACCTCTTTTCGGTACAAGATCCGGATGCCTTGATCCGTTCAGCGGCCGAGTCAGCGCTGAGGGAAGAAGTCGCCGCCCAGCCGTTTCTCGAATTGCTGACTGCGCGCCGGTCGTCCCTTCAGAAGGACGCGTCCGATCGACTCCTCGTGCGATTGCGCAACGCGGCCCCCGGCGGGCTCGGGGTCGAAATCGAAGGCTTGACCGTTCACGACCTGCACCCACCGGCCGAAGTCGTGTCGGCATACCACGACGTCGCCCGCGCCATCCAGGCTCGCGACCAACAGGTCAATCGCGCCGAGGCGCAGGCGACAGTGCTCCGCAAGCAAGCGGAGGAAGAGGCCTTGCGCGAGGTGGCGGACGCGGACGCGGCCAAGTCCGAAAAAATCGAAACCGCCAAGGCTGGCCGGGACGCGTTCCTCTTCTGGCTGCGCTTGCGCAACGAACTGTCGCCCGAGGAAATGTCCCATCTCCCCAACGAGACCGCCCGGCTCGAGGCCGTGGCGCGCCGGAAGCGGCTGACCGAGTCGCGCCTCGCCTGGGAGGTCTTGACGGAGGTCCTCCGCGGCCGGGACAAGGTGATCATCGACGGCGACGTTCCGAAGGGCAAGCGGCACGTTTATCTGATCGATCCGGATTTTCTCCGGCCGGTCGTGATTGCTCCGAAGTTGGATGGCGAAAGCAAATAACCCCGGTGCTCGGATGAAACGCTTCTGGCAGATCGTCGGCATCGTGATCCTGATCGCGTGGCTGCAGTCCGCCGTGTATACGGTGGACCAATCGGAATTCGGGTATGTCACGCGGTTCGGCAACCCAACGGTGACGCACGACGGGGCGACCGACGCGGGATTGCACGCGAAGCTTCCGTGGCCGATCGACTCGGTTCAACGGGTGGACCGCCGGCTTCAGGTGTTCGACCTGCCACCGACCGAGACCCTGACGCGCGACCGCCAGGGCCGCACAGTTGACAAGACGATCGCGGTGGACGCGTTCGTCTGCTGGCGAGTGCCGAATGCGGACGCGGCCGACCGGTTCATTCGCGCAGTCGGCACGCCGGAACAGGCTCGGCGGCTCTTGACTCCGCGGCTCACCGGGCGGCTCGCTGCGGTGATCAGCAACCTACCCCTGGACGACGTCATTAAAGTCGCGGACGCGGGCGGGGTGGACGCCCGCTCCGAGCGCCTGAGGCGGCAAATTCTCGGCTTGGAACGCGTCGGCGACGACGATCCGAACGAGGAAGCATTGCCGGTGAGCGTGCTACGCGACTACGGCATCGAGTTGGTGGAAGTGCGGTTGCGGCGCTTTACATTCCCCGACGCCGTGCGGGCCGGAATCGCGGAGCGCATCCGCAGTGAGCGGCAGCGAAAGGTCGCGGACTACCAGAGTGAAGGGAACCGCGAGTACACGCGGATCGTCAGCGAAGCCCGGCGCGACGCGGCCAAGACGGTAGCTGAAGCAAGAGCCAACCGCCAGCGGATCGAAGGCGAGGCGGACGCGGAAGCCGACGCGATCCGCAACGACGCCCACTCCAAGGACCGCGAATTCTACGCCTTCCTGCAAAAGCTGGCGGCGTACAAGCTCATGCTGTCCGAAACGCGGGACTTGCTCCTGCTATCATCAAAAAATGAACTATTCGACATGCTGCTGAACCCGCCCAAGCCGGTACCGAAAGAAAACGGTAAAGACAAGCATTAAACAGGATGAACAGGATCGACAGGATTCAAAGACGAAGCAAGCCAGAGCCGTCTGACTTCTGAATCATGTCGATCCTGTTCATCCTGTCCGACTGACGGGACCGAACCTCATGATGCTGCGACTCGCCAAGCGTCTGCTCTTCGAAACTGACAAGCGGCTCCTCTGGAAGCTCGCGTGGAACATGGGCTTCAAGGGCATGTTGTCGGTCCAGCGGCACAAGAACCGGCTCAAACGCGGCGAGTTCTTTCCCCCCTTCCTCTACGTGTCGATCATCAACTCCTGTAACCTCCGGTGCCAGGGCTGCTGGGTGGACGTCGCACACAAGCAGGAAATCATTCAACCCGAAGCGTTTCACAAACTGGTCCGCGAAGCCAAGGCGATGGGTAACGTCTTTTTCGGGATCGTCGGCGGCGAGCCGTTCATGCACCCGAAGCTCTTCGATTTGCTCGAGGCGCATCCGGACTGTTACTTCCAGATCTTCACCAACGGGCATTTCATTACGGATGAGAAAGCGAAGCGGCTTCGGAGGCTCGGGAACGTCAGCCCACTCATCAGTGTCGAAGGGACCGAGATCATCAGCGACGAGCGCCGCGGACGGGCGGGCGTCCTGTCAAAAACCATGCAGGGCATTCAAAACTGCTTGAACAACAAGGTTCTGACCGGAGTGTGCACCAGCCTGTGCCGGACGAACATCGACGACTTGTTAACCGACAAGTGGGTGGACCGGCTGATCGAGATGGGAGTCATGTACACATGGTTCCACGTCTACCGTCCGATGGGGCCGCATCCGAACCCGGACTTGTGTTTAACCCCGGAGCAGTCGCGGCGGGC